>Ga0316613_10001104_pt1 | contig 18913 bp, 16 predicted proteins | sample OWC_soil_day10_C_2_FD_207647 | JGI IMG/M metagenome (GOLD analysis project Ga0316613, IMG submission 207647) | Wetland soil microbial communities from Old Woman Creek delta, Ohio, United States - OWC_soil_day10_CT_b | ecosystem: Environmental > Terrestrial > Soil > Wetlands | place: USA: Ohio...
ACCAGAATGAAGGTCCTGATCATTTCGTCAAAGGGACTTTCATGCTTCGGCGTCGCCTCACCATATCTGCAGTCATCTGTGCCTTGCCGTTGGCGTTGGTCGCTTGCGGCGAAAAGACCCCCACCGACCCGCGCACCGCGTCTCCGCTGGTGCGTACCGCAACCGTCCAGGGGGCATCCTCTGCGTCGCGCTCGTTCACGGGAACCGTAGCCGCTCGGATACAGAGCGACCTTGGGTTTCGCGTCTCCGGCAAGGTGCTGGAGCGGCTTGTGAATGCAGGGCAAACCGTCAAACGCGGCCAGCCACTCATGCGCATCGATCCCGTCGATCTGAAGCTGGCAGCGCATGCACAACAGGAGGCGGTTACTGCCGCGCGAGCACGCGTGCAGCAGACGGCGGACGATGAAGCCCGCTACCGCGACCTGCGCGGAACCGGTGCGATATCCGCTTCAGCCTACGACCAGATCAAGGCTGCGGCAGATGCAGCCAAAGCCCAGCTCAGTGCTGCGGAAGCGCAGGCCGACGTTGCCCGCAATGCGAGCCGATACGCGGAGTTGGTCGCTGATGCTGATGGTGTCGTTATGGAAACGCTGGCCGAACCCGGCCAGGTCGTCAACGCGGGACAAACGGTGGTGCGCCTGGCTCACGCCGGCCGGCGCGAGGCGATTATCCAGTTGCCGGAAACATTACGCCCTGCCATCGGATCGGCAGGACAAGCCACGCTGTTCGGCAAAGAAGGTGTCAGCGTTCCGGCCAAACTACGGCAACTTTCCGATGCCGCGGATCGCCTCACCCGCACCTTTGAGGCGCGGTATGTGCTCGAGGGAGATCTCGTCAACGCGCCCTTGGGTGCCACGGTTACGATCCGTATTCTCGATGGACATTCATCCGTACAGGATGGCTTGCAGGTGCCGATAGGCTCCCTGTTCGACGCGGGCAAGGGGCCGGGTGTGTGGGTCATCAACGGCGAGCCGGCAAAGGTGTCCTGGCGGCCGGTTGCAGTCCAGCGCCTTGATGACGCCGGCGCATACGTCGCCGGTCAGATCAAGCAAGGTGAACGAATCGTCGCGCTCGGCGCGCATCTGCTGCGCGAAGGCGAGCAGGTCCGGGTGGCTGGCCAAGCCGCCTCTGCGACCGAGGGAGCGCATCCATGAGCGAAGGCCGTTTCAACCTGTCGGCGCTCGCCGTGCGCGAACGCGCCATCACCCTGTTCCTGATCGTCCTGATCTCGGCCGCCGGCATTCTCGCGTTCTTCAAGCTCGGGCGCGCGGAAGACCCGCCGTTCACGATCAAGCAGATGACGATTGTCACTGCCTGGCCGGGCGCGACGGCCCAGGAGATGCAGGACCAGATCGCCGAGCCGCTGGAAAAGCGCATGCAGGAACTGCGCTGGTACGACCGCACGGAAACCTTCACCCGCCCCGGCCTGGCCTTCACAATGGTTTCACTGCTCGACAGCGCCCCGCCTGCGGAGGTCAAGGAGGAGTTCTACCAGGCCCGCAAGAAGATCAGCGACGAGGCCAAGAAACTGCCTGCCGGCGTAATCGGCCCCATGGTCAACGACGAATATGCGGACGTGACCTTTGCGCTCTTCGCCCTCAAGGCCAAGGGCGAGCCGCAAAGACTGCTGGTGCGCGACGCGGAAGCGCTGCGCCAGCAACTGCTGCATGTCGCGGGCGTGAAGAAGGTCAACATCATTGGAGAACAACCCGAGCGGATCTTCGTGTCCTTCTCTCATGACCGCCTGGCGACGCTGGGGGTCGCACCGCAGGACATCTTCGCCGCGCTCAACAGCCAAAACGTATTGACGCCTGCCGGCTCGATCGAAACCAAGGGGCCGCAGGTCTTCGTGCGCGTCGATGGCGCCTTCGATACGCTGGAGAAGATCCGCCATACCCCGATTGTCGCGCAGGGGCGCACGCTGAAGTTATCGGATGTGGCCAGCGTCGAGCGTGGTTATGAAGACCCCGCCACCTTCCTCGTCCGCAACGGCGGCGAGCCGGCTCTGTTGCTCGGCGTCGTGATGCGCGACGACTGGAATGGCCTGGACCTGGGTAAGGCGCTTGGGGCGGAAGTCACCAAGATCAACGCGGAACTTCCACTGGGCATGTCCCTGACCAAGGTGACCGATCAGGCCGTCAACATCAGCTCGGCGGTGGACGAGTTCATGGTCAAGTTCTTCGTCGCCCTGCTCGTGGTGATGGTGGTGTGCTTCGTCAGCATGGGCTGGCACGTAGGCATTGTGGTGGCGGCGGCCGTGCCGCTGACGCTGGCTGCGGTGTTCGTGATCATGGCGGCCACCGGCAAGAACTTTGACCGCATCACGCTCGGCTCGCTGATCCTGGCGCTGGGTCTGCTGGTAGATGACGCCATCATCGCCATCGAGATGATGGTGGTGAAGATGGAGGAAGGCTATAGCCGCATTGCCGCGTCGGCCTATGCCTGGAGCCACACGGCGGCCCCCATGCTGTCCGGCACGCTGGTCACGGCCGTCGGCTTCATGCCCAATGGCTTCGCCCGCTCCACGGCAGGTGAATACACCAGCAACATGTTCTGGATCGTCGGTATCGCACTGATCGCATCCTGGGTGGTGGCGGTGGTGTTCACTCCCTACCTCGGTGTGAAGCTCTTGCCTGACTTCAAGAAAGTCGAAGGCGGTCACGAGGCGATCTACTACACGCCGCGCTACAACCGCTTCCGTCAGGTGCTGGGGCGCGTCATTGCCCGCAAGTGGATCGTCGCCGCCACGGTGATCGGCCTGTTCGTAGCGTCGGTGCTGGGCATGGCGATGGTCAAGAAGCAGTTCTTCCCGACCTCCGACCGGCCGGAAGTGCTGGTCGAGGTGCAGATGCCTTACGGCAGCTCGATCGAGCAGACCAGTGCCGCAACGGCGAAGGTCGAAGCCTGGCTGGCCAAGCAAGAGGAAGCCAGGATCGTCACCGCCTACATCGGCCAGGGCGCACCACGCTTCTTCCTGGCGATGGCGCCCGAATTGCCCGATCCGTCCTTCGCCAAGATCGTGGTGCTCACCGGCAACGACAAGGAACGCGAATCTCTCAAGTTCAGACTGCGTCAGGCAGTGGCCGACGGTCTGGCGCCCGAGGCGCGGGTGCGTGTCACCCAGATCGTGTTCGGGCCGCCTTCGCCCTTCCCCGTGGCCTACCGCGTCACGGGACCGGACCCGGACAAGCTGCGCGAGATTTCCGCACAGGTCGAGGCCGTCATGCATGCCAGCCCGATGATGCGCACCGTCAACACGGACTGGGGGCCGCGTGTCCCGACCCTGCATTTCACCCTCGACCAGGACCGGCTCCATGCCGTGGGGCTGAGCTCCAGTTCGGTGGCTTTGCAGTTGCAGTTCCTGCTGAGCGGAGCACCGCTGACGGAGGTGCGCGAAGATATCCGCTCGGTGCAGGTGGTCGGCCGTGCGGCCGGTGCCATCCGTCTCGACCCCGCGAAGATCGCCGGCTTCACGCTGGTCGGCTCGGCCGGGCAGCGCATCCCGCTGTCGCAGGTAGGCAAGGTCGAGGTGCGCATGGAAGATCCGATCCTGCGGCGACGCGACCGCACGCCGACGATCACCGTGCGCGGTGACATCGCCGAAGGCCTGCAGCCGCCGGACGTGTCGACGGCCATGACCAAGGAGCTCCAACCCATCATGGCCAAGCTGCCGAGCGGCTACCGCATCGTGGAAGCCGGTTCCATCGAGGAAGCCGGCAAGGCGACGGTCGCCATGCTGCCGATCTTCCCCATCATGCTGGCGGCCACCCTGCTGATCATCATCCTGCAGGTCCGCTCGATTTCCGGCATGGTCATGGTCTTCCTGACCAGTCCGCTGGGACTCATCGGTGTGGTTCCGACGCTACTGCTGTTCCAGCAGCCCTTCGGCATCAATGCGCTGGTCGGCTTGATCGCGCTGTCGGGCATCCTGATGCGCAACACGCTGATTTTGATCGGACAGATCCGTGAAAACGAACAGGCCGGACTGGATCCGTTCCGTGCACTGGTCGAAGCGACCGTACAGCGTGCGCGGCCGGTGATCCTGACCGCACTGGCGGCGATCCTGGCCTTCATTCCGCTGACTCATTCGGTGTTCTGGGGAACGCTGGCCTACACGCTGATCGGTGGCACCTTGGCCGGGACGATTCTGACGTTGGTGTTCCTGCCGGCGATGTATTCCATCTGGTTCAAGATCAGGCCAGCGCCCTCGCAAAGCTGATCTGTCGTCACCCCAATTCAACCTTTAGAAAGGAACTGCCATGTCGAATTCCAAAGTTGTCGTTGTTACCGGCGTGTCATCGGGCATCGGGCGTGCCGCCGCAGAGAAGTTTGCCGAGCAGGGTTGCCGGGTCTTCGGCACCGTGCGCAACACGGCAAAAGCGCAAGCCATACCGGGCGTTGTACTCATTGAGATGGATATCCGTGACGAAGCGTCGATTGAGCGTGGAATCCAGACCATCATCGCTCAAGCCAAGCGCATCGACGTGCTGGTCAACAGTGCGGGTGTGACCCTGCTCGGCGCGACGGAAGAAACGGCGATTGCCGAAGCCCAGACGCTGTTCGAAACCAACCTCTTCGGCCTCCTGCGCGTGATCAAGGCCGTGCTGCCACACATGCGCAAGCAGCGTTCCGGTCGCATCGTCAACGTCAGCTCGGTGCTGGGCTTTCTGCCTGCACCGTACATGGCCCTCTATTCAGCCTCCAAGCATGCCGTTGAAGGGCTGTCCGAGACCCTGGATCACGAGGTGCGCAAATTCGGCATCCGCGTGGCGCTTGTCGAACCCTCCTTTACCAAGACCAACCTGGATATCAACGCGCCTCAAGCGGCCTCCAGAATCCCGGCCTACGACGATGAACGCAGCGTCGTTTCCCTGGCCATCCAGAAAAATGTCCAAAAAGCGCCCGCGCCCGATGGAGTCGCTACCACGATTGTCTCCGCTGCGTTGGGTGCATGGAAGATGCGCCATACGCCCAAAGGCGAAGCCTCGCTTCTGCGCAAATTGCGCCGTCTCCTGCCTGCTGGCCCCGTCGATGCAGGCCTGAGGAAAACGTTTGGGCTCGGCTGAATCGATCCCAACCTTCTAGCCGTTGCATCTCATAACCGGAAGCACCCTATGACCGACCCGGACAGCCAGACCATCAGGTCTTCGCCTGCCACCATGGAACAGGCTTTGTCAAGCTTGTACCCCAGCTCCGCTTCACCATGGCCGGTATTCTGGGTGGCCAGCATCGCGGTGTTTCTTGTCTCCATGGACGGCACCATGCTGTTCGCCGCCTTCAGCGCCTTGCGGGCAGGTTTTCCGCAGGCCACTGCGGCAGACCTTTCGTGGGTGCTCAATGCCTACACCGTGGTCTATGCCGCGATGCTGATCCCATCGGGCGGGTTGGCAGACAAGCATGGGCGCAAGAGGGTGTTTCTCGTTGGCGTTGCGCTATTTCTGGCGGCTTCTGTTGCCTGTGGCTTGGCGGTCAGTGTGGAGTGGCTGGTCGCTGCGAGAGCTCTGCAGGCCATGGGCGCTGCATTGCTGACCCCCGCATCGCTCTCGCTCGTGCTGGCGGCATTCCCGACAAACAAACGTGCTGTCGCGGTCAGTCTATGGAGCGCGGTCGGTGGTCTGGCGGCTGCGGTGGGTCCCAGCTTGGGCGCGTTCGTGATCGCATCGCTCGGGTGGCAATGGGCGTTCTACCTGAATGTGCCGTTGGGCATTCTTGCCATATGGCGCGGCACAACATTGCTGACGGAAGCGAAGCAGCCAACCAGGAGGCGCCCACTGGACTTGGTGGGAATGGGCTTGCTGATCATTGGTATTGGCGCCTTGGCGCTGTCCATTGTGCAAGCGGAGTCTCCTGACTGGTCGCTTGATGAACTGCTCGGTATTGCGGGACTCGGGGTAGCGAGCATCCTTGGATTTGTCGCTTGGACCCGGATTGCCACTGCACCACTGGTTGACCTGAGCCTGTTTCGCAACGCCACCTATCGCTACGTCAATCTCGCGACCTTGAGCTTCGGTATCGCATTCTCGATGATGTTTTTTGCCTTCTTCTTTTACATGAAGTCCATCTGGCACTATTCGCTGCCCCTGGCTGGTCTGGCGATCACGCCCGGACCGCTGCTGGTGACGCCGGTTGCCGCGCTCTCAGGTCGACTCGCCAGTCGTCACGGCCACCGTCCACTGCTGGTGGTGGGGTGCTTGGTCTATGCGGCGAGTGGACTATGGTTTTTGTTGGTGCCAGGAACCGAGCCGGCATACCTGACGCAATGGCTACCAGGTGCGCTCCTCAGTGGTATGGGGGTAGGCATGGTCTTACCATCGCTGTCGGGAGCTGCCGTTAGCCACCTGCCCGCAGACCACTACGCCGTCGGCAGCGCCATCAATCAGGCGATACGACAAATCGGTTCAGTCATGGGCGTCGCGCTCACCGTATTGCTGCTGGGCAGTGCTGTTCTGCGCCGTGGAGACTTCGATGCGGTCTACCTATGCCATATGTGTTTGGCACTATTGACCGCTGCTCTGTGCCTCCCGGTCAAAACTCGGCCGGCCGTCTTTGCAAAAAAGTCGTGAGTCGCACCCAAGCCTAAACACCTCAGCAACAAGCGCTTTACGACCGAGAAGATCATGTTCAATACAAGCGTCGGTGATGCGCTTCTTCCGACTCATTGCTGGTGCTGCGCACGGGGACAGGGTTTGTTCGGCGTCCGCTCAAGCAGGATTCGAGACGGCACACGCGTCGTATTTGGCTTGCGAGAGCAGCACGGCATCCATGTGCTGTTCAGCCCAATGCGCGAAGGTATTGACCGTCTGAACCAGGGATTGACCGAGTTCCGTCAGCGCGTACTCCACGGTGACGGGGACGGTTGCAAAGACACTGCGCGACAGCAGACCATCGCGCTCAAGCTTTTTCAAGGTCTGTGACAGGACTTTCTGTGAGATCCCCTTGATGTCCCGGCGCAACTGGTTGAAGCGCACGGGCTCATTCTGGAGCCGGGCAAGGATAAGCAGAGCCCACTTGTCGGCCAAGCGATCCAGCACTTGCCGGGCGGGGCATCGATCTTCATAGACGTTGTAGGAGGGGGGCATATTCAAGGTGTAAGCCTCAAGGGTGGTTACCGCAACGAAACGTGGTAAGAAAAAAGTGCCTTCTTGTGCCGAATTTTACCCCTGATTACTATCACGCACCTGGTTTCTTTTTACTACCAACAAAGGAGTTCTCCCCATGTCCCAGAAGATCCTCGTTCTCGGTGCCACCGGCAACGTCGGCCACCCCCTCGTGCAAGCCTTGCTGAGCAAAGGCGAGCAGGTCAAGGCAGCCTCCCGCACAGGCAAGCCGGTGGCGGGAGCAGAAGCCGTGGTCTTTGATTACGCCCGGCCCGAGACTTTCCCTGCCGCTTTCGAAGGGGTTGATCGCGCCTACGTCATGCTGCCCGCTGGCTACGTCAATCAGAAGGAACTGCTGCTGCCCGTGATCCAGGCAGCTGCCGAGCGTCGCGTGAAAGTAGTGTTCCAGAGCGCGTTTGGCGTGGACGCCGACGATTCGATCCCCTATCGCCAGGTCGAGATCGCCCTGGAGAAATTCGGCACGCCTTACGTGATCCTGCGTCCGAATTGGTTCTCGGACAACTTCCACACTTTCTGGAAGGCGGGGATCGAGCATGGCCAGATCGCGCTGCCGGCCGCCGACGGAAAGTCGAGCTTCATTGACGTACGCGACATCGCAGAGAGCGCGGCGGCAGCACTGACGACCGACCGCTTCAATGGCCAGGCATTTAACCTGACAGGGCCTGAGGCAATCGGCTATGGGCAGGCCGCTCAACTGCTGTCCGAAGTCATCGGCAAATCGGTAGCCTACACGCCCATCGACGACCAGGCATTCATCGGGATGCTCACCGGCGCTGGTGTGTCCGGTGACTACGCCAGCTTTCTGGCATTGATCTTCTACCCGGTTCGGGAGGGATGGGCGGCTGCCGTCACGGATCACGTGCAGATTCTGACCGGCAAGCCTCCCCGCTCCCTGGAGGCTTACGCCCGGGATCACGCGCAAGCGCTGCGCTGAGCCTAACCGCGTAGGAAGGGCGGCGCCCTGACCTGACATCCCGCGCTTTTCAGACCGTGTAGAAAACCAGCCCGGTGAACGCCGCCTGCGACTGCTGGTACGGTGATCAGCCGGGCCTACCGTAGCCTCGCGAAAAGTCGCTTGACCTCAAAGTAAGACATTTGGAGGAATAATAATGAGCAAAGCATTTAATGAAGAACTGGCCGCGATTAAAGCGAATGCGGTCGCCTACTTGACCGCGTTCAATCGCGCCGACGTTGCCGCCGTGTTAGCAACATACGCTGATGACGGCGTGCTGATGGCGCCCGGCATGCCTGCGGCAGTGGGCAAGGACGAGCTCGCCATGGTCTATCCTGGCGTCTTCGCAACAGTTGGCTTCGATATGACCTATGAAATAAAGGAGGTTGTGCAAATCAGCGCCGACTGGGCTTTCGTCCGGAGCGCCACCGAGGGCACCGAAACCAACAAGGCGACCGGCGTCGTCATGCCCGCGGCCTATCAGGAGCTGTTCCTGCTATGTAAGTCAGCTGCCGGAGCGTGGCAGACTGCACGATACTGCACGTCCAAAATTGGTCCTACGGTCTGAGTAGCATCCCGACGGGAACAGTGCTTTGCCTTCGAGCGGTCTGTCGACATTGAGCATGCAGCAGCGCGGCCTTGTTCTGCGCGGGACGCATTGTAGCTCTTGTCGGCAGCGCAGCTTGCCCGCGGGGGGCCGAGTTGACCCTCTCAGTAGCGGTGTCCGTCTCTTGCCCAGGTGGATTCCCGCATCCGTCTGATATCGCGATTCGGTGGCTCCCCGAATAGTCGGCTGTATTCCCGACTGAATTGGGACGCGCTCTCATACCCGACACGCACCGCCGCACTGCCGGCATCAAGGTTTTCGTTGAGCATCAGTTGCCGAGCGTCCTGCAAGCGCAGGTTCTTCAAGTACTGCAGGGGGCTCATGCCGGTTACGGCACGAAAATGCTGCCGGAAAGTTGACAGACTCATGTGGGCTTTGGTCGCAAGATCATCCATCGACACATCCTCCGTGTAGTGCTGCTTCAGCCAGGCGACTACCTTGGCAATTTGCTGACTCGGTGATCCAGCCGCAACGAGACGGCGCAGGCTGGGGCCATGCCCACCATTCAGCAGGCGGACGACTATCTCCTGCTGGATCAACGGAGCAAGGAGGGGGATCAGCAGCGGTTCAGTCAGAAGCCGGATTAACCGGGTCAGCGCGTCCTTCAGGCCTTCATCGAGCGTCACAACGGACATCGCCCTCGTCGTCGAAACCTGGAGCGGCGTCGCAAACTCCATCTCGGCGGCCAACTGGGCGATGACTCGAGCATCCAGCTCCAACCACATCCCGAGGTAAGGTTCCGCAGAGCTGGCGCGAGTGACATACGACACCACGGGCAAGTCCACGGTTGTTATAAGGGATTGTCCCGCCTCATACTCGAAAATCTCATCGCCCAGCGTGACCCGCTTGCCGCCCTGCACGATTAACCCAAGGCCGAGACCATAGATGCAGGGCATCGGATCGGTGGCAGAACTACAGCGGGAAAGCCTCAATGCCAGAATCGGCGTGCTGCAGTCGCCATCGGTTTGTGCAATGTTGCCGACCAGATCAGCAAGTTCGCCGAGGTGCGGCCATGCTCGGATCACCATTCCATATCTCCGTGACGTTGTATGTTTGGCTGTGTCTTGTGAAATTGGAGCTTAGCATTCCCGGATGCCGACCAACTCCAATATTGAGTGAAGCTCGTCGAATTAGGCAAAACTTAAAGCGGTTTTGGCAAACGGGTCCGGGGCATTCAGGATCACACTGCTTGCCAGCGGACCACGCACAACTCACACAGGAGCAAAGATGAAAAACCTACTGCTGATTAACGCCCACCACTTCTATGAAAACATTTCTCCAGGCAGGCTGAACCGAACTATGGCCGACATCATCAAGGAGGAAATGGAGGCTCGCGGCTACGAGGTACGGCAAACCGACATCGAGTCAGGCTATGACATTGACGCCGAAGTCCAAAGCCATGTATGGGCAGATCTCGTGATACTGCAATCGCCCGTGTTCTGGTTCGGGGCCCCTTGGATTTACAAGAAATACGTAGACGAGGTTTTCACCGCTGGCATGGTTCAGCAGAGTCTTATGACCAGCGACGGCAGAACGCGCCAAGACCCGAACAAGCAATATGGCACGGGTGGCCTGATGCAGGGTAAGAAATTCTTGCAATCGCTGACCTGGAATGCTCCCAAGGAAGCGTTTGGCGACAAAGATCAGGTCTTGTTTGCAGGCAAGACCGTCGATGACGTCCTTATCGCCAATGCCGCCAGCTATAAATTTTGTGGCACGGAAATTCTGCCGTCGTTCTCCTGCTTCGACGTAATGAAAGCCCCCGACATCGAAGGCGACATTGCGCGGCTTCGTGAGCACCTGGCCGCGATTTCCGTCCCCCAGTAAACGTGCCCTAATTCCCGTATTCAGTTGACTGAACGTTAGTTGGGCTGCGTTGACTTGCCTTCAGCGAAGGCACTTAGAAAATGACAGAGGTCCATGGCTGCGGGACCAATTTTACTCTTGGGCCTCAGAATTCCGATCGGCTCAAGATTCACGTCTACGTCGACATTCAGTTCTATCAGCATTTTCGCATCTAGGTGCGCACGGACGATGGTCATTGGCAACAATGCGAGCAAATCTTTCTGACGCAAGAGTTCCCACACCAGACTAAGAGAACGCGTCACAACAGGGTACGTTCTCGGCGCTGTCGGGAATTTTGCCGCCAATGCATCGAACTGGGATCGCGCCGCGGTACCTGCAGGTATGAGCAGCCAGGTTTGTTCGGCAAGCTCTTTCAAATTGGGGGCTCTCGATTTCGCAAGGGCGTTATCGGGCCGGCACACGACGACCATCCGATCTTCACACAGGGGCAGAAATTCCCACTGATCCGGAAAGACGGGGCGTCGGCGGCACACGGCAATATCGACTTCATCGCGCGCGATTACCTGCAATTGCTCTTGTCCTTCGGCCTCAGTGACACTTATCAACAGCTCGGGCCGCCGCACGGCAAAGGCGGGCAGCGCATCAACCAGAATCCCATGAATGGCGGCGGCAGATGCAAGCAGGCGGACGACCCCTTCTCCTTGTTTGCGGCGCGCCGTGATGGCCTCGGCGCTGCCGGTGAGCCCATGCATCAGCTGCCGCGCCGCGGGCAGCAGATCAAGACATGCGACGGTGGGATGCACTCCGCGCGCATGCCGCTCAAAGAGTTTGACTTGCAGTAGCTCCTCCAGGTAGGCCAGGGTCTGCGTAACCGACGACTGAGTGAGACCGATCGTGTCCGCAGCGCGCTGCACACTTCCGAGTTCAACCAAGGCTAACAGCACCTGAATATGCCGGAACTTGCCTCGCGACAGAAGGCGATTGAGGAGGGTGGTTGCGTCAGTGCGCATGGTATTTGAATCGCTAATGTGTCGGGCCGGAATTTAATTTGAAGCCGATATGTTTGCAAGTGATCATTTTGTGCGCCGGTCGTCGGCGCGCTTCACAGGAAACCATGATGTCCGCTCTACGACTTGTCTTCTCGACGTTGGCCGTGTGTACGTCCATCTTTGCCAGCGCCTCACCGTTGCCGAATAACAGCGGCATGTCCCGGCTCCCATCGGGAGCAGAGGCTGGCGATCAAGCGCTGTCTCCTTTCTATGCGTGGAACGCGGCCCTTCCGAAAGGCCCCGGGGTGATGCTGCGCACCGAGCCCATGACGGCTCAGCCCGAATTCACCCAAGCGTCTGAAATGAAGCGAATCCTCTATACGTCTACCGACGCCCGCTGGGGATCTGGCGTGATTCCGGTCAGCGGAACGCTTTACCTTCCGAAGGGCGTCATGCCGAGCGGGGGGTGGCCAATCCTTGCGTGGGGCCACGGCACCTTGGGAGTCGCGGATCAATGCGCGCCCTCCTGGAAGCTGCATCGGCCGCGAGATGCTTCCTACCTGAATCGGTGGCTCGAACAGGGATTTGCCGTGGTGGCGACGGACTACCAAGGTTTGGGCGGGCCCGGTCCGCACCCCTATCTGTTCTGGGAAGCCGAAGGACGATCCATCTTGGATAGTGTGCGTGCCGCTCTCGCTGCCTATCCTGATCGCCTGGCCAACCAGATCGTGGTCAGCGGGCAATCGCAGGGCTCGGGGTCGTCTTTGGGCGCGAGCCGAGTTGCCCCCACCTATGCACCAGACCTCCACCTCGTCGCGACCATTGCCACCGGCATCGTACCTTCATTTCCCCAAAACGGCTCCAACGTCTGGCGGCTGACCGAGCACCTCGGACCGCGCTTCACCATGTTGAGGCTAGTGGGCGGCGCCATTCCGGACAATGGAATTCCGGCATCCAATCTTGTCACTCCGAAAGGGCAAGCTCTTCTAGAGATGGCAAGTAAGACCTGCGTTGATGAGCTACGTGGGGCGGAGCAGCAACTGGGCATTACTGCTGAAAACGCGTTCACGATGGACGCTGCAGCGCTTCAAGCCAAACTGACACCTTCCACTGACATGACCGCTGTTCGCCTTCCTGCTCCGCTGTTCCTCGGAACAGGGCTGTCTGACCGTTCGGTTCCACCGAAGCATCAACATGCTGTTGCTGTGGCGCTCTGTTCGGCGGGCAACCCGCTCACTTGGCGCACCTACCACGGCACCACGCACAACGGAATCGTCAATGCCGCGTTCAATGACGAACTTGCGTTTGTGAGGCAGGCCATCGCAGGCACCCCGACCGCGAGCAACTGTGGCGCCATCGTTGCTCCCGGCGAACCAGAGAAGCCTACAGAAGGGGTCCTATTCAATGATTGAATCACCCAAACCAGAGAAAAATCTTGCGCCGCTGGTGAACAGATTGCCACTGGATGTTGCGCTGCCGATCAGTCCGCTCAGGGAGAGCTTGGGGTAGTACTCGGCGATGGCGACACCAATACGCGCGTTCGATGCGGCCAGGCGGTGAGCTGAGACAATGCCTGTCATCGAGAGATGACAGGCATTGTGGCTTGTGCGCCCAGCATGGGGGCACTCCTGCGGGTGCAAGTCACGCCGTAAGTTGATTACCGCGAACGAAGCGAAGCGCAACTGCATGAGGGCGACTGAGTGTGGGGAGGACCGCTTGCCTCATCGCCCTTCGGCGCGCTGTCGTTGCACAACTTCATCAGGATCTAGTCCGAACCTTCCGCGATCGGCGCGAGCCGCCTGCGACAGCTGGTACGGTGATTAGTTGGGCTTTCAGTACCAGCACCTCCACCATCGCGGGGTGGCGTTAGCGCAGGTTGCCCGCATGGATGCCGAGTTGACCCCTCTCAGTAGAGGTGTCCGTCTCGTGCCCAAGTGGATTCCCGCATCCGTTTGATATCGCGATTCGGGGGTTCCCCGAATAGTCGGCTGTATTCCCGGCTGAACTGGGATGCGCTCTCATACCCGACACGCACCGCCGCACTGCCCGCATCCAGGTTTTCGTTGAGCATCCGTTGCCGGGCATCCTGCAAGCGCAGGTTCTTCAGGTACTGCAAGGGGCTCATGCCGACCACGGCACGAAAATGCTGCCGGAAAGTTGACGGACTCATGTGGGCTTTGGCCGCAAGATCATCAATCGGCACGTTCTCCGTGTAGTGCTGTTGCAGCCAGGCGATTACCTTGGCAATTTGCTGGCTCGGGGAGCCGGCTGCAACGAGACGGCGCAGACAGGGGCCATGTCCACCATTCAGCAGGCGGACGACGATCTCCTGCTGAATCAAGGGGGCGAGGAGGGGAATCAGCGGCGGTTCAGCCAGCAGTCGGACTAACCGGGTCAGCGCGTCCTGCAGGCCTTCATCCAACGTCACGACGGACATCGCCCGCATCGTCGAAACCTGGAGCGGCATCGCAAACTCCATTTCTGCCGCCAACTGGGCGATGACGCGAGCATTCAATTCCAGCCACATCCCGAGGAAAGGTTCTGCAGAGCTGGCGCGAGTAATATACGACACCACGGGCAAGTCCACGGTCGTTATAAGGGATTGTCCAGCCCCGTAGTCGAAGATCTCATCGCCCAGCGTGATCCGCTTGCCGCCCTGCACGATCAGCACAAGGCCCAGACCATAGATGCAGGGCATCGGATCGGTGGCAGAACTGCATCGACGAAACTTCAGCGCCGGAATCGGCGTACCGTAGTCACCATCGATTTGTGCAATATTGCCGACTAGGCTGGCAAGCTTACCGACGTTCGGCCTTGCCTGAATCGCCATTCCATACCTCCGTGAAGTCGCGTGTTTGGCTTCTTGTTTCGAAACCAAAGTTTAGCATTACCGGATGCAAACAGACTCCGTTATTGATGGCGTCTCGTCGAATTAGGCAAATATCAAGGCGGTTTTGGCAAACGGGTCCGAGGCATGCAGGGCCACACTACTTGCCATCGGACCACAACCGACCGCAGACCTTCTTTTTCGACAACGGAGATTTAATTCAATGACCCAAACCAAAACGAGGCTGTTCCAGCCTTTTGCTTTCAAGAACGGCCTGACCCTACGCAACCGCGCCGTGATGGCGCCGATGACGACGTGGTCGGCCAACCCGGATGGCACCGTCTCCGACCAGGAGGTGGCCTACTACCGCGCGCGCGCCAACGGTGTCGGCATGGTGGTGACTGGCTGCACGCACGTGACGCCGGACGGCATCGGCTTCACCGACGAGTTCGCCAGTCATGACGATCGCTTTATTCCCAGCCTTCGTCGCCTGTCGGAAGCGGCCAAGAGCGGCGGAGCTCCCGCCATCCTGCAGATTTTCCATGCAGGCAACAAAGCCGTACCGCAACTAGTGCCGGATGGCCGCGTTGTCAGTGCCAGTGCCCTGAAGGTACCTCCCAGCCCGTTCAATGACAACGAAGTGACCAGCCACGCGCTGACCCAGGAAGAAATAGAAGAGATCATCATGGCTTTCGGCGAAACGACTCGCCGCGCTATCGAGGCGGGCTTCGATGGCATCGAGCTGCATGGCGCCCATGGCTTTCTTATCCAGAACTTCTTCTCGCCTTTCTCCAACCAGCGCGATGATGAATGGGGTGGCTCTCTCGAAAACCGCATGCGTTTCCCGCTGGCCGTGGTGCGCGAAGCGCAGCGGGTAATCGCCGAACACACCAAGCGGCCTTTCCTGCTTGGCTACCGCATTTCACCAGAAGAGTCGGACGAGGGAGGACTGCGCATTGCCGATACCTACGTGCTGATCGATCGGCTGATTGAAGCTGGCGTCGATTACATCCATGCGTCGCTCTTTGACATTCCGAATGCCAAACCCGTGGACTATACCGGCGAGTACACGACCGCCGAGCTGATCGTTGAGCACGTTGGTGAACGCGTTCCTTTGATTGCGGCGGGTCTTATCCGGACGCCGGGGGACGCCGAAAAAGCACTAACGACCGGCTTACCACTAGTCGCAATCGGACAGGGTTTGGTGATGAACCCGAAGTGGGTCGAACTCGCCAGCGAAGGCCGAGAAGCAGAAATTGCCACGATGCTTGATTCTGAACGCGTACCGCTACTGGCGATCCCCGACAGGTTGTGGGGCGTCATCCAGGCGATGAAAGGCTGGTTTTCGTTGGTTGAGATGAGACAGCCGGCCGCGTGATGGCCTGCGGACGCAACTGGAACCTCAGTCAGCGTACGTCCACAACCTGCAGGCCTTTTTTCAGCGCCCGACCCCAGCAGTTGGTCGGGCTGGCTTAGTCCTTTGGGCAAGGTAGCGATGCGGCCAGTATCGATTCGACCTGTCGCAAACTCCAGCGGCGTTGAAGGCGTCCGCGCATTTGCCCAAGAGATCGGCGTCGAAGCGAAGGATGTACACGGGGTTGTTGCCGATACCGAGGTCATCATCCTGGCGATCCCATTGCCGGCCATGCGCGGACTTCCCGCTGACTTGTTCGACTCAGTACCACCGGATGTGACGGTCATCGACACCAGCAACTACTACCCAGGTATGCGCGATTCCCCTGTTTCAGAGATAGATGCGGGGATGGAAGAAAGCGTATGGGTATCCAAGCAGCTCGGGCGACCTGTAATCAAGGCGTTCAACAATGCTTTGGCCTATACGCTCGCAGAACTTGGGCAACCGGAGGGAACCCCCGGCCGCCTCGCCATCGCCGTGGCAGGCGACGACGTACGATCCAAACAGACCGCGATGGAGCTTGTAAATCAGACAGGCTTCGATCCGGTCGATGCAGGCGCACTGGAAGAGTCCTGGAGGCAGCAGCCGTCGACGCCCTCGTACTGTTGCGACTACGAAGCTGACACCATGCGCAAAGCGCTCGCTGCAGCCATCCCGGGAGCAGCTCCCAAGAAGCGCGATCAGATGCCAGAGCTTTTCGCCAATCTTGGATCCAATCCTAGCCATGACGACGTCATCGCGATGAATCGCAAGGTGAACTCCGTCGTTGATGAGGCACTCTAAGCTTGGCCATCCGAAAACAAGAGGGGACAGGCCACGATTTTTTGCAGCTAAACTGATCATCTCTCCACCCTACCGGCGAAAACCGTGGTCTGTCCTCTGTTTCCCGGCCGGGGGCAGATCTCCACAAGGGTCTGATCTGCGACCAATAAAAAAACGCCCGCGAAGTTCGCAGGCGTTTTTCTTTTGGGCGTCGGCTAGGTCAGCCGGCAGTCCAGCCGCCATCGACATACATGATGTCGCCGGTGACGAATTCTGAGCAGGGCGAAAGCAGGAAGGCCACCGGGCCTACCAGCAGGTGTTTTTCGCACAAGGTTCCCTTGGGGATACGGCTGATCACCCAGTCATAGGCCGCTTGATCGTCGAGCAGGCCCTTGTTGATGTCGGTCAGGGTAAAAATCGGAGCGACCGCATTCACGTTGATACCTTGCTTGGCAAACTCGACCGCCAGCGATTTGGTCAGCGTGTTGATGGCGCCTTTGCTGGCCGCATAGGCCGAATAACCGGCCTTGCCCTGCAAGCCGCGCACCGAGGAAATGTTGACGATTCGGCCGGATTTTTGCTTCAGCATGTATTGGCTGACGGATTTGCAGCAGATCATAGTGCCGGTCAGATTCACATCCAGCACCCATTTGAATTTTTCGATATCGAAACTGACCAGATCTTCGATGTAGCTCACACCCGCGCAGTTGACTAAGCCATCGATGCGACCGTATTTCGCCATGACTTCCGCGGTCATGCGATCTACCGATTCTTCGCTCGTGACATCGGCCGCCACGGCGTGCGCGGTCAGGTTTTGCTCGTGAAACTGGGCGAGGGCTTTTTCCAGCAACGGTGCGGAGGTTCCCACCAAGACCGGTATGGCGCCCAGATTGGCGAGCCCAATCGCGATTTCAAGACCGATGCCCCGGCTGGCGCCGGTCACGATGCATACCTTGTTTTGCAGGCCGAACATGTCTTGCAGGGTGTATTGCACGATATAAACTCCTGTCGATCAGCTGCGACAGCGCGAATTTCTGAACAGATGGACGTGCGAGATAAAACGCGGTGAGAAAAACGGCCCGACGAACTGAAACTCGCCGGGCCGCCAAATTATACCAATACCTTACTTGGTATCGCGAATCGCATCGATAGCCTTGATGTAGTTGTCACCGCCGAACTTGGCCACGAACGATTGACGTACCGGCTTGGTGGCTTCCAGGAACGGCTTCGGATCAACGCTTTCCACCACTTGCACGCCGGCCTTCTTCAGGTTGCCGATGATCACGCTGGTGTTGTCGGCATTCAGCTTGCGCTGGTATTGGCCGGCTTCGTGAGCCGCTTCAACCAGAGCCTTTTGCTGGGCAGGGGGCAGGGCATCGAACTTGGCCTTGTTCATGACCATGATCAGCGCGCTGTAGGCATGGTTGGAGATGGAGAGGTGCTTCTGCACTTCATACAGCTTGGCAGACCACAGCACGCCCAGCGGATGCTCCTGGGCATCGACAGTCTTCATTTCCAGCGCGGTATAGAGTTCGGCCAAAGGCATCGGCACCGGGTTGGCGCCGAGCAGCTTGAAGGCTTCGATATGTGCCGGGCTGCCGGTGGTGCGGATCTTCAGGCCCTTCACATCGGCCGGGGTGCGAACCGGACCCTTGGAGTTGGAGATTTCGCGCCAGCCGTTATCCCAGTACGCGAGGCCCTTCAGGCCGAATTCACCCAGCTTGTCGAGCAGCTCCTGACCAACCTTGCCATCGAGCGCACGGTAGGCGTGGGCGCTGTCCTTGAACAGGAACGGGATATCCAGCACGCCGAGCAGCGGTGCCAGACCGCTGAAATTGCCCGAGCCCGACAAGGCGAGGTCGATGGTGCCGCCGCGCGTGCCGCTGATCGCAGCTTGGGTATTGCCCAAGGTGCTGTCGGCGAAAATCTTGATGTCGAGCGCGCCGTTGGTCTTGGCCTTGAGCAGTTCGTTGAATTTTTCGCCGGCGATAAACTGGGTATCGGTACGCGGGGCTTCGGAGGCGAGACGGAAAGTCTGCGCCTGGGCGCTTCCCATTACGCCAGCGACCAGGCCAGCCAACAACAGCGATGCAAACAAACCTTGTTTCAGTTTCATTTTACTTCTCCTGTTTTTAGAAAAAACAACAACTACGTTTGGCTCCCCCGTTCTGCACCGGGAGGGCGGGTTAAGCCCAAGGGAAGCTGCCGTGAGGTCGCTTCCCTTTATTCAAATTTCGCTTAGAAGAACCAATGCATCGGAACGGTCACCAGCTGCGGGAACAGCACCAGCAGGAACATCACCAGCGTTTCTGCGATCAGGAACGGCCACATGCCCTTGATCACCGTATCCAGGCTCACGCGCGACACGCTCGACACCACGTTCAGCACCGTGCCCACCGGCGGCGTGATCAGGCCGATCGCGTTGTTCATCATGAACA
>Ga0316613_10001106_pt1 | contig 18902 bp, 15 predicted proteins | sample OWC_soil_day10_C_2_FD_207647 | JGI IMG/M metagenome (GOLD analysis project Ga0316613, IMG submission 207647) | Wetland soil microbial communities from Old Woman Creek delta, Ohio, United States - OWC_soil_day10_CT_b | ecosystem: Environmental > Terrestrial > Soil > Wetlands | place: USA: Ohio...
AACAAGGTCGTCTGGGGCGTCTGGCCCTTCCTCCTCGCCGAAACCGGCGTCATGGCACTCCTCATCGTCTTCCCCGATATCGTCATGCTGCCGTTGAAGTGGATGACGCGGTGATGTCTTGAACCGTCGGCGGTGATCGGATTCACCGTCGGCAATGCATTCTGTTGTTCCGAAGTCGTTCTGTCGTTAGCTTCATCGCTATCTCCAAATTATGTTTTTTCTTGTGTGTGTTCCACTTAAAGGAGAGTCGTAATGAAATCCAAGAGTTCTTTCAGCAGTATCGCCAAAGCGGTCGCATCATTGCTTGGAGTTGCGTGTCTGCTGGCAACCACATCCGTTTCGGCCGCAGACGCTCGTCTCGGACATGGCTTTACGGACGAGCACCCACGGGGCAAGGCAATGAAACTGTTCGCTACCGAAGTCGAAAAGGCGACGGGCGGCAAGATCAAGGTGTCGGTCTTTGGCAACTCGACTCTCGGTTCCGAGGAGAAGATGTTGCAAGGGGTTCAGAGCGGGGTGCTGGAGTTCTACATGGGGTCGCTGGTGCCCTTCTCGGTGCGCAAGAAGGAGCTGCAGATTTTCGACTTCCCCTTCCTGTTCGCGGATGAGCGCGAAGTGGCCATAGTGCTCGACGGACCCATCGGCAAAAAGATGCTGGACAGCCTTTCGGATACCGGCGCTATCGGTCTGACTTGGGCCGGTGGTGCGTTCCGCAATATTGCCAATGGAAAACGGGCGCTGAACAAATACGAAGATCTGAAGGGGTTGAAGATCCGTGTCATGCAGAGTCCGGTGTGGATCGAAACCTTCAAGGCCATGGGTATCAACGCCACGCCGATGGCTTATGCCGAGGTCTATACGGCGCTGGAAATCGGAGCACTGGACGGTCTGGAGCATCCTCCGGTGGATATGTACCAGAACAAGATCTATGAGATCCAGAAAAACTTGGCAATTACCCATCACGGGTATACGCCTGTAGCGCTGGTCGTCTCCGGCAAATGGTTCTCGGCGCTGCCCGCCGATCAGCAGGCTGCTGTTCGCAAGGCAGCGGAGATCGCACGCGACTTCCAGCGTGCTGAGGAAACCAGGCAGGAAAACGTTGCTGTTAATATGCTCCGCTCGAAGGGCATGGCAGTAACCGAATTTACGCCACAGGAATTGGACAAGATGCGTGCTGCCGTCAAGCCGGCACTCGAGAAATTCTCGGCCAACATCGGACCGGAGTTCGTCAAGAGCTTTTATGCCGAAGTCGAGAAAGCCCGCAAGAGCCTCAAGTAGGCGTTCATGAGGCGTGCTTCCCGGATGAGTTCCGGGGAGCACGGTCATGCGGCCATTTTTCCCGCACCGTTTTATCGCCGGGCGTAGCGCGCGGCGAGCAGCGAGCAAACGAAGAGTTGCAACTGGTGGTAGAACATGATCGGGAGGACGATCAGGCCGAGCGAGGGATTTGCCCCGAACAGCAGGGCGGCCATCGGCACGCCGGAGGCAAGCGTTTTCTTGGAGCCGCAGAAGACGATGGTGATCTCGTCCTCCACATTGAACCCGAGCCGCCGCGCCAGTACCGTAGAAAGCCCCAGGACGACCGCGAGCAGTACCGCCGCGCCGATCAGTGTGGCGACGATGATCTCCATGCCGTGGTTGCGCCACAGGCCCGCGGCCACCGAGTCGCAGAAGGCGGCGAACACCAGCATCAGGATCACCAGCTTGTCGAGCTTGCCGGTCACCGCCTTGTAGCGGTTGAACCAGCCGAACAGCAGCGGCCGCAGCAACTGCCCGACGACGAGCGGCAGAAGGAGCATGCGCGCGATGCCGACGATCGTGTCGAGCAGCGGCAAGTCCGTCGCCCCGTGGGCGTCGGCCATCAGATTGACGAGCAGCGGTGTCATCAGGATGCCGATCAGGCTCGACAGCGTGGCATTGAAAATGGCGGCCGGCACGTTGCCGCGCGCCATGCCGGTCATCGCCACCGACGACGTGATCGTCGAGGGCAGCACGCACAGGTAAAGGAAACCCATCATCAGCGCCGGCGGGATGAAGCTTCCGAAGAGTGCGCGGAAGGGGTAGAAGAGCAGCGGAAACAGGGCGAAGGTCAACGCCTGCACGATGACGTGCACCGGCCAGCGCATCAGCCCGGCCTTGAAGCTTTCCAGTGAGATCGTGAGACCGTGCAGGAAGAATACGATGGCTACGCCTATATCCACGGCCTTTTCCATGTGCAGCCAGCCACCGCTCTTTCCGGCTTCGGGAAAGAACGACGCGAGCAGCACGGCGGTCAGCATGCCGAGCAGGAACCAGTCACGGGACAGGCGGCGGAACGCGCCGGATAGCAGCGAAAGCATGGGCAACTCCGTGGAAACGTATGGCACTCTTGCCGAGGTGCGGGTAGTGCACTATAAACGGCAAAGGAATTGCCGACTGAAGTTAATCCGCCGTTCAATATCGCCAACCAGCCATGACCAGAACCTTGCCGTCTCCATTGCGCTCCGAGCGTTCGCTGCCGGTGCTCGATGCGTTGCCGCGGCCGCTGTTCGCCCGCGTCGAGTCGCTTTCGGCCGGAACGTTCAGCGCCGTGCATCGGCACGCGTGGGGGCAGCTCTCCTACGCCATCGAAGGGGTGCTCGACATCCGTACGCCGGCCGGCAACTACGTGGCGCTGCCGCAATGCGCGGTGTGGATTCCGGCCGGCCTGGAGCATCAGGTGATCAATCTCGGGCAGGTGGAGATGCGCAGTTTCTATCTTGATCCGGTGCTTTTTCCCTTGGGCGCAGATCGCTGCCGGGTGCTGCACGTGTCCCTGCTGGTGCGCGAACTGATCAAAGCGGCGAGCGCGTTGCCGTCGGATTATTCGCTCGACGGACCCGAAGCGCGGCTGGTGCAGGTGCTGGCGGACCAGCTTGACGCCTTGCCGGAGGCTGCCTTCTCACTGGCATTGCCGCGCGACCCGCGGCTGCAAGCCATTTATGTTGCCCTGCTGGAATCTCCGGGTGATCGGCGGACACTGGCGCAATGGGCCGGGCAGGCGGCGGCCTCCGAGCGTAACTTGGCGCGGCTGTTCCGGCGGGAAACGGGCATGCCGTTTCGCGTCTGGCGTCAGCGTTTGCGTCTGATGCTGTCGCTCGGCGGGCTCGAGGCCGGACACTCGGTGACGCGTGTCGCGCTCGACTACGGCTACGATTCGCCTTCGGCGTACATCGCGGCGTTTCGGACGCTCTTCGGGTGCACACCGGGTGAGTTGGAAAGGCGCTGACTCAGAGCCAGCCCAGCAGCTTCCACCACAGGTAATCGAGCGGGAGCAGCGCGACGAAGGTGATCAGTGCCAGCGGCAGCGTGATTTTCAGCAGGTGGCCCAGTTTTTCTCCGGACAGTTGCATCGCCACGATCAGTGGGCCGACCTGATAGGGAAACAGCACCGTCGAGAAACCGATGACCTGCGTCATTAGCACGGCCGATAGGCTGAAGCCCGACGCCGTAGCCAAATCCGGAGCCATCGGCGTCAATACGGTCGGCACGCCGGGAATCGTGGTGACGATGCCGGTCAGCGTGGACATCGCCGAGAGCGACAGAAAGTTCAGCGCATCCCGGCCCGGCGACAGGGGCAACACCTTTTCCAACACCTGTCCGACCACCTGTCCGAGCCCAGAGGCATTGACCAATGCGCCCAGCCCGAGGGCGGCTGCGACGAAGAGCACCATGCCGAAATCGACCGAGGCGTTGAACGACTTGGGCGCGATGACGCCAACCCGCGGCAGCAGCAGGGTGACCGCCGTGGCGATCCCGACCCACGCCGGGTTGATGCCGTGCAGTGTGTCGGTCATCCACAGCGCGAGCGTCGCCAGCAGGATGATAGCCACGCGGCGCTGGGCGCTGGCATCGGCCGGCTTGTCCTCGCTTGCTGCCGGCGTCGATTTGCCGGCGACGACCTCCTGTGGATGAATCCTGGCGGGAAACACCGTCAACACCAATCCGACCATCAGCACCGACTTGAGGATGCCGAGGATCGGGAAGTGCAGCAGCAGATATTCCGTGTAGCCGAAGCTCGTGCCGTGCAGCGTTTCGCTGGCGCCGGCCAGAATCATGTTCGGGATGTTCGCCGGCAGGATGGCGAAGCTCGGCATGTTGCAGGCCATGGCCAGGGTAGCGGCGATGCCGATCCGCCCATTCGATCCTTTACCGAAACCCACGCGGTCGGCCAGCGCCATGCCGACGGGTACCAGTACCACCGCGCGACCGACGGAAGATGGCATGACGAAACCCAATGCTGCTGACGCCAGCGTAAGGCCGGCGATCATGCGCGGATAGCTGTCGGCGAGCAATGGCGCCAGTACCGACGCCATACGCTGCCCGAGTCCGGATGTTGTGATTGCTGCGCCGATGATGAAGCCCGAGACGATCAGCCAGACGGCGGCGGAGCCGAAACCGGAAAAAATGAGATCAGGCCGTGCGAGGCCGAATATCAGGACCAGCCCGAAGAAAATCAGGCTGGTCAGGAACGGCGGCAGTGCGCCCGTGCTCCAGAACGCCAGTGTGACCAGCACGACGGCCGCGCTGCGCGCAGCCAGGAGATTCGCCGCAGCGAGCGGTCCCAACGCCAGCCAGAGGGCGATGACGAGGGCGACGCCGACGAGCAGATGTCTGATGGAAAATGAATTTTTCATTGGTTCTTGAGCCGCTTCATGAACTGGCCGAACTGCCGGCCGAGCTCTTCGAAAAGCGGATGCTTGCGGTTCTTCAGGATGACCTCGCCGAGTAGCTTCAGGCCGACGGCGATCTTGCTGGCACTAATGTGTCGCGCCTAGACCACCATCGGCGTCACCGCCCCGTCCATTGAAAGGATGGCTCCAGTGATGTAGCTGGCCTTGGGGGAGCACAGGAACAGCACGGCGTTGGCGACTTCCTCGGGCTCCGCGACGCGCCCGAGCGGCAGGCCGGAGCTGGCCTTCGCAAGTGCTTCTTCAATGGAGATCTGGTGCGCGCGCGCCTCGACTTCCAGCCCTGCCTGCATCCGCTCCGTTCGCGTTGTTCCGGGGTTGATGGCATTGACGCGGATTCCGCGCGGGCCGTAGGCCGCGGCCAGTCCGGCGCTGACCAGCATCAGCGAGGCATTGGCGGCACCACCCGGCAGGTGCAGGGGTTTGGCGATTTTTCCCCCGGAACCGACGATGTTCAGGATGACCCCGCTGCCCCGCGTGGCCATCCGCTTGATCACGGGGTCGATCAGGTGGATGTAGGTGAAATACTTGGCGTCCATCGCTTCGCGCCAATGCTGCGGCGTCAGTTCGTCGGGCGGCGTCCGCTTGGCCGCGCCGGCACAATTCACCAGTATGTCGACCGGACCGAGCTGCTGCTCGGCTTGCTCAACGACTGCGGCGGCCGCTTCCGCGTCCCTCAGATTGGCCGGCAGGGCGGCAATGCGATCGCCGGCCTCGGGATGGCTTTCGAGCAGGGTTTTCCGGGCCGCTTGCAGATGGTCCGGGTTGCGCGAAACCAGGCTGACGCGCGCACCCTCGTCGAGAAAACCGCTGGCGCAGGCCAGGCCGATGCCCTTACTGCCGCCACCGATGAGCACATGCTTGTCCTGTAGCTGAAGGTCCATGACTATTCCTCTCTTTTTGCTATTGGACGCTGTGCTCCTTGATCGCACCTTCGCGGTAGGCGTGCAGCAATGCTTCGAGGTCGCCGATCTGGTTCTGGATTTCCTTGCCGCGATCGGTGTCCTTGACGCGTAGGCGGTGCGGGTGCGTGTGGATGATCTCGGTTTCACTGTCGATGTCGATCTCCTCGGACACCGCTTTTTGCGTCGACTCGAACGGCTGGTGCGCCGCGAGCAGCAGGCCGCGCGAGTTGGAGATCAGCGTGTAGCCGGCGATTCCCGTTTCCTTCTGGTAAGCGCGCGAGAAGCCGCCGTCGATGACGATCAGCTTGCCGTTGGCCTTGATTGGCCGTTCGCCCTTGGCTACCTTGACCGGGACGTGGCCGTTGATGATGCAACCCTTTTCCGGGTCGAGTCCAAATTCGGTCAGGATCTTGCGCGCGTTCTCCTCGGTGTCGCGCAGGGTGTAGTAGGGGTTGCGCTTCTCGACGTGGGTCGCCTTATCGGCGAGGAAGTAGCGTTCGAACGTGGCCATCTTCTCCTTGCCGAACAGTGGCGATTGCGGTGCGCACCACAGGAACCACATGGCATCCATGCCGTACTGCTTGATCGCCGGGTTGTCGGTGGCGAAATAGCCTTGGCGCGCCAGGCGGTCGACGCGATCCAGGAACGCCTTGCCGGCGAATGCCTTGCCGTCGACGTTGAAGGCACGGAACTCGCCATCGTCGTCCATGGCGATGCAGCCGTGGTAGAGCAGGTTGCCGTCGTGTGTCAGGTAGATGCTGCCGTTGGAGAACAGGAAACGCGCATGCTGTTGCAACCGCTGGCTGTTGACGAAGGAAAGCTTGAGCTTTTCCATGACCGCTTGTTCTTCCTCGGTCAGCCGTTCCGGATTCTTCGGGTCGATCGTCGGGAAGAGTGTGTCGAGCAGCGGGTACTCGGTTCCACCGATGGCGATTACCCCGCGTTCGTAGTCGACCTTGTCCAGAAGTAGCCTGTCTTCCATCTTGTAGTGCGGGCGGCGCTTGATGATCTGGCTTTCCAGCTTGAACTGGATGACGGCCATGGCTTTCTGCATCTGCGCCATCAGCCGGACTTCCTGCTCGGTGAAGTTGTCTTCCGGTGAGACCTTGGGAATGAAGCGCTTACAAGGGTCGTCCTTGTACGCTTCCAGCGCGAACGAGGCGAGCGGGATCAGGCTGATGCCGTAACCGTTTTCCATCGTTTCCAGGTTTCCGTAGCGCAGACTGGTACGGATGACGTTGGCGATGCAGGCCTCGCTTCCGGAAGCCGCGCCCATCCAAAGGATGTCGTGGTTGCCCCACTGGATGTCCACGTCGTGGTAGTCCATCAGGAGGTCCATGATGATGTGCGCGCCGGGGCCGCGATCGTAAATGTCGCCGATGACATGCAGCCGCTCGACGGCGAGTCGCCGGATCAGTGCGGCGATGGTGGTGATGAACGTCGGTGCGCTGCCGGTCGAGACGATGGTGTCGATCTGGTTCTGGTAGTACACCGCCTTGAATTCCGAGCCGTCCTGGTCGTAGAGCAACTCCTCGATCGTTTCCGCCAAGTCTCCGGGGAGAAAACTCCGCACCGTCGAACGCCGGTACTTGGCCGCCAGGCTGCGGCAGAACTTGACCAGACGGACGATCTTCAGGCGGAACCATTCCTCCTTGTCTTCGACCGATTGCAGCATCAGCGGAATCTTGAGTTCCGGGTAATAGATCAACGTGGCCAGGTTGCGGCGTTCCGACTTGGAGAGCGTGTTGCCGAACATTTCCTCGATCTGGCGCCAGATCGCCCCGGCGCCGTTGCGGATGACGTGGTTGAAGGCTTCATGCTCGCCGTGAACGTCGGACAGGAAATGTTCGGTTCCCTTGGGCAACTGCAGTTGCGAGGAGAAGTTGATGACCGCCGTCGATGCCGCCTGGATGGTCGGATATTTCTCGGACAGCAGTTGCAGGTATTTGAGTGATGGTTTCGGCATGATGGGCTCTTGTTTGAAGTTGTGTGGTGGCAGACAGGAGCGGGACGATTTTGTTCCGGATGGGACGCTGCAACAACAGCCCAAGTATCTCCGCGCCTTTGGGTCGGGGTCAATCCGTTTTCGGGCGGGGGTCGGCCGACACCGTGAGAGCGTTGCCGGCGGCCGCCGTGATCGCCCGCGTCAGCTCATCGAGCAGAGGAGAGTCGAGGTTCCAGCAGTGCCAGTACAGGTTGACCGGCAGCGCGGCTGCCGGCGCCAGGTTGACCAGCTGGCCAGTTTGCAGCTGCGGGCGGACCAGCAGCTCAGGGACCACGCTGGCGCCCCATCCTGCAAGGACAGTGCGCACCTGTCCCTCCGAACTGGGGACGAAGCACTGCCGAAGGTTGATCTGCTTGACGCGAAATGCGCGCCGGACGAATTCGGCCTGCAGGTCATCCTTGCGGTTGAAGGCGATGAAGGGGATCTGGCGTACGCACTGCGGTGATACGCCGGTCGGACAGTATTTCTGCAGCGTTTGCGGTGTGGCCACCGCCACATACTCCATCGCCCCCAGGGAAACGACCTTGCAGCCGCGCAGGGCCTGCGCCAGGGTGGTCACGCATCCGAGCACCTGTCCTTCGCGCAGCCAGTCCTGGGTGAAGTCCTGGTCGTCGGCGATGATTTCCAAAGGCAGGCCGTCGCGCACCAGTCCGTCGAAGGCGGGCAGCGCCCAGGTGGCGATGCTGTCGGCGTTGACGGCAATCGAGATGCGTTCCTGGTTGCGCGAACTGCCGGCAGTGGCGGGGCTCAGTTTGCGCAGATCGACCTCGAGGTCGGTGTGCAGCAGCCGCATCTGCATGGCGTGGCGCAGCAGGATTCGGCCGGCCGGCGTCGCCCGCAGCGGCCGGCCGCGCACGATGAGTACGGTACCCGCTTGGGCTTCGAGCGAGTGCAGCCGTTGCGACACGGCCGACTGGGTAATCGACAGGCGCTTGGCGGCACGTTCGAAACCGCCTTCTTCGACGATGGCGGCAAGGCATTCGAGCAGGTCGGGGGTGAAAGGGGTCATGGCTGGAATGTGCGGGGCGTCCGATGCGTTTGTTGTATTAGCGTCGCTTATGATTCATTCGGAATACTGATAATTCGCTTGCTATCGGGTCGGGCTGTGCGGCTATACTTTTCGACTGTCTGGCGCACCGTAAAGCAAAACCATCAGAAATGCCAGACCAGGTGAGGTTTCCATCGCGGTTCAAACACACTCGTAAGGGGGCAAATAACAATGAATCTGCTGAATCTGTCAGTCGCTGTCGATGATTTCTTCTGGAGCCAGATCATGATTTACGGATGTCTGGGTGCCGGAATCTTTTTCTCCGTTCTCATGCGCTTCCCGCAGCTGCGCCTGGTCAAGGATATGGTCGCCCAGCTGTTCGGCGGCAAGGCCTCCTCCAGCGGCGTGTCTTCGTTCCAGGGCTTCGCCATGGCGCTCGGCGGCCGGGTGGGCACCGGCAACATCACCGGCGTGGCGTCGGCGATTTTCTTCGGCGGTCCGGGCGCGGTGTTCTGGATGTGGGCCATCGCTTTCCTCGGTGCCGGATCGGCCTATATCGAGTCGGCCCTGTCGCAGGTGTGGAAGGAGGAAGTGCACGGTGAATACCGTGGCGGACCGGCGTACTACATCGAGAAAGGGCTGAAGAGTCGCCCGCTCGGCATTGCTTTCGCGGTCCTGACCATCTTCGGATGCGGACTGGCCCTGCCGGGCATTCAGACCAACGCCTTTGCGCAAGCGGCCAAGCTGTCGCTGGGCATGGAGTCGTGGATGTCAGGGCTCCTATACACGGGGTTGGTGGCGTATGTGGTCTTCGGTGGCGGACGGCGGATCGCCAAGTCGGCGGAACGCATCGTTCCGTTCATGGCGATTGCCTACATCCTGATGGCGGCAGTGATCCTAGTAGTGCATTACGATCGCATCTTCGGCGTGTTCGAATTGATCTTCAGTTGCGCCTTCAACATGAACGCGGTGTACGGCGCCGTGTTCGGCAAGGCCGTGCAGTGGGGCGTGAAGCGCGGCATCTTCTCGAACGAGGCGGGACAGGGTACGGGAGCCCAGGCCTCTGGGGCCGCCGAGGTGTCGCACCCGGCAAAGCAGGGTCTGGTCCAGGCGTTCTCGGTCTATGTCGACACGCTGCTGGTGTGCTCGGCAACGGCAGTCATGATCCTGGCCACCAACTCCTTCAACGTGGCCGATCCGGTTAATCAGGGTGGTTTCATCCTGCAGCAGATCCAGGGTGTACAGGCGTCCAACTTCACCCAGGTGGCAGTCAACTCACTGGTCCCGAACGCCGGTGGCGCCTTCGTTGCCGTGGCACTGTTCTTCTTCACCTTCACCACGGTGCTGGCCTATGCTTTTTACACCGATTCGAGCATCAGCTACCTGTTCAAGAACAACGCCCAGGGCGCCGGATTCAATGCTGCCATCTACTTCTTCCGCCTGGTCGTGGTGGCCTCGTCCTTCATCGGTGCGATCAGTTCCGTCGATGTGGTGTGGAACTTCGGTTCTGCCGCCGTCGGCGCCATGGCCTGGTTCAACATCGTGGTCATCCTGCTGCTGGCCAAGCCGGGTATCGCGACTCTCAAGGATTACGAAGAGCAGAAGCGGATGGGGCTGGACCCGGTATTCGTTCCCTCGCGTTGCGGCATCAAGGATGCTGAAATCTGGGAAGGCATTGTTGCCAAACACTATCCCCAGCAGCTCGCGGCCCTGAAGGCGAAAACCGAAGATTGCGAACCTGCGCAACTGGGGGAGCTTGAGGAAAAAACAGAAAACGCCTGATTGATCCGGGCCTGACGGTCCGGTACGTTCGCAACCCTCCGCCAATCCCGGAGGGTTTTTTGTACCCCGGATAATGTCCTTATTATTAGAGTTTCTTATAAAAAATGAAATAGTTTAATAGATCTGTATTTGTTCGGACGGTTGGAGAAAAATGGCGGCGTCGTTTCCATTCAACAAGTTTCTGGAGAACTTCCATGAAAATCGGCGTGCCAAAGGAAATAAAGAACCATGAATACCGCGTCGGCCTGACCCCGGCCAGCGTACGTGAACTGACCTCGCGCGGACACAGCGTTCTCGTTCAGAACGGAGCCGGGTCGGCCATCGGCCTGACCGACGAGCAATACGTGGCGGCCGGCGCACAACTGGCGCCCGATGCGGCTATGGTGTTCGCCGAGTCGGAGATGATCGTCAAGGTCAAGGAACCACAGCCGCAGGAGTGTGCGATGTTGCGTCCGGGCCAGATCCTGTATACCTACCTGCATCTGGCACCCGATCCCGAGCAGACGGCGGCGCTGGTCAAATCCGGTGCGGTGTGCATTGCCTACGAGACCATTACCGGCCAGGGCGGCGGGTTGCCGTTGCTCGCTCCGATGAGCGAGGTCGCCGGGCGCATGGCGGTCCAGGCCGGCGCCGCGCATCTGGAGAAGTCCAAGGGTGGCATGGGCGTCCTGCTCGGGGGAGTACCCGGCGTTCCGCCGGCGCATGTCGTGGTGATCGGCGCCGGCATGGTCGGCACCAACGCACTGCAAATGGCAGTCGGCCTGGGAACGCGTGTTACCGTGATCGACAAGAACGTGGATCGCCTGCGCCATCTCGACCTGATCTTTGGCAACCGCATCACCACGCTGTTCTCGACCGCGCACACCATCGAGGAAGCCGTGCTCGACGCCGACCTGGTTATCGGTGGCGTGCTGATACCGGGCGCGGCTGCGCCCAAGCTCGTGACTGCGAGCATGGTTTCGCGCATGAAGCCGGGCGCGGTGGTCGTCGACGTGGCCATTGACCAAGGAGGCTGTTTCGAAACCTCGCACGCTACCACGCATGCCGATCCGACCTACGTGGTCGACGGAGTGGTGCACTACTGCGTGGCGAACATGCCCGGCGCGGTCGCCCGGACCTCCACCTTCGCACTGAACAATGCCACCATCGGCCACGCCATCGCGCTGGCCGACAAGGGTTGGAAAAAGGCGATGAAGGATGATGCCCATTTGCGCAACGGTCTCAACGTGGCGCAGGGCAAGGTAACCTATGCCGCCGTGGCCAGGGATCTCGGCTACACCTTTACACCCGCCGAAACGTTGCTTGATTGATACACCTTCCGCCAGCCGCTCACCGTGGCTGGCGGTGGGAAAGCTGTCGTGACGGTGATGCCGTGCCAGTAGGCAGCGCAGGTTTGTAGCGGCTTCGGGGGCAGTTGTCGCGCAATGCGACGACCTCGGAATGGGGCCGAAGCCATCGCTTTACATCATGAAATAATTGCGCAAGCGGTTTGCCTTGGGGGGGCGTGGAGCGGTATGCTCCGCGTCTCCCCAACCTGTCTTTGGGGGTTTGCCGTCGTTGTCCCGGTGTTCATGGATCGATGGCAGCTGAAAAGAAGAAGGCGAGGCTCCTCAAATGCAACACGGAACGACGCGTACCCGCTCGCAGCAGGCGACACTGGCGCTGGCGGCGCTGGGGGTGGTCTATGGCGACATCGGCACCAGTCCGCTGTACACGATCAAGGAAGTATTTTCCGGAGTGCATCCCATTCCGCTCAATCCGGCGAACGTGCTGGGCATTCTTTCCCTGATCCTGTGGTCGCTGATCATCATTGTCTCGATCAAGTACGTGGTGTTCATCATGCGCGCCGACAACCGCGGCGAAGGCGGCATCATGGCCATGATCGCGCTGGCCCTGCATTCCGCCCGCGGCGACCGCAAACGGGAAAAGGCCATCATGCTGGCCGGCCTGCTCGGTGCGGGCATGTTCTACGGCGACGGGATGATCACCCCGGCGATCTCGGTGCTCTCCGCCCTCGAAGGGCTGGAGGTGGCCACGCCCCTGCTCAAGCCCTATGTGTTGCCGGCGACCCTGGCCGTGCTGTTCTTCCTGTTCTTCTTCCAGAAACGGGGCACCGGCTCGGTTGGCGCCTTGTTCGGCCCGATCATGATCCTGTGGTTCTCGACCCTGGCGGTATTGGGTATTTCAAACATCGTGACCAATCCGAGCGTCCTCGGGGCGGTGAACCCGCTGCATGGCCTGCGTTTCCTGTTCGAGAACCGGGGGCTGGCGCTGGTGGCCATGGGCGCCGTGGTCCTCTCGGTGACAGGCGCGGAAGCGCTCTACGCGGACATGGGGCATTTCGGCGCCACGCCGATCCGCCAGGCGTGGTTCTTCTTTGTCCTGCCGTCCCTGATGCTCAACTATTTCGGCCAGGGGGCCCTGATCCTGGCGCGGCCGGAGGCGGTCGAGAATCCCTTCTACCACCAGGCGCCGGAATGGATGCTCTATCCGCTGGTGGCCCTCGCGACCGTGGCTACAGTGATCGCTTCGCAGGCCGTCATTTCCGGAGCGTTCTCGGTATCCCGGCAGGCCATGCAACTGGGCTTCCTGCCGCGCTTCGAGGTCAAGTACACCTCGGAAAAGGAGCAGGGGCAGGTGTATCTGCCTGGTGTCAACTGGGGGTTGTTCTGCGCCGTGGCCATTCTGGTTCTCGGCTTCCGCTCCAGCTCGAACATCGCCGCGGCCTACGGCATCGCCGTGACCGGCGACATGGTGATCACTTCCTGCCTGGCCACTTTCGTAGCGGCCAAAGCCTGGAAATGGGGGTGGACGCGCGCGGTGGCCCTGTTTGCGACCTTCCTTGTCGTGGAAGTCACTTTCCTTTCCGCCAATGTCCTGAAGATTCCCGACGGCGGCTGGTTCCCGCTGGCGGCGGGTTCCCTCGTCTTCCTGATCATGAGCACCTGGAAGCGCGGCGGCCAGTTGCTGAGCGAGCGCATCAGCGGCGAGGCCATCGAACTGGATATGTTCATCGACGCGCTCCTCATCTCCGAACCGGTGCGCGTGGCCGGCACGGCAGTGTTCATGACCTCGAACAACGACCGCGTGCCGAACGCCATGCTGCACAACCTGATGCACAACAAGGTGCTGCACGAGCGGGTGCTGGTGCTGTCGGTGGAAGTGTTCGACGTGCCCTACGTTCCCGAAATCGACCGGGTCGAGATCAAGAAGCTCAAAGGCGGGTTCTACAAGGTGACCGTGCAGTACGGCTTCAAGGACGAGCCGGACATCCCGGCTGCGCTGGCCCTGTGTTCAGAGCAGGGGATGGATTTCGACATGATGGAAACGTCGTTCTTCCTCGGGCGCGCCACCCTGATTCCCAAGGTCGGATCGGAGATGGTCTATTGGCGCGAACGCTTGTTCGTCATGATGTACCGCAATGCCAGCAGTGCCATGAGCTTCTACAAGATCCCGACCAACCGCGTCGTCGAACTGGGCGCGCAGGTCGTCCTGTAACTCAGTACAGCAGGAACTCCGAACGCACCGCCGTCCAGGCGGCTTCGTCGGAACGTGCCAGGGCATCGAGATCGCCCGGCGCGGTGGCCGGATCGTCAACCCATTCTCGCAAGAGCGGACTACCGTTGATCAGGTCGATCGCCAGGCGGTCGTGCTCGTATTCGTAGGCGAAGTCGCGCCACAACGCGTAGTCCGGATACCGTCGGCGGATGGCCTTGAACGCCAGCGCCTGCAGTCGCCACGGGCGGAAATCGTGATGTCGGTAGCCGCCGTCCTCAACATGCATCTGCACGCCGCTGCACAGCTTGCCGGCGTGCTTGTGAAAGGTCGGCTCGAACCAGCACTCGCGCAACCGGCAGCCGTTCAACCAATCGGGAGCCAGTCTCCCCATCTCGGCGATTACCGCACGGGCGTCGATGTCGGGTGCGCCGAACAGTTCGAGCGGGCGCGTCGTCCCTCGACCTTCCGACAGTGTGGTTCCTTCAAGCATCACCGTCCCGGCATAGCAACGTGCCATCGACAGGTTGGGCGCGTTCGGGCTCGGGTTGATCCAGGTGCGTTCGCGGAGCGGCCAGCCAAATCCAGGGGCGGCCTCGGGCTGCCAGCCGTCCATGGCGATTACTTCGCACTCGACGTCGAGCCTGAACTCGGTGATGAACCAGCGTGCCAGCTCGCCCATCGTCAGCCCGTGGCGCATGGGCAGCGGACCGGCTCCGACGAAACTCTCCCAGCCGGGGCGTAGCATCAGGCCCTCGACCGGACGGCCTGCCGGGTTCGGGCGATCCAGCACCCACACCGTCTTGCCGTGCTGGGCCGCGGCTTCGAGCATGTAGCGCAGCGTGGTGATGAAGGTGTAGATGCGGCAGCCGAGATCCTGCAGGTCGATCAGCAGAACATCGAACGTATCGAGCATGGCCGGGGTTGGCCGGCGCACTTCGCCGTACAGGCTGAATACCGGGATGCCGTGCCGCGGGTCGAGGAAGTCGGGCGATTCGACCATGTTGTCCTGCTTGTCGCCGCGCAGCCCGTGTTGTGGGCCGAAGGCGGCGGTGAGACGCAGGTCGGGCAGTGCGGCGAGCGCGTCGATGGCGTGCGTCAGGTCGGCAGTAACCGAGGCCGGGTGCGCGAGCAAGGCAACGCGCTTGCCGGCCAGCGGCTTGCGCAGCTCGGGTTCGGCCAGCAGGCGATCGAGTCCAAAACGAATGGGCATGGGGCGTAAGTCCGGGTATCCAAGGCGGGGAAGTTTACTGCGAAGTCGCGGGTTCTGTCTGAAATGAGCGCTTAACATTCGCCCGGTAAGGTCCGTTCCAAGCGGTTCAATTTCCCGGAGCGGCCAATATGACCCCAAAGCAGATCCTCAACGAAGTGGAAGGAATCCTCGAACGTCTTTTCGCCAAGTACTTTTTCGGCGAATGGACCATCCCCTGGTTGCCGGATGACCTGTAAGAAGCAGTTCCAACCACGGCGAACACGGCGGGCACGGCGAAAAGCTTGAGTCCCCCGCCTTTTGTCGGGCTCACCGCTCGGGTGACTGGATATGCCCGATAAATTCTCGTTTTTTCGCCGTGTTCGCCGTGCCCGCCGTGGTTAACTATTTTTTCCACCTTCAAGTACGCTGAATACGTTGCAGTGCTTCCAGCATCTGACCTGTGGCCGTGGCCCACGAGAATTCCTCCGCCCGGCGCCGCGCCTGTTCCCTGGGGAGCTTCAAGGCCTGCAGGCAGGCTTCGCGCAGATCCTCGTGCATCGCTCCCCCTCCGGATTGACCGATGACGTCGATCGGACCGGCGACCGGGAACGCGGCGACAGGCGTTCCGCAGGCCATCGATTCGACCATGACCAGCCCGAAGGTGTCCGTGACGCTGGGGAAAACCATGACGTCCGCCGAGCGGTAGAGGCGGGCCAGCGCTTCGCCGCTGAGCACGCCGAGCCAGCGCGCCGCCGGGAATCTTGCCTGCAGGCGCTGGCGTTCCGGACCTTCCCCGGCGATCCATTTCTCTCCCGGCAGATCCAGGCGGAGAAACGCGTCGACCTGCTTCTCCACGGCGATTCGCCCGACATACAGGAATACCGGTCGGTCGGCAGGTCGCTCCATACGGTCGCCACGATGGCTGAATGTTTCGAGATCGACACCGCGTGACCACAACCGGGCGCCGAGAAATCCCCGCGCCCTGAGGTCATTGACGATGGCCGGCGTCGGCGCCAGGGTGGCTCTTGCCGCGTTGTGGAAGCGGCGCAGCAGGGCATAGGTCCAGCGCACAGGAAGACGGAAACGCGCTTCGACGTATTCGGGAAAACGGCTGTGATACGCCGTCGTGAATGGCCATCCACGGCGCACGGCGATGCGCCGGGCCAGCCAGCCAAGCGGGCCTTCCGTGGCGATATGCAGGCAGTCGGGTGCGAAACCGTCAATGCGCCGGGACAGTTCCCGTTCCCGGGTGATGGCCAGGCTGATTTCCGGGTAAGTCGGGCACGGAACGGAGCGAAAGCCAAGTGGCGAGATGATCTCCACGCAATGCCCGTGCCGTTCGAGTTCGCGGCGTGTCATCTTGAGCGTGCGCACCACACCATTGACCTGCGGTTCCCACGCGTCGGTGACGATCAGGATTTTCATGCGTTCCTTTCGAATGGGTAACTAGTCAGGACTGGTTGACCGTGCTGTGGCCGGACGTCGGTATTCCCCCCGAGTTGGCGAACTCCGGCACTTCCACAGCTCGGGCCTCTTCGGCGGAATTGTCCGTGGTCATTCCCAGGCCGTAGGCGATCGCTCCGCGGGCCATCGCGGCGATCTGCCGACGCGACGATTCGCCGGAGGTGATCGCCGGGGTCTGGCGCAGGCGCACGGTCAGCGATCGGCTGGCAATGATCGCCGCCATGCATTCGGCCATCGACGTTTCGCCGGCGTAGGCCGGTGCCGAGGTGCGGCGGCCGTGCGCGTCGAAATAGGCGAGGGCAACCGGCTGCACCGGTCGCCCGCTGTCGATCGCCGGCTGCAATAGCGCTCCGTGAAAGGGCAGGACGCGTGTGCCGTCCGAGGTCGTTCCCTCGGGAAAGACGGCCACGTCCTTGCCCGACGACAGCATGGCCGCGATCTGCCGGTTGATCTCCACGGTATGGCTGGGCCGGCCGCGCTGCAGGAAGAGGGTATCCGTGTTCGCTGCCAGCCATCCGGCCAGAGGCCAGCGCCGGACCTCGGATTTCGACACGAAGGCCATCGGGCGTGCGGCGTTGAGCACGAAAATGTCGAGCCACGAGATGTGATTGGCGACAATCAGACTGCCGTTCGCCGCTCCGCTGAAACCTGCGTCGAGGCGAATTGCCAGGATCTCCAGCAACTGCCTCGACCAGCGCTGTTTGAGCCAGAGCCGGCAGGCGTCGTTGAGGAAACGGTGGGTGCAGGCGATGGTCAGCGCGCCCCACAGCACATGTAAGCCGAGGCGCGCACAGCGCACCGCCTGCAGCGGTCGCGGCGTGCGTGTTTCGCGGTTTGTGTTCAGCCCTGTTTCCCCATGAAGTGTTTGGCGTAGCGATCGTCGATGCGTGAGACGGGCATCAGGATGGGCAGGTCGGCGGTGTTGAAATCGGGGTCCCAGGCCGGCTCGCCGCAGATGTAGGCGCCGGCACGCAAGTAGCCCTTGATGAGCGGCGGCAGTTCGGCCGGCAGGTCGTTGCGCAGGGCGTCCAGGGGCAACGGGCAGCGCGGGAAGACGCGGTACTCCAGCGGACTCATGTGCTCGCCGAGTCGGGCGAACATGCTGGCGGCGGCGTGGCCGCCGTCGGCCATGCTGATGCTGGCGCAGCCGATCAGGTAACCGTAGTGATTCTCCAGCATGTACTTGGCCAGACCGCTCCACAGCAGGGCAATGGTCGCCCCGTTGCGGTAGTCCGGATGCACGCAGGAGCGGCCGATTTCCACGAGGCGCGGACGCAGCAGCTGCAGGCGGGTCAGGTCGAATTCGTTTTCCGAGTAGTAGTTCCCCACCCGGCGCGCGTTTTCCGGCGACAGAATGCGGTAGGTGCCGACCACGGTACCGTCATTATCGTCGCGCACCACCAGGTGTTCGCAGAAGGGGTCATAGATATCCTGGTCGACGCCCGGAACGGTGGTGGGCAGATTGGCGCCCAGTTCGCCGGCGAAGACGCGATAGCGCAGGCGCTTCGCCTCGAGAATGTCCCACTCCGAGCGGGCAATCCCGACGGAGAGCTTTCGCTTCGGAGAGCGCGTCGTCTGGAGGGGCTGGATGTTGGTGCTGGTCATGGCCTGTCCTTTTCTGAAAAGTGCTACGGACAGGAATTTAGGCAGCCCGTGTTACGCGTGTATTTCCTGTGCGTTACGGTTCGATTCAGGAGCATTTTCCGGGCGGTCCGCGGCCTTGAACATGGCGGTTTTCGGCTCTTTTTGGCAGCCAACTTCCGGGAAAAACAGGGAAGAAACCTTTCTGTAACAATTCCTTAATGCTTTGGGCCGGGGGTATAATGCGCGCCGTCCCCAACTACAGAAAAATCAAGATGCTTTCGCGATTCATGCCCCGTGAAGGGAAATTTTTTGACCTGTTCAATGCTCATGCCGAACAGGTGGTCCTGGGAAGCAAGGCGCTGCTCGACCTGCTTACGGTCTTCAACGGTTCCGACGAAGAAGCGGAAAAACAGTGTGATCTGGTCGATGTGGCCGAGAAGACGGCCGACAAGATCACGCACGAGACGATGCGTCAGTTGCACAAGTCGTTCATCACCCCGCTTGATCGGGAAGAAATCCATCAACTGATCACCAGCCTTGACGACATCCTCGACCTGACGCAGGACGTCTCGCATACGGTGACGCTGTACAACATACGGCACATCACGCCGGAAGCCATCAAGCTGGCCGAGATTGGCCTGCAATGTGCCGAAAGGGTGCGTTTGGCAGTGGCCTTGCTCTCCTCGATGGATAACGGACCACAGATCCTCAAGCTTTGCCAGGAGATCGACGATCTGGAATCGGTCGCCGACCGCGAGATGCGCGGGGCCATGTCGCG
>Ga0316613_10001108_pt1 | contig 18890 bp, 21 predicted proteins | sample OWC_soil_day10_C_2_FD_207647 | JGI IMG/M metagenome (GOLD analysis project Ga0316613, IMG submission 207647) | Wetland soil microbial communities from Old Woman Creek delta, Ohio, United States - OWC_soil_day10_CT_b | ecosystem: Environmental > Terrestrial > Soil > Wetlands | place: USA: Ohio...
AGGAATATTATCAGATGGAGGTGCTCTGCAAAATTATGTAGGGGCCTACAGTCCATATATGGAAAGTGATATTGTGAATCAATGTATACATATATTATATTGTGCTGACTGTGATTATGATGTAAGAGTTGCTTTGGAATTAGTTATTATATAACAACTGCTTTATTGCGGTGAAAACCAATTAAAATGGATAAAACTATAAGGGTAGTAAGATACTAATAAGGAAAATAAATTTATAAGCTTTAGTCAAATTCCCTTTAAAAAATGCAACAAAAAGGAGTGAGTATTTGTTATGGCAAATCCAATAGTAAAATGCGCTGTTGATCAGTGTACCCATTATATGCCTGGTGATCAATGTATGGCAGCTAAGGTAAGTATTTATAATGAGGAAGCAACAGGTACTTCGGAAAAGAAAAAGGACACTCAATGTAAATCTTTTCATCACCGCAAGACTATGGGAGATATGATGGGAGCATTCCATAATGCTAATATTGGTGGAACTTTATCAGCAGCTTTTATGGATGGTACTCAAATCACCCCTGCCGTAGAATGCTTTGTTAGCAACTGTAATTACTGGCATAACAACAATGTATGCACTGCTTCTCATATTGATGTATTCGGAGCTAATGCTGCAAAAACTGATGATACGGATTGCAATACCTTTGAAAAAAGAGATTAAAGAAATGCCGAAGCTGATAACAGCTTCGGCATTTCTTTGGGGGAAATAGTGACTAGTGTTTGGGGTGACAGCCGCAGGAACATCCATGAGAATGGTCAGCCTCTTTTTGTACATCAAATTGAGCTTTTACTTGATTTTTAATATTATCGATATAGAGGCGTCGTAGTTTTGCTTGTTCTGTAATTTCATCTTCAGTAAGTGCTCCTGCTTTTTGTTTTCTTCCTAATTCGTTAATTCTGGAAATAATTTCTGGTGTTATCATAATAATGAAGACCTCACTTTTTTTTTATGTTATTATTTATATAAGATAATAATAACATTTTACAAAAAAATTATACAGATTCTTATTCTGTAAGGTGTAAAAAAATAAAGGGTGAAAATATATGTATGATTTAATTATTGTTGGCGGCGGCCCAGCAGGACTAACAGCAGCAGTGTATGCAGCGCGCAAGAAAATGAATCTTTTATTATTGACAAAAGAATTTGGCGGACAGCTTATGTGGACGAAGGAAATTGAAAATTATATGGGCTACCAATTTATTAGTGGGCCAGAACTGATTAGTAAATTTGAAGAGCAGGTTAGACGTTTTGCAGTCGAAACTAAATACGAAGAAGTGAATGGCTTCATAGTGAAGGAGGATAGTACCTTTCTGATAAAGACACAGGACCATGAGTATGAAAGTAAGACCGTGATTGTGGCTACAGGTAAACGTCCAAAACGTTTAGGAGTTCCAGGAGAAATTGAGTTTACAGGACAAGGTGTTAGTTACTGTGCTACCTGTGACGGCCCACTGTATGCCGATAAAGTAGTAGCTGTCGTGGGAGGCGGTAATTCCGCTGTGCAGGCAGCTCTAGAGCTTAGTAGTATATCACCGACAGTATACTTAGTGGCACGGGATGACCAGTATGTTGCAGACCCTATCATCGTTGATAAAATGAAAGCTGCCAGTAATATTGTAGAACTTGCAGGTTATGAATCAGAGGGTATTTTTGGTGATGAGGTAGTAGAAAAAATTACAATTCGTAACATAGCCACAAAACAAACTAAAGATCTGGCAGTAGGTGGGGTTTTTATTGAAGTTGGCTTAGAGCCTAATTCTGAGTTTGTGGAAAATATAATCGTAATGAACCAAAAAAAAGAATTAGTTGTCGATTGCCGTTCCAAAACCAACATTCCCGGCGTCTACGCAGCTGGTGATATTACTGATGGACCCGATAAACAAATTGTAATTGCTGCTGGTGACGGTGCAAAATCAGCCCTTATGGCTTATGATTATTTATTACATAGAAAATAATATGATTAACTAGATACAAAGTAAAATCATAAACGACTTTAAGGTAGAGAAAATCTCTACCTTTTTTTGCGTGCTTTACATTTAATATCATATTTAGGATTTTATGTCAGGTTTATGTCAGTTACAAAGTTATTTCAAAGGTATATGTTTAAGAAGTGGGAAACATTACCAATATTGCTGTAGCATTATGATGAAATGAGGAGGAGGGATGAAAGTAGGGAATTTAATTAGGTGAAATCATAAAGAAAATCAGGGAGAGAAGTTTATGATAAATGAAGGTAGCATAATTAATTATGAAAGATTGAGAAGCCTGATGAGCAGAGTCATGTGCGATAATAAATTATCTAATACTAATCAAATTACCAAACAGGTGGAAGCAGCCTTGTATGATTATCCTATGTGGAAAGTTAATTCAGAACAACTTCAATCTCGTCATAGCAAAAGTATGAATGAATCAAGGAAAATCCCGGGAGATCAAACAGAAAAGTTAGGTATACCACGTCTTGATTATATTTCGCATATTAATCTAATAGAAGCTACTATGATAGCCTTAAGTCCCCTACAACAAGCTTTTGTTCAACAACGGTATTTTAAAAAAACTCCTTTCAAGATTATTGCTGAAGAACTGGCAGTAACTGAACGACATTTATATCGGATTCGTCAGGAAGTTATTCGTTTATTTGAGGTAGCTTTCGGATGGTTCTGAATTAACTAATATGGAAGAATCTCGTATAGTATAATAATTTCATATTACAACCTAACTAAGATGAAGTTAAAGTGTACGGATAAAGAAATGAGAGGAGGTATGATGTAGTAGCATTAATTAGAATCATATAAAGTCGGCTAATTCTGCAGTCCCAATGAAAATGAAAAGTATAGAGAAAATAATGGTGTAAAGGAGTAACTACGTTAGATATTGTAGTTACTCTTTTTGGTAAATTGAAAAAGTATTTTTATATTTTAGTTTTAATGATATGTCATGTTTAGGTCAGTTACAGACTTAACATAAGGAAATATATTAATATTATGGGAGAATGTTAAAGGAGATTTGGAGCATGGACTACACACCAAGGCAAATAAGACACACTATCGAACGATATCAAGAACTTCGAAGTATTGCTGAAGTTGTAGCTTCGAGTTTAGAAGACGGGAATAGCAACGTTATTATTAAGTGCAGAGTCTTTGAAAATATACTCTGTATGTTAGTCGATTTGGATACTTCTATTTTAATGCTTACTCCACGCCAACAAGAAGTTGTCACCTTAGTTAAGGCAGGCTATAGTAATGAGATTATTAGCCAAAAACTTAATATTAGTGTAGCAACAATAAAGTTTCATATTAATGCTGCGATTTTACGAATTAATACCTATTTAAATTTCGGTAAAATAACAGATGAGAATGAAAGGATTATTTAACTATGAGATACTACACTCTAGAAATGCTTAAACATATGTATAGCTGCCAATATCCAAATTTATCACCAGATGCAATAGATGAAAAGGCCCATAGATTGCATACTCTGCTAAATACGCTTGATATAAATTGGCGGCGCAGTAATTATCGATTTTACGGAAGAGTACTATTGTATGGCTAATTAGATAAGCCTAAGAAAGAAAAGTAAATATCAGAATATAAAAACTTTTTCACAATACCTTGGCTTTTCTTTTAATTCTCGTATAATAGATATAAAGTATTATCTTTGTTCGTGTTACAAATGTATGTTTAAAATAGACAAAGAGATAATGCAGGCATTATAATGAAAAGATCGACAAAAAGATGGAGAGTGAAAATATGAAAGCAGTAATTACAATTGTAGGACAGGATAGGGTTGGTATTGTAGCGATGGTTAGTGAAATCTTGGCAGCAAACAGTGTTAATATCTTAAATATTAATCAAAATATTTTAGATGGCTTCTTTAATATGGTGATGATTGTGGATATGGCAGCCAGTAAAGTGAGTCTTAAAGATCTGCAGCAAGTGTTAAAAGGAAAAGGCCAGGAACTTGGCCTAGACATTAAATTGCAGCACGAAGATATTTTTCAAATCATGCATCGTATATAAGTAAGGAGGAACGTTGATGTTAACAATTCAAGAAATATTAGAAACAAATCGGATGATTGAGCAAAATAATTTTGATGTTCGTACCATTACATTAGGTATTAGCTTACGAGATTGCTGTCATCCTGATATAAAGATCTTCTGTCAGAACATTTATGAGAAGATTACTCGGGTGGGAGAACATTTAGTTCGCACAGGGGAAGATATTGAAGCGGAATATGGTATTCCTATTATTAATAAACGTATTTCTGTGACGCCTATTGCTATAGTTGCTGAGAGTTGCCACGCTGATAGTTATGTTCCCGTGGCGCAGGCTTTAGATGCAGCTGCCAAAACTGTTGGCGTTAATTTTATTGGTGGTTTTTCTGCTTTGGTTGAAAAAGGCTATACAAAAGGTGATAGAATTCTTATACAGTCTATTCCAGAAGCCTTGGCACAAACGGAAAGGGTCTGCTCTTCTATAAATCTAGCCTCTACCAAGGCTGGTATTAATATGGATTGTGTACGGGAAATGGGGCAGATTATCAAACGGACAGCCGAACTTACCAAAGAACGCGATGCTTTAGGGTGTGCAAAACTAGTAGTATTTGCTAACGTGCCAGAAGACAATCCATTCATGGCTGGTGCTTTTCACGGTGTAGGGGAAGCAGAATCTGTAATTAGTGTCGGGGTCAGCGGTCCGGGTGTAGTAAAACGTGCATTGGAAGAAGTTAGAGGGCAGGATTTTAGCGCTGTTGCAGAAACTATTAAGAAAACTGCCTTTAAAATCACACGTGTGGGACAACTTGTTGCACAAGAGGCTTCCAGACGTATGAATGTACCTTTTGGTATTATTGACTTGTCATTAGCGCCTACTCCTGCAGTTGGTGACAGTGTTGCACATATTCTGGAAGAAATGGGCTTAGAAAGCTGTGGGGCACCAGGTACTACCGCAGCTTTGGCTATATTAAATGATGCAGTGAAAAAGGGCGGGTTAATGGCGTCATCTCATGTTGGTGGACTAAGTGGAGCCTTTATTCCTGTAAGTGAAGATGCGGGAATGATTGCAGCTGTAGAACGTGGTAGTTTGACCTTGGAAAAACTGGAAGCAATGACTTGTGTCTGTTCGGTAGGTCTTGACATGATTGCGGTACCAGGTGATACTTCTGCCGCTACGATTTCAGGAATTATTGCGGATGAAGCAGCAATTGGTATGATTAATAATAAGACTACAGCTGTACGTATTATCCCTGTACCGGGTAAACAGGTCGGTGACAGTGTAGAATTTGGCGGTCTTTTAGGATATAGTCCAATTATCCCGGTCAACACTTTTAAATCAGATGATTTTATTGCCCGAGGTGGCAGAATTCCTGCGCCGATACGCAGTTTGACAAATTAGGAATATTGCTTTACATTAAAGATAACCCTTTTATTATTAAGAAAGGGTTATCTTTTTGTTTTTTTACAGATCATAAAGGTAGATGCTGTACAAATAGCCCAAAGTAGGTATAAGATTATTTAATCAAGTCAGCTCTTTTTAAGGAGGAATATATGCGTATTACGAAAGCCATTAAACAAGAAATGCTATCTATATTAGAAGAATGTTACCAAGGGACCTCCACAGCATTAGATTATTCCTCCCCATTTGAATTGCTAATTGCGGTAGTTTTATCTGCTCAATGTACAGATGTGCGGGTTAATATTATAACGGCGCGTTTGTTTCCTGAGTATAATACCCCAGCAAAGATCAGGAATATGGGATTGGAAAAACTGGAGGAATATATTAGAGATTGTGGATTATATCACAGCAAAGCTCGCAATATCATGGTTACCTGTGATATTTTATGCCGCGAGTATGATGAAAAGGTTCCAGAAACCTTTGAAGAATTAATTACCCTGCCGGGAGTTGGGAGAAAAACGGCAAATGTCGTGTTAAGCCAGTTGTTTAATATTCCAGCAATTGCTGTAGATACTCATGTATTTCGTGTATCCAATCGACTGGGCTTAGCCAAGGGGGATACACCTCTTGCCGTAGAAGAAGGTTTGATGAAAGCGATACCTCGTAATAAATGGAGTGATGCTCATCATTGGCTTATCTGGCATGGACGAAAAGTTTGCAAAGCACGAAAACCAGAGTGTGATACTTGCGCTTTAGTCGCATTGTGCCCAAGTAAGATCCTCTAGAAAGTTGTGATTTTCTGTAGTGATGATATAATATGAAGGTAATTTAATCTGCGGGGGGAATCTACCATGTTAAAAAAGATAGTAAGTATACTGCTCGTTTTATTTGTACAAGTATTTTTGCTTGCTGGGTGTTCTGGTAATACTGGAAATACAGGTAGTCAAGCAGCTCCAGAGAGTACACCTAAACAAACGACGACAACAGCAAAAAAGAATAGTATAGCGAAGTTTGAGACCACTAAAGGTGACTTTAAAATAGAATTATTTGAAGATAAAGCACCGAATACTACTAAGAATTTTATTGACCTTGTAAATAAAAAGTTTTATGATGGGTTGATCTTCCACCGGGTAATTGATGGATTTATGATTCAAGGCGGTGATCCTAAAGGAAATGGCACAGGTGGTCCTGGATATACTATAAAAGATGAATTTAATCCAGATTTAAAACATGATAGTGCCGGGATTATTTCGATGGCCAATGCAGGACCTGATACTGGTGGTTCCCAATTTTTCATCACATTAGCACCTACACCTTGGTTGGATAAGAAGCATGCAGTTTTTGGTAAAGTAACTACAGGTTTAGAGGTTGTTCAAGCAATTGGCAAGGTTAAAATAGGTGCAAATGACAAGCCGGCGGAAGATGTTGTGATTAAAAAAATTACAATTGAACAGCCATAGTGAATTAACCCATGCCATATACTTATATTGTTAAGTGTGCTGATGATACCTTATATACTGGTTGGACTGTGGATTTGGAAAAACGGCTCGCTGCCCATAATGGGGGTATAGGCGCTAAATATACCAGTAGACGTGTACCTGTTGTATTAGTGTATTGGGAATGGCAAGAGAATCAAAGTACAGCGCAAAAACGCGAGGCTAGTATAAAACGCTTACCACGTTGTAAAAAGATGGACCTAATTCATGAATTTATCCGTAGTAATGCGACAAATTTATGAAGACAAAGACGCAAAGGTAACATGCAAGCAATGCATACCGTTGCGTCTTTGTAGTTGAAATAATTTGTCAAACTAGATTGTTTTCTTTGACACAAAAAGCTTTACAAGCTACAATAATAAAGCATATTTTTAGTATAAGCAATTGAATAAAGAAAAATTTAAACAGCAGGTGAATAGATTGAGCGTATTAACAGTAGAGAATGTAACACATGGTTTTGGCGGCAGACAAATTTTGGAAGATGCTTCTTTCCGTCTATTAAAGGGAGAGCATGTTGGTTTAATTGGAGCGAATGGCGAAGGAAAATCAACCTTTTTAAATATTATTACAGGTCAATTAATGCCTGATGAAGGCAAGGTAGAATGGTCGAATCGAGTAACGGTAGGTTATTTGGATCAGCATACGGTATTGAGCAAAGGGAAAAGTATTCGCGAAGCATTGAGGGAAGCTTTTCAAGGCATGTATGATTTAGAAGCTGAAATGCTGGCTATTTATGATACGATGGGTGATGCTTCACCAGCAGAATTAGATAAAATGATGGAAGATGTAGGCGAGATTCAAACTATCTTAGAAACCAATGGCTTTTATATGATTGATGCTAAGATACTTGAGGTGGCTAATGGTTTAGGGTTAGCTGACATTGGACTTGATCGAGATGTAGCTGATTTAAGTGGCGGTCAAAGAACAAAAGTATTATTAACAAAATTATTATTGCAGAATCCAACGATTTTGCTGCTGGATGAACCTACTAACTATCTGGATGTTGAGCATATTGAATGGCTGAAAAAATATCTGAAGGAATACGAGAATAGTTTTATTCTCGTATCTCATGATATTCCTTTCTTGAATGAAGTAGTAAATGTTATTTATCATGTAGAAAATACAATTCTTACAAGATATACAGGGGATTATGAACAATTTCAACAATTGTATAGTATACGCAAAGGGCAGGAATCGAAAGCTTACGAGCGTCAGCAGCAAGAAATCGATCGCTTAGAGGATTTTATTTCTCGTAATAAGGCTCGAATCTCTACCACAGGTCGGGCAAAGAGTCGGCAGAAACAACTGGATAAAATGGAAGTGTTGGAAAAACCTCGGGAGAAACCGAAAGCAACCTTTCATTTTAAAGAGGCTAGAACGCCCAGTCGTATGATTGTTGAGGCTGAAAATTTGGTTTTAGGGTATGATGAACCTCTTACTAGGCCTGTTACCTTTCAATTAGAGAGGGGGCAAAAGGTAGCTATTCGTGGAGTGAATGGTTTAGCAAAAACGACTCTTTTAAAAACCATATTGGGGAAAATTCAACCAGTCGCAGGTAAGGTAGAACTTGGTGATTTTCTATATCCTAGTTACTTTGAGCAGGAGTCTAATCGCCAAAATAATAATACAGCCATGGAAGAGGTATGGCAGGAATATCCTGGATTAAGTCACTTTGAAGTACGTCAGGCCTTAGCACGTTGTGGTTTGACGAATGATCATATCACCAGCCAAATGATGGTTTTAAGCGGTGGTGAAAATGCGAAGGTACGGCTGTGTAAATTAATGCTGACAGAAGCAAATTGGTTGGTATTAGATGAACCGACCAATCACTTAGATGTGGATGCCAAAGCAGAACTAAAAAAAGCTCTTGCAGAATTTAAAGGCACTGTCCTTTTAGTATCCCATGAACCAGAGTTTTATGAAGACTGGGTAACCCATATTTGGAATGTTGAAGATTGGACAACTAAAGTTATCTGACATAACAAAAATCGCTCCTCATAGTAGGAGCGATTTTTGTTATGTCAGATAATATATGGTTTTTGTGAAAGAGAAAGGCAAGAATGTTTAACCCAGAGTTACAGAGTACACGGAAAGGTATCTTAACCCTATCTATTTTTTCTCTGCGATTAAAAAGCTGTATCAGTGTTTTTCTTATGATAAGAACCTTGAACTACGAAGATCACAAAGATGAGTTTATCATAACTCCTTCGTGTTTCAAAGCATTTCCTTTTTAAAGTAAAGTGATCTCTTGGCCAGGATTCACAATATGTACAGGAATGTTAAAACGTTCTTCGACATCTTTTTTAAAGGCTGTAGGATCTTGGGCAATGATAGGCCAAGTATTATAATGCATAGGTATGACATTGCCAGGCTTTAATAAATTAGCAGCTTCAGCTGCGTCTGACGGCCCCATAGTGAAATTATCGCCAATCGGCAGTAAAGCATAATCAATGTTTTCTAAATGTCCAAGCAGTGACATATCGCCAAAGATACTTGTATCTCCAGCAAAATATATTGTCTTACCAAAAAAGTTGACAATAAAGCCGCAGGCATGACCGCCTGGCACACCTGAGCCATGGAAGGCTGGAGTGATTCGTACATAGCCAAAATCAAAAGCGTGTTTGCCGCCAATATGCATGGCATGGGCAGTACAGCCCTGTTCATTACAAAGTTTAGCCACCTCAGCAGTGGCGATAACAGTGGCACCCGTGCGTAGAGCAATGCTGACAGTATCGCCCAAATGGTCCTCATGGCCGTGAGAGGTTAGAATATAGTTGCAGTTTATTTCACCTGGGGCTGTAGTTGCCTTTGGATTACCAGTAAAAAATGGATCGAATAAAAGGGAAACATCATTAGTTGTTAATTGAAAGCAAGCGTGTCCGTGAGATTTTAATGTGATCATAGTAACCTCCTGAGTTTTTCTTTATCAATAGTATACAAGATTATTTCCTGAGAAATCAATACGATAGCTGAAAATGATGAACAATTGGCAGGATTTTGGCAATATCTAACGAAATATGAGAGTAATTGGAAGGAATCGGGGGAAGTAGAATGAGAACTTTGGTAAGAGGATTAGTGGTGGGGATTTTATTTTCTATAATGCCATTGTTAGTATATGCTGCTGATATCCAATTTAAAGAAGGCGATCAGGGAGGGGAAATTGCAGCAATACAAATTAAGTTAAGGGAAAAAGGCTACTCAATTCGTGTAATTAATGGTAAATTTACGTCAGAAACAACTAAAGCTGTTCGCAGTTTTCAGGCAAAGCAAAAACTCAAAGCAGATGGCATTGTTGAAGATAAAACCTACCGCATTTTAATGGGAAGAAATTTTCGGGAGAATAGCGAGGCTACACAGGATAAGGCAAAACAAATAATAGATACGGCTAAAGGCTTTATCGGGGTACCTTATAAATTTGGAGGTACAACTCCCAAAGGCTTCGATTGTTCAGGTTTTATCCAATATGTGTTTGATAAACGAAAAATAACTTTACCGCGTTCTGCTGATTCCCAGTATAAAGTAGGTAAAAGTATTGTGCAAAAAAATCTACAGCAAGGAGATTTAGTCTTTTTTAATACATATGAAAAAGGTGCCTCACATTGTGGAATTTATCTGGAGCAAGGCAAATTTATTCATGCATCCAGTCATGGCGTTATGATAAGCCGATTAGATGAAAGTTATTGGAAGACAAGATATCTTGGAGCACGGCGGGTTATTTAGGTGCATGGTGTTTGTAAAATGAAATAAAAATGTCTTTTAATGCTTGACACTTGTGTAAAGTTTTGATATATTATCAGTAAATCACATATTTGAATGTAAATACGATGATTAGGATAAGTAAGTTAGTGGCATTTTACAGAGAGCCAGGGGGTGGTGTGACCTGGTAAATGTACTGATTGAAATACACCTAGGAGTAGCAGGTTGAAAAGGTAAAAGTAGACCGTGCCGGAACGCCACCGTTATCATAGGCTAGAGTATCAGGCAGACGATGCCTCGTACTTGAAAGAGTCAACAGCTTGCAATGCAAGCAGGGTGGTACAACGAGTAATAGCATCTCGTCCCTGTATAGGGATGGGATGTTTTTTATTTTATCTAATTTTAAAGGAGGATATAAAATATGATTATCGTAATGGAGCCAGAGGCAACGCAAGAACAAGTAAGAATAGTAATGGGGAAGTTAACTGACTTAGGTTTAAAAGTACATTTGTCTGAAGGGGCAACTCGTACTATTATTGGCATTATTGGTAACAAGCAGTTAATTGCCGATTTACCCATTGAGGCCATGGATGGTGTAGAAAAAACGGTATCTGTCACGGCAGACTACAAGTTAGTGAGTCGAGAATTTAAGCAGGAAGATACCATTGTGGATGTAGGTGGGATACAAATTGGTGGTAATCATTTGGTAGTTATGGCTGGACCATGTGCAGTGGAAAGCCGTGAACAGCTATTGCAATCTGCTCTTATTGTAAAAGAAGCCGGTGCGCAATTTTTACGTGGCGGAGCCTATAAACCCCGAACATCTCCTTATGCTTTTCAAGGGTTAGAACAAAAAGGTTTAGAAATGTTGGCAGAAGCGAGAGAAAAAACAGGGCTGAAAATAGTTACTGAGGTGGTGGACGCAGAGTCAGTACCGGTGGTCAGCGCTTACGCTGATATGCTGCAAATTGGTTCTCGTAACATGCAGAATTTTCAACTGCTTAAAACAGTAGGGAAAACTAATAAACCTGTATTATTAAAACGTGGGTTATCAGCCACCATTAATGAATGGCTGAATGCTGCTGAGTATATTATGAGTGAAGGTAATTATAATGTAGTTTTATGTGAACGTGGTATTCGGACCTATGAGGAGTATACGAGGAATACCTTAGATTTAAGTGCAGTAGCAGCTGTGAAAAATATTAGTCATCTGCCAATTATCGTGGATCCTAGCCATGGCACTGGACGCTGGAAACTAGTACGCCCCATGGCCCGAGCCGGTATTGCTGCCGGTGCTGATGGACTAATGATTGAAGTACATCCAAATCCTGCCGAAGCTTTATCGGATGGAAAACAGTCTCTGACCCCCGAAAACTTTGCACTTACTATGCAGGAAGTGACCACTATAGCTCGTGTTATGGGCAAAGTAATGTCATGAAGGCAAAGTGCATCACCATTATTGGTTTAGGGTTAATCGGTGGCTCACTGGGGTTGTCTTTTAAGGATAAGTGTGGAGATAATATCGTTGTGACAGGCATTGATTATGATCAGGAAACCTTGCATAAAGCAGTTGAGCGTGGTGCTGTAGACTATAGTACAAGTGATTTTAGTAAAGGGGTAGCGACAGCTGATGTTATCTTTTTATGTACTCCAATTCTCCAAATGTTACCTATTGTCGAAAAGATTTTGCCCCATGTAAAAAAGGGCGCTATTCTAACAGATGTAGGCAGCACAAAAGGCTTTTTGGCAGAAAAAATACTGGCTGTTTTACCTGGGGATGTTCATTATGTTAGTGGGCATCCTATGACGGGTATTGAGAATAGTGGTATTATGGCAGCAACACAAGGCCTATTTAAAGAAAAATGGTATATTCTTGTACCAGAAGCATCTACCTGTCCTAAGGCCGTGGAGGCCGTCTCTGAAATACTTACATGGACAGGAGCCAGGATTACAACAATGGACTTGGCGGATCATGATCAATGTGCAGCTATTATTAGCCATGTTCCGCATGTAGCGGCAGCTGCACTGGTCAATCTTTTAGGTAAATATCCAGATTTAGAAGAAAGCTTTAAATTAGTAGGAGGCGGCTTTCGCGATACTACCCGTATAGCCTCCTCTAATGCAGATATGTGGGCAGATATATGTCTAACAAATGCTCAGCCCATTACAGATAGTTTGCTGCAGATGAAAGACTTGTTAGATGAGATGATTCAAGCCATAGAAAACGGTGATAGGCCGGCTATACATCATTTTTTTAAAAGAGCCAAAGTCCGGCGTGATGCGCTAATCAAAAAAACAGACTTCCTTGTCATTTCTTAATGGCATGGAAGTCTGTTTTTATATCTGATGAATAAGTCCCACTTATTCAGGTATCAGCTTGCAGCATTAGCTACTGTGTTACTGTAGACCAGTTGGCATTAATGATTTGTGCCATAAGTTTCTTACCTTCAACATCCAGATGCAGACCATCAGTAGCGTAACGGAGAGGTAAAGCGTAATTGCCATCGGCAAAATAAGGCTCAAGGTCAATGTGATACCGCTGTTGTCGGATAAAGTAATTTACAGCGGCAAATTCTTTTTGCCAGTTCGGTACTGTTTCTTCATTAAATGCCTGTTGAATGGCTGCGGGGTTAATGGGGGGGAGTGTTAAAAAAATAGGTCTGATACCATGTGCGATACTCTTATCACGAATGGCAGTAAGATCTTTTATGACCTCGCTGGCGGGAATTCCCTCACGTAAACTGTTGGACCCGCCCATGATAATAAGAAAGGTAGGATGGTAGGGAAGCACATCCGCATCAAACCGATTTAACATGGACTCGGAGGTATCACCGCTCTTACCTAGATTGACAGTCGGGAAGGATAAATAAGTTTGAAAACTATATTCAACATTGGCAGGTGAATAGGAAATTGCACCACCACCATGGGTTATGCTATCACCAAAAGTAGCTGCATATTTACCGATATCACGATTGACGACAAAAGATTCTGCATCGGAGTATACACCTACAGGACTGCCGTTTTGATCTAGACCGCGGACCCGCCAATAATAGGTACCAGGAGTAAGCAAAGGTTTTTCATCATAGCAGTCTGCGCCCATTTCGACAAGTTGGTCTCTGATGCGATAACGAGAGGGTTGTATTCCATTTGGATTTTCTGGTGGGGCGGTAGTTAATTCCACTTCGTAAGTAGCTGCTCCAGCAATGGGAATCCATGAATAAACAGGATACAGAGGCATTGGCATATTGGCAGCTTTATATCCCGTATTGGAGATCGGTTTTAAGATTTGTGATAGAGAGTGGTCAATAAATATTTCTGTGGCATCAGAAAAAACACCAATCGGATTACCATCATAATCAAGAGCACGTACCCGCCAATATAAATGATTGCTGGGGTATGTAGATAGATCAATACTATAGCCGTTAGTAAATACTTCGCGTGAGAAAAATACCTGATAGTTAGAAGTATAGATATCATTTGGGTTTTCTGGAAGAGCACTTAGTAATTCGATTTCATAATAGACTGCTCCTGGAAGCACTGTCCACAGTAGCATAGGGATATTGGGGGCAGGAGCAGCAACAGGGTAGTTTGTCAAAGAACGAGGTTTATTTTGTACCGTGTCAACACTGAAGTTCGCTTCCGTCATTGCTAAAGGATCCGAATAGGAGCCTAGAGGATGATGAAATAAACCATGAGCAGATACTCTAAAGTAGGCACTTTCAGGGAAGTTTTGGTCAATCGTTATGAAATTGTCAAAGGTACGATATTTCACAATCCGATGGGCAGGAACAAATGGGGAGGGGTATTGCCCAATATCTGGGATACGATTTAAAATTTCTACTTCATAATAACCGAAGTAAGGAATTGAAGACCAGTTTAGGAGATATTTATTATTGACATGATCCATAGTTAAGGAGGGTTTATAATCTTTTAATCCGGCACTGTCTGAACTTTCAACAAAATATAATATAGTTGTTAGTACTAATATCACAACTATGATACGTTTCATGATTAACACCTGCTTGCCTATCTAATAATTTTCTTTAAAGTGTTTTGATAAAGTAATGAGTAAATGCTGTAATTAACTACAAGAGGATTGAATTTGGCTCAAAAATTTCTATAATAGTCGCCTAGTTACGTTTACGTTCATTTCATATTACCATACATTAGGAATTATTACTATTAGGGTTAAGAAATGTATGTCTTGTTATGTTAATATTGGACGAGAAAACAAATTAGAGGGTAATTGGAAAAAATGTTATATTCATATATATGACGCAATCAGCTTTTTTGTTAAGTAGGCTAAGGCTGGGATAGTACGCGCTGACTATTACATGCCTTATATGCGTAAAAATGGTCAAAAATATTCATTGCATTTTGTTATTATTCCATTAAAATGCTCGACACCCCTTTCATGTTAAGGAACGATAGTTTTATAAATATATAAGTTTTATCTTGAGCTTTTGCTTTAGCCTCCTGGCTTAACGTGGTTTTAATTCAGAGGAGGTTAAAAAAATGTGAATCAATTTACCTTTAGCTGTCACATGTGAATATATCCAGCATATAATACTATGGATAACTATAGGAGGTGTTAGTGAATGATTACTGATGAAGAGCGAAAAAAATATATGATAGACTATGAAGATAAATTTATGACTAGTAGTAAGGAAGATAATATGGATGAAATTCATGTACACGTGTATACTACCGAAACAGATGTTGCTGATGAGCATCAGCATCTATTTTTAGGTATTAGTGGACCTGCTAGAATAGAGGGGAGATCTCACGTTCATCAAATTCGTACACGGACCTCTTTTACAGCGGAAGACTGTAGAGGACATTGGCATTGGGTAGACATAAGGACAGATCAGGCTGTATCCATGCCGGATGGTTCTCATACCCATTATTTTGCAGGACGGACGAGTATGAATGATGGTCATTATCATAATTTTTCGGATGTAACTGGTTTGGGTCCTGATATGTGTGTAGAGGAAGAAGATGAAGATGAATGCGTATCTCCTCCAAAACCATGTAAATATAAATATAAACGCCCTGATGAGGAAGAATATAATTAAGAATAAAAGGAGGCAGTAGCCTCCATTTTTTTTATAAAAAAATTCTGAGGCAGGAAGTTATAATAAATGTCAAAGGTTAACATACTAGATACTGGAGGTGTGTTACTATGTTATTAAGCTGGATTATGATGAAATTGATGGATCCTTCAATGGATGAGGCAATGACAAAAATGCTCACAGAGGATTATGCAGACAATCCTTTTCTAATGGTAACTGTAACGGAAAAATTATCACCCCGGGCTATGATAGAAGCCGCTATGCGGGCTGAGGCGGGTAAGGAATTGACGCGTCCGCTTGGTAGTCCAGTCGTATTATCGCCTTGGGATAAAATTTTACTGAATCCTAGGCAATTATTTCAACTGCCAACTCCCGATTATACGCAAATTGGTATGAAAACTGTTATTGGACCTAAAGCAAAAAAACCTTTACAGCTTGAAATGCCAATTATGATTACTGGAATGTCCTATGGTGGATCTCTCAGTTTGCCCATAAAAGTAGCCTTAGCGAAGGGCGCGGCTATTGTAGGAACTTCTACCAATACAGGAGAATCAGCAGTTACTGACGAGGAACGAGGGGCAGCTCGGTTCTTAATTGGACAATATCACCGTGGAGGTCAATTGAGTGGCCAAGAACAGTTACAGCAGTTGGATGCTATTGAAATCCAACTAGGCCAAGGAGCTTGGGGCGGTGCCGTTGACTCTACGATGAAAGCTGAAAAAATTGGTAACCATTTACGTAAGGCATGGCATTTGGAACAGGGACAAGATGCCACTGTATACGCTCGCATGCCTGGGAAAAGTACAACCCAGGATTATATTACTATGATTAATGATATGAAAGCTCAATATGACGTACCAATTGGCGTAAAAATAGCTGGTACTGATTATATAGAAAATGAATTAGCTGTTATTGCTCAGACACAGGCCGACTATATTGTAGTAGATGGTTCTGAGGGTGGGACAGCAGTCGCCAATCCAACATTACAAGACAATGTGGGGTTACCTACTTTTCATACACTTGTAAGAACGGTAGATTGGTTAGTAAAAAATGATATGCGTGATCGTTTTACTGTCATTATTGCAGGCGGTTTGACGACGCCAGGTCATTTCTTAAAAGCCTTAGCCTTAGGAGCTGACGCCGTTTATATTGGAACGATTGCTCTGCTAGCCGCATTGCATACCCAAATGACAAAGGCTTTACCGCAAGCTCCTCCTTCACAGATGTTATTATATACAGGTAAGTTAACAGATAAACTAAATGTTGACTTAGCTGCTAACCATTTAGCAAACTTTCTAACCTCTTGCAAAACTGAAATGCAATTGGCTGTGCAGGCAGTGGGTAAGAAAAGTGTTAGAGAGCTAAATCGGAGCGATGTAGTAACCGTAGAAAAAGATTTAGCCAAGTTTGCTAATATTCGCTACGCAGGTAGTCACCGCGAGGATTCGTAACATAAAGTTAGTTGACAGTACATAAAAAATAAGGACCTTTTCCAAATGAAGAGGTCTTTTTTCAGTATATAAGGCTCCTCACCTAAGAATAAAAAAGAGGCATTTTTCTTATTGGGTTTAAATAGTTTATTAGTATTAAATAAACTATTGGTGGTGGTGAGATCTATGGGTAACCCTAAAATAAAAGCTGTAGGTACAGCCGTGCCTAAGTATGCTTTACCACAAAAGGAAATAAAACAATTTGTTGCTAATGTTTTTCGCTCCCATGTAGAAAACATCGATCGCCTGCTTCCCATATTCGAAAATAGTTGTATTAAGGTTAGGTATCTATCTCAGCCTCTAGAATGGTATGCGACTCCTCATTCTTTTTCAGAGGCAAATCGGATTTTTGAGCAGGTGGCTCTGGATCTTGCTGAAAAAGCAGCACTGCAAGCTATGAATAGAGGGAATGTAAAACCGATGGATATTGGTATGGTTGTTTTTGTTACATCAACTGGTATTGCTACTCCTACTTTAGATGCTAAATTAATTCAAAGATTAGGCTTATCATCCCACACTGGAAGATTGCCTATATGGGGGCTTGGTTGTGGGGGCGGGGCGGCAGGATTAGCACGAGCCAGTGAATTAGCTCATAGTATACCTGAGAAAATAGTATTATTAGTAACGGTTGAATTGTGCAGCTTGACTTTTCAAAGGAACGATTATTCTAAATCAAATGTAGTTGGCACTAGCATTTTTGCTGATGGAGCAGCTGCGGCGCTAATTGCAATGGAGGGGGAGGGACCGGCAGTGTTAGGTAATTATAGTACCCTGTTCCCTAATTCAGAAGATATTATGGGCTGGGAGTTAGTTGAAACAGGCCTTAAGGTACGGTTTTCTCGCGATATTCCCAGTATTGTTCGTCGCTATTTACCCAATTTATTACAAAATGCTTGTGGAAAATGGGATATAGACCAAGCTGAGATTGGCCATTATGTTGTACATCCTGGTGGTACTAAGGTCCTGGAGGCTTATCATGAGAGTTTACATCTTAAGAAAGAGCAACTATCACAAGCTTATGAAGTATTAATGGATTATGGAAATGTATCTAGTGCATCCATTTTATTTGTATTAGAAAAGTTTCTGACCGCAACCCTGCCAACAGATGATTATGGGGTTATGCTAGCTCTAGGACCAGGTTTTAGTGCTGAGCAGGTATTATTTAAATGGTAGGTTTGTGGATTTTTGTTATGGCTATTGTATTAATTAGTCAGCGGCTCATCGAACTTTCTATAGCTAAGAAAAATCGAACATGGGCATTAGCTGCTGGCGCACAAGAGTTCGGAGAGGGACACTATCCCTTATTTTTTATTTTACATATTGGCTGGCTAATAGGCTGGATAGTTGAAGGCGGTTTACACGGCAATGCTCTAAGTGAGTTATGGTATTTATGGTTAGGACTATTTGTTTTTGCTCAAGTACTAAGGTATTGGTGCATTGCGAGTTTAGGACGATTTTGGAACACGCGAATTTTAGTCATTCCAGGTAGTCGGCTTATTTCTAAAGGACCATACCAATATTTAAAACATCCTAATTACATAGCAGTGGCGATAGAATTGGCGGCTGTACCACTTGTTTTTGATGCTACATTAACAGCAATTTTTGCTACGATGTGTAATGCTGGATTGATTTTAGGCATCCGCATTCCAGTGGAAGAAAAATCCTTAAGACAAGGCATTAGTGAAAGAAACAACCTTTAAAGGACTGTGAATATCCTAATCAAAAA
>Ga0316613_10001109_pt1 | contig 18887 bp, 17 predicted proteins | sample OWC_soil_day10_C_2_FD_207647 | JGI IMG/M metagenome (GOLD analysis project Ga0316613, IMG submission 207647) | Wetland soil microbial communities from Old Woman Creek delta, Ohio, United States - OWC_soil_day10_CT_b | ecosystem: Environmental > Terrestrial > Soil > Wetlands | place: USA: Ohio...
CACATTGTAATTTTCGATCAGTGAATGAATTTCCTTACGATCATCGGATTGTATTAGCACTAAGTCAAGCTGGTTGATCATTGCTCGCTCAAGCAATTTCTCGAGTTTTTCTTTAAATTCTTGCGTCTTAGCTACGATAGCGATCTTTGTATTAGCTGGCAATCGAGCAAGTTTAATCACAGCCTCGAGATTCGGCACAGTCGCCACAGCAATCACCTTATTGGCATTTCCCATTAGACCTATTACCACTGTTTGATGCTCAAGAGTCGTAATAACTACATCACAGACCTGTAGTAAGTCAATTGAAATTTTTCCTGAGATAAGCTCAGATAAAATTACAGATTCAAAACAGACATTAGCATTCTGACCAATTTGACTAATAAAGCGTTGAATATATTCGGCAGCACAATCCACAACCGCCACGCGCAATTCTTTAACAGTTTGCGTTTTTTCGATGGCTCTTATACTGGCAATCGCAGCAAATTGATCAACTGTGAAACCAAGTTCCACCACTTTAGCCATAGCATCATCAATGATTTTTATCAACCGCCCTCTTCGACTGCCGCTAACTTCATGGCCCGCATCATCAGAAGCAACCTTCACAAAAGTCCCTCGCCCCTGACGAGCTTCAAGCACACCTTCAAGGAGTAATTCCTTGTATGCCGCACTAACAGTATTACGGCTAATTCCAAGTTGCGTCGACAATTCGCGTTCTGTGGGTATTTTAAAGCCCGGCTGATACTCTCCAGATTTAACCTTCTCCAAAACAAAATCTTTGACTTGCAAGTAAATCGGGATACCAATTCGTTGTAAAATCATAATCCATCTTCCTTATTGGCTTAATCCATTAATCCAATTAACGTTTACATGTATTATTATGTCATACTTTAATACAAATTGCAATGGTTTTTTGTATACAATTTTCTATAAACTTCACCAACCCATTTATCCTTCTTTTTATTAATTCCTTTATAAAATTCAAACATACATAATATATTAAAAATCAAAAAATTACACATACATCCTTACCAATCTCCTGGAATTATCCATAAAAAAATAATAAGCACCTACAAACATATTCGTTGTAGATGCTTACCTTACTATGCAATTTCTAACTTTCGACAATAAACAATAACCCCTCAATGAACTTCTTTACGTTTATTTTACCCCGGTATGAACTTTTCCCCTGAATAAAATTCATCTCATGCCGCACCTCTTTAAAATCAAACAATGAAGAACTATGAGACTGAAATATCTCGTTGTAATAATCCTCTGTGCCAAGGTTCGCAATATTTTGTATACCTTTCGTTGTAGCCCGACGCACACGTTGTTCTATAGCCTTTGCATCTTGCTCACTACCTTCTGACATCTGCAAATAAACATCACGCAGCTGATAGGATTTATTTTCAGAACCTTGCTGTACAATAAGCTGCACCATCCGATATATGTCTTTAACCCCCGCTTCCCCAATGATACCAAGATCAGAAAACACCTTATAAATACGAGACTTTTGCATATCTTTTGTGCCTTCTTCTGTTACAGGAGGAGCAGAAGAATATTGAGAAATAGTTTTGTGCATTAGCGACATAATTTGTTTTAGCTTACGACTTTCTAACACTTTGTTAATAATTGAAATAGTTTCCAAAACATTGATTGGCTTATGTATAAAAAATTCAATTCCAGACTCATAGGCTTTGGTAATGAGTTGCTCACTCGTCGCTTGCGAAACCATGATAAAAGAAGTATTAGGTGCTGCTGCTGACACCTTGTCAATTAACTCTACACCATCCTGCCCCGGCATAAGCAAATCAACCAAAGCAATATCTGGCTGATATTCACGAATGACTCGTTCCCCCTTTAACCCATCATCACATTCATCAATAACAATTCCTAGATTGTTTTGTTGAATAATTTTTTGCAAAATCCTCCGAATACTAGCATCATCATCAATAATGACAAAACGTGATGACATGTCAGCACCTACTTTCTTACGTAAATTATAGCGAATATTAATCATTATGATCATTGCCTATCCCAGAAGTCATTATACCAGAATAGGGAAAAGTAATAAAAAATCGTGTACATACACCAGGTACAGATTCAACCCGAATGGCACCATGTAATAATTCAACAAGAATTTTCACATGGGCGAGTCCAAGACCAGTGGAGATTTTACCAGTCCGGGGTGAGAACTTGGTGGAGTAACCTGGATTAAAAATTAGATCAAATTCTTTGGAATCAATACCCGATCCATTATCTTCAACGCAAAAAAACACTTCATCATTTGAGCTTGTTTGCACAACTCGAATAACCCCCCCCTCACTACAAGCTTCAATTGAGTTCATAATCAAGTTATCTAATATAGAGACTAGGGTATAATGCTTATCTGTAAAAAAATCATCTGCCTGATTATAAGTGATAGTCATCTTTTTGTCCATAACACTAAGATAACGTATTGTATTTTGTTCAATTATATATAAAATATCTGATAACCTTACCTCCTGGGCTTTACTCGAAGGCATCAGAACATTTTCAATTCCTGCGACTACACGATTATAGTCTTTTTTTATTTCATGAATTTCTCTTGCAACAGCCAATGCCTCATCTGCAGGTATATACTGCTTTTCACTGATATCTTCCTCTTTTGAGTTAAGCTTTTTATAAAGCCAATAGGATTTTTCCATAACATTCTCAATATCTTGGGAGGATTTTTCTAAATAAAATAGTTCACACTTTAATTTGGCAATCAAGACCGTTTGTTCTATATAACGCTCAGCTTGATCCTTCGATAGAATAAAAGATTGATACTGTCTTAGGGCACAGTATCCTGCAACCGCTAAAATAGCCCTTACGACAGCTACACCTACAATACTCGGAAAAATCAATGCCGACTTTTCTGTCACCAATTCTAAACGAAAGCCAAGTTCTACAATATTACTTGCAATGTCCGTCACACTTAGCAGCAGGATAAGATTCAATATATGATCTGCGTATTTCCGAATAGCCAAGGCATGAAACACCAAACCATAGGATACATAATAGGCTAAGGCCGGAATATTGGACGTAAACGCAGTCATATACCCATGACCGCTAAGTAAAATATCAATGGTTCCGCGAAGCAATACAACGATCGCACCCGTTATGACCGTACTGTACAAGATTGATAATTGTTCAAAATATAAAAGAAAGGTTGTCAGCAAAACAATGGCTATTGTAAAACGAAAGGAACTACCAAAAGGATAAATATATACAATACTCGTCAATGATACAAGTACTACAGTATTAATCAACGATCTATTGCTACTCATTATTTTCTGTATAACTCCAGATATTCCATCAAATTTTTTTTTAAAATTGGCGATCGAACTCACCTCCTATAACTTACTTCCCTTTTGCAAACCTATAATAATGAAACATATAATGTATAATGTTACATTATATATTACATTATATCTAATGTATAATGTTTCGTTGTTTTCTGTAGTTTCCTAACTATGTGCAAACTATAATAATAACAGGATAAGCACTTTGAAGAGCATATTATCTTCAATTTACCAAATTATCTAAAAACTTATAGGAGGGTTCGCTTATGGAAAAGAATAAAAAAGGATTAGGTCTTTCTGCTCAGATTTTCATTGCTCTTGTTCTCGGTGTAGTCTTTGGTTATATTTTCCCTACCTATGGACAAACTTTAAAACCAATTGGTGACGCATTTATTCGTATGATCAAAATGATTGTTGTTCCCCTGATTTTTAGTTCCTTAATTATGGGTATTGCCGGTACTGGCGACTTTAAAAAACTGGGCCGATTGGGTGCAAAGGCTATTCTCTGGTTTGAAATAGCAACAACTCTGGCATTGTTTGTAGGCTTGCTTGTTGCTAACGTATTCCAGCCTGGCGCAGGCGTGGCTATGGCAGTCGGCGCAGATGTTGGTACGGTTGCTACAGCAGCGACCAAACACATTGATATGACACAAATGATGGTTAATATCGTACCTACCAACGTTGTTGATGCTATGGGACGCGGTGATATGCTGCAAATTATTCTCTTCTCCTGCTTCTTCGGCGTAGCAGCAGCTCATATGGGAGAGAAAGGTAAACCCGTTGTTAACCTAGCTATCAGCGTTGCTGAAATTATGTTCCAGTTTACTAATTATGTAATGAGACTTGCTCCAATTGGTGTATTTGCGTTGATTTCATTTACCGTAGGCAAGTTTGGTCTAGGTATGCTTATTCCTTTAGCTAAACTCATTGGCTCTCTATATTTTGCATTAATATTCTTCCTTTTCCTGCTAATGCTATTCACTTCATTGATTCTTCGTGTAAACTTTTACCATGTATTCAGAGCACTTAAAGAACCAATGTTGATTGCATTTTCCACGGCATCCAGCGAAGCGGCTTTGCCGATTGCTATGGAAAAATTAGAGGAGTTTGGTATTCCTAAGCATATTGTTACTTTCGTGTTACCAACAGGCTATACATTTAACCTGGATGGTTCTACATTATATAGTGCGTTGGCAGTAATATTTATTGCCCAAGTTTATAATATCCCCTTTCCCATTGAAACTCAATTAGTTATGCTTTTGACATTGATGATGTCGACTAAAGGTATTGCGGCTGTGCCTGGTGCTTCCCTTATTGTTATTGCAGGTACCGCAGCAGCTTTCGGCTTGCCAGTAGAAGGCATTGGCATTATCATGGGCGTTGACCGTATTCTTGATATGGCCCGTACGGTTTGTAACTTGACTGGTAACTGTGTTGCGGCTGTAGTAGTAGCTCGCTGGGAAAAAGAATTGCCTGATGAAGTTCTTGCCTTAGCATATGCTAAAAATTATGATCACTAAAAAGTAAAAACAATGGGAAGGTTATACTTTCTATATGGTTTCAAAAAGCCAGCATCCCTTAATGATGCTGGCTTTTTCCTTTTTATATCTTTTCCGGATTTTTCATTACGGTTTCTAAAAGCATGGCTCCATCACGCACTTCTAGTTTCACCGTATCGCCTTCTGCCGTTTGACCGCGAACGAGCATCTTACTAAGCTGCGTTTCCACCGTCTGGCTGATCTGCCGGCGCAGAGGCCTAGCGCCAAAGGTAGGATCATATCCCTCTTTTGCCAGAAATTTAAGTACCGCATCATCCCAAACAAGGGTTATATTCAATTGCTTTTGCAGCCGTTCACTAAGGCTAGTCAGCATGATAGCCGCAATGGCACTTACCTGTTCTATTGTCAGGGCATTAAATACGACAATATCATCAATTCGATTTAAAAACTCGGGACGGAAATAGGTTTTAATCATCCCTAAAACGAGTTCTTTAGCTACAGAAAATTCATTCTGCAGAATATCCGCCGAACCCAGATTAGAGGTCATGATAATCACAGTATTTTTGAAGTTGACAGTGCGCCCTTTACCATCGGTTAACCGCCCGTCATCAAGAATCTGAAGCAATATATTTAACACATCTTTATGGGCTTTTTCAATTTCGTCAAGCAGAATCACACTATAAGGACGGCGCCGTACCGCCTCTGTCAGTTGTCCCCCCTCTTCGTAGCCCACATAACCAGGAGGGGCACCGATTAATCTAGCTGCCGTATGTTTTTCCATATATTCACTCATATCCAGGCGAATCATGCTACGTTCATCATCAAACAGAACTTCTGCCAAGGTTTTGGCCAATTCCGTCTTACCAACTCCTGTTGGACCAAGGAAGATAAAAGATCCAATTGGTCGATTTGGATCCTTTATTCCGACTCTGGCCCGGATAATAGCATTACTAACTGCCTGTACAGCATAGTCCTGACCGACCAGTCGTTCATGTAAAACGTCCTCCAACTTGGCTAGCTTATCCCGCTCACCAGCCAGCATACGACTGACTGGAATACCAGTCCAACGACTGACCACCCGTGCGATATCGTCTTCACTTACTTCTTCTTTTAGTAGAGTTTCAGCGGTTTGTTTTTGGGCTAGTATTTCCTCCTCCTGTTTTAGCTGTTTTTCCAATTCCGGCAGACGACCGTACTTTAACTCTGCTAAGTGATTGAGATCATATGCCCGTTCAGCGCTTTCCATCTCATTCTTCACAGCCTCAATCTCTTTCTTGAAGCTACGCAAACGAAGGATGGCTTGTTTTTCGATCTCCCACTGGCCTTTTAGACTCTCAGCTTGCTGATGCAGCTCTTTTAATTCTTCTTGAATGCGTGCCAACCTGTCCAAAGAAGCAATATCACTCTCTTTTTTCAATGCTTGCTCTTCAATTTCGAGCTGCATCACCCGGCGAAGAATTTCATCCAATTCGGTGGGCATCGAATCAATCTCAGTACGAAGTCTAGCACCAGCCTCATCCACTAGGTCAATGGCTTTATCTGGCAAGAAACGATCAGAAATATAGCGATCTGATAAAACCGCTGCTGAAACTAAGGCTGAGTCCTTAATACGGACACCATGATGAATCTCATACCGTTCCTTCAATCCCCGCAAAATAGAAATGGTATCTTCAACAGTCGGTTGGTCAACATGCACTGGCTGAAAGCGACGCTCCAAAGCAGCATCTTTCTCAATATATTTCCGATATTCATTTAACGTAGTAGCACCGATACAACGGAGTTCACCCCGAGCCAACATGGGTTTTAGTAAATTACCAGCATCCATGGACCCTTCGGCAGCTCCTGCCCCAACTACAGTATGGAGCTCATCAATAAATAATAATATTTTCCCTTCCGCCTTGACGATTTCATTAAGGACATTTTTTAATCGTTCTTCAAATTCCCCACGAAATTTGGCACCAGCCACCATAGACCCTAAATCAAGGGAATACAGTATTTTATTTTTCAAAGTTTCCGGAACATCGCCGCCCACAATACGCCGGGCTAATCCCTCGACGATAGCGGTCTTACCAACACCAGGTTCACCAATCAATACTGGATTATTTTTGGTACGCCTTGATAATATTTCTATTACTCGACGAATTTCTTCATCCCGCCCGATTACCGGATCAAGTTTACCTTGTTTAGCCATCTCAGTCAAATCACGCCCGTATTTTTCCAGAGTTTTATAACCTTCCTCTGGGTTATCACTTGTTATGCGCTGTCCCTGACGATATTCATTAATAATCTTCTGCATACGGTTACGAGATAGGCCGAATTGCTTGCAAAGGTTTATTACATCGTTATCGCCATCATCAACAATAGCCAACAGCAGATGTTCTGTGCTGACATATTCATCTTTCATGCTTGCCGTCATTTTTTCGGCTAAAGCCATTACACGAATCATCGCGGTATTCATCCTCAGACCCGTATCCTGCCCCCGCACCGCTGGCTGTTCTTTCAATAATTGCTCTAATCTTGTCTGAAACAACTTTCCATCAACTTGAGATTGATTCAGAATTTCCTTCATCAGGCCTTCCGGCTCTCTTATTAAGGCCATAAGCAAATGACGCGTAGTTACTTCCTGATGATAATACAGTGCACTTAACTGTTGCGCCTCCTGCAGGGCGGCCATTGCCTTCTGAGTAAATTTTTCTTGAGCCATCGTCATCTTCCTCCTTAATAATGATTATTTTTAAATAATCGATGTTACAATAATTTTAAACCAAATTTACATCATTATCAATATTTTTCTTCATCTTTTGACGTTTTATTTAGTGGTGAGTTAATAACATAGCACCAGCTTGGATTCGGAAAAGAGCACCACTACGGCGCTCTTTTTTTCTACTAACTATTTAATCGAATAATGTTACCTACAACTTGGGCCTCATCATCAATATCTAAAATCCCATAGGTAGCATGACTGCCATAGGCACTACCTGGATTAAAAATTAATATTCCTTCATGCCATTGATTATCAGGTACATGGGTATGTCCATAAATCACAACATTGACTTCATACTGTTTACCCCACCGCACTAGCTCTTGAGTGCTTTTTTTAACACCATAATGATGACCATGAGTCAGCCATATTCGATGGTCGCCAACTTCCACAAACTCATCAATCTTAGCAGTCGTATTACCGTCACAATTACCTTTGGCGGAAATAACTGGCACTGTTACCAAGTTCCTTAAACATTCTGCATCCTGGCTATAATCACCTGCATGCAGCCACATATCAACATTGGAAAGCATTTTTACCACTTGCCGAATAGTTGCCTGATCACCATGAGTATCACTGATGACCCCTATTCTCATTTTAAACAGCCTCCAAGTTTGATTGCCATGCTACCCAAAGCCTGTCCTCTATGACTAATGGCATTTTTTTCATTTTTGGAAAGTTCCGCCATTGTCTTGTTTAGCTTAGGCACATAAAAGAGACAATCATAACCAAATCCGCCCACGCCACGCATTTCTTCAATAATATATCCTTCACAAACACCATCAGCTATTATAGCAGACTCATCAGTATCTACAAATGCTAAAACGCAACGAAACCGCGCAGTACGTTCTTCAGCCCTACTATTCGTAAGTTTAGCCAGCAACATTTGGTTATTGGCAGCATCATCAGCAGTTTCTCCGGCAAAGCGAGCTGAATAAATGCCTGGAGCCCCATGCAGGGCATCTACTTCTAAGCCTGAATCATCAGCCAGACAAGCTTTACCCGTAAACTTGGCATAATGTCTAGCTTTCAGCAGGGCATTTTCCATAAAGCTAGCACCGTTTTCTACAGCCTCAGGAATAGGACCAAAATCACTAAGGGCTAGCACTTTGACAGGTAATTGAGATAGTGCGAGCACAATCTCAGCTATTTTGCCTTTATTTTTAGTTGCGACAACTATTTCTTTCATTCACGCCCTACTTTCCACGACGAAGAGCCTAAAATATCTTTTTGGTAATCAATTAATCGAGCAACTGCTTTTTCAGCTACTGCCAACATTTCATTTAGCTCGTCCCGATTAAAAGGACGTTTTTCCCCTGTACCCTGAACTTCTACAAACTGTCCACTACCTGTCATCACTACATTCATATCAACAATGGCCGCCGAATCTTCTTCATAACACAAATCTGCAATAACGCCCTCTTTGATAACACCAATACTAACAGCGGCCAAAAAATCCTTTACAGGAAAAGGTTTTTCCTGATTGGTATAAATACTATTCACTGCATCGACCAATGCAACAAAAGAACCAGTAATAGCAGCTGTACGCGTACCACCATCAGCCTGTATAACATCACAGTCAATCCAAACCGTTCGTTCCCCCAGGGCTTTTAAATCCACTATACTGCGCAAGGCCCGACCAATTAATCGCTGAATTTCATGGGTTCGCCCTGTCACTTTACCTTTAGCTGACTCACGAACATTGCGTACATGAGTAGAACGAGGCAATAGTGAATACTCTGCATTAATCCACCCTGAACCTGATCCTTTCATAAAGTGGGGTACTTTTTCCTCAATCGTGGCGGCACATATTACCTTGGTATTACCAACTTCAATCAACACTGAACCTTCAGGATATTTTAAATAATTGCGAGTAATTTTAACAGCACGCATTTCATCAGCTTCACGACCATCAATTCTTTTCATACTTATTCCTCCATAATTAGGTGATTCTTAAGATTATAAAAATTACATTTTCTCTAGTCTATCTTCATGCTTATTTTGTACAAAATAATGTTGATATTTGCCTTGCTTCTTAGCTTTATACACAGCATCGACGGCCGTTTGCCGACAATGTGAACAAGCCTCACGGGAAATTACAGCAGCGAAAGCCGATTTATAGACAAAGCCAGAACCATAAGCTTCAGTGCCTATTGTAAGGTATCCGGAACACTTAGGACACAAACGTACTGTTTCTGTTTGCCGTTCGTTAATACCATTATCATCATAGTAAATGTTGCGATTTCTTTGCCAAAAATCACCCGTTTTAGCTACAACCTCCCGTCTGAGTCTTTCTCGCATTGTCCACATACCTTTTCGTTCTTCAACTAAACTTTTAATAGCTCTAGTTACTGCCAAAGGCTCTGATGGGCATTTATCAATATCTGGTTCAATCACCTTGCGATAGTCCATCCCAGCCATTGCCAAAATAATCCCAACATTAACATAAGGCAAGGCATTCTCAATAGAATATCCACCTTCAAGCACTGCAATATCAGCTTTCAGCTTATCAGCTAACCTAGCATAGCCCTGAGCTGTAATATTCATATTGGCCAAAGGATCACTATAATGATTATCCTGGCCAGCTGAATTTATAATAATTTCTGGTTTAAAATCAGCAAGTACCGGCATAATCAAATGATCAAGTACTTGATGAAGACCATCATCTGTCGTTCCTGGTGGCAAAGGTATATTAAGGGTAGTGCCGAGGGCCATTGGACTACCTATTTCATCAGTAAAGCCTGTACCAGGATACAATGTGCGCCCATCTTGATGAAACGAAATAAATAAAGTGTCAGCATCATGATAAAAAATATCCTGAGTACCATCACCATGATGTACATCAGTATCTACTATCGCTACTTTACGAATACCATATACTGTACGCAAATATTCCACCATTATGGCTTCAATATTAATAGCACAAAAACCTCGCGTTCCATGAACTACCCGCATAGCGTGATGACCTGGAGGACGAGTCAATGCAAACGCCCGATCTACTTCCCCCTGCCTCACAGCATCAGCGGCAGCTATCGCAGCACCAGCTGATACCAAATGGGCATTCGTAATCAAGGCTTTAATATCAGGAACACCAATATGTACTCGTTCAATATCACTAAACCTCGCCATATTCGGCTTATATTCTTGTATACCAGGCATATCTAATAAGCCTTCTTCCACGATTTGATCGCGGGTATAGAGCAGCCTTTCTTCCCGTTCAGGATGAACCGGATTGATGGCCCAATCAAAAGCTGGAAAAAATACTAATCCTAACTTTTTTGCGTCCATCATAGTTCCTCCTTATTATTCATTAACACACCAGGCTTAACCTGCAAACGACAGGTCATAATCTTCCCTACAGTACGAAAACCTTGTATCACATTAAACTCTTCTGATTGAATAATTTCTGTAACATCAAGGGAAATACCTTTGTTTGTGGCCAATTCCGCCAAATGGGCTGCCGCGAGCTGATAAGCATCTGCTAACGTAAACTTGCTGCTCGACAGTTTATTTTTTATCCCAAGCTCGGCTACTGTATAATAACCTTCAACCGTATCAGCCCTGAGCGTAATATCAACAGTAGGCCTAGCCACTGCAGCCCCAATGGCATTAGCAACCATCCCCTGTTTAGGAAGATCGTAGGTTAGCCCCAAATGCCCTGCGACCAGTGGCACAAGCCCTGCTGCGCAGCCACCTACACCAATAATATGCCCTACGGTAAACCTAGTGCCATGGACAACATCTGCCACCCGATATACAGGCTTATTAGCCTGCTGAACAAGCATATCGCCAATCGACTGTGAAATAATATTGACAGCCGCGCGAAGCACAATATCAGCCATCTCACGTGGTGTTCGTCCATCAAAGGCCACCTGCCGCATGGCTTCTATCGCCAGTTCCCTATTACCAAAATCAACCAGCCCCGCCACCACCATAGCATCCGTCACAGTCGGACTCTGTCCCCCTACTGCCATGGCCGGCCCCAGGCGCATAGGCCCAACTTTCAATACCCCGCGGGTCTGGTAAACAAGACTGTCACCACCAAGACCGATTGAACTCAATTTAAAAGCCCGCAAAGCAGTAGCAAAGCCACCGACCCTAGCACCACCTTCAGCAAAAAGCGGTACACCATTTTGCCACAAAGCAATATCTGTTGTTGTACCACCAATATCCAGAGATAAGAAGGGAATATCAGTCGGGTTCATGGCCATAATACCTAGCACACTAGCAGCAGGTCCAGTAAAAATCGCCTCAATAGGGTAATCTCTAGCTACCAATAAGGGTAACGTACCACCGTCTGCTTTCAGTACATATACAGGGGCTTTTATCCCTCGCGCCTTAAGTGCTGTTTCCACTGCAGTAGCAAATATATTAAAATGTCGCCATACAGCTGCATTATAGTAAGCCGAATTAGTACGTCTCAGAAAATTCAGATTCCCAGACACCTCTGAGCCTATCGTAATATGATCTGGACTAGCCAGTTCCTTAACCCATTGAACAACAGCAAGTTCATTACAAGGATTACGCACGGAGAATTTCCCAGAAATAGCAAACACGTCACATGAACCAAACTGGCGGCACGCTTCTATGACTTCATTCTGCCGAGGGCCATTCAGGACTCGACCACGATGATCAATATAACCTGATAGGACGTACGGCTCTACAGGTAATGCTGCTTTAATTTCCATACCTGGTCCTGGCATGATACACAAGCCAACCTGGTCAATATCCCCCTCAACAAAGGCATTGGTAACAATCGTTGTTGACAAAGCAATACGGGTAAAATGCCTACTACCGACCTCTTCCACCACTTGATCAACTGCCGCTAAAATACCTTTCAGTAAATTGCCATGAGTCGTTGGAGTCTTCACTACGCTGACTACTTTACCATCTACAATAACTGCTCCATCGGTAAATGTTCCGCCCACATCAAGTCCTAACAGCATGTTAGCCCCTCTTTTCTCGTCCATGCACTGCGCAACCAATTGCGCCATTTAGCTGAGGATATTTGGGTACAATGACCTGAAGACCAAGTTCTGACTCAATAATCTGAGCGATAGCCGGCCCTAAAGCCACTCCCCCTGTAAAAATAACAGTCTCACTCTTTAGCGCTGTTAACATGGGTTTTATTCTCTTGAAGATCGTATAATTAACCCCCGCCGCCAGTTCTGGAACGCTGTAACCTTCCACAATACGTCCAATAAGCTCAGATTCTCCAAAAATAGCACATGTCGCTGACAATTCCACTGGATTTTCCCGATAACTACTGAGTTCTTCTAAGCTAATTCCAAGCACTGTTGCCATATTTTCCAAATACCGCCCAGTACTAGCAGCACATTTATCATTTGTCGCAAAATCCACCATTTTACCGTTACGAACTTTAATGACTTTACTATCCTGACCCCCTAAATCCAGAACCGTAAAATTCGAAAGCCCTGTCTGCCAGATAGCCCCCACAGTATGAGCCTTAAGTTCGGCAATCACAGTAGCCCCTACAATATTAATGGTATTGCGCCCATAGCCAGTAGCAACTACATCACGATTAGCGCCCATTCCTACTGCCTTAAAATCAACAACTAAACCTTCTGGCGTAGATTGCCCATACTGACGATAAAACTGCACTGTTTCAAAAATATCCGAACGCTGTACACTATTATGATCCATTATGACTAATTTTACACTACGACTACCTAAATCTATACCATAAAACATGCTTTCCACCTCATCGCAGCATTTCCAGAAAACTATCCATCCTCAGTTTGGTACGAGCATCTAGTTTGCCCGGCTTATCACCCTCAATTGTCAATACAGGTATATCTAGTTTTTCCCTAAAAATCATATCCTCAATCTGCCGAAAACAAAAACTCTGTACATAGTGAACAATACCATCAAGATTGCGCTTTTCAATTTCTTCCTTAATATCTTCAATACGTCTAAATACACCATAGGGATATGTATAACGCCGATATTGTTCCACCAAATCATCCACATGATAAGGCATGGCAAACTGCCTTTGTACCTCATTGAATACAACTCGCGCCCCCATTTTTTCAAAATGATCATATAAATCATTTACAATAGGCGGCACCCCGATAAAACCCAATCGAAGATCTTCAGTATATTCAGTAGCTGACTGAGCCTGCATTATAAACTGGTTAACATCTTGCTCAAAAGCATCAACATCACCGTTAAAATCACTGCATGATACCTGATACAAATGGTTATGGAAACCACCCACCGTATTTTCTTGCCATGTAAGCCTATCTAATTCAGCTACTTTGCCTCTGACCTGATCCAAACGTTTCTTAACAGCCATCACGCTATCCCAATCCGTTCCTAATGCAGTAATCAACTTATCCATCTGCAACTTTAAGATGTCATAATCCCGATCAAAAGGGTAGGCAAAAGGGATGGTTTCTATCCCAACCAGTTCTAAGGTTTCCATTAATGCATGCGTGTTGCTACAATCCCCTTGAGTAACAGCCAGCACCATATCAATATCGCCTCGATCAACTACCACTGAATAAAGCCCCTTAATCCAACCACATATATTGCGAGGATAACCCGCATCCTCAGCCACTTCTACTAATCGGGTGGCCTCTTTATCATTAATGAAAATATTATTCAAATCCACAGGAATATGACCTGCCGCCAAAATTATTTCCACAGGCACAGTCGTCGTCATACCAATGCGAGCCATAAACTCCCTCCCAAACTAAAAAACTCATACTTCCTAATATAGCAAACAAAGAGGATAGAATTTAGTCTATCCTCTTTGACAGCTAGTTACTCTGACCACAAGGTAACTTCTTTATCATAAGTATTTAGACATAACATGCTATGCCTGGTCCTTAGCCATCTTCTCTGCATTTGCATAATTTTTAATAATAACAATCGGCGTCCGCTGTGACGCGTTGCCAAAAGGATTATCAATCAGAATGCGGGCCAACTTCTTAGGATCAAGACCTTCAGAAACGCCAAGCACTGCCGACCGCTTAAGATCATTGACATCCGCAACTGCTGCTCCATAACAACCTAACCGACTTTTAATTTCTTCCGCCACCCCATGGGGATCATGAGGACCATATACCAAACATTTATCAAATGGAGGCATCGTGCCTGTCACATCATCAACCAAAGCAGTTTGTCCTCCTGCCATCTGATAAAACACTCCACTTTTACCTACTATTTTGGCCAACATGCCAATCATCATGGCAAAGAAAATCCGCCACTGCCCCTCAGTATCCATCGCGGACTGCATACCATAACAACTAGATAAACTACCTTCCTGAGGAACAAAACGGCATAAAAGTCTTGCCAAGAAACATACCTTCAAATCTTCCGGTCTAGTTATACGCCCCTGGGTAATAGCAACTACACTCTCAGCAACTGATACTACATCATCAGGACCTACATCATGTTTTGCATATTTCTCAATCATATCCACAATATTATCTTTATCTGTTAAAATACGCGTACGTACTGGCACTAACTCAAGTTCTGCCATCGCTAATCCTCCTATTTTGCAGCACCTTTTGCCTGCATAGCTCTCATTATTTCATCACATGTCATTATCATTCGCTTCTTATGTATATACCAGAGAGATCTGGCTACAATCTGATATACAATATCAATAGGCATATCTACGTTAAGCTCAGACATCTGTCCTAATGCCTCTTGAATACCGCCCGCCTTAGCCGTAAATTTAACTGTAATCACAACCGTACCGCCAGTTCCTTGGGGAATGATAACTGCTTCAAAATAATTATCTGTCCGGGGCGCTGTGCTAAGTTCCATCCTAGAACTAACTTCTACACCATCATACTGCTCATATGGCAATAAATGACGAGGATAGGCATCCATAATAGTCCCACCCTGTGTACCTTTATTAACAAAAGGTACTTTACACGAAAGAGTAGCTGTTTTATCTGTTAAATCTTCAAGAATAAAATCAGTCCGCTGATCGATAATAAACTCAAATTCTGCATCTCCCTGCCGAGCAATAAACAACCACACAGCGATTAGCACTATAACTACTAGTAATACTAAAATCATCAAGAATTCCACACCAAGGCCTCCATCTCTAAGAAATTACTTCTTCCTTCATTATTATACCAAATTTTTCCCAATAGGGCTACATAACTTTATCCCTGCAAATTTACTAATTCAAAATCCACTTGCTGTGTATCTAGCATATAAACAGCCATTTTTTTTGCCTGTTCTACGTCTGCCGAAAAGCATAAGCGCACTTTACCACTCTTGTTAGTTGATAAACAATCTTGTTGTTGCAAAATACGGTAAGCATCAATAGCCGTTTCTCTGGCAGGATTAATCAGTGTTACACCCTTTCCCACTATGTTTTCAATAACCTGGCTTACAAAAGGATAATGAGTACAACCTAAAATTACCACATCCACACCAGCTTGTTTCACTGGCAGCAGATATTCTGTTGCTGCACTTTCTATTTCAGAGCCTTTAACATGCTCACTTTCAATAAGTGGCACAAGTTGGGGGCAAGCCTGAGGATACACAACTGCATCTGCATCTTTTGCCCGAACAGCCCTAGCATGCTTCCCGCTAGCAATTGTCGCTTGTGTTGCAATTACGCCAACCCTCTTATTCTTACTGATGCTCAGTGCCAAATCAACTCCGGCATTTACACCAACTAATGTAAATGGATATTGCTGCCTCGCTATTTCAAGTCCTAAGGCCGTCATTGTATTACAAGCAACAACTGCCATTTTCACTTTCCGCTGAACAAAAAAATTCAAAATTTCATGCATAAACTCTATAATCTGCTCTTTCGGCCTAGGTCCATAAGGTATGCGGGCAGTATCGCCAAAATATATAAAGTCCTCCCCAGGCATTAGCTTGACAAGCTCTTTTACAACTGTCAGGCCACCAATTCCTGAATCAAAAACACCAATCGGTGCATTATTGCTCAAATCCCTGCACCTCCTACAAAATATTCTATCTAAATATAATTTATTATATCCCTTTTCTACTTCTTAGTATCACGACTCATCTGCAATTTATCATAATATTTCCTAGATAGACGAATTATTTTACCATTATTGTCAGTAAAAAGGTTTTGTGTGGAACCAGTTGCGAGCAGCACCCCATCCACTTCCTTGATAACCTTATATGTAAATATCATTTTTACAGGCGATACTTCTTCTAACGTTGTTTCAATTAGAATATAATCATCAAACTTAGCAGAAGCCCGGTACTGACAATCAACATGAGTAATGGGAACTACAATTCCGTCAGCCAATAGATCCGTCAACAAAACACCAGCCTGCCTTAGATGCTCCACCCGCCCCATTTCAAACCAACGAAAATAATTGGAATGATGTACCACACCCATCAAATCTGTCTCAACAAAACGAACTTTTTCTCGTACTGTAATCATACTATTAAACCTCACTTCTCAATAGATTACCGTCATTTGACGATCCCCTTGCAAAGGCAAACGCCCACCGGGAGATAATTCTGCCGTGGGGCGTAAAAAACATGATCATCTATTAAACTCTTTATTTATTTTACTTTTCTTTACGGTTTTTGTCAAAAAAATATTTATAGATACTTTGCCAACGACTTCATAACTACTTTCCCGATTGCAATACAAATTCAAAAAATGCATCTACAATTTCCGGATCAAACTGGGTGCCTGCGCAATGTCTTATTTCCGCTAAAGCCTCCTCTATGGGCATGCCCTTACGATAGGGCCGATCAGATACCATTGCCTGGAAACTGTCAGCCACAGCGATAATTCTTGCGCCAATAGGAATGTCCCCGCCTGAAAGAGACTGAGGATATCCTTTTCCATCCCAGCGAGCATGATGGTGCATAACAATTTGTGAAATAACTTGCAAAGAGGGAATATCTGCGATAATCATAGCACCAATATAAGGGTGCTGTTTTATGAGAAACCATTCTTCCTCTGTGAGTTTACCTTGTTTGTGCAGTACCTTATCAGGAATGCCTATTTTACCAATATCATGCAGAGTGGCGGCAATTGTTATGTTAAATATTTCTTTTTCCGGCAGTCTGAGCGCCTTAGATATCTCAAGAGTTAGGGATTCCACTTCAGACGAATGACCCGATGTATATTTATCTTTTGCTTCTAACGCATTAACTAGTACTGTGATGGTCGACAACAACATCTCTTCACGCTCTGTATGCAAGGTGGCGGCCAAATTATTAATACGAGCAGATAAACGCGCAATTGCATCCCCACCGTCAATCACCAGATCGATATCACAATTTCCGCTGGCAATTTCATCAATGGCTTTGTTAATCAACTGGAAGCGTCTAGCGAAACTATTGGCAATTATAAAAATAACAACTGCACACAGTATAATAACGATTACGGATTGATAGATAACTTTATAAGTAACATTAGCCAATCCTTTAACCATAGTATCTGCGTCAATGTCAATACCTACAATGCCTACTATTTCATGATTGGAATTGCGTATCGGAGCATAACCTGATATAGTGGTGCCCCATTGGTCAGTACTAAAATCCTGGTCAGCACTAGGGGCCACGAATCCTGCAGCCATTGCAGAGATTTTACTGCCATCATATAAGTCACCAATATGCGCAACACTTTCTGCATCTGGATCAGCATCAACAATGAAAGCATATTGTCCTGGTTGATCAGTCTTCCGCATGGTATAAATATATTTAATTTCGGGAATTTCATCAGCAATATTATTTAACTTTTTCTTAATGTCCATGTATTCTGCCAGATTTTCCTGTACTGGATCAACCATCTGTTCCAGGGCATCTCCATCTAGTTGCATTGCAGTGACTGACGCAATGTTCATAATTCCCCGGCTCAAAGTATTAATATGATCGGCCCGCATATGCCCATATAGACTATATGCAACCGTCATTGTAATAAGAGCAGAAAGACTAAAAAAAGTAAAGAACAATTTACTTCGTATTGAAAATAAAAACTGAAATCCATGCATGAAAAATCCTCCATTGAATACAACATTTTATATGCTTTCCACACATAAGAAGTTTTTACCTGCTTGCATGACTAGAATATATTTTCACAAAGCAGCTCCGCTTCCACCTTGTTTGTCCACTATATAATTCATTTTCCAATGCCACAAGGGGAGCCTGGGTCATGCACCTTACTTTGTTTTGTCAATGCTCCACGAGTCGATCAAGGCACCACTTTGCTTAAAGGCTTTCACTGTCAGAAGGTCGCCTATTATCTTCACGGTAATATAGTTTGGTTCATCTACGGGGTTATAAAACGCCTCATGCCAGTCGTTGGAACATATATTT
>Ga0316613_10001110_pt1 | contig 18882 bp, 17 predicted proteins | sample OWC_soil_day10_C_2_FD_207647 | JGI IMG/M metagenome (GOLD analysis project Ga0316613, IMG submission 207647) | Wetland soil microbial communities from Old Woman Creek delta, Ohio, United States - OWC_soil_day10_CT_b | ecosystem: Environmental > Terrestrial > Soil > Wetlands | place: USA: Ohio...
ACCGGCGGCGCTGGTCAACCGCCTGCCCGGTCGGCATGTGCTGGCCCCCGGCCTGCCGCACCTGCAGCAGATGGGCGGGATGCTGGCCCGGCTGCACCTGGCCGGGGCCGACTTCCCATTGCAGCAGCCCCACCCGCGCGGCCTGGCGTGGTGGATCGCCACGATGCCCCAGGTGCTGCCCTTCCTGGACGGGCCGCGCTCGCGGCTGCTGCGCGAGGAGCTCGAGTTCCAGCGCAGCGTGGCGGCGTCGGGCGCGGCGGCGGCGCTGCCGCGCGGCGTGATCCATGCCGACCTTTTCCGCGACAACGTGGTCTTCGATGAAGTCGACGGCGAGGACCGGCTCAGCGGGCTGTTCGACTTCTTCTTTGCCGGCATCGACAGTTTTCTCTTCGACCTGGCGGTGTGCCTCAACGACTGGTGCATCGACCAGACCAGCGGCCGCCTGCTGGAAGAGCGCGCCACGGCCTTTTGCGACGCCTACCAGGGCGTGAGGCCGCTGGTCAGCGGCGAGCTGCGACTGATGCCGGCGCTGCTGCGCGCCGCCGCCTTCCGCTTCTGGCTGTCACGCCTGTGGGACCTGCACCTGCCGCGCGACGCGGCGCTGCTGCAGGCCAAGGATCCGGGCCACTTCGAGCGCGTGCTGCGGGAGTGCATCGAGCGCCCCTGGCACCCGCTTCACTGAACACGAGCACATGGCACTTTCCATCAGACAAGCCGCGCCCATGGAGGGCGTGCAATGGATGCGCGACGCGTTCCGGCTGTTCCTGCGCCGACCGCTGCCCTTTTCGGCGATGTTCGTGTCCTTCCTGCTGGTGGCATTGCTGGCGACGCTGGTGCCGGTGGCCGGCGGCGTGGTGATGCTGATGTCGCTGCCGCTGCTGAGCCTGGGCTTCATGATCGGCAGCCGCGCCGCGCAGAACGACCTGCCGGTGAACCCAGGCCAGTTCATCGAGCCGCTGCGTGGCGAGCGCTCGCGCCGCAACACGCTGCTGTCACTGTGCGCCGCCTATGCGCTGTGCACGGTGCTGATCATGACGCTCAGCGAATGGATCGACGATGGCGCCTTCGACCGGCTGCAGGCGCTGATGGCCAAGGGCGACGAAGCCCGCGCCGAGATGGAGGCGTTGCTCGCCGACCCGCGCCTGACCTGGGGCCTGATCACGCGCTTCGGCCTGGCCGCCTGCCTGTCGGTGCCCTTCTGGCACGCGCCTGCGTTGGTGTACTGGCAGGGCCAGAGTGTCGGCCAGGCGCTGTTTTCCAGCACCTTGGCGATGTGGCGCTGCAAGGGTGCGTTCCTGATGTACTCACTGGCCTGGGTGGTGGTGATCGCGATCTTCGGCGCGCTGGTCGGGCTGCTGTTCAGCCTGTTCGACGCCCGCCAGCTGGCCGGCGTGATCGCCATGCCGGCCGGCCTGATGTTCTCCACCGTGTTCTACGTGTCGCTGCTGTTCACCTACGAAGGCTGCTTCAGCCAGCCCGACGTGCCGCGGCCACTGTCGCCGTAGCGCTCAATCGATCGGCGTCAGCTTGGCGATGCCCAGCGCCAGCCACTTGGTGCCGTGGCGGCCGAAGTTGATCTGCGCGCGGGCGTCGGCCCCGCGGCCTTCCAGCGTGAGGATGACGCCTTCGCCGAACTTGGCATGGAACACCGACTGCCCGGTGCGCAGCCCCGTGCCGTTGCCGGTGCTCGAGGTGGTGGGCCCGGCACCGAAGGCCCGAGCAGCCGGCTCGACGCGCCCGGCGCCGACGATCGAACCCAGGCCGCTGCCCCGCGCCCAGGCGTTCTGGTACTCGCGGGCATGGCCGGAGCCGAAGCCGGCATTCTTTGGCGACAGCCATTTCAGGCAGTGGTCGGGCAACTCATCGAAGAAGCGGCTCTTGACGTTGTAGCGCGTCTGGCCGTGCAGCAGCCGCGTCTGGCTGAAGCTCAGGTACAGCCGCTGGCGCGCCCGCGTGATGGCCACGTACATCAGCCGGCGCTCTTCTTCCACCCCGTCGGCATCGGACAGCGAGTTCTCGTGCGGGAACAGCCCTTCCTCGATGCCGGTGATGAAGACCGCGTCGAACTCCAGGCCCTTGGCCGAATGCACCGTCATCAGCTGGATCGCGTCCTGTCCGGCCTGCGCCTGGTTGTCGCCGGCCTCCAACGCGGCATGGGTCAGGAACGCGGCCAGCGGCGACATGATCTCGCCCGTCTCGGCGTCGGGCGTCAGGTCCACTGCCGCCAAGGCCACCGGCGTGCCGGCCGCGATATCGCCGGGTGCCGGGCCACCGCCCTGCTCGTCCACCGGCAGCGCCACCGCGTCCTTGCCGAAGCCCTCCTGCGTGACGAAGGCCTCGGCGGCGTTGACCAGTTCCTCCAGGTTCTCGATGCGGTCCTGGCCTTCCTTGTCGGTGCGGTAGAAATCAAGCAGGCCGCTGGCATGCAGCATGTGGTGGATGATCTCCCGCAGCGTCAGGCCGCGGGTGGCGTCGCGCATTGCATCCACCAGCGTGGTGAAGGCCTGCAGATTGGCACCGCCCTTGCCGGCGACCGCGGCCACGCCTTGGTACAGGCTGCGGCCGCTTGACCGAGCTGCATCCTGCAACAGCTCGAGCGTGCGCGCGCCGATGCCGCGCGTGGGGAAATTGACCACGCGCAGGAAGCTGGTGTCGTCGTTCGGGTTCTCGATCAGCCGCAGGTAGGCCAGCGCATGCTTGACCTCGGCGCGCTCGAAAAAGCGCAGCCCGCCGTACACACGGTACGGAATGCCGGCATTGAACAGCGCGCTTTCCAGCACCCGGCTCTGGGCGTTGCTGCGGTACAGCAGCGCAATCTCGCTGCGCGGCAGGCCGCTGCGGTGCAGCGCCTGCACTTCTTCCAGAAGCCACTGCGCCTCGGCGAAATCGCTGGTCGATTCGAACACCCGCACCGGCTCGCCCGGGCCGGCCTCGGTGCGCAGGTTCTTGCCCAGGCGTTGCGCGTTGTGCGCGATCAGCGCGTTGGCGGCATCGAGGATGTTGCCGAAGCTGCGGTAGTTCTGCTCCAGCTTGATGATCTTCTTGACGCGGTACTCGCGCTCGAAGTCGGCCATGTTGCCGACCTTGGCACCGCGGAAGGCATAGATGCTCTGGTCGTCGTCGCCGACGGCGAACACGCCCTGCGTCTCGCCATGGTCCACGCGGCCGGGCGGAGCGAACATCTTCAGCCACGCGTACTGCAGCCGGTTGGTGTCCTGAAATTCGTCGACCAGCACATGGCGGAAACGGCGCTGGTAGTGCTCGCGCAGCGGGTCGTTGTCGCGCAGCAGCTCGTAGGTGCGCAGCATCAGCTCGGCGAAGTCGACGACGCCTTCGCGCTGGCATTGGTCTTCATAGGCCTGGTAGATCTCGACCAGCTTGCGCGTCTGCTCGTCGCGGATCTCCACGTCGCGCGGCCGCCGGCCTTCGTCCTTGGAGCCGGCGATGAACCAGCTCACCTGCTTGGGGACGAAGCGGTCCTCGTCCAGGTTCATCGCCTTGATGATGCGCTTGATGGCGCTGAGCGAATCCTGCATGTCCAGGATCTGGAAGCTCTGCGGCAGCGCGGCCAACTTCCAGTGCGCGCGCAGGAAGCGGTTGCACAGGCCGTGGAAGGTGCCGATCCACATGCCACGCACGTTCACCGGCAGCATGTTCTGCAAGCGCGCCAGCATCTCCTTGGCCGCCTTGTTGGTGAAGGTCACGGCCAGCACGCCACCCGGAGAGGCCTGCCCGGTCTGCAGCAGCCAGGCGATGCGCGTGGTCAGCACCCGCGTCTTGCCCGAGCCGGCGCCGGCCAGGATCAACGCCGGCTGCGCCGGCAGCGTCACCGCCGCCAGTTGCTCGGCGTTGAGGTGGTGCAGCAACTTGCCCGCGGGGGCGGCTGCAGTGTCGGTTGGCGGGTAGCTCATCGAACGATTCTAGGCAACCGTCAAGTTGGGGTTACCACGGTCGGCCCTTTCGGCGTAGGCTGATTTGCCCATGCCGGCCCGAGGGTCCGGAATGCCGTCGGGCTGACTCGTTTGCTGCGGCATTTCTTGTCAGAGCACTTCAGGAGACTGGTATGAAATACATCAGCATCTGGAACCTGCCAGCAGGCACCTTCAATGCCACCGTGGCGCGCTTCCTCGAGACCGGCGGCACGCCACCCAAGGGCGTGCAGATCGTGGGTCGGTGGCACGGCATGAGCGGCCAGGGCGTCATGATCACGGAGACGGACGATGCGAAGGCCATGTTCGAATTTCGCGCGCAGTGGGCCGACCTGATCGACATGACCATCACGCCGTGCCTGGAAGATGCCGACGCCGGTGCGGTGCTGGCGACGATGGCGAGGCGCTGAGTCGGCGGCAAGGCAGGACGGCCGCTGCCAGCCTCCGGCGGCGTCCGCCCCGCGAGAAAGCTCGCGGCACTGCCGCAGTCCAGTCGAGCCGCGTAGAATTGTTTACCGGGCCCAAATTCAGGTGCCCGGTTTTCGTTGGTGGCACCGCCGGTGCCGCGAACGGGCCGGCTCCCGGTCAAGCGCTCGCAAATCTCATTGCTGGAGCTGCTGTCCATGGAAATCTTCGACTACGACAACATCCTGCTGTTGCCGCGCAAGTGCCGCGTGCAAAGCCGCAGCGAGTGCGACCCGTCGGTGCAGTTCGGGCCGCGCCGCTTCAAGCTGCCGGTGGTGCCGGCCAACATGAAGACCGTGGTCGACGAGCCGATCACCGAGTTCCTGGCAGCCAACGACCATTTCTACGTGATGCACCGCTTCGACATCGACAACCTGGCCTACGCCAAGCAGATGCGCAGCAAGGGGCTGTATGTGTCGATCAGCTCGGGCGTCAAGCAGGCCGACCGCGACATGATCGACAACCTGGCGGCCGAGGGCGTGGGCGCCGACTACATCACCATCGACATCGCGCACGGCCATGCCGACAGCGTGCAGCGCATGATCGAGTACATCAAGGCCAAGCTGCCACAGGCCTTCGTCATCGCCGGCAACGTGGCCACGCCCGAGGCGGTGATCGACCTGGAGAACTGGGGCGCCGATGCCACCAAGGTGGGCGTGGGCCCGGGCAAGGTGTGCATCACCAAGCTGAAGACCGGCTTCGGCACCGGCGGCTGGCAGTTGAGCGCGCTGAAGTGGTGCGCGCGCGTGGCCACCAAGCCGATCATCGCCGACGGCGGCATCCGCGACCATGGCGACATCGCCAAGAGCATCCGCTTCGGCGCCAGCATGGTGATGATCGGCTCGCTCTTCGCCGGCCACGAGGAATCACCCGGCCGCACGGTCGAGGTCGACGGCAAGCTGTTCAAGGAGTACTACGGCTCGGCCAGCGACTTCAACAAGGGCGAGTACAAGCATGTCGAAGGCAAGCGCATCCTCGAGCCGATCAAGGGCCGGCTGGCCGACACGCTGCGGGAGATGCGCGAGGACGTGCAGAGCTCGATCAGCTACGGCGGCGGCACGCAGCTGTTCGACATCCGCAAGGTCAACTACGTGATCCTGGGCGGCGACAACGCCGGCGAACACCTGCTCATGTAGCGCTCGGAAGCCGGTCGCGGTACAGGCGCAGCGCGTACTGCAGTTCGGCGATCAGCGTCTCCTGGTAGCGGTAGGACATCTCCTCGCCCATCGGCACCAGGATCGACAGCGACTTGCGGCGGCAGCGCTCGGCCAGTGCGTCCAGGCGGTACAGCAGGCTGTCGAGCCGGGCCCGGGTCTGGGGCACATGCTGAGCTGCGTCGGGCTGCATCTCGGCAATCTCGCCGACCGTCACGCCGGGGTGGAACAGCGCAGGGATCTCCCGCTCGATGCGCACGCGCTGCGCATCGATGCGCCACAGGTTGAAGCGGTGCCCGAAGGCCATGCCGCTGAACAGCACGGACAGCGCCACGCCAAGCTGGATCCAGGTCGGCAGCGGCAGGATGTCCACGGCCCAGGGCGCGTAGGTGCCGAGCGCGTCGGGCCCTTCGTCGCGCAGGAAGTTGGCCCCGACCGTGGACAGCGGCAGGCCCGTCAGGTTGGGCCGGCCCTTGTTGTGCTGGACGAAGGTCGGGAAGACCTGCGACACGGCCGCCAACAGGCCCACCGTGGCACCGTTCTTCGCGCAGCCGTTGCCGACGATCAGCGTGTCCATCTGCAGCACGCTCACGTCATCGGGCGGCAGGCGGTGCACGTAGTCGATCTGCCCGGCCTCGATGGTGCCCGGCCGGGCAAATGGCAGCCGGCGTGCCAGCGCCGGCGCATCGGGCATGTCGAGGATCTGCAACTTGCGCACGACCACGGCGTCGCGCACCAGTGCGGCGCCTTCGTCGATCACCATGGCCCCCAGGTCGAGTTCGCCGCGCACCAGCATGTCGAGCTGCTGGTCGATCGTCGGCGTCGAGACGACGAGCCGCAGTTCGCTCAGCTGGCTCAGCAGGCGCTGCATCAACTGCTCGCTGCCGCTGCCGACCGGGCCGATGCCGATGCGCATGCCGACGAGGTCGAGCGGCACGCGCACCCGCTCCAGGTTGCGGCCCAGGATGATCAGAGATTCGGGCTGCGGAAGCCGGCCCAGCAGTTCGAGCCCGGAGGCATCCGGTGGGACGGTGCCGTCCTGCACCAGCGCAAACTGGATATCGCAGGACTGCCGCGCCGCCATCAGCCGCTGCAGGTTCTCCGCCGATCCGGCCGAGGACAGGTTGCGGATCCTGCCGCGTTGGCGCGCCACTTCGGCAGCAAGCTTGTCGACCGTGGCATGGTAGTTGCCGCTGGTACTGCCGCACAGCATCGCCAGGTTGACGTGGCGCAGCGTGGGCCGCGGGTCGAGCCAGGCCAGCAGCGCGCCCAGCAGCAGCAGCATGGCGAAGAACAACAAGGTCTTCTGCCCCGGCGACAGGCGTCCGTCCTTGCCAGGGCGGCCGATGACGCGCATCAGGCGCTGCCGGGGCAGGAAGCGGCTCGATTCTCTGGGCTTGGTGGACATCTTGGGCCCGACGGCGAGCGGCGATTCTCGGCCATGCGCCAGCGGCTGCGCTGCAGGACGGCCGCCTACAATCGCGGCCATCCCCGAACGTGCCCAGGCCGATGCGTCGTTGCGTTGTCGGCGTCTTGCCCCATTCCATGACCGAACTCGCCAAGTCCTTCGAGCCCGCCGCCATCGAGTCGCGCTGGGGCCCGCTGTGGGAAGCCAGCGGCGCCTACGTGCCGACGCTAGACCCGGCCAGGCCCTCGTTCAGCATCCAGCTGCCGCCGCCCAACGTCACCGGCACGCTGCACATGGGGCACGCGTTCAACCAGACGATCATGGACGCGCTGACGCGCTACCACCGCATGCAGGGCTGCAACACGCTGTGGCTGCCGGGCACCGACCATGCCGGCATCGCGACGCAGATCGTCGTCGAGCGCCAACTTCAGGACCAGGGCATCAGCCGCCATGACCTGGGGCGCCAGGACTTCGTCGCGCGCGTGTGGGAATGGAAGACCCGCAGCGGCTCGACCATCACCCAGCAGATGCGCCGCATGGGCGCCAGCGTCAGCTGGGCGCACGAGTACTTCACGATGGACGACAAGCTGTCCACCGTGGTGACCGAGACCTTCGTGCGGCTGTACGAGGAAGGCCTGATCTACCGCGGCAAGCGTCTGGTGAACTGGGACCCGGTGCTGAAGTCCGCCGTCTCCGACCTGGAGGTCGAGAGCGAGGAGGAAGACGGCTCGCTGTGGCACATCCGCTATCCGCTGGCCGACGGCTCAGGCGCGTTGGTGGTGGCCACCACCCGGCCGGAAACCATGCTCGGCGACGTGGCGGTGATGGTGCACCCCGAGGACGAGCGCTATGCCGCGCTGGTCGGCAAGACGGTGCGGCTGCCGCTGTGCGAGCGCGAGATCCCGGTCATTGCCGACGACTACGTCGACCGCGCCTTCGGTACCGGTGTGGTCAAGGTGACGCCGGCACACGATGCCAACGACTATGAGGTGGGCCAGCGCCATGGCCTGCCGCTGATCGGCGTGCTGGCGCTGGATGCCACCGTCAACGACCAGGCACCCGAGCCCTACCGCGGCCTGGACCGATTCGTCGCGCGCAAGAAGGTGGTCGCCGACCTGGAGACGCAGGGCCTGCTGGTCGAGGTGAAGAAGCACAGGCTGATGGTGCCGCGCTGCGCGCGCACCGGCCAGATCGTCGAGCCGATGCTCACCGACCAGTGGTTCGTAGCCACCACGAAGCCGGGGGCCGATGGCAGGAGCATCGCCCAAAAGGCCATCGACGCGGTGGATTCGGGCGCGGTGAAGTTCGTGCCCGAGCAGTGGGTCAACACCTACCACCAGTGGATGAACAACATCCAGGACTGGTGCATCAGCCGACAGCTGTGGTGGGGCCACCAGATCCCGGCCTGGTACGGCAGCGGCGGCGAGCTCTTCGTCGCGCGCAGCGAGGACGAGGCGCGCGCCCTGGCCACCGCGGCCGGCTACACCGGTGCGCTGACCCGCGACGAAGACGTGCTCGACACCTGGTACAGCTCGGCGCTGGTGCCCTTTTCCACGCTGGGCTGGCCGGCCAAGACGGTGGAGCAGGACCTGTTCCTTCCCAGCAGCGTGCTCGTCACCGGTTTTGACATCATCTTCTTCTGGGTCGCCCGGATGATCATGATGACCACGCACTTCACCGGCAAGGTGCCGTTCCGCCATGTCTACATCCACGGCCTGGTGCGCGATGCGCAGGGCCGCAAGATGAGCAAGTCCGACGGCAACGTGCTCGACCCGGTGGACCTGATCGACGGCATCGACCTGCCCGCGCTGCTCGACAAGCGCAGCACCGGGCTGCGCAAGCCCGAGACCGCGCCGCGCGTGCGCAAGGACACCGAGAAGGAATTCCCCGACGGCATCCCAGGCTACGGCGCCGATGCGCTGCGCTTCACCTTCGCCGCACTCGCCAGCCTAGGGCGCAACATCAGCTTCGACAGCAAGCGCTGCGAGGGCTACCGCAATTTCTGCAACAAGCTATGGAACGCCACGCGTTTCGTGCTGATGCAGGTGCAGGGCCTGGACGAGCACCAGCGCGGCATCCGCCCGTGCAGCAACGACTGCGGGCCCGAGGGCACCCTGCATTTCTCGCCGGCCGACCGCTGGATCGTCAGCGAGTTGCAGCGCGTGGAAGAGGAAGTCGAACGCGGTTTCGCCGAATACCGGCTGGACAACGTGGCCAACGCCATCTATGCCTTCGTCTGGGACGAGTATTGCGACTGGTACCTGGAGATCGCCAAGGTGCAGTTGGCAGGCGGCAGCCCGGCGCAGCAGCGCGCCGCGCGGCGCACGCTGCTGCGCGTGCTGGAAACCGTACTGCGACTGCTGCACCCAATCGCGCCCTTCATCACCGCCGAGCTGTGGGAGCAGATCGCACCGCTGGCCGGCCGCAAGGCGATGGGTTCGACTGACGGCATCGTCACCGCGCCTTATCCGAAGGCCGAGCTGTCGCGGGTGGATGCCGAATCCGATGCCTGGATGGCCAAACTGAAGGCGGTAGCAGGTGCCTGTAGGCAGCTGCGCTCGGAGATGAACCTGTCGCCGGCCGAGCGCGTGCCGCTGCTGGTGGCCGGCGATGCCGAGTTCATGGCCTCGGCCGCGCCGGTGCTGAAGGCGCTGGCCCGGCTGTCCGAGGTCCAGCCACTGGCCGACGCGGCTTTCGACGCGGCCACGCGCAGCACCCCGGTGGCCGTGCAGGGCGAGGCCCGCCTGGCGCTGCAGGTGCAGATCGACATCGAAGCGGAAAGCGCGCGCCTGGCCAAGGAGATGGCGCGCATTGAAGGCGAGATGGGCAAGTCTGGCGCCAAGCTGGACAACCCCAGCTTCGTGGCACGCGCGCCGGCGGCCGTGGTGGCCCAGGAGCAGCAGCGTCTGGAGGACTTCAGGCGGACGCTCGACCGGCTTCGAGATCAAGCGAGTCGTCTTCGGTCGTCGACCTGAATTCGGGGCGCGGCGCCTCGCCGAGGATCTCGTCGATGCGTCGCACCACCGCCCACGCGCTGCGGATACGCGATTCGCGGGTCGTGCCGGCGACCCGCGGCGTGACCTGCAGGTTGCGCACACGCCGCAGTGGGCAGCCGAAGTCGAGCATGCTGGGCTCCATGCTGTCGAACCAGGCCGCGGCCATGCGACCGGATTCGAGCGCCGTAGCCAGCGCCTCGTCGTCGAACAGGCTCGAATGGCCCAGGCTGACCAGCACTTGGTCGGGCTTGCAATCGGGCAGAAAGCGCTCGCCCAACAGGCCCTTGTAGCGGGTGAAATAGTTCAGCAATACGCACAGCACGTCGCTTTGCTGGACCAGTTCGTGCAGGCCCAGCGGCTCGATCTTCCAGCGCTGCCACAGGCCGTCGGACTGGTGCACCGCCGGGTCATAGCCCTTGACCTGTGCACCGAAGGCGCCGAGCAGTTCGGCCAGCGGCCGCGCTGCCGCCGGCAGGCCGACCAGCCCGACCGTGGCGCCAGCCAGCTCGCGGCCCACCTGCATGCCGTCATTGCTGCGCACCGGCACGCGGCGCAGCAACTGCAACATCGCGCCAATGGCGAACTCAGCTTCAGCGCCAGCGCTGGCCGTGCCCGGCCGCACGATCTCGACGCCAGCACGGGCGAAGGCCTCGGCATCCAGGTTCTCTGCGCCGGTACTGAGCCGACCGACAGCGCGCAGCACGGGGGCGAAATGCAGCGCCTGCGCATCCAGCGCCACCGAGGGCGGAGCGATCAGTGCGCGCACGTTGAACAGCGCCTGGCGCAAGGCACGCGGATCGCGTTCAAGCTCCGGCGCGAAGCGCACCGGATGGCGCGCGTCGATCCAATTCAGGACCTCGGGTTCGAGCGGCTCGACGATCAGTACATCCATGTGACTTGTACCAGGGAGATCGGGTGAACCGTCAGGTGCTGCGTGCCACAATGATTTGACTTGTTCAAGGGGATTGTAGAGATGCCGATGTCGGTAACGAAAGCCATCTTTCCCGTGGCGGGTCTGGGTACCCGCTTCCTGCCTGCCACCAAGGCGCAGCCCAAGGAAATGCTGCCGGTGGTGGACAAGCCACTGATCCAGTACGCCGTCGAAGAAGCCTATGCCGCCGGCGTGCGCGAGATGATCTTCGTCACCGGCCGCCACAAGCGGCCGATCGAGGACCACTTTGACATGACTTTCGAGTTGGAGGTAGCCCTCGAACAGGCGGGCAAGCACGAACTCCTGGAGGTGGTGCGCGGCGTCAAGCCCGACGACATGGAATGCATTTACGTGCGCCAGGCGCAGGCGCTGGGACTGGGCCATGCAGTGCTGTGCGGCCAGCGGCTGGTGGGCAACCACCCCTTCGCGGTGCTGCTGGCCGACGACCTGATGGTCGGCACGCCACCGGTACTCAAACAGATGGTCGATCAGTTCGAGGAATGGCAGGCCTCGATCCTGGCGGTGCAGGAAGTGCCGGCCGAGCAGACGCGCCGCTACGGCATCGTCGCCGGCAACGTCGTCAACGAGCGCGTGGTCGACGTCACCCAGATGGTCGAGAAGCCTGCGCCCGAGGTGGCGCCGTCACGCCTGGGCGTGGCCGGCCGTTACATCCTGACGCCGGGTGTGTTCCGCGAGATCGCCGCGCAGCCGCGCGGCGTGGGCGGCGAGATCCAGCTGACCGATGGCATCGCCTCGCTGTTGCGTCGGGAGAAGGTGTTCGCCTACCGCTACGAAGGCAGGCGCTACGACTGCGGCAGCAAGGAAGGCTGGCTCGAGGCCAACGTCGAGCTGGCGCTGACCCATCCCCAGCTGGGGCCGGGCTTCCGCGAGTTCCTGCGCGGCGTCAAGTTGTAACGCGGTGCCGGGCGGCGCGCCGCTACCTGCGCCGCAGGTAGTGGGTGAACTCGTTGCTGCCGCTGCTCTGCTCGACCAGTTCATTGCCGGTCTGACGCGCGAAGGCCTGGAAGTCGCGCACCGAACCCGGATCGGTGGCGACCACCTTCAGCACCTGGCCGCTGGCCATGTCGGCGAGCGCCTTCTTGGCCTTCAGGATCGGCAGCGGACAGTTCAGTCCGCGGGTGTCGATTTCCTTCTGCACTTCCATGGTCGTCCTCGTTCTCAGTGGCGCCCGGGCAGCTCGATGAACTGCGGCTCGTGACCGCGCGTGCGCAGCCAGTCGGCCAGCGCATAGCCGGTACCGGCACGCCAGCAGCGCACGTCCTGCGGCGCGAACAGCCGGTACTCGGCCAGCTCGGGTGACAGCCGCACCTCGCCATGGGCCAGGGCATGGTAGGCAATGATGACCTGGTTCATGCGCTGGAAGTCGTACACGCCGATCAGGTTCAGCGCATCGACCTGCAGGGCAGTCTCTTCGGCCACCTCACGTGCAATGCCCTCCTGCGGGGTTTCGCCGGCCTCCATGAAGCCAGTGATCAGCGCGAACATGTTGCCCTTCCAGGCCGCGTTCTTGGCCAGCAGCAGGCGGCCTTCGCGGTCGGCGCATTCAATCACCGCGGCCAGCACCGGCGTCGGGTTGTTCCAGTGGGTCCAGCCGCAGCCGACGCAGCGCAACCGCTCCTTGGGGCCACTGTCCTCCATCGCCGGCAGCCATTCCAGCGGCGTCGCGCAGCTCGGGCAGAAGCGGTAGGCATTGCTCATGGGCATTCAGGCCGGGAAGACACCGGTGGACAGGTAACGGTCGCCGCGGTCGCAGACGATGAAGACGATGGTGGCGTTGCGCAGTGTGCGCGCCAACTGCAGCGCCACCCAGCAGGCGCCCGCCGCGGAAATGCCGGCGAACAGGCCTTCGTCGCGGGCCAGGCGGCGTGCCATGTCCTCGGCGTCGGCCTGGGACACCAGCACGATCTGATCCACATGCTTCGGGTCGTAGATCTTCGGCAGGTAGGCCTCGGGCCACTTGCGGATGCCCGGGATGCGCGAGCCTTCGCTGGGCTGCGCCCCCACGATGCGCACGCCTGGGTTGCGCTCCTTCAGGTAGCGCGACACGCCGGTGATGGTGCCGGTGGTGCCCATGGCGCTGACGAAGTGCGTGATGCGCCCGGCGGTGTCGTCCCAGATCTCGGGGCCGGTGGTCTCGTAATGGATGCGCGGGTTGTCCACGTTGGCGAATTGGTCGAGCACCCGGCCCTTGCCGTCGGCCACCATCTGCTCGGCCAGGTCGCGCGCGTACTCCATGCCGCCGGAGCGCGGTGTCAGCACCAGCTCAGCGCCGTAGGCCTTCATGGTCTGCGCGCGCTCGATCGACAGATCCTCGGGCATGACCAGGATCATGCGGTAGCCGAGCATCGCCGCAGCCATGGCCAGCGCAATACCGGTGTTGCCCGAGGTGGCCTCGATCAGCGTGTCGCCGGGTCGGATGTCACCGCGTTCGGCAGCGCGGCGGATCATGCTCAGCGCCGGTCGGTCCTTGACCGAACCGGCCGGGTTGTTGCCCTCGAGCTTGCCCAGGATGACATTGCCGCTGGCGTCGTTGTCGGCGCCGGGCAGGCGCTGCAGCCGCACCAGTGGCGTCGCACCGATCGTGTCCTGCAGGGTCTTGTAGTGCGGCGGTTTCTTGGTGGCCATGGTCGGGCGTGCAACGAAGCGCACTATTGTGGCAGCGCGCCGCCCGAGCCGCGAAAGCTGCATGCCATAATCCGCGCCCTCACGTGCCTATGGACGCACCCCACTGAAGCCCGGGTGGCGAAATCGGTAGACGCAGGGGACTCAAAATCCCCCGCCGCAAGGCGTGCCGGTTCGAGTCCGGCCCCGGGCACCAGACAGTACGGCCAGCCGGTCGGGGCGTGTTCCCGGTGAGCTCGGCCTCGCGCGCCACCTCCATTCCAACGCCGCCGAATCCATGCCGCCGCTTCCGCCGCTGACCAAGGCCCTGATGCTGATCTGCACAGCAGTGTTCTGCGTCGACCAGTTCGTGCGGCTCGAAGTGCTGTTCGCACTGTGGCCGCTGCAGTCGGGGCTGTTCTGGCCGTGGCAGATGCTCAGCTACGGCTTCCTGCACGGTGACCTGCTGCACCTGAGCTTCAACATGCTCGGCCTGTGGATGTTCGGCTCGGAGCTCGAGCGCCTGTGGGGCCGCCACCGCTACTGGCAGTTCCTGCTGGCCAGCCTGCTGGCGGCTGCCGTGACCCAGCTGCTCGTGACCTGGCTGACACGCTCGATGGTGCCCACGGTCGGCGCATCGGGCGCACTGTTCGGGCTGCTGCTGGCCTTCGGCATGCTGTTCCCCAACCGCATCATCGTGCCGCTGATCCCGCCGATCCCGATGAAGGCGCGCACCTTCGTCATCGTCTTCGGCGTGCTCGAACTGGTGCTCGGCCTGTACGGCCGCAGCGGCATCGCCCACTTCGCCCACTTGGGCGGCATGCTCGGCGGATTCCTGATGATCCGCTTCTGGCGCGGCCAGTCGCCCTTCGGCGGCATGCGCCGGCGCTAGCGCACCGCCTCCGCCAAAGCCCTCGCGCACATCGCGGGCGCGGCCGTCCTATGATGGCCGCGACCGATCGTTGTCGCCGGAGGTGTGCCATGTCCGCCCGTCCGTTGTACCTGCCCCTTGTCGCGCTGGTGCTGGGCCTGGCCCTTGCCGTGCAGGCGCGCGCCGCCGAAACGCCCTCGGCCATCGAAGCACAGTCGCGGGCGCTGCAACGCGCCAGCGCCTCGGTGGTGGGTCTGCGCGCGACGGCGGTCGACGACGCGCGCTCCGCTGCCACCCTGGGCCGTGCCCGGCAGGGTTCGGGAGTGGTCATCGGCAACGGCGACCTGGTGCTGACCATCGGCTACCTGATCCTCGAGGCCGAGCAGGTGCAGCTGATCACCGACGACGAGCGCGAGGTTCCGGCGCGGCTGATCGGCTACGACGTGGCCACCGGCTTTGGCCTGGTGCAGCCGCTGGCGCCGCTGCGCATCGAGCCAGCGCCCTTCGGCGCGGCCACGACGCTGCAGCGTGGTGAGGCGCTGATGGTCGTCAGCGGCGGCGAGGACGGTGCGATCAGCGCCGCGCAGCTGGTGTCGCGTCGCAACTTCTCCGGCTACTGGGAATACCACGTCGACGGTGCGCTGTTCACGTCGCCAGCCCGGCCCGACCACAGCGGTGCCGGCCTGTTCAACGGCCGCGGCGAGTTGGTGGGCATCGGTTCGCTGCTGGTCAAGGACGCAGCCGGTCCGGACGGCCCGCCGCAAAACGGCAACATGTTCGTGCCGATCGATCTGCTGCGGCCGATCCTGTCCGAGCTGCGCAGCCGCGGCAGCAGCCGCCTGAGCCAGCGCGCCTGGATGGGTGTGAACTGCGTCGAGGCCGAAGGCATGGTGCGAGTGGTGCGCGTCAACAGCGACAGCCCGGCCGAGGTGGCCGGACTGGAGCCGGGCGACCGCATCGTGCGCATCGACGGCACCGAGGTCAAGGCGCTGGAGGTGCTGTGGAAGACGTTGTGGACCGGCGGCGCGCCGGAACGCGAGGTCACGCTCGACATCGTGCGCGGCGGCCAGCCGCAGACGCTGAAGCTGCAGTCGGTAGACCGGATGAAGACGCTGAAGAGCGCCCAGGGAATCTGATCAGTAGCCGCGCGCCCGGTCCACAAGGTTGTGCGGCGCCTCGCCGCGCTGCAGGCAGCGCCAGCCCTGCACGAATTGCAGCGCAATGGTGTGCGGCGACGACTGCGCCGCGATGTGCGGCGTGATGGTGATGCCGGGCACGTCCCACAGCGGGTCGTCGGCCGGCAGCGGCTCGTGCTGCTGCACGTCCAGAGCCGCGCCGGCCAGGTGGCCCGAGCGCACGGCGTCGATCAGGTCGGGCTCGACCACGTGCGCGCCGCGCGCGATGTTGATCAGGTAGCTGCCGCGCGGCATCAGCGCCAGCGTCTTGGCATCGAGCAGTCCCTGGGTCTGCGGCGTCAGCGGCAGCGCGCAGACGACGATGTCGCTACCGCCCAGCACCGATGGCAGCGACTGGCCTGAATGGCGGCTGTAGCCGGTGACCTGGAAGCCCACTGCCTGCAGCATGCGGGCCACCGAGCTGCCCATCGCTCCGGTACCGAGCACGCCGACATGGCATCGCAGTGCGCCGATCGCCTGGCGGGTCCACTGCCGCTTGCGCTGCTGGGCCTCGTAGACCGGCAGCTTGCGCGCATGGCGCAAGGCCATCAGCACCACGAACTGCGCGATGCCGTCGGCCTGTTCGGCATCGACGATGCGCGATACACGCACCGGCGGCGGCAGCTCGGGCACCAGCAGCTTGTCGACGCCCGCACCCACCGCGCACACCCAGCGCAGCCGCGGCAAGCGCGCGGCCACGCCTTCGGGAAAGCGCCAGCCCAGCACCGCCTCGACGTCGGCCAGCTCGGTGTCGGCCAGGCCAGGACGGTACTCCAGCAGCGGCAACTTCGGCTCGATGCCATGCACCGCGTCGGCAAACATCTTGGCCGGCAGTGGGTGGGTCAGCAGCAGGGTCTTCATGGGTTGGGTTGCACTCAGGCCAGTAGTCCTTCGGCCACGGTGGGGTAGCGCAGGCGCAGCTTCAATTCGCGCTTCAGGCGCCGGTTGTCGAGCCGGCGCGATTCGCTCATGAAGCTCAGCTGCATCGGCGACAACTGCACACCCGCCTCGGCGCGGCTGATGCGCGGCGGCCGCGGCAGGCCGCACAGGTCGGCCGCCAGGTCGAAGTACTCACCCATGCGCAGCTCGGTGTCGTCGCTGACATGCACCACGCGCTGCGGCAGCGCGTGGTGCAGCGCGGCCACGCAGGCGCGCGCCAGGTCGTCGGCATGGATGTGGTTGGTGTAGACGTCATCCTGCGCCTGCAGCACGGGTGTGCCGCGCTGCAGGCGCTCGCGCGGATGGCCGCCGTCGCGGTCGGACGCGTAGATGCCTGGAATGCGCAGCAGCGACACCTCCGCACCGCAGCGCCGGCCGTACCAGCGCAGCTGCGCCTCGGCGTCGACGCGGCGACGCGCCCGCGCGGTCGCGGGCTGCGGCGCACGCGTCTCGTCGAAGCGCGCGCTGGCACAGTCGCCATAGACGCCGCTGGTGCTGGCATAGACGATGCGCCGCACGCGCCCCGCCCGGGCCAGCGCACGCAGCAGGTTGCGGGTGCGGCTGTCATGTTCGCCGCTGGCCGGCGGTGGCGCCAAGTGCAGCACCACGTCGGCCAGTCCGCCCAGGCGGCCCAGCGTGGTGGCATCGTCCAGGTTGCCCAGCAAGGGCAGCGCGCCGGCCTGGCGCAGCGCCTCGCGCCGCGACGGCGTCGACGTCAAGGCCAACACGCGCCAGCGGCCGCGCAGCAGCTTCAGCACGCGCAGGCCCACATCGCCGCAGCCGACGATCAGCAGCGCCGGCATTCGAAAGCGGCGGGTTGGCAGCAGGTTCATGGGGCGAAACCCTTGCGGGCACAATCGGCCTGCAGTTTAAGTGCGGCATGCAAGACCCATGAGCTTCACCATCCATCTGCAACCCGCGAAGCGCAGCTTCGAGGTGCAGCGCGACGAGCCGATTCTGTCGGCCGCCATCCGCCAGGGCATCGGGTTGCCCTATGGCTGCCGCGACGGGGCCTGCGGCTCCTGCAAGAGCCGGCTGCTCGAAGGACGGGTGATCCACGGCGCGCACCAGCTGCGCGCGCTGTCCACCGCAGAGGAGGACGCCGGCTGGATCCTGCCGTGCTGCGCGGTGGCGCAGACCGACTGCGTGATCGAGGCGCGCAGCGTGCCGGGGGCGGGCGAATTCCCGGTGCTGAAGATGCCTGCGCGTGTGCTGAGCCTGCAGCGCGCCGCCGCCGACGTGATGGTCCTGCGGCTGCAGTTGCCTGCCAACCAGAACCTGCAGTACCGCGCCGGGCAGTTCATCGAGATCATCCTGCGCGACGGCGCGCGGCGCAGCTATTCGATGGCCAACGCCTCGCACAACCTGGGCAGCCCGCCGGCGTTGGAACTGCACCTGCGCCACCTGGCCGGCGGCAAGTTCACCGACCATGTGTTCGGGGCGATGAAGGAGAAGGAGATCCTGCGCATCGAGGGGCCCTTCGGCAGCTTCTTCCTGCGCGAGGAATCGTCCAAGCCGATCGTGCTGCTGGCCGCGGGCACTGGCTTCGCGCCGATCAAGGCGCTGATCGAGCACATGCAGCTCAAAGCCATCGACCGACCGGCCTTGCTGTACTGGGGCTGCCGGCGGCGCGACGACCTGTATCTGCACGACTGGGCCGAAGCCGCCGCCGCACAGATGCCCAACCTGCGCTACGTGCCTGTGCTGTCCGAAAGCTCGGGCGAAGGCTGGGCCGGCCGGACCGGCCTGGTGCACCGCGCGGTGATGGACGAGCTGCCCGACCTGTCGGGCCACCAGGTCTATGCCTGCGGCGCCCCCGTGATGGTGGAATCGGCGCGCAACGACTTCGTCGCTCTCTGCGGCCTGCCGGCCGACGAGTTCTACGCCGACGCCTTCACCTCCGAGGCCGACAAGCATCCCCTCGCGTAGCGGCGCGATGCTTGCGGCGCAGGGTCACATCGACGCAGTCGATGTGAGCCGGAGCCACAAGCCGTCGAGCTACTTCTTCCCCCCGCCCGACGAGCTGCCGCCCGCAGGGGGTTTGCTGGGCTGATCGCCGATCACGGTCTTCAGCGGGCACACCTTGAAGACCGGGCATTTCTGGCAGCCGGCAACGACGGCAATGGGGCACAGCGTCATGGCATCGCTCCTCAACTTGAGCGGCTTCGAACCGCGGGCAAGCACAGTGTAGGCTTGCGGCTGCGCAAGACATTCTGGAGACCGAGTTGCCGAACACCCGTCGCCGCCTGCTGACGCTGGCCGCCCTGGCCAGCCCCCTCGCCCGTCCCGCCTGGGCGCAGGCCAAGCCGATCCGCCTGATCGTGCCCTACCCGCCCGGCGGGCCGCTGGACATCGTGGCGCGCGCGCTGGCCGACAAGGTCAAGGACAGCCT
>Ga0316613_10001111_pt1 | contig 18881 bp, 23 predicted proteins | sample OWC_soil_day10_C_2_FD_207647 | JGI IMG/M metagenome (GOLD analysis project Ga0316613, IMG submission 207647) | Wetland soil microbial communities from Old Woman Creek delta, Ohio, United States - OWC_soil_day10_CT_b | ecosystem: Environmental > Terrestrial > Soil > Wetlands | place: USA: Ohio...
AGATTGAATTTAAGGATACAGATGGGGAAGATCCTGATTTTGTGATTCTATGCACAAAGCTGGATCAGGCGCTTGACGAAATAGTGGGAAAACAATATCAAAGAAGTCAGTATCACCAGTTCAATCAGAGAGACAGCATACATGATGTAATTGTGGCATACAACAATGGTGAACCGGTTGCATGCGGAGCATATAAACGGTTTGATGAAAGTCATGTGGAGATAAAGCGGGTCTATGTGGATCCGTCACAACGTCATATGGGGCTGGGAGCGGAAGTAATCCGTAGATTAGAGGCAAAGGCCCGAATAAACGGTTACAGATGGTGCGTTCTGGAAACAGGACGGCTATTGGAAGCAGCTCATATGATGTATAAAAAAGCAGGTTATCAGATTATCCCCAATTATGGTCAGTATGCTGGGATGGGGGATTCCATTTGTATGGAGCATAAGATTTAATGGGTGAACAAATAATGGAAAAATATAAACTTGGATTAAAGAAAAAATCGTTTTCTCTGTCTTACAATGGTGGAGAGATATGGTGTAAACACTTAGATTCCCTTTATGATCAGACAGAACTATATTGCAGAAATGAATGAATAGAAAATTGATAAAAAGAGATATTCAGAGAGGTAAAGTATGGTTATTAATATGGAGTTTTTAAAGGGTGAAGATATTTACCTTAAGCTGGATAAAAAGACTGCTGGAAATATCCGTAAGCAATGGCTTCCAGCCTATCATTTTACAATCTGTGATATGCATGGAGACCAGGTAGGCGGTTGTGATTTACGGATTGGATATAACAAAAATGCATATTATGGAGGCAATATCGGGTATCATATAAATGAGAATTACAGGGGACACCATTATGCGGGGAAAGCCTGTTTGTTACTGTTTCAGTTAGCGAAAAAACATAAGATGGATTATCTTATTATCACCTGCAATCCCGATAATCATGCTTCAAGGAGAACCTGTGAATACGCTGGTGGTACATTAGAAGAAATTGTTGAGATACCAGAGGATAATGATATGAGAAAAATCGGAGAAACGGAAAAATGTATCTATCGATTCAGTTTACTTAATTATTAAGATTAATGAGGTGATTTACAATGAAAAATGAATTACACATCTTTTTCGATTATATCTGTCCGTATTGCCTGAGAGCGCATAATTATTTAAAGGAACTTATGCCGGAGTATCCGGATCAGACCATAGTCTGGCATCCTTGTGAATCTCATCCGAGACCAGAACGGTTTGGTCCTCATAGTGATCTGTGCATACAGGGTTATTTTTATGCACTTGAACATGGAGTTGATATTTTAGAGTACCATGACCGTATGTATCAGGCGGTCTTTAAAGATCATGTTAATATTGAAGACATTGATGTTCTTGGCGATTACGTCAGTGATCTGGTTGATGTTGCTAAATTTAAATCTTCATTAGAACAGGGAACGTACCTTGAGAAACTGAAAGAATCCAATGAACTCGCGTTTGAGCATTCCGGTGTATGGGCGGTTCCTGCGTACAGGATGGGAGATTTAAAATTGGATGCAGTTGAAAATGTGGGGGTTACTAAGGAGCAGATCCAACATTTATTATATATTTGAATATGACAGGGGACGCGTAATGAGACTGAAAAATGATATGATATTACAAATTAATAAGGCTGCCAAAGGGGATGCAGCTGGGATGGTGGAATTTCTTAATCTTATAGGTGGAGAAAGTGATAATTTATTGTTTGGAGCAAATGGTTTTCATATGACGGCAGAAGCAGAAGAGATTTTTATAGAAAACTTGCTGGAGTCTGATGTTTCTGCTCTGTTAGTTGGAAAAATCGAAGATGAAGTTGTCTGCGTAGGCAGTATAATGACTTCACCTAAAGAAAGAATATCTCATCAGGCGGAACTCTCTATTTCAGTTAAAAAGAAATATTGGGGTTTAGGTATAGGGACGCACTTAATGGAAGCAATGATTTCGTTTGCTAAAAGAAATGGGCAGACAGAGATACTGCATTTAGGCGTGAAAAATGATAATATAAATGCTATAAATTTATATAAAAAAATGGGCTTTCATGAGGTTGGCAGGCATAAAAATTTCTTTAAAATTGAAGGTAATTATTACGACGAGATTCTTATGGATTTATATTTATAATTGCTGGAGGTACATTATGAATAAAGAAGTACTGCTCCAAAACCAAAAAAGTATAGTGAAAGCAACAAAAATGTATAGGTACATGGGAGTTATAAAATGGAGACAGATTTAATAAAAAATCTTGATAAAATACATACAACAGAATTAGGTGCTCTTAGAATCAGAAAGAATTTGTGTTTGGACACGCCGGATTTAATTTCATGGTGTAAAAATAAAGTCCAGAATGCAGAAAGCATAGACAGAAAAGGGAAGAACTGGTATGTGGTTATTGACGGCTGCATTTTGACTATTAACGCATATAGTTTTACAATCATTACTGCTCATAAAACGATGTGAAAAGTTCTCTTAACCAGAACGGGGGTTAAAACGATGCAAGTGTTTGTTGTGTATTGCCATCCAAGTAAAAAAAGCTTTACTCATGATATGAAACAGGAGTTTTTAAAGGGGCTAAACGATGCAAATCACAAATTTATTGTTTCTGATCTGTATGAGATGAATTTTAATGAAGAAATGTCAGAAGATGAATATGAAAGAGAGGCCTATTATAATACTGATACTCCGGTAGCTGGCGACGTAATGGAAGAACAATGTAAAATTCAGCAATCTGATGCAATCGTATTCATTTACCCTGTTTTTTGGACGGAGGCTCCTGCAAAATTAGTAGGGTGGTTTGACCGTGTATGGACAAGTGGATTTGCATATAATCCAAATCCACAGATGAAAATACTTAAAAAGGCATTATTTATGGTATCTGCAGGAAAAACATTGGAATCACTGGAAGAAACAGGAGAATCCAATGCGATGAGAATTGTAATGCTGGGTGATCGAATCAGAAACAGAGCCCTTGAAAAAGAAATGATTATATTTGACGGCACAACCCATTGGGATGAAGCGCAACGAAACCAGCAAATAGCCGGACATCTGTTAAATGCGTATAAGGCAGGCTTAAATTTCTGATCAGGGGGATGGTTATTATATGAAGATTGAAAGCACAAAACTCAAAGAAGTTAAAATTATTGAATATAATTCTAAGTCTGATAACAGAGGATTTTCATACTGCATTTATCACAAAGACCAGCTGGAGCAGGCAGAAATAAATTTCGATTACATAGAGGAGCGGGTGTATTTTTCAGAAAAAGCAGGTACACTCTATGGCATCCATTTTCAGAATAATCCCAAATCCCAGACTAAACTTTTGTATTGTATCAAAGGCAGAGGTATTGATTACGCAATTGATTTACGAAAAGCCTCACCTACGTATTTACAGTGGGTTGGAGTGGAATTAAGTGCTGAAAATAAAAAGCAGATCTATATCCCAAAAGGCTTTGGCCATGTCTTTTTGTCTCTTGAAGATGGTACGATGAATGTAATGCGTTTTGATGAACCTTTTGATCAGCAGTTTTCTCGCCAGATTGCATATAACGATCCTGATATTGGAATTAAATATCCCATAGACAATCCCATACTGGCACCTCATGATAGAAATGCCCCAATGTTAGCGGAGAGTGATTTGAATCTATAATGGAGGAACGAATATTGAATAAAGAAGAATTTAAGAAGATAGAAGAGTTTATGCAGGTTTGTATGAAAGATTGTGCCCATGATAAGGATCATATTTATCGTGTACTCTATTTAGCTTTAGATATTGCTAAATATGAAGAAGATGTAAATATTGATGTGCTGATCGCTGCTTGCCTTCTCCATGATATAGGGCGGCAGGAGCAGTTTAATGACTCCCGGATCAGGCACGAAGTGGCAGGCAGCAAAAAGGCATACACCTTTTTACTCGATAATAATTGGTCAGAAGAATCAGCCCGCCATGTATCAGCCTGCATTTTGTCTCACAGTTACAGAGGGGGTAGCTCTCCAGATAGTATTGAGGCAAAGATCCTGTTTGATTCTGATAAATTGGATGCAACAGGTACCCTTGGAATTGCCCGAACATTATTATATTTAGGGATTGCATCTGAGCCTCTCTATTCATTGGGTGGCAATGGAAATATTTTAGATGGAGCTAAGGACACCCAGCCATCTTTTTTACACGAATATAAATATAAACTGGAAAAAATATATGATAAATTTCATACTAAAAGGGCGACTGAAATCGGTAATGAGCGGAAGGCATCTGCTGTTTCTTTTTATGACAGTTTGCTAAATGAGGTTCGATCCTGTTATACATATGGAATGGATGAATTTTTTAAGATGGTGAAATAAACGATGTCTTAATAAAAAATTTATGCTGGAGGCTGAAATGTTAATTACGTATCGAATCCCAACACTGGCTGATATAAAGAAAGTCAGTGAACAAATCATGCTAAGTTACGTGTCCGCATATGAAGGTTTAATGAATCATGAATTTTTATCTACGCTGAAAGCAGATCACTGGGAACCTATTCTGCAGGAGAGTATCCAAAACGGAGACACCTGCCTCATTGCAGAATATGATGGAAACATTATCGGCAGTACTGTTTTTGGAACTGCCCTGGTCAATGACAAGATCCATGTTCAGTGGCATGCCTTTTATCTTTTGCCTCAATATATCGGCATTGGTGTTGGCCATTTGTTTTATCAGAAAATTGAAGAAGAGATGATGCGGCAAAAATGCATACGCTGCACACTGGAGGTATTGTCCTCCAATGATCGGGCAATCAAATTTTACATAAGCCATGGTTTTAAAAAGTCAGAAACTTTTGAAGTCGAAGAAAATGACATGATATTATTATGTTATAAAATGATAAAAGACTTCGGGTAAGGAGTATTTATGGAACTGGAAATGAAGGAAAATGATTTGACCGTGAAAGATTATCAGAGGCTTAGGACATCTTTCAGAATTATGCAAAACTGGCAGATGAGGAAATAACAAAATTATTAGAGAAGAATCAGGACAAGCTCAATCTGACAGATAAGCAGAAAGAGCGTTGGCATAAAAAATGTTTGTGCCTGGTTGAATTTGATGAAGTTTGTAAAATCGAACCACCGCTGCCCTTTGACCATCAGGGGAATATGGATGACTGGCTGATTATTGACAAAATTGAGGACGTGGTTGTAGGTACCAGTATCCCTTATAACTATGAAAAATCCAGATTTTGAATTTTTTAATAGTAACTGCTGATTTCATTTAGTAAAGGACATTTGAAATGAATCCATCCAGATTAAAAAAAGGAGACACTATAGGCATAATTTCTCCCTGCCATACGGCAGAACGGGAACGTTATGTGCCATTTCTTGCAGGAATCAGAAAACTTGGATATCAGGTAAAAGAAGGAACTAATTTATATAAAAATACATATGGTTATGCGGCAAGTGAGCAGGAAAGAGCGGATGATTTTAACAACATGGTTTTAGATCCCAAAGTTAAAATGATACTGTTTGGCGGAGGCAATGTGGGGAATGAATTTCTTCCAGCTATAAACTTTCAGGCGGTAAAAGATAACCCAAAGATTATCTGCAGCTACAGCAATGGTACAACAATCTTAAATACGGTTTATGCCCAGACCGGTTTAACGGTTTATTATGGACAGTTTCCTGGTGTGTTCCAAAATTTGAATCATTATGATTTCAAACAGTTTCAGGCACATTTTACAGGTGAAACTCCATTCGAATTTGAGAAAAACAGCGAATGGTCAGCTATCAATGATGGAGTATGTGAGGGAACTCTGATTGGAGGCTACACGACACGTTTTGCCTGTTTGACCGGAAATAAATATTTTTCTTTTGATAAGAAAAAAGAATATATTTTATTTCTGGAAAATTACGAAGCTTTCAATGAGCCGTCAAAAATCAGTGCTCATTTAGCACAGATTGAGCAGGGTGAAATTATTGAGCATGTAACGGGCCTGCTTTTTGGACATTACTCTGAAAGCAAGAATGAAGAGCTGACAGATATTCTGAAGCGCTTTGGTAAGAAAAATAGAATACCGGTCATATCCTGTGATGACTTTGGGCATGGCAAAAATCATGGGATATTGCCGATCGGAACACGTGCCAGGTTGGATACTATTAAAAAAACTCTGGAATTTATAAGTTAAATAATTAGTTGTCTGTGAATCTTTGAAATGAAAGGAAATGAAAACAATGTTTCGTTACGTACATACCAATATTATTGCCAATGACCCTGAAAAACTGATTGCATTTTACAAAGAAGTGTTTCACTGCAAAAGCATTGGCGAGGAGCGGGATTTAAAAGGGCAGTGGCTGGATAAATTAACAGGTTTACAAAATGCTCATATTATTGGAGAACATCTGTTGTTGCCAGGATATGGAGAGGATCACCCTACACTGGAGCTATTTTCCTATGATGCAGTCAGAGATTCCGTAATAGGAGAAGTAAATCGCCCTGGCTTTGCCCATATTGCATTTGAAGTAGATGATGTGGAAACGACCCTGGAATTAATGATACGTGCCGGAGGAAGCCAGGTGGGAGAGCTGGTAACTGCGGATTATCCTAACCATACGGAAGCTGTCTTTGTTTATGCCAGAGATCCGGAAGGGAATATTATTGAGCTGCAGAGCTGGAGGAAGCATGTGGAAGATGAAAAACCCGTTATAGATAAGTTAAATAATAAATCTGAAAGAGGATAGAATATGCTGCATTATGAATCATTAATTCACATGGGAAGAGAAGAATTATACCAGTCATTTTTAAAAGCTTTTTCCGATTACCAGGTTCCTATGAATATGACTTTTCCTCAATTTGAAAAAATGCTAAAGCGGAGAGGATTCGATCCCAATGTATCGGTAGGGGCTTTTGAAGAAAACAGCCTGGTGGGATTTATCTTAAATGGCTGCAGAACGTGGAATGGAAAGGCCACTGCATACGATGTAGGAACCGGAGTGATACCACAGTTTAGAAAGCAGGGAATTACCAACCACATGCTCCAGACAGCAAAAGAGAATTTTGGTAAATCAGGAGTAGAACAATATATTCTGGAAGTTCTCACGAACAACACCGCTGCCTCAAATATATACATAAAAAATGGATTCACAGTTGAAAGGGAGTTCCTGTGTTGTCAGATGGATCGGGGAGAGAACAGAGCTGATTCGTTACATCAGGCTGAACGCGTTATAGATCCGGATTGGGAATTGTTTCGTAAATTCTGGGATTACCAGCCCTCCTGGCAAAATTCAATACTATCTGTAGAAGCAGTGCATGAGAGTTTTGGGATCTCGGCTGTACGAAAAAACAATTGTATTGTTGGTTATGGAATAATTGATAAGGCAACTGGAGAAATTCCTCAGATTGCTGTGGATAAGGCATGGAGAAAAAAGGGAATTGGCAGCAGCATACTGGCAGATTTAATGAATCAGACCAGCTCAAATCAAATAAAGATACTGAACATTGATACCCGTTGGGATTCAATGCTTCAGTTTATTACAGCTTCTGGCTTTCACAATACAGTAAATCAGTATGAGATGAAACTGGAATTATAATAAATAAAGAAGAAAAACAGGAGAGGGCCAATGAAACCAGGGGAAATAATTGGTGTGGGCAACACTGCAACTGTATATGAGTGGGAAAACGGAAAAGTGGTGAAGTTTTTTCGTGAGGGATATCCTCATCAGGATGCAATACGGGAATTTGAAAATGCCATGGCTGTCAATGATATGGATTTTCTAAAACCAAAAGCATATGAGTTTATTACATATGAAGGAAAAAATGGTATTGTATATGATAAGGTAACGGGAGAATCCCTTCTTGACTGGACCTTAAGAACCGGCAATCTGAAGGAATGTTCAATTCTTATGGCAAAAGCCCATGAAGCTATATTAAAATACGATATCAGAAATGTGCCTGATTATAAAGATTTTCTGATTCATCAGATTAAGAAAGCTTCCATAACAAAGGAAGAACGGCGAAAAGCCCTTCATCTGACTGATCAGCTGGAGGATGGTACAACTCTGTGTCATGGTGATTTCCACCCCGGGAATCTTATGCTGTCCCCAGGCGGCATATCTGTCATAGATTTTATGAATATATGCAGGGGAAACCGGTTGTATGATATTGCAAGAACCGTATATTTAATTGAATACACACCGGTACCAGACGGTGCAGATAATCCACAGGAGGTAAGAGCTCTCAAAGAAACACTGTCCCGGTTTTATCTGGTACAAATGAATTTAACCAAAGATGATATAAAAGATTATCTGTCTGCCATCTCTGTTGCACGACTGGGCGAATGCCCGAAGGAGCAGAGGGAGGCGGGAAAAGAGGTGCCATAAAATGAGTATTCTATTTGAAAACAGATACTATACGGATAATAAAATGTTATCAGAGTATGTACATAAGGTATTGTGTAAAAGAATTTATTTTATGGGAGCGGTATTTGCTCCCATTGCATTTATCATGGCAGGAATTACAATGATGAAGAAGGATTACATCTTCACTGCGGTTTTTGGAGTCTGTCTGTTTATCATTATTTTTACAATTCTGGTTACGCCCCCTTTAACCATTAGACAACTGAAAGAAAACAATAAGCGGCTGCTTAATGGAAAGAATCATGAAGCAGTAATACAGTTTGGAGATAATATAAAAATCACCCAGGGAACTTTTTCATTGACAATGGAATATAATCAGATTCTTAAAATATATGAACTAAAACATTCCTATGTCCTGATGTTTGCAAAAAGCAGCGGAATCATCTTAGATCCTGCAGGTTTCACAACAGGTGATCTTAATACATTTAAGGAGTTTATCAGGACAAAAGTAGCTTGAACGAAGCAACGTAGGACCGAAATTAGTATAGTTATTACATTATTGTTACAATGGCTAATAATATGAAAATATATAAATAAAACAGTAATTGTTAATTAATGATCAAAAATATGGTAAATATTAAGAAATAAACGCTTATATACCCTGCATTTTTGTCGATATCATCCACAAGAGCTGAAGAAGTGCCAGCTGACTAACATTGTGGAGGTAAAGGCTATGAACATCATTAAAAATCTAAAAGTGGCAAACAAATTATGGCTGATTATTTTTCCCGCGATCTTCGCACTCATATTTTTGCTGGTGTTTTTTATCTATCGATCGAACCAGATTATGGAAGATTCAAAAACGGCTTTATACGATGAAGCTTTTGTCAGTACCGCAGAAATTTTAAATGCAGACCGTGATTTTTATCAGGCAGCCATTGCTCAAAAAGAGTTGTATTTGAACATGAATAAATTAACGGAGGAAGACAAAAACAAACTGATTGCTGATTATGAAGAAAATATCAAACAGGTTCAGGATCGTGTTACCTCTGCACTTGACAATGTAAAATCCAACGAAACACTTTACCGGAAGTTTCCCCATTCCACAGCAAACGTTACCTTGGAACAGTTAAATACAGCATTTCAGACAGATTTTCAAACGTGGCTGAATGCATATGACATAAAAAACGGGTCGGGAGATATGGAACTGTCCCAATTAAGCTTCGCCAAAGCAAGGGAAAACATTAATCTGATGACAGAACTGCTTGAGGATTATGCCAAAACCCGTTCTGTTGAAATTGAAAGCAGCGTAACCCATAGTATACAGACATCGGTTGCTGCCATAGCAGCAGTAATTTTTATAATTGCTCTTTTTTCCATTCAAACCATCCGTTATTTAAAAACAAATATCCAGTACATTACTGGAATCAGCAAGCGGATTGCCCAGGGGGAATTATCTCTTGAGTTAGATGAGAGAAGGATAACCAAAGATGAGCTGGGGCAGCTGTGTGATGCAACCGGACAAACACTCCGTCAGCTGAATGAATATAATTCCTATATCAATGAGATTACGCAAGTTCTGGATATTATGGCCGGAGGAGATATGAGAATTACGCTGAGCCAGGAATACACAGGCAGGTTTTCCTCTATCAAGAATTCTCTGCTTCGAATCTCCTCCTCTCTTAATAAGACACTGACTACGATTGCGGATTCCTCCAGACATGTAGATTCAAGCTCCAGACAGATTTCTGATACAGCACAATCACTGGCTCAAAGCACAACGGAGCAGGCAAGTTCTGTAGAAGAATTATCTGCTTCCATAGCAGATGTATCACAGCTGGTACATAAGAATGCCGCAAGTGTGGCAGAGGCCGCCGATTATATCGGAGAAACAGTTATGGATATTAAAGAAAGCAATGCTTCCATGAAGCAGATGCTGGGATCTATGGAGGACATTGGCAATTCGTCAGGGGAAATCAATAAGATTATTGCAGTCATTAATGATATTGCATTCCAGACCAATATTCTCGCATTAAATGCTGCTGTGGAAGCAGCCAGAGCTGGCTCTGCAGGAAAAGGCTTTGCAGTGGTTGCAGATGAGGTACGGAACCTGGCTACTAAATCGGCAACAGCAGCACAGAAGACCTCTTTCCTCATTGAAGATTCAATAAAAGCAGTATCGGCTGGCTCTAAACTGGCAGAAAGTACGGCAGCTGCTCTGGAACGGGTTTCCTTAAAAGCGTCTCAAATTAATGAGATTATACTGAAAATTAAAGAGGCATCCTCGGAACAGGCTATTTCTATTTCACAGATCAACCAGGGAATTGAACAGATCTCATCTGTTGTACAGACCAATGCTGCTACCGCAGAGGAAAGCGCCGCTTCCAGTGAGGAACTGTCCGGGCAGGCGGCTGTGTTATACAGCGAGGTGGGCAAGTTTAAGCTGGCGGATGCATGATCCCCTTCGATTGTCAATTTTTACTTCTAGAAACTGGAAAATAATTTACAGAAAAATTGACAGTATTTTACAATGGTATACTATTTGCTTTACGAATCAGTCTATATAATTAGACATAAAGCAGGAGTTTCCAAAGGAGGGTATTATGAAAAAAAATAGCAGAGGTAAATCCCTGGGTGTTAAATCAATTCGGTATGAAATTTTATTTATACTGCTTCCTATTGTTGTGGTTTCCATGATCCTGTTATCGTTTTTAGGGTATAGAACGGCAAAGCAGATTATATGGAATAAGACCAATCAGGAAATGAAATTAAATCTTGATGCTTCTGTTGCAAAGATCGAAAAATCCCTTTCTCAAAACCGTATGGTTGCCCAGTCCCTGGCAAAAGCGGCTCAGACCAATAAAAATGTAATGGAACCGGATAATTATAAGAAGATGCTACCTTCCGTAGTCAGCACCAATGATGAGACCTTTGGAGCAGGAATCTGGTTTGAACCATATCAGTATGATGCAAAAGAGAAGTATTTTTCTCCTTATTGCATGAGGGAAAATGGGACAATTACATATGTGGACAATTATTCCCTGGGAGACGGTGTGTATTACACCGATCAGGACTGGTATACCGGAGCGGTGAATACAGATAAGGGGACTGTCTGGAGTCCTCCTTACCATGATGATTTTGCTAAAATATCCATGGTTACTGCTTCTTCCCCATTTTATGATGATTCCGGCAAGTTCATCGGAGTAGCAACAGCGGATATTGATCTGACAGGAATGCAAAAGATGATTGTTGATCTGCAGGTGAATAAAGGTGACCGGATATTTTTGCTGGATACATCCGGAATTTATATTGCGGATGCTGACAGTTCCAAACTTTTAAAGGTAAATATCACCCAGGATCCCAATCCATCGCTGGCAAAGTTTGGAGGTACTCTTCTTGCCGATAAAGAGGGAAGCGGTACATTTGAACAGGATGGGGAGAAGTATCTTGTGTGGTATACCCAAGTACCGGAATCCGGTTGGATTTTAGCTTCTGCCAGAACTGAAACACAGCTTTTTGGCAGCGTCTATACATTAGGAAAAACATTATTTTTATTAAGTATGGTGATGATTCTTTTGGTTGTTGGAGTGCTGATTTTTTTCATGCAGAAGAAGATTGTAGTTCCTTTAAAAAATCTTGCAGATATAACAGAACGAATAGCTGAGGGAGACCTTTCTGCTGAAATTCATCATAATTCAAAAAATGAAATAGGAACGGTATTTCATTCCATTGAAAAGACTACAAAGCGTCTTCATGATTACATCGCTTATATTGATGAATTATCTGGCGTCCTGGGACAGATTGCAGGCGGGAATCTGGATTATCAGCTGAACCTTCATTATGTGGGGGAATTTGAAAAGCTGAAGTTATCCCTTGAACATATACGGGAGGCATTAACCCGGACATTGCAAACCATTCAACTTACTGCAGATGAAGTTAATTCCGGAGCTGCTCAGATGTCTGACGGTGCACAGGCACTTGCAGCAAGCACCACAGAACAGGCTGCTACTGTGGAGGAGTTAAGTGCCTCCGTGTTAAATGTGTCTCATCAGTCTGAGCAGAATACGGCTAATGTACGAAAAGCCACTGAATATGAGAAACAGGTTACAGAAAATCTGAGAGAGAGCAGCGAGTATATGCATCAGGTGTACGCTACCATGTCCGAGATTGGCCAGTCTTCACAGGAGATTTCAAAGATAACAAAGCTGGTGGAAGACATTGCTTTTCAGACTAATATACTGGCACTCAATGCAGCAGTAGAGGCAGCACGAGCCGGAAGTGCCGGTAAGGGATTTGCCATAGTGGCCGATGAGGTGAGGAATCTTGCAGGAAAGTCTGCAGCAGCTGCCAAACAGACAGCAGAACTGATTGCAAAATCCACCACAACAGTAGCAGAAGGAGAAAAACTCACAGACAAAACAATGGAGCTTGTAAATACTGTTCTGGATAATTCCCATTTGCTGGGTAAGATCATGGTAGAAATTGAACAATCATCTCTCATACAAACAGAAGCCATAGATCAGATTAATATAGGAATCGCCCAGGTAACTGCGGTTGTGCAGACAAATGCCGCCACAGCAGAAGAAAATTCAGCCTCCAGTGAAGAGCTGGCCGCCCAGGCACAGACTTTGAAAGAGGAAGTAGGTAAATTCCGCTTTATGAAAAAATAGTAATAGAAGCCCGGACTGTTATCTGACAGTCCGGGCTGTATTGATTTTAAGACACAGGTTCTGTTGTTATATTTTACTAATTAAGCTATAATGTTTTTATTGATAAACGTAATATAAAATGGAAATATGGAAAAAATGCATAAAAATAAGATACGGAGGTAGGAATCATGTTTGAACCAATGATTGCCGCACTGAAAATGCAAAAAAGGCGGATCGTTTTTACAGAGGGTACTGACCCAAGAATATTAGAAGCAGCCAATCGTCTTCATCACGAAGGAATTCTAACTCCAATACTTTTGGGAAATCCCAATGAGATTCAGGATGCTGCCATAGCGTGCAACTGGCCGGTGGATGAAATTGAGAAAATCGATCCCCAGAATTATAAAGAATTGGATGAAATGATATCAAAAATGGCAGAATTAAGAAAAGGCAAGATGGACGAGGCGGCTTGCCGGGAAGCCCTCAAAAAGGCCAACTATTTTGGCACCATGCTGGTTAAGATGGGAAAAGCCGACTGCCTTTTAGGAGGAGCAACTTATTCCACCGCAGATACTGTGAGACCGGCTCTTCAGCTGATTAAAACCAGGCCTGGCAGCAAAATCGTTTCCAGCTGTTTTATTCTATACAGGGAAACGAAGGAAGGAAACGAGATGTATGCCATGGGAGACTGTGCGATTAATCTGGATCCCAATGAGGAAGAATTGGCGGAGATCGCTTGCGAAACGGCCCGGACAGCAAGAAGGTTCTCCATTGATCCCAGGGTCGCACTGCTTTCCTACAGCACACTGGGCTCCGGAAAGGGTGAGTCGGTTGATAAGGTGAGGATGGCAGCTGAGAAATTAAAAGCAATGAATGTGGATTTTCCGGCAGACGGAGAACTGCAGTTTGATGCTGCATTTTCCCCTGTTGTGGCAAAAACAAAAGCCCCGGAATCCGCAGTTGCAGGAAAGGCTAATGTCTTTGTTTTCCCGGATATCAATGCCGGTAATATTGGTTATAAAATTGCTCAGCGTTTAGGTGGATTTGAAGCGTTCGGACCAATCCTGCAGGGATTAAATGCGCCGATCAATGATCTTTCCAGAGGCTGTAATGCAGACGAAGTTTATAAAATGTCTATTATTACGGCAGCTCTTATATAACTTACAAACAGAGATTAAATGGTCTTCGTGAAAGGAGTTTTACATGTTTAGAGAAATGCGGCGAAAAAATCAGGTTCTGTCATCAGAGGAATGCATTCAGGTCTTAAATCGGGCGACATCTGGCGTGCTTGCTGTGTCAGGTGATGATGACTACCCTTATGCAGTCCCACTGAGTTTTATTTACCATAATAATAAAATCTACTTTCATGGAGCCAAAACAGGTCATAAATTAGATGGAATCATGAGAAATGAAAAAGTCTCTTTTTGCGTCATTGACCAGGATGAGATTGTGCAGGAAGAATATACATCCTATTTTCGCAGTGTTATAGTATTCGGCAAGGCACGCATTATGGAGGGCGAGGAGAAAAAAAGAGCCCTTGAAATTTTAACGGCAAGATATTCCCCTGATATAGAAGAAACCCAGCGCGCTCAGGCGGTGGATAAGGGACTGATGGGGGTATGCATGATTGAACTTGACATTGAACATATGAGCGGGAAAGAAGCATCGGGACTGGTTAAAGCGAAAAATAAAAATTAAGATTGAATTCATAAGGCAGGCTCACGAATATGGGAGCCTGCCTTTACTTGGAAATTAAAATATTTTCAATCCTTAGAGCAGAAGGTGATATACTATGATAAAACCGGTTATGATCAAATACAAAGCATAAAGGAGTAATTGTGATGGAAAAATGGTTTACACTGGAACAAATTGATGCAGATACACACATTATCAGTGAATACCGCCATTGGGAGGAAACGCACTGTTATTTGCTTGAAGGAAACAAACGGTGCCTGCTCATTGATACCGGACTTGGTATCTGCGATATTTCAGAAGAAGTAAAGAAACTGACAGACAAACCGATCACTGCAGTTGCGACACATATCCACTGGGATCATATTGGCGGGCACCGGTATTATCCGGATTTTTACGCCCATGAGGCGGAACTTGACTGGCTGAATGGCGGTTTTCCGCTGTCAATGGAAACAATCCGGAATATGGTCACAGACCGGTGTGATTTACCAGAAGGGTATCAAGTGAATACCTACCAGTTTTATCAGGGTGTGCCAACGCGGGTATTGAAAGATGGTGATACCATCGATCTGGGCGGGCGGAAGATTACTGTATTACATACACCGGGACATTCTCCGGGGCATCTTTGCTTTTGGGAAGAGGATCGGGGATATTTATTTACCGGTGACCTGGTTTATAAGGACACGCTGTTTGCTTATTATCCTTCCACCGACCCCCAGGCATATCTGGCATCACTTGAAAAGATAGCAGCACTGCCAGTGAAAAAGATATTTCCAGCACATCATAGCCTGGATATTCAGCCGGAAATAATAAGCCGTATGAGGGATGCATTTTTTCAGCTGAAAGCGGAGGGAAGGCTTCATCATGGCAGCGGTACCTATGATTATGGCGATTGGGCTGTGTGGCTTTAAAATGGTATAAACATTACAAAACAGTAATGAATTATAATAAATAATAGATACTCCATATGGTGAGAGTATTTTCCAGGTAAATCGAATGAGGATACACTGGACTGGAAAACCCAGAATACGAAAAAGATCGTCCGTCACATTGTAAAACATGTGGAACCGGGGGATATCATTCTGCTTCACGATGTGTTCCCAACCTCAGTAGAAGCTGCGCTGGAGGCAATCGATATATTAACCAAACAGGGTTATACCTTTGTCACAGCGGATGAATTATCAATTGATTAATCGCGGTTGAATCGTGGATAATGAAAAATAGTATCATTAAAATCTCTTCCATGTCGGCGTTTTCGTTATATAATATACTTAGAACAGAAATGTCCATACCACAACAAAGGAGGAGTTACCATGTCAACAGCTATTATTTGTGCGGTTTTAATCGTGATCTGTTATTTTGGATTGAAAAGTTCCATTAAAAGAACAAAACAGGGCTGTTGCGGCGGCAGCAGTGAAGTAGTAAAGAAGGTAAAAGCTGCAGATACGAATAAATCCAATTATCCATATTCTGCAACTCTTCAGGTAGATGGAATGACCTGCGCCAACTGCAGAAAAAAGGTGGAGAATGCATTTAACAGTCTGGATGGGTTCTATGCCGCTGCGGATTTAGAGCGAAAACAGGTTGTGGTATATATGAAAGAAAGATTAACAGACGAAGAGATGAGAGATATTGTAAAAAAGGCTGGTTATATTCCGGGCCGGTTCGTTTAGTCAGCCCCCTTTTTACACAGGAGAGGAGCGATTGCTCCATACGTGATAAATCACCTATGGAGCGACCGCTTCTTTGATCAGACTGATTTACTGAATCCCATTCATCATGGCATTTACAATATCAGGGTAATAAAAGCTATAATTTGTTCTGTCCAGCAGACCAAAGAGCTCGCCACTACCGCTTACGGCACCATTATCCCACCAGATGCAGGGGATCCCTTTCGCTTTGGCTGATTTTACATAGTAATATGCCCAATCGGCACGCTGTTTTAAATTATTTTTATTCATTGCACCAAATTCACCAATGATAACCGGATAACCTTTGGAGATGAAATAGCGATCAATACTGTCCATCAGATAGGTTATGGCTCCGGTATCTGCCTGGTTATCAGAGCGCCACTCCGAAGTTCCGTAAATATTCAGGGCGAAGTCATAAGGAGTGTAAGCGTGTATAGAGACGATAATCTTGTTATCCTTTGGTATAACAAAGTTATCCCAGGCATTTGTGGCAGAGGTTGCAGCATAAGGCGGTATCATCAGATGTCTTAGAGGGTTGTTGCCGCCGGAGTTCCGAATGGTATTGATAAAAGCAGCATTGAAACGGTTTACGACTTCCTGGCCTTCTTTATTGCCGCCGTTCCATTCGTCTGCCGTACCCTTTTGCCGCGGTTCATTGAGACCTTCAAAAATAAGATGTTCATCATAATTTTTAAATTTTTCTGCTATCTGAGCCCATACTTTTGTAAGAATGCTGGTTGCAGCAGCTTCATTTGCGTAGGATGGAAAATGCCATTCCTCATGATGAAGGTTCAAAATAACAAACATATTGTTTTGAATGCCATAATCCACAACTTCCATTACCCTGTTAAGCCATGAAGCATCAATGGTGTAATCCGGTCCAGGCCCAAGGTGTTTTTCCCAGGTAGTTGGAACTCTTAAGGTATTAAAGCCACCTGCCTTGATTTTATCAATCATGTCTTTATTCGTTTTTGGATTGCCCCAGGAGGTTTCGGAAGAAAGGCCCAAACCTCCTGTTGCATCCAGGGTATTTCCTAAATTCCAGCCGATATTGATTTCCCTGACCAGTTCCGTAGAAGAGATATTCCGGATAGAAGAAGGATTGCTTGCTTTTGATGCGATGGTCTCATCCATAAGACCCGTCTGTTCAGACATAATACTTGTTGTTTCCATGTTTTTTGTACTCATATACCCTCCTATTTAATAAAAATTTTTTACTACAATTTGAGAATAACACGTTTTTTATTAGTTTAAAATGAAATTTAATGCAATAAAATTTGTTAAATAAAAACACATACAAACACATCTAGAACAAATGTTCTTGACAATTGGCAGTACACTGCCCATAATAAAGTAAAAGAGATGAGGATTAGCCTTTTTTATCTGACTGAATACGGCATAACGTATGGAGGAATAGGAAATGGATTTATTTGATTATATGAGAAAAAATACAATGGAAAAAGAATCCCCTCTTGCTTCCAGGCTTCGCCCATCCACTCTGGAAGAAGTGGTGGGGCAGCAGCATATTATTGGAAAAGATAAGCTTCTTTACCGGGCCATTAAAGCGGATAAGCTTGGATCAGTGATATTTTACGGACCTCCGGGAACTGGAAAAACCACTCTTGCCAGAGTCATTGCCAATACAACCAGCGCGGATTTTAAACAGCTGAATGCGACTGTGGCTGGTAAAAAGGATATGGAAGAAATCGTGAAGGAAGCCAAGGATTCTCTTGGAATGTACGGAAAGAAAACCATTCTTTTTGTAGATGAGATTCACAGGTTTAATAAGGGGCAGCAGGATTATCTTCTGCCATTTGTAGAGGATGGAACATTAATATTAATCGGCGCAACTACGGAAAACCCATATTTTGAGGTGAATGGTGCGCTTCTTTCCCGTTCCCGGGTATTTGAACTGAAAACATTGGAAAAAGAAGATATAAAGACACTGATACACCGGGCTGTTTATGATAAAGAGAAGGGAATGGGCGCCTATGATGCAGTGATTGATCCGGATGCGGAAGATTTTCTGGCAGATGTGGCAAACGGCGATGCCAGAGCTGCACTGAATGCAGTGGAGCTTGGTATTATGACGACTGAACGCAGCTCCCAGGATGGGATAATCCATATTGATATGGAAGTAGCTGAGGAATGCATTCAGAAACGTGCGGTCCGGTATGATAAAGACGGAGATAACCATTACGATACCATATCTGCATTTATTAAGAGCATGAGGGGAACTGACCCTGATGCCGCTGTTTATTATCTTGCAAGAATGCTTTACGCAGGAGAAGATATTAAATTTATTGCCAGAAGAATTATGATCTGTGCGTCAGAGGACGTGGGGAATGCAGATCCCCAGGCTCTTGTGGTGGCGGTAGCGGCTGCACAGGCTGTGGAACGGATCGGACTTCCTGAGGCCCAGATTATTTTATCCCAGGCAGTTACCTATGTGGCGTCTGCACCCAAAAGTAATGCGGCATGTGTGGCAGTATTTGAAGCCCGGGAAG
>Ga0316613_10001113_pt1 | contig 18807 bp, 16 predicted proteins | sample OWC_soil_day10_C_2_FD_207647 | JGI IMG/M metagenome (GOLD analysis project Ga0316613, IMG submission 207647) | Wetland soil microbial communities from Old Woman Creek delta, Ohio, United States - OWC_soil_day10_CT_b | ecosystem: Environmental > Terrestrial > Soil > Wetlands | place: USA: Ohio...
AGAACGTGGCCTCCGGCGACGTGATCGGCGCGGTCGGCGACACCGGTGGCCATAACCAGCCGGCACTCTATTTCGAGGTGCGGCGCGGTCGCGCACCGGTCAACCCGGAGAACTGGCTGCAACGACGCTAGCCGTCGGAATTATGTTCATACGCGGCGTTTGTGCCGCTGGAGATTCCATCGGCCACCGGCCCAGACTGAGGCTTGCGTCAAGGATCCCGTGGCGGCTAATCAAGGAGGATGCATGTCCAGGCGGGATGGACCCAGCGGTCACAAGGATCCGGAGATGCAGAATGCCGAAGCGCTGAGCGATGTACCGGCGCCGATCAGCGCAACCTCGCTCGATCCGTATGGCCAGCTCGTCAAGATGCTGATGCCCCGGGCGCAGTCCATCGCGATCTACGATCGCATGGGCCTGCCCGTGTGGTCGAACGACGGCCTCGACGCCCCGGAGCTGCACCACCACGTCCAGGAGGCGCTCACCCGCGAACTCGGCGACCCTGCGGACCGCAACGAGGGATTCTGCGAACCGGTCGATCGCGAGCACTCCGCCTACATCTTCATGCTGCGCGACGCCGAGGCGGCGCTGCTCGGCGCGGTTGGCGTCGTGTGTCGCGAGTCTTCGCATCGCGGAGAGGTTCGTCCATTTTCGCTGGTGCACGGCCTGCTGCGGCCGGCGCTCGAGTGCCTGCAGCGGGAGCTGGGTTCCCAATACAGCATCGGCGACCTGCAACGCAGCCTGCAGGTCCGGGACGGCGACCTCGAATTGCTCCTCGGCGCCGCGCAGGACGAGACGGCCGGTGGGGAGTCGACCGATGATTTCGCGCGGCTGATACAGGGCTGCGTCGATCACCTGGGTTGCAGCGTCGGGGCGCTGCTCATCCCGGACAAGAACATCGCGGTGTGCCGCACCGGACAGGACACCCCGCCGCGCGTCGGCGCCGACGTGCTGACCCGCACGCATCGGCACCTGATTGCGTGGACGCAGCTGCACCGCCAGACGATGACGGCCAACCGGCCGATCGCCAACAGCCCGTTCGGCCCGGTGCCGTACAAGATCCTCTCGTGCCCGGTGATGCACGGCGCACCGCGCGTCCTGGGCATCCTGGTGCTGTTCAAGCCGACCTCGTCGCCGGACTTCGACCTGCGACAGGTTCGCATCGTCGAACTCCTCGCGCGCCGCGTCGCCCACATCCTGCTGAACGCGTACGATCCGACCACCGGCCTGCTGACGCGCCCTGCGTTCGAGAAGCGTGCGCAGTCGCTGCTCACGCCTGAGGCGATGCAGGCGGGCAACTGCGTCATCTACGTGGACATCGACCGCCTGCACGTGCTGAACGAGAACCTTGGCATGCACGTCGGCGACGAGGTCATCGTGCGGGTAGCCGAGGTGATCCGTCGTCACCTCACGCCACGCATGCTCGCCGCGCGCATTTCAGGAGACCGTTACGCGGTGTTCGTCGGCGATGCCACACTCGAAACCGCACAGGGCATTGCTGAAAACCTGCGCGAGGGCCTCGAGCGACTGGGTTTCGTCGCGGGTGCCCAGCCGGTCGAGGTATCCGCCAGCTTCGGCGTCGCGCGCATAGCAGAGAGCAAGCATCCCTTGTCGCACGCCCTCGCGGCCGCCGAGATCGCCTGCAAGGCTGCCAAGGATCGCGGCCGGGCCCGTGTCGAAACCTACGAGGACAGCGACCTGAGCATCGTGAGGCGCTACACCGACGTCACGCTGGTCGGGACGCTGCGATACGCGCTGGCCCACGACAGCTTCCGGCTCGAGGCGCAGTCCATCGTGCCCTTGAACGGCGCGCCGGGCGGGCCGAAGTTTGAACTGCTGCTGCGCATGACGGATGAGAGCGGCCAGAGCATCTCCCCCGAAAAGTTCCTCTCCGCGGCTGAACGCTACCAGCTCGCACCCGCCGTCGACCGCTGGGTCGTGCGCACGGTGCTGCGCACGCTTTCGGCCCACTCGACCAGGCTCATCGGGCTCGACGCCTGCTTTGCCGTGAACATTTCAGGTCAGTCGCTCGGGGACCAGGACTTCTGCGCGTTCCTCGAGTCCGAGCTGCGTGCGAGTGGCCTCCCGCCACAGCTGATCTCATTCGAGCTCACCGAAACTGCTGCCGTCGCGAACATCGTGCGCGCCGAGACGCTCATGCGCCGCCTGCGGGAACTGGGTTTCGACGTCGCGCTGGACGACTTCGGGCGGGGCCTGAGCTCCCTCAGCTATCTCAAGACCCTGCCGGTGACCTGCCTCAAGATCGACGGTACCTTCGTCCGCGACGTGGTCGGCGACGACCGGTCCCAGGCGATGCTGAGCGCCATCGTCCAGCTCGCCCGGGCCATGGGGCTCAGGACCGTGGCGGAATGCGTGGAAAGCGACGAGATCCGCGACATCACCCGGAACCTCGGCGTGGAATATGGCCAGGGTTTCTCCATCGGGCGGCCGATGCCGCTGGAAGGCGTGATCGACGGGCTGGTCGGCGCTAATATTCAGGCTGGCAAGCTGCGCCGTGCCTGAATGTGACCAAGCGAGTCCAGACACTCTTGTCCGTGCTGGCCGGGGCCCTGGTGGGCGCTGGCGTGACGCTCGTGAGCGGCGTGTTCGCGGATCGCGATCCGCCAGCGGCGCCGCCATCCGTGACGAAACGCGCCGACCACCCGCTGTTCGATGAGGTTGCCGAGCGGGTACGCCGTGAATACGTCGTGGCCGTCACCGATGAGCAGCTCGAGCGGGGGGCCGTGCATGGAATGGTCGAGAGCCTCGATCCTCACTCTGAATTCCTCGACGCTGCCGAATACGACGAGATGCGCGTCAGCACCGCGGGCAGCTACTCGGGGGTGGGCATCGAGGTCGCCGAGCGGGACGGCCACGTCGTCGTGGTCACGCCGATCGAGGGCTCGCCCGCGGCACGGGCCGGCGTCCGCGCGGGGGACGTGCTCCTGGAGATCGACGGCTACCGGGTCGAGGCGGGCAAACTCACCGAGACCATCGGCCGCATGCGTGGCTATGCCGGCTCGCGCGTGCGCCTCGCCGTCGGCCGCAAGGGTGAGCACGCGCCGTTGCAGTTCGACCTGGAGCGTTCCGAGGTGCACGTGCGCACGGTTCGCGCCGAAGCACTTCCCGGCCGATACGGCTATATCCGCATCACACACTTCAGCGACGCCACGCCGCGTGATTTCGAAGGCGCGCTGACGGACCTGCAGGCGGCCCAGGCGGCACCATTGCGCGGACTCGTGCTCGACCTGCGAGGCAACCCGGGCGGGGTGCTCGAGTCCGCCGTGAGCATCGCGGATGAGTTCCTCGACCACGGCGTGATCGTGCGTGCCGATGGCCGCACGGCCGACTCGCGCTTCGAGATGGACGCGACGACGGGTGATGTGCTGCGCGGCGCGCCACTCGTGGTGCTCGTCGATCACGGTTCGGCCTCGGGCTCGGAGATCGTCGCCGGTGCACTGCGCGACCACGGTCGAGCCACGCTCATGGGCGAGCGTACGTTCGGCAAGGGTTCCGTGCAGACCGTGATGCCGCTGCGCGATGGACAGGCCCTGAAGCTGACGACGTCGCGCTACTACACGCCGTCGGGCGCGTCGATTCACGAGCGCGGACTCGAGCCGGACGTGGCCATCGCCGGCGCATCGAACGGCAGCGAGACACCGGGTCAGGCGCTGACGAGCGCCGATCCCGCCGTGCAGTCAGCGGTCCAGTACCTGCGGGATCGAAGCCTCGGCACCCAGGTCGCGCTGGCCAACCAGGACTGACCCCGCCGCGGGGCGGAGGTGCCCGTCATGTCACGCGTACTCATGCCCCTCGCCAATGGCTTCGAGGAGATCGAGGCCGTCACCGTCATCGACCTGTTGCGGCGCGCTGGCATCGAGGTGCACACCGCGGCGCTTGGCCTGCTGCGCGTGACGGGTTCGCACGGCATCACGGTCGAGGCTGACATCCTGCTCGACGACGCGCGGGTGAGCGACTACGCCATGATCGTGCTTCCCGGCGGCATGCCAGGTGCCGAACACCTGAAGCAGGACACGCGGGTGATCGAGCTGCTGCGACAGTTCGCCGCCCAGGGACGCTACACAGCCGCGATCTGCGCGGCGCCCGGCGTGCTCGCCCATGCCGGCGTGCTCGCGGGCCGTGCCGCAACGAGCTTTCCCGGTTTCCTCGACGCGGGTTCCGCGCCCGGGATACGCCTCACGAGCGACGCGGTCGTGATCGACGGCAAAGTCGTGACGTCGCGCGGGCCTGGCACTGCGATGGATTTCGGACTTGCGCTGATCGAGCTGCTGGAAGGACCGGAGGCCCGGCGGGTGGTGGAGGGGAGGCTGCAGAGGTAGGAAGAAAGGGGGTAGTGATTAGTGACCAGCGGGTAGTGGTGAGACGAGCCTCTGACGTCGGTGGGCGACCCCACGACGTATGAAGTCCGCCTCTTCACTACCCCCCTAGTCACTAATCACTACCCCCTTTCTTCCGTCGCCTACGCTAACGCCTTCGCTGCGCCCCAGAGCGCTCCAACGAGCAACACGAGGATGGGCAGGACGCTCAGCCCGAAGCCGGTTTCACGCTTCGCTGGATCCTTGACGTAGCTGCGCAGGTAGAAGATCCGGGCCACGACGTACACCACGCCGAGCAGCGCGGCCCACGTGGGATCGACGTAGAGGCCGAAGAGCCACATCGCGGGCACGAAGACCACCAGCAACTCGAGTGTGTTCTGGTGCACGCGGAAATAGCGATCGAAGATCTCGTGGCCGGAGACCGCCGGCGCCTTCACGCCGTAGAGTCCGCGCGCCCTCCCGACGAGCATGCCGAAAACGACGTATTCGAGCAGCGCGATCACGATGACGACGGCAACGGGTTCCATTCGATCTCCTCAGGGCGTGATGACCGGGCGATGCAGATTCCATTACCATCCGACGCACGTCAACGGCTCATTGCCGACTCTCCCCTGGAGCACCCACCATGGTCGGATTCCTGTTGCGCGCCGCGATTGCAGCGTTGGGCCTGTGGATGGCCAGCAAGATCTTCACCGGCATGAGGTTCGATTCCACGTCGCAGTTGATCGTTGCGGCCCTGCTGCTCGGCATCGTCAACGCCTTCGTGCGCCCACTGGCGTTCATACTCACGTTGCCGCTGACGGTCCTGACCCTGGGCTTGTTCCTGCTGGTGCTGAACGCCGGAATGGTGGCATTGGTCGCCTGGATCGTGCCCGGGTTTCACATTTCCAGCTTCTGGACGGCGGTCGGCGCCTCCCTGATCGTGAGTCTCGTGTCCTGGGCTGCGTCGAGCGCCATCGGCTCAACCGGCAAGGTCGAGATCTTCACCGCGAGGCGGTAACGGCTGGCTCAGGCGAGCTTGCTCGGCAGCGTCACGAGCGCGACGCCGAGCAGGACCACCAGCATTCCAGCGACCTGGGTCGGCCCCAGGGCTTCGCCCAGCACGGCCCAGCCGAGCACGGCGGCGATCGCCGGGTTCACGAAGGCAAAGGTCCCTACCCGATCCGCGGGCGAATGCTTGAGCAGCCACGAATACGCTGTATAGGCGAGTGCGGACCCGAAGACCGCGAGATAGACCATGGCTGCGAGGCCACCCGCGTGCCAGTGCCAGCGTGGTAATTCCCCGGATACCAGTCCGCCGGCGAGCAACCACGTGCCACCGAAGCTCATCATCACTGCATTGAATGCGACCGGTCCGACGGGCATGTGCGCGTTCCGGTAGAGAATCGTCCCGGCCGCCCAGCTGAAACTGCTGATCAGGACGAGCGACTGCCAGCCGAAGTGACCGGAGGGTGCCGCGTCACGTGGCCAAACGAGCAGCACGACCCCTGCCAGGCCCAGCAGCAACCCGAGCGTGCCGCGTAACGTGAGTTTGTGCCCCTTGGGTCCCAGCGCCCCCAGCCATGTGATCCACAGCGCCGAGCCGGCGCTGAGCAGCGCCCCCTCGTTCGACGGAATGCGAACGAGCGCAATCGTGCTGATGCCGTTGCTGAAGGTGATCATCATGAACGAGAAGAGCAGCATGTAGCGCCACTCGCGCGGCGTCCGGGGGAAGCGCTCGCGGATCCACAGCGCGACGACGGTGAGCAGCGTGCCGGCAAGAAGGAAACGTGCGCCGCCGAAAAGCAGGGGCGGCAGTTCACGCACGCCGATGCGGATAGCAAGGAACGTCGAGCCCCACACCACGTAGATCACCGTGTAGGCCGCGACGATCCTGAGGCGCAGTTGCGGGTCGGGCGGTGCGTCCGCGGTCACGTTCGCCGTGTTCCCGCCTTATAGAGCATGGCGGCGAGCGCGCCGACCACGACGAGGCCGAGCCATCCGCCGAACTGCAGGCCCTCGGGCAGTGCGAGGACATCGGCGCGGCCGGAGGTCACGATCGGAATGGCGATGAAGATACCCATCAGCGCTTCGCCGGTAATGAGACCGGCCGCGAACAGCACGCCATTGCGCTTGGTGCGCTCGGCCTCCGCAGACTCGCCGTGCACGCCGAGCCTGCGTTCGACGAAGTGGGCAATCAGGCCGCCGGCGAAGATCGGAACCGACAGCTCCAGCGGCAAGTAGATGCCGACCGCGACAGCGAGCACCGGCGCGCGGAATTCCGAGCCTCGCCTCTTGAGCCAGAGGTCGAGCGCGATGACGCCTGCGCCGATGACCGCACCGGCCGCGACCATTCCCCAGGGCAGTTCGCCACCGAACATGCCCTTGGCCACGGAGGCCATCAACGTTGCCTGCGGCGCGAGCAGCGGGTCCGGATGCTCGGGCGTCGGCACGCCGATGCCGTACGCCTTGGCCAGCAGGTTGAGTACCGGCGCCATGACCAGCGCGCTCGACGCCGCGCCGATTGCGAGCATCACCTGCTGCTTCCACGGCGTGGCGCCCACGATGTAGCCGCACTTGAGGTCCTGCAGGTTGTCGCCACCGATGCAGGCCGCGCAGCAGACGACGGCGCCGATCATGATGGCTGCCACTGGTCCGAGCGCGGCGTTCTTGCCCATCAACAGCATCAACACGAGCGATGCGAACAGGATCGTGCAGATCGTGATGCCCGAGACCGGGTTGTTCGAGGAGCCGACGAGTCCCGCCATGTAGGCCGACACGGAGCAGAACAAGAATCCCGCGACGATCATGATGATCGTCATGGGCAGGCTCACGCCGATGTTGCCGACGATGTTCTGATAGAGCGCGAAGAGCGGCAGCGTGAAGAGCAGCGTGCCGATCAGGATCGCGTTCATCGGCAGGTCCTGCTCGGTGTGCGACACGCCCTTCGCAGCGCCCGCGCGCGCCGCGGCGAGCCCGCTCTTGATGCCGGACAGCAGCGAGTCGCGGATCGAGATCAGGGCCCACACGCCGCCGATCAACATCGCGCCGACCCCGAGGTAGCGGATCTGGGACGACCAGATTCCGTAGGCCGCGTCCTCGGCGCTCGCGCCCGCGAGGCTGGCGGCGAGCTCGGGGTTGCCGTCGAGGAAGAATGCGCTGTAGACGGGGATGGCGATGTTCCAGGAGATGATGCCCCCGCTCACGACCAGCACGCCGATGTTGAGGCCGACGATGTAGCCGACGCCGAGCAGCGCGGGCGACAGGTTGGTGCCGAAATAGGCGATGCCCTTGCCGGCCCAGGCGGCCGCCGCCGCGGTGTCCGGGAACAGGCGGAACCCGCTCGCCGCCGCGAGCTTGGCGAATCCGCCGCCCAGCGCAGCGAGGCCCAGGATCTTCACGCCCTGCTCCGGGTTCTCTCCCGTGCGGAGCACTTCGGCCGCGGCCTTGCCTTCGGGAAACGCGAGTCCCTGGTCCACGATCAGCGCGCGGCGCAGCGGCACCGAGAAGAACACGCCGAGGATGCCGCCAAGACCCGCGATCGCCAGCACCCACAGGTACTGGAAGTCGGACCAGTGACCGAGGATCACCAGCGCCGGGATCGTAAAGATCACGCCCGAGGCGATGGACGAGCCCGCCGATGCGCCGGTCTGCACGATGTTGTTTTCGAGGATGCCCCCGCCGCCAAGCATGCGCAGCACTGCCATCGACACCACGGCGGCCGGGATGGCCGAGGCGATGGTCATGCCGGCGAAGAGGCCGAGGTACGTGTTCGCGGCGGCCAGGATCATCGCGAGGACGATCGCGAGGGTCACTGCGCGGAGGGTGAGCTGCGGTGCGACGGCTGCATTCATGGCGAACCTGGCGGTCGAGGGCGGCGCCGGGCGAGGGACTCGCGCCGGCGCCGCAGGGTCAGGCGTGCTTGACGTCTTCGGCGCCGTGCATCCAGCGCACGAGCGTCCCGGAGAGCAGCCACAGCACGACTGCGAATACGAACAGCGTCCCGGCCAGGCCGCCGAAAATCGAGAGCTCGCCCAGGCTCTCGGCGAACGAGCCGATGATGCCCGCGAGCCAGTTGGCGACGAAGTTGATCAGGAACCAGACACCCATCATCAACGAGGCGAGGCGCAGCGGCGCGAGCTTCGTGACCATGGAGAGGCCGACGGGCGAGATGCAGAGTTCGCCCGTCGTGTGGAAGAAGTAGGCGATCACCAGCCACGACATGGCGGCCTTGCCGCCGCCGGCGGATTCGAGCGCGGCGGCCACCATGGCGAGGAAGCCGATGCCCGTGAGCACGAGGCCGAGCACCATCTTGCGCGGCGTCGCCGGGTTGCGGCCCATCCTGCCCAGCTTGCCCCAGGCTGCGGAGAAGATCGGCGCGAGCACGACGATGAACAGCGGATTCAGCGACTGGAACCAGCCGGCCGGTACCTCGAACGAGCCGACCATGCGATCGGTCTTGTCGTTTGCATAGATGTTCATCAGGCCGCCGGCCTGCTCGAACGCAGCCCAGAACAGCACCACGAACACGAACAGCATGAAGATCACGCGCAGGCGGTCCACTTCGTCGGCCGTGAGCGCCGCGTGCTTGCCACCGGACTGGGCGAGCGAGCGGCGGGCCGCCGGCACGGTGCCGATGTCGCCGAGGTAGCGTCTGGCGAGCACGACCTGAATGATCACCGAGAGGATCATGCCGACGCCCGCAGCGAAGTAACCCGCGCGCCATCCGTACGTGGGATCCTCGCCCAGCGTCGAGCACACCAGCGGCGCCAGGAAGGCACCCGCGTTGATGCCCATGTAGAAGATCGTGAAGGCGCCGTCGCGGCGCGCGTCACCTTCCTCATACAGGTCACCGACCATCGTCGAGATGTTCGGCTTGAAGAAGCCGTTGCCCAGCACGAGGATCACGAGGCCGACGTAGAAGAGGCCGAGGTTGCCGGGGATCGCGGTTGCCAGGGTGAACTGGCCGGCGGCCATGAGCAGGCCGCCGATGATCACGGACTTGCGCTGGCCGAGGTAGTTGTCGGCGAGCCAGCCGCCGAGCAGCGGCGTGAAGTAGACGAATCCCGTGAACAAACCGTAGAGCTTCAGCGCTTCGGACTGCGACCAGCCGAATCCGGGATTGGCCGCCTCGACGCCGGCGATCAGGGACAGCACCAGCAGCGCGCGCATGCCGTAGTAGCTGAAGCGCTCCCACATCTCCGTGGCGAAGAGCAGGAACAGGCCTTTCGGATGGCCGAGCCAGGTGTCCCGCGCGACCGCGGGCAGGGAACTGCTGGACATGGGTTTTTGCTTCTACTTCAGATGTTTGCGCGAACGCGCGCGAGGGGCGCAAGTCTCCGCGATATTGCGGTGCAAGAGCAAGCAGAGGGGTGGCTCTTCAGTCGATCCCGCGGCGGTCCAGGGACTGGACAGCCCTTACGGATGGCCAAACTACGAAGCGTTCAGCGCACACCACCCATCAGGCGGGTGACGCGTCCGCTGATGATCAGTAGCACCAGCCCGACGCTGCAGCCGTACACCACGATGTCGAGATAGCGGCCGGGCATGGCCGCAAGGTCGTTCGGATCGAAACTTCCGGCGATGAGGCCAGCGGTCAACTTGCCGAGCGAACTGGCGAGGAACCAGACCCCCATCATCTGGCCGACGAAGCGCGCGGGCGCGAGCTTGGTGACGGTCGAGAGACCGACCGGGCTCAGGCACAGCTCACCGAAGGTGTGCAGCAGGTAGGTCAGGATCAGGAAGTAGGCCGGCGACTGCGTGCCGCCCGCCACGATGCCGGCCGCCTGCACCATGAACAGGAAGCCGAGCCCCATCAGCAGCAGGCCGAACGCGAACTTGAGCGGGGCAGCCGGATTGAGATTGCGGCGCGCGAGGCTGACCCACAACATCGAAAACACGGGCGCGAACAGGATCACGAAAGCGGGCTGCACCGACTGGAACCAGCCGGCCGGGATTTCGAAGCCGCCGATGAAGCGATCCGTGTGCCGTTTGGCGAACAGGTTCATCGACGAACCGGCCTGCTCGAAGCCGGACCAGAAGAGCGCGCAGGCGACGAACATCACCAGCACCACGACGACTCGCTTGCGCTCCGTGGCGTCGAGCCCGGCGCCGAAGAACAGGTAGAGGAAATACGCACCTGCCATGCCGACCAGCACGTAGGCCGCGCCTTTGGCGAGGGGAGCGGGATTGACCGCGATGACGCCGCTCATGAGCAGGAAGGCCGCGAGCCCGAGCAGGGCCACCGCGCCGGCGAGCATGATCCAGTCGCGCCGCAGTCCGGTACCGCCGTCCTGGCGGTGCGGAGCCGTGCCTGCGCCGCCGAGCCGGCCACGCGAGAGCCAGAATTGCGCGAGCCCGAGCGGCATGCCGATGGCTGCAGCGAGGAAGCCGATGCGCCAGCCGTATCGCAGTGCGAGCCAGCCCGCGATCAGCGGGCCGATGAACGCGCCGAGATTGATGCCCATGTAGAAGATGGTGAAGCCGGCATCGCGCCGTCCGCCGCCCTCGGGGTAGAGCTCCGCGACCAGTGTCGAGATGTTGGGCTTCAGCAGCCCGACGCCCAGGATGATCACGGCGAGACCCGCGAAGAACAGCGCGGGCGGGCCCGTAATGACGAGCATCAGGTTGCCGACGATCATCAGCGCACCGCCCGCCATGACGGCCCGCTGCGCGCCGATCAGCCGGTCGGCGATCCAGCCGCCCGGCAGGGCGGCCATGAAGACGGCCGCCGTGTAGAGCCCGTAGATGGCGGTCGCTGTCTTGTCGTCGAAGCCGTAGCCGCCATTGGCCACCGCATCGACGAGGAACAGCACGAGCAGCGCTCGCATGCCATAGAACGTGAAGCGCTCCCACATCTCCGTGAAGAAGAGCGTGGCGAGCGCGCGCGGGTGGCCGAAGAAGCCGCCGTTCGCGTCACTCGCCGGGCTGGGGCGCATCTTCTTTTTCTTGTGTCTGTTCCTCGCGGCGCTGCTTGCGAATGTACTGCGCGAACAGGATGCCGAGCTCGTACAGGACGTACATTGGCACGGCCATGAAAGTCTGCGAGACGGCGTCCGGCGGCGTGAGAAAAGCGGCTACGATGAAGATCCCGAGCAGCACGTAGCCGCGGTGCTTCTTGAGCGCCTCCACCTTGACGAGACCCGTCGCGACCAGCAGCACCGTGGCGATCGGCACCTCGAACGCGATACCGAAAGCGAAGAACAGCAGCAGCACGAAATCGAGGTAGCTCGACATGTCCGTCATCATCCGCACGCCTTCCGGCGTGGTCGACGTGAGGAAGGCGAACATGAGGGGAAAGACGATGAAGTAGGCGAACGTGGCGCCGGCGTAGAACAACACCACGCTCGAGGCGAAGAGCGGCAGCGCAAAGCGCTTCTCGTGGCGGTACAGGCCGGGCGCGACGAAGGCCCAGATCTGGTAGAGCACGTAAGGCATCGCCACGAAGATCGCGGCGATGAGCGCGAGCTTGAGCGGCGCCATGAACGGCGCCACGACGCTCGTGGCGATCAGCGACGTACCTTCGGGAAGCTTCTCGATCAGCGGCCTGGCCACCAGGGTGAACAGCTCATTCGAGAAGAAGACGAGCGGCACGAAAGCGACCGCGACGGCGATCAGCGCGCGTAGCAGCCGGTCGCGCAGCTCGAGCAGGTGCGAAATCAGGGTGCCTTCGGCGAGCGGCTCCGGCTCACGCGGGCTTTGACTCATCGGTCCTGTCCGTCTCTGCCGGCGGTTCCGCCGGAGCAGCGGGCGGCGGTTGCGGTGTCGATTGCGGTGGCGGCGTATGGATGGTGTGCGAGGACTTCGGCGGGTCCTTCAACGGATCGAACTGGACTTCCTGCTCGAGCTGGCTGCGCAGCTGCCGCGCCATGGCGCGGGCGCGGCCGGCCCAGCGCCCGATGTCGGCGGCAAGCTTCGGCAGGCGGGCCGGACCCAGCACCAGCAGTGCGATCGCGAAGATCAGCACGATCTCGGTGAAGCCCACCTCGAACATGGTCGTGTCAGGCGTTCGGCTTGCTGTCGGACTTCGAAGCCCCCGCGCGCTCCTGGAATTCGGCGTCCTGTTCCTTGTCCTTGCCGGTCAGGTCGTTCAGCTGCTTGGTCTGCTCGTCGTCGCCTTCGTTGACGGCTTTCTTGAAGCCACGCACCGCGGCACCGAGGTCCGAGCCGACGTTGCGCAGCTTCTTGGCGCCGAACAGGATCAGGGCGATCACCAGGATGATGAGCAGTTCGCGGAAGCCGATTCCCATTGCATTCTCCGGGGCCAACCAGGGCGGACGGCAATGATACGCGAATCGCGCCGGCTACCTCCCGGCAGACGGCTCCACGCGCAGCCAGAACGTGACGGGGCCGTCGTTCGTGAGGCTGACTTGCATGTGCGCGCCGAAACGGCCGGTGGCGACGCGCTCACCCAGGCGCCGGCGAGCCTCATTCACGGCGTGGTCGAACAGGATCCCGCCGTGCCCGGGCGCGGCCGCCGAGGCGAAGCCTGGCCGCATCCCCTTGCTCGTGTCCGCGGCAAGCGTGAACTGGGGGACCAGCAGGAGTCCCCCGCCCGTGTCAGCGAGACTGAGGTTCATGCGTCCCGCGGCGTCCGGAAATACCCGGTAGCCCACGAGCCGCTCGACGAGCCGCTCGGCCTGTGCCGCCGAGTCGCCGGCCTCCACGGCCAGGAGTACCAGCAGTCCGGGCCCGATTTCGCCCGTGACCTCGCCATCCACGGTGACCCGGGCCTGACTCACTCGCTGCAGCAAGCCAATCATTCAAGCCACCACGATACACTTTACCACAATAACGTAACTAATTCACATATCATTGCAAAGGATCGCCACAGTGGCTGGCCGACCCACTGACTCCATCGCAGCTAATCCCACATCTCCCTCATTTGCGAGCTGCCTCGCGAACTTCTGAGTTAATTCCCGGAGACGAGGGAAAAAGTGGGATGAGATTCAGGCGACCGCACAAGTCTGGCCAAATTCACAAACACAAAGGTAAACATTTGTGATAGAAATCAAACACTAGTGGGGAATATCGACTCATCCGCGGCTCGCAATCCGTGTGGAGGTCTCGCACCTGCGGCCCGGCAGGTCCATCCGGATTCGCGCGCTCCCGTTACTGTTGCACCAGGGCGCGCGCCTTGGCGGCCGCATCCTCCGCTTCGGGATTCTTGCCTCGTGCCCGCAGCGAGTCCGAGATCAACTGCCACGCTGACGACTGCGTGCGATCGTCGCCCACGGACATGGCCAGGGCCTTGCGCCCCATGTTCTCGGCCTGCGGGAAATTGCGCTGGTCCATGCGCAGCCGCCCCATTTCGATCCACAGCAACGGGTTATTCGGCTCGATGCGCAGCGCGCGGTCCAGCGAAACACTGGCGCCCGGCAGGTCGCCTTTCTTGCGCTGGGCCTGTGCCTGCGAAACGAGCGCCTTGCTCGCCGGACCCAGTGTGGCTGGCGCGGTTCGCGGGCGCTCGCGTGGCAGGGGCGCGGGCGGCAACGCGTCGATGGCGGGCTCCGCACCCGCCGGTGGCGGCAACGCCTCCGTCGGGGTGGCCAGTACGGGGCCCGAGCCCGGCGCGCGGCTGGTCGGCGAGGCCGCGGCAGTGTCCCCGGATCCTTTCATGAAAGGTGGGAGCGAGCACCCGGAGATGGCGAGCAGGACAACCAGGAGCAGCGGACGCAACAGGACCATGCAGGTGGTACCTCCGAGCCGAATCATGGCACGGGTGCGGGCTCCGGGCTCACGGCGGCTGGATCAGCAAAGCCCGCCCGCTCCTCGGTGGCACCCGGCGGGCAGGCTGCGCTCGGCTCGAGCAGGGTGCCGACGCGGAACGGCAGGTTGACGGCCGACCCGCTGCAATACGGCGAGGTTTCCTGCCCGGAGAAGAAGTCCACCCAGCGATCCTCGAGCGACTCGGGCATCAGCGGCTCGAGCGACGAGGTAGTGATCGACGCCATCAGCTTGGACCACGTCGGCAGCGCCCCTGTGGTTCCGGTGAGACCAGTCGCCGAGTTGTCGTCGTGCCCCATCCATACCACGACCAGATGCCCCCCGGAGAAGCCGGCAAACCAGCTGTCGCGGTAATCGTTCGACGTCCCGGTCTTGCCAGCCACGGTCAGGCCGGCCGGCAGGGTCCTCCTGGCGGGCGCGCCGGTACCGCGCTCCATGACCTGGATCAGCATCCGGTCGAGCGAGTACACGGCCTCTGCCGGTGCGGCCTGCGTGACCTCCAGCTCCGGCGCCTTCAGCGGCTTGCCGCTCTCGTCGAGCACGGCGCGTACGACCCGCAACGGCGAGCGGAAGCCGCCGTTCGCGAGAGTGTTGTACATCTGCGCTACTTCGACCGGGCTGAGGTTCGTGGCGCCCAGCAACATCGAGGGGTAAGCCGCCGGTGCCTCTTCGAGGCCGAGCTGCACGAAGGCTCGCGCGACTCGCGCCAGACCCACTTCGAGGCCCAGGTTGACCGTCGCGAGATTAAGCGACTGCGTGAGCGCGCGGACCAGGGGCACGTTGCCGTGCAGCTGCTTGTCGAAATTCGCAGGTTGCCAGGTGTCGCCGTTCGGCAGCTTGATCTCGACCGGCTCGTCCGGGATGACCGTGGCAGGGGTGTAGCGTCCGGTCTCGAGCGCGGCCAGGTAGACGAGTGGCTTGGCGAGTGAGCCGATCGGGCGCTTCGCATCGAGCGCACGGTTGAATCCATCGAACGCCGCGCGTCGTCCGCCGACCACCGCGATCACCTCGCCCGTCTGAGGCGTCGTGACGACGACGACCCCCTCGAGGCCGCGCGAAGCCTTGCGTTTTGAAGCGTCCTGGCGCTCGAGCTCGGTCGCAAGCGCAGCCTCGGCCTTCTCCTGCAGCAGGGGATCGAGTGTGCTGAAGACGATCAGGCCGGCCTCGGTGAGGGCCTCTTCTTCGTAGTCCGTTCGCAGCTGCCGCCGTACGAGATCGAGGAACGCCGGGTAGAAGCTCGCGCCGCTGCGCCCAGGCTCGGCGACACCGAGCGGCCTCTTCATCGCCTGGGCCGCTCTCTCGGCACTTACCACGCCCTGTTCCTCGAGTACGCGCAGCACGAGGTTTCGCCGCTCGAGCGCACGCTCTGCGTGCCGCCTCGGGTCGTAGTACGAGGGCCCGCGCACGATCGCCACCATCAGGGCGATCTCGTGCAGCGCCAGTTCCTCGAGCGGCTTGCCGAAGTAGAACTGGCTCGCCAGGCCAAACCCGTGAATTGCGCGCCGGCCGTCCTGCCCGAGGTAGATCTCGTTGATGTAGGCGTTCATGATGTCCGCCTTCTCGAAACGGGATTCGAGGATGACGGCCATCACTGCTTCCTCGGCCTTGCGCCGCAACGTCCGCCGGCTGTCGAGGAAATAGCTCTTCACGAGCTGCTGCGTGAGCGTGCTGCCGCCCTGCTCGATCTGCCCGGCGCGCACGTTGACGAAGAGCGCGCGCAGGATCGCGAGCGGGTTGACTCCGTGGTGCGAGTCGAACTTGCGGTCCTCCACCGCCTTCAACGCCTCGGGCAGCAACGGCGGCACCTGCTCCGGCGAGACGACGATGCGATCCTCGCCGTGAATCGGGAAGATGCTGCCGATCAATAAGGGATCGAGGCGGATGACGGGAACATCCTCGCCACTCATGCCTTCGAGCGATGCGATCGCGTCGCCGTCGAAGCCGATGCGCAGGGCCCGCGCCGCCTGAAGCTCGTCAGAGAACCGGAACTCGCGCACGTGAACGTCGACGCGCTGGCCGCTGCGCCTGTAGGTCCCAGGGCGGTCCGCCTTCGGCCGCGCGACGTAGCCGAGCCGCTCGAGCTCCTCGACGAAACGCTGCGCCGACAGCTCCTGCCCGACGTAGAGTTCGATCGGCTGCGCGTAGACGCGTGCCGGCAGGGTCCATCGCCGCCCCTCGAACTGCGCCGTGACCCGCCGGTCGAGCACGGCGACGACGACGATCGACACGATGAGCAGCAGCAGTGCCAGCAGGGCAACGCCGCGCTGCAGCTGCTTACGGGTCTTTGCGGAGAGCTTCCTCCGTGCCATCACTTGCGCCAGAAGGTCGGGGTGAAGAGGACCAGCACGCTGAAGATCTCGAGGCGGCCGAGCAGCATCGCGAGCGAACAAATCCAGGTCTGGAAATCGGTCAGGACCTGGAAGTTGCTCGCCGGGCCAACGGCGCCGAGGCCCGGGCCTGCATTATTAATGCAGGCGATGACCGCCGAAAACGAACTCACGAAATCCAGCCCGCTCGCGAGCAACGCGAAGGTGAGCACGACCACCGTGCCGAAGTAGAGCACCACGAACGCCAGCACGGCGAACACGATCTGGTTCTGGACGACCTGCCCGCCGATCTTCACGGGCGTGACCGCCTGCGGGTGTACCAGCAGCATCAGCTCGCGCATGGCCTGGCGGAACAGCACCAGTGTCCGGAACATCTTGATGCCGCCGCCCGTCGAGCCCGTGTTCGCACAGTAGCAGGACAACATCAGGATCCACATCGGTGCGAACGCGGGCCATACCGCATAGTCCTGGCTCACGAAACCGCAGTCCGTCGCGATCGACACCAGGTTGAAGGCGACGTGGCGCAGCGTCGTGCCGAAGCCCGGGTACACGCCGTGCGCCCATACGTAGAGCGAGAGCCCCAGGGTGCTCAGGCCGATCAGCCAGAGCATGGTCTTCGCCTCGATGTCGGTCAGATACGTGCGCAGGCTCCTCTGCTGCCATGCGATGAAGTGCCGACCGAAGTTCATCGCCGCGATCAGCATGAAGACGATCAGCACTGCCTCGATCGCCGCGGAGTCGAAGTGGCCGACGCTGGCGTCGTAGGTCGAGAACCCGCCCAGTGCCATGGCGGCGAACGCGTGACAGACGGCGTCGAACCAGCCCATTCCGGCCAGCTTCAGCGAAACGATGCACGCGACCGTGATCAGGAAATAGACGAACCACAGGGCTCTCGCTGTCTGCGTGATGCGTGGCGTGAGCTTGTCGTTCTTCATGGGGCCAGGCGTCTCGGCCTTGTAGAGCTGCATGCCGCCGACGCCCAGCAGGGGCAGGATCGCGACCACCAGCACGATGATGCCCATGCCGCCGTACCAGCAGAGCGCGTGGCGCCACAGGTTGATGGATGGCGGCAGGTGATCGATGCCGACCAGCACCGTAGCGCCGGTCGTGCTCAAGCCCGACATCGTCTCGAAGAATGCGTCGGTGAACGACAGGCCTGGCAGGGCGATGAGCAGGGGCACGGTCGCAATCGCCGACATCAGCACCCATCCGAGGGTCACCAGCAGGAAGCCGTCGCGGGACCGCAGCTCGCGCTTCATGCGCCGGGTCGTCGTCCACAGGATCGCTCCTGTTACCAGGCTGACCAGGGATGCGACGACGAAATCCACGAACAAACCGTCGGCATAGATGAGCGAGGTGGCGAGTGGAAGAACGTAGGTGACGCTGAACAGCATCAGCATCGACCCGAGGACGTGGACGACCGCAAGCATCGGTAGTGCTGGCCTCTTGCGGCGGTCAGGACTGGAAGATCCGCTCGACCTGCTCGACGTGGCGCTTGTCGGTCACGAACAGGATCACGTGGTCGTCGTTTTCGATGACGGTGTCGTGGTGCGCCATGATCACGTCGTCGCCCCGCACGAGCGTGATGATCAACGCGCCCGCCGGAAGCTTGATGTCCTCGATTGCGCGACCCACCACCTTGCCGCCGTGCGCGCCGTGGGCCACGGTCTCCATCGCTTCAGCCGCGCCGCCGCGCAGTGAATGAACCTGCACAACGTCGCCGCCCCGGACGTAGGCGAGCAGTGAGCCCATCGTGACGGTCTGCGGCGAAATTGCGACATCGATAGGGCCGGTCTGCATCAGTTCGGCGTAGGCCGGCCGGCTGATGAGGGCCATCACGCGGTGGGCGCCGACGTGCTTCGCCAGCATCGCCGAGAGGATATTGGCTTCCTCTGAATTCGTGAGCGCACAAAAGACGTCGGCGCTGTCGATGTTCTCCTCTACCAGCAGCTCTTCGTCCGCGGCGTCGCCGTTCAGGACGATGGCCTCGCGCAACTGCTCCGAGATATGCCGCGCGCGCGCCACGTCGCGCTCTATGATCTTGACGTTGTGGTTATCGTCCTCGAGTTTCTGTGCGAGGCGCAGCCCGATGTTACCGCCGCCCGCGATCACCACGCGTTTCACCGGGTCTTCCAGTTTGCGGATCTCGGTCATTACCGTGCGGATGTCCTGGGTCGCGGCGATGAAGAACACCTCGTCGCCGTGCTCGATGACCGTGTCGCCCTCGGGATCGACGCTCTCGCCGGCGCGGTAGATCGCGGCGACCCGCGCCTCGACCTTCGGGATGTGCTGGCGGATCGCGCGGATCGGCTGCCCGACCAGCAGCCCTCCTTTCAGGGCGCGCAAGCCCACGAGACGGACCCTTCCGTCGGCGAAATCCACGACCTGAAGCGCTCCCGGGTAGCGGATCAGGCGCTCGATGTATGCCGTGACCGCCTCTT
>Ga0316613_10001117_pt1 | contig 18735 bp, 18 predicted proteins | sample OWC_soil_day10_C_2_FD_207647 | JGI IMG/M metagenome (GOLD analysis project Ga0316613, IMG submission 207647) | Wetland soil microbial communities from Old Woman Creek delta, Ohio, United States - OWC_soil_day10_CT_b | ecosystem: Environmental > Terrestrial > Soil > Wetlands | place: USA: Ohio...
GGCAATGAAGGCATCCTAATATATTGCTATCCAATATATTAATATCATTTTCACAAAATAATGACCTATCATACGATACAGTCAGATATTACGAGTTCTTTGTGTCTATTGAGCTGGGGTAAGGTCAGAGGATTTTATCGGTAACACGGCTGATGGTACTATCAGATACCTCTATCCCGTAAATATCTCGAATATGACATTCGATATCACTTGTGGTCATGCCCTTGGCATACATGGATAAAATCTTTTCTTCAATATCACCGCTTAGCGTAGTCTGGTTTTTCTTTACGATTTGCGGCTCAAAATCACCCTTGCGGTCTCTTGGAACAGCGATTTCTATATCGCCAAGGCTGCTCTGTAACGTTTTTTCGCTATATCCGTTACGGCTATTATCCGTTTCTTTATTGCGGTAATCGTACTTGCTATAGCCAAGTTCGTCTTCCAGTTCGCCCTCCTGGCCATTTTCTAAAACTGAATTTACCATTTCTTTGAACAGTTCCTGCACGCCAGCAACATCGTTAACTCCAGCTCCCTGTAGCAGTTCCAATAATTTTTTTCGTTGTTCTCTTCGTGCAGGGGTAATTTTTCTTTTTGCCATAATTAAAACCTCTAAGTTGATGTCTCTATTTTACACCAACTTAGAGGTTTACACAGAATTCGGGATAGTCTCCAGGTAAATATCTATTTATATATAACTTCGGTTATTTTACGCATTTAATACTGCTTGTCCAATCATTTGGCAAGTTCTAAATATCCGACATTTGCGGATAGGCGCACAGAGGTATAACTTACGCTGTAGTCGAGTTCCTGAGCAATCGTCATTTCTAATAGTTTTCATAGCTAAAGACATTACATAAAATTCATTTAATAGTTGATCTAGCTCACAACTAATTATTAAAACTTCAGGATGCGAAATTCCTTTTTCGAGTGCCGTTACGTGCATTCTCTGCCGTAAGCACTCAATCTTACAACGCAGATTTTCCACAACAAATCACTCCATTTGTTTTAATATTTTGTTATATTATCATTATACTCATATACACGTGCAAATTTTGTCGAAGTAATCCTATTAATTGGATTTTTTAAATATAAATAAAAAAGCCACTACCAAGTCGTAATGACCTGATAGTGTTTTTGTACATAACTTTGTTAATGATATGCTGATTACTGTATATAATTGTATTTTAATTACGTAGCTGTATTGATTTAGATTTAAAGCTTACACCCTTCAATAACATTGCTCAAGAATCTACTATCATAATATGCGCCTGAACCTGTTCGATTAATACTAGGGCTTACTGTAATACATGGGATTTCCTGTAATAGTCCTTCTCATGAGACCTAAAGTACAGATAGAAGTAACCGCTACCAGGTAATTCTATCATTATTGTAGGTCGTTTATCAGCACAATCATTTGATATTGCGGTGATAACATTTTCTTAGTTGTTTCCCTTTGTAGTACTCATGACGCAAGCACCCGGACTTACGATCACACATTGCGAGATCAATCATTTTACATTTCCATGCCATTTCAAACACATCAATCTTACTAACTGTGTTTAACCCGATCTTTTAATTCAGCCTTTTTCGCATTATTCCATCGTTCAGTAGTACCAACTAGATATCCTGTTATTCTGCGGATGCGCTCAAATGGAACGTATTCAAGCTCATATCTTACATCTATATGCTCACCATCGACTTTAATATCAGCTCTAACTATCTTAAACTTATTTTTATCCTGCAATCGTGTGAGATAAATTGATATTTCATCCTCACTGATCTGGCCTGTGACCGTGACTTCGACATTCTTAATGACTTTCATCTAAAACACCCCAAACAGTTTATCTGTTTTAATTATATACTTAATCTCTCCACCAGTGGCTTTTCTAAATTCAGCAGATTTCATATGGACCTCAGCTTCCACATCTCTATCGTTTGAATAGTTTCTCTGTAATACAATCGAAATATACTTATATAGACATATCGTACATGTTTGACTACTTTTAACTGAGCGGGTATGATTCTAATTTTTGCGGATTTCGCTGCTCATTTCATGCAGATCATGACCGCAACACGAATAAACCTGCTCTTCAGTAGGCAATCGATCCTCAAGCGTTTCCTCTGGCATGTTATAAGCTGAAGTTTACGCTGTCCTTTTTGTTTATGCCTATGATAAGTAATCTCTTCCACCGTTGCTTCCGCTAAAGAAGGTTTTAATAAAATACTCGCATCACGAAAAGCAAAACACGACTACTTGCTACACGGTAAAGTGATCTGCAAACATTGTGGCTACGCCATGATAGGCCTACAAGCAATAAAAAGAATTATACCATTCCATGCCCGTTCATCTAAAATCGTCTATAAGCAACCATGCGAATCTAAGATACTTAGATCAGACAACATCTGACAACGTTAGAACAAAAACAAGTTACTCTAATAAAATGGATGGTAGATAAAACAATTAGAATAGCGATTATAGGTTTCCCTTAACTAAAGGTAATATTGACATTGTTCCTTAACGCAATTTTTCCATTTCTTTTTTCATCCTTTTCAATATGCGTTTTTCCAGGCGGGATATATAAGACTGGGATATGCCTAACATATCAGCCACTGTTTTTTGCGTGCGCTCTAATCCATCATCATGTAAGCCAAATCTAAGTTCCATAATGCGTCTTTCTCTACCACATAACTTATTCATCGCAGTATGTAATAATGTTTTATCAACTTCTTCTTCTACTGATTTATAAATAACATCATTATCTGTTCCCAATACATCTGATAATAGTAATTCATTCCCATCCCAATCAATATTCAGAGGTTCGTCAAAAGACACTTCTGACCGGGTCTTACTATTACGCCTAAGATACATCAAAATCTCATTTTCTATGCACCTTGAGGCATAAGTAGCTAATTTAATACGTTTAACTGGATCAAAGGTATTGACCGCCTTAATCAAACCAATAGTACCTATGCTGACTAAATCCTCAATACCCACTCCAGTATTTTCAAACTTGCGAGCAATATATACTACTAAACGCAAATTTCTTTCAATAAAAATACTTTTCACTGTATGATCGCCATTTTGCAAACGAATTAATAAAAAGGATTCTTCATCATTACTTAAGGGTGGTGGTAAAACTTCCGTACTGCCTACATAAAAAACCTCATCAGTCTCCAATAATCTTAAAAACTGTAAAATAGCAATAATCTTAAGTTTGATTACTAACTTAATGATCGGCCATGTTATGCACATATGCTTGCCCCCTCTTTTTTACTTAACTCACTCATTATCTGAGGATGTAATAGCACAGCATACGTCCCATCGCCTGATAGAGTGCCGCTATAAATCCCAATAACCATGTCACTAGCATCAATAAACCCAGCCTTATTTGATACCATAAAACGATCTGGCCGAAAAGCTAACAACATATTTTTGCTACCAATGGTATGATATGGAATGACATGTATTCTAGATAGCCATTCTAAGTCGACGCATTTATCTAAATTAGTCAGCCACATTTCTGAACTATTATTTCGTAAAAACGCTACCACTTGTTGGCTTAAGATTGGTTCAATCGCATATTGATTGATTAATATCGCAGGCTTACGACCAATTACCGTATACAATCCATTACCTGTATCAAGCATCCCAGTAAGTTCAATTGACCGCCCTTCGTATTCCAGTTTTACCTGATATAGATTGTTATGACGGATCATGCTCGGAAACATCCGTCGTACAACAATAAGAATCAAGAAAATACCGATGCCGCTTCCCCAGAGTAGATGTGTCCAAGATAGATTAGTAAGAACTATATTAGAACTTCCAAAAAAATTACTTGATTGCCAAAAATATAACCAGCCAACTACAGCCCCACCTAACATAAAGGCTACCATATAAAAGAAGCCCATCAGTAAAAGAACTAGGCGACTCGTTTTAACGCCAAAAGCTAATATTATTAAAATCAGTGACATTAGCAGTTTAAATATAACATGATGAACAACAATCATCCCTGGCAATAGACTAACTAAAACATAACAACTCCCTATAGAAGCAGCTACTAAAATACGCCACCATTTAAAATTAATACCTGCCGTCCAAGCCGTTAACAACAAAATAATACTGTTCATCATTACATTTATGATAAAAACCATATCAGCATATACATACATACTCATAACCTACCTATCTAATTTTATAGCTACGTTTCTAATATGTTTTTCATAATAATCTATTATTTAATTGAATAAGTTATTCCTATTATATCAAACAACTTCTTCATAATTTGTAAAAACATGGTAACGAGCCTAAAAAATAACTATTGCAAAAACAAACAAAAAAGGTCTATGAAAACAATTGTTTTCATAGACCTTTTATTTAAATTATCATTTTTTAACGCCGCATCCATGACGGTATATCCAAATCTCTAACCTTAAATGGTTCTATTACTGGACTTTCACTTTTTCCTGAATGCACATTAATAGGTTTACCATCAAAGCCCGTAGCAATAACAGTAACACGCACTTCATCCTGAAATGTTTCATCAATAACTGCACCAAATATAATATTAGCTTCAGGATCAACGGCATCAGAAATAATGGCAGCTGCTTCATTGACTTCCAATAAACCCAAACTTGCCCCGCCGGTAATATTCAATAGAACACCTTTAGCTCCTTCAATGGAAGTTTCTAATAGTGGGCTCTTAATCGCTGCTTCTGCTGCAGTTACTGCTCGATTATCACCTGAGCCATAGCCAATTCCCATTAATGCCGAGCCTGTATCTGTCATAATCGTTTTAACATCCGCAAAATCTAAGTTAATCAATCCTGGTACTGCAATCAAATCAGAAATACCTTGCACACCTTGTCTAAGAACATCATCGGCAATACGAAAAGCATCGATCATAGATGTACGTTTATCAGCAACTTGTAGCAAGCGATCATTCGGTATAGTAATAAGAGTATCCACTTTTTCTTTTAACTTAGCAGTCCCAAGCTCAGCTTGACCTTGGCGCCTACGTCCCTCAAATGAAAAAGGCTTAGTAACAACACCAACTGTTAATGCGCCCACCTCTTTAGCACATTCAGCAACAACAGGAGCGGCTCCAGTTCCTGTTCCGCCCCCCATTCCTGCCGTAACAAATACCATATCTGCGCCACGCAATGCCTTAATTATTTCTTCACGGCTTTCCTGAGCAGCTTTTTCTCCAATTTCCGGATTAGCCCCTGCACCAAGTCCTTTGGTGAGTTTTTCGCCAATCTGAATACGAGTAGGAGCTTGAGAGTGCATTAATGCCTGAGCATCAGTATTTACCGTTATAAATTCTACGCCATTGAGTCCTGCCGCAATCATACGGTTTACAGCATTATTACCTCCACCACCAACACCAATAACTTTAATCGCAGCAAATCGATCCAAATCCATATCTAATTCAAGCATGAAATTTTTCCTCCTTATTAGTCGCAATATCCTAACTATTAAAGAACTTTCTAAATTTACTTAGTAATGTCTCCCAAGCATTATGATTCATAACGACTTGTGAATCTGGCATATTATTCGCAGCATATGTTAGTACCCCATAACAAGCTACATTAGCAGAGCCAGAATATTCCGGAAGTAACTCTTTCAGCGTTACTATCTCAACTGGTATTCGGAATAATTTTTGTACGCTATCACTCAAACTTGGCATAGCCCCACAACCGCCAGTCAAAACAATTCTTTCAATATTTTCAACGGGTATAGTGTTTTTTAAATAATCATGTACTAAATAAACAATTTCATCAATACGACTTTCAATAATTTTATATAAAAAATCATAGGAAATTTGTTTATCAGTTGTGTCATAATCATTGCAATCTAAAGTAATATTTTTCCCATGTAAATTCTTATCCAGTTTCGAATAATATTTTTTGATCTCCTCAGCATGGTTATAACTAATACTTAGGCCCTGCATTATATCACTAGTGATATATTCCCCACCTAGAGGCAATGATGCTGATAAATATATTTGGCTATCACGATATAATATCAACTCTGTAGTTCCTGCTCCAACATCCATAAATAAGTAATTTTGTGTACTTTTAGTTGTCAAAAATTGTGCAGCAACAACAGGGCTCGCTACTACGCCAGCAACATTTATACCTAATTTTTCAACAGCACTAACCAAGGTATTAATTACTAGCTTAGGCATAGTCACTATATGTGCTTCAACTTCTAAATGAGCACATTTTTTCTGCAATGGTAATTCAACTTGCCTTTGTTTATCAATATAAAAACACTTTGGTAATAAATGTAGAACTTCATGTTCATCAGGCACACCTGCTAATATGGCTGCTTGATATACACGATTAATATCTTCATGAGTAATATCGTCAGTAATTGATAGCGCAATACTGCCAATACTACTAATAGAGCTAATTTCCACACCGCCAATACCAATATATGCATCTTTAACTGAAATATTGGTCGCCATAACGGCACACTCAATAGCTTGACTAATTGACATTGCAAGTGCATTCGGGTCTGTAATTTTGCCTTTTACAAAGCCTGCTGTCGGTATGGTGCCACTACCTGCTATTAAAAGATTTCCGTCAATAGCCATTGTTCCAATAAAGACTTTGATAGTACTAGTCCCTACATCAACCCCTAAGATGTGCCTATTATCCATGTCCATCCTCACCTAGCAAATATTATAGTTCTTCCATACATTTCAACACAATTATCAAATTTCCTTTTTTAATTACAATAAAAATACATATTTCCTAATAACATATACCAAAAGTCCTATTTAAATAAAATTTACTTGAAGATATATCATTTTTTTAAAAAATACCGGCGCATAATCGCTAAATTTTGGAATATCCGCAATCCAAAGGCCAATAAGGCTACATAATATAAATCAATTCCCAGCCTTTCTCCGACATATACCAATACGGCAGCCATTAATGCATTTGTAAAAAAACCAGTAACAAATACTGTATTATCAAATTTTTCTTCAGCTCCGGCTCTTAGTCCACCAAAAACTGAATCCAGCGACGCAAGGAGTGCCACTGACATAAATTTAGCATATTCAACAGGAATCGTTAAGGGGAAAAAAGCCCCAACAACAATACCAATAATAAGTCCAATCAGCGGTAAAACCATTTATTTACCACCTTCCTTTACTGGTTTAGCATATTCAAAACGGAATGTTCCTTTATATGGTGGAATTTGCACAAGCTCTTGTTTTTTAACAGATACCTGAATTCCCCAAAATTGTAATGTTTCTATTACTCCGCCTCGCATCTTAAGGGAATTTTCCAGGGTTTGCGGTTCACCAATTACTCTTATTTCATATGGCGGCGAATAACGAGTATTATTTACCGACAGGGTTGGTCCAGCACAACGTATTTCTGAAGTCGCAATTAACCTCTGTTCGTTAATGGAAATAGCCTCAGCCCCAGCCGCCCATAATTCATTTATGACTTTAAGAATATCCTCATCATGAATTAAGTATAAGTTCGGATTATCGCCTACTTTAGATATTCTTTTACTATCATCAACAGTTATAACAAGACCTTTTCCTTCCAAAGCAATCACACCAGCACCCATTCTAATATTTTCACCTTCTTTAGCTGCTGATTCTAGCCCTGGTGTCTGACGCAATTCATGCAACTGTTTAAGTAAGGTATCGCGCTCCTTTTCAGTCTGGCTTAAACGCTGAGATAAATCTTCGATACGTTGAAAAGGAATACTCGATTTAATATCTTGTGTTGTACGAAATTGTACTGCTAACATAAACCCTAATACTGCGCATACTAAAGCAATGGCAACTTGTCCCTGTTTAATAGGTAACATTTTTTCGCTCCTTTCATTGATACATGTTCCACGCCATGTAGTGAATTTTAATGATCCTTTATATAACATTATTGCTTAAATTTAATCACTGGTGGTACATAATTAAGATCAATATACTCAACCATTTTTTTCTTGTCACCAAGCTCATTCAATATCTCATTCGTGAATTTAGCTTTATCTGACAATCGATCACTATTCCCCAAACGAATATGTACTGAATTAACAGTATATGCAATAATTTGTTCAGATGATTTCAGATTAATTTCGGATAATTGATTTAAAGTAACTTCATCCAACAAAGATAAATAATTTACAATATTTTTAATAACCCCATTTTCAATTTTATCACTAACATACTGATTTTCCAATCTAATTCCAGTAATCATTGGTACATTAGTTTGTTTAATATTTTTAAAAACTGCTAACACCATACCTTGCTTATCTAATTCTAAGAAGCCATAGCTACTAGCTATATATGCCATAGGTTTACGTTCTTTTATACTAATAACAATAGTTCCAGGAAATTGCCGTGACACATCAGTTTCAGCAATTCTCAAATCATGCATTAAGCGCATTTTTATATTGGTAGTATTTAAACTAAATATATTTATAGTTTCAGGAATATCTGCAATACGATATACATCCTCAATCGATACATATTTATTACCTTCAACTATTACTGATCCCACCGTAAAATAAGATGATTTAATAAATAGTAATCCGGCAATAAGTACAACAAGCACTAATAATAAACCAATGAACCCCTGAGTCGACAACAATCGTTTATCTTTACGCGGATATTGAAATTGTTCCGGACGTATCATCCCATCACTCCCTGTAACAACCTAGTCAATACAATTATAAAGATAATGATACAACAAATCCTGTCATATATACAATAGAAAAATTAGACAGCATCTAAGGATGCTGTCTATAAAAAACGAATAGCACTCACCAGTATAATTTTTATTTACATTTTACCATACATAGCAAGCGTTCACACAAATCAGCAAATGTTATTCCGACAGCAGCTGCAGCTTTAGGCACTAAACTTGTTGCAGTCATACCTGGTATGGTATTTACTTCTAATACATAGGGATTATTTTCTTTATCAAGCATAATATCCACTCTGGCAATACCACGGCATCCTAATTGGCTAAAAGCCTCTAAAGCCACTTTTTGCACAGTACTAGTTATATCATCAGCCAGTTTAGCTGGAACAATATATTCTGTAGCACCTTTAGTATATTTCGACTGATAATCATAACGACCTGAATGAGGCACTATCTCAATAACAGGCAAAGCCTCTGACTCATCATTGCCCCAAATAGCTACTGTAAGTTCTCTACCCTCGATAAATTCTTCAACCAAAATACGATCACTATATTTAAAAGCTTGACGAACTGCCTCAGAAAGATCACCACTGTCTTCGACAATCATTACACCAATGCTTGAACCTTGGGCTGATGATTTCACAACTACAGGAATAGTAAAATCAGCTAGTATTGTTGCTGTTAATTCCTGATTCATATCAGCTTTAGAAAACACACGGCAACGAGGCGTTGGAATATCAGCTGATGAAAAAATCCGTTTAGAGATTACTTTATCCATGGCCATAGCACTCGACAATACACCCGATCCTGTATATGGGATACCTAAGAGCTCAAGAGCCCCCTGTAATATTCCATCTTCACCATATTGACCATGAATAGCATTAAATACAACTTCAATTTCTGCCTCGGCCAACTGCTGAACAAAACGTGTAGGCTCAAGATCAATAGCAACTGCATTATATCCTTTTTCCCTAAGGGCCGCCAAAATTGCACTTCCAGTATTTAATGAAACTGCTCTCTCGGCTGATGGCCCTCCCATTACCACGGCAATTTTTTTATCTTTCACACCATAATCCCCCTAACCCATTCTGCATCTTGAAATAGTAGCACCCAAAATTTGTAGTTTTTCTTCTAATCTGTCATAACCTCGATCAATATGATATACATTCTCTATTTCAGAAATTCCTTCTGCAGCCAAAGCCGCAAGGACTAATGCTCCACCAGCTCTAAGATCGGTAGCAGCAACGATAGCACCTGTTAGCTTAGGCATGCCACGAATAATGGCTGTACGACCTTCAACTTTTATTTTAGCTCCCATGCGGATAAGCTCATTTACATGCTTAAAACGATTCTCGAAAATAGTTTCAGTTATAATACTAGTGCCTGCGGCAATCGTTAGTAAAGATAACAGTGGTGCTTGTAAGTCAGTTGGAAATCCCGGATATGGCAGAGTTTTAATATCAACACCTCGTAAATCACCAGCTTTTACTCTAATGCAATTATTGCCTGTTGTAATTTGCGCACCAATATCCTTTAATTTATCGATCACTGAAAATAAATGTTCGGGCATTATATTTTCTACCACTATATCGCCCCGAGTAATTGCCGCTGCTAATAGAAAAGTACCAGCCTGAATACGATCAGACATCACAGTATGTTCAACAGGCATAAGCTTTTTGCAACCATAAATTCTAATTGTATCAGTACCTGCACCTGTAATTTTAGCACCCATTTTATTTAGGAATACTTGCAAATCATATATCTCGGGCTCACGGGCAGCATTTCTAATGACAGTAAGGCCACTAGCAAGTACTGAAGCCATCATAGCATTTTCAGTAGCTCCTACACTAGGATAATCAAAATTAATTTCACCACCTGTCAAACAATCAGTACTTGCCTCAATAAAACCAAAACTTTCTTTTACACAAGCACCAATTTTTTCTAGCGCCTTTATGTGTAAGTCAATAGGCCTTGGTCCAATAGCACAACCACCAGGATAAGATAACCTAACTTTATTAAATTTCCCGAGCAGAGGTCCCATAAGAAAGACTGAGGCTCGCATCTCTCGCATCAAATGTTCAGGGATTTCTATTTCTTGTATATTTGTTGTATCAATTATCAAGGTACTACCTTCTCTGATAATTTTAGCTCCTAATAATGCCAAAATATCTTGCATGACTTTTATATCACGCAAATAAGGAATATCATGAATAATGCTTATACCCGAACAAAGCAACGTTGCTGCCATAATTGGTAATATGGCATTCTTAGCCCCACTTACTCTGATATTTCCATTTAATTGTACTTCTCCCTTGACGATAAATTTCTCCATCGTCTCCCCTCCTAGAAAAGTGCAATCACCCTATTTAACAACAGTTTTATTCCAAAAGACTATCTATTTTTTTATAGTAACTCTCAATCGATAAGGCATAAACAAAACTTGGCTTCGGCCAAGCCACAGCGTAGTCTGAAACCATAGTTGCCCTTACTTGAAATATAAAAAATTTTATTCTTTCTGATGACTTCATTGAATACCTACTGCTTTTGCACTAACATTTCTACAAGTTCTTCGCCCACAAGATATATATTTCCAGCCCCCATAGTCATAACTAAATCACCTGGTTCAACAATCTCACTTAAATAGCGAGCAATTTTGTCCTTATCAGAAATATATATTACCTGCATTCCAGTTTGACGTTCAATCTCCTCTTTCAAAACCTCACCATTAATCCCTGGGATTGGTTGTTCGCCTGCCGCATATACATCAGTAATAATCAATATATCACTTGTTGTAAATGCACGACCAAACTCCTCCCGTAAAAACTGGGTCCGGGAATACCGATGGGGTTGAAATACACAGATAAGCCGTTTAGGTTCTGTCTGACGTGCTGCCAATAAGGTCGTAGTTATTTCAGTAGGATGGTGAGCATAATCATCAATAACCCAAACTCCATTTAGCCGTGCTTTAGTTTGAAAACGGCGCTTAGCCCCACGAAACTGAGATAATCCTTCAGCAATTTGCGCAAAAGTAAGGCCTACGGTTACTCCAACAACAACAGCCGCTAAAGAATTAGCCACATTATGCCGCCCTGGAACATTAATTTTTATGGTGCCTAATAACTCCCCTTCCTGATAAACATCATAAGTCGTAATGGCCCCCTGTGTACGAATATTACGCGCCATATACTGAGCGTTATGCTCAATGGCATAGGAAATATAAGGCCTCTGTAGGTTATCAGCCAAGTCACGGATATACGCATTGTCAAAACATAAAATACCTAACCCAGTCCCACTTGCTATTTTATGTAAGAATTTATTAAAAGTATGTAAGATATTTTCCATAGTTTTATAGAAATCCATATGATCATTTTCAATATTAGTTACTACAGCAATATGTGGTGAAAATTTCAAAAATGATCCATCACTCTCATCCGCTTCAGCTACTAGATATTTACTAGTCCCTAGCTTGGCACTACCATTTAAATACTCAACTTCACCACCAATAATTATTGTCGGGTCAACACCTGCGTGCTCGAGCATAACAGCAATCATTGCTGTAGTAGTGGTCTTACCATGAGCGCCAGCAACGGCAATCCCCTGATATTGTAACATTAACTCTGCAATGATATCTGCACGATGAAAAACCGGAATGCCCTTTTCCCTTGCCAGCTGAACTTCAGGATTAGTCTGAGAAATGGCTGTTGATACTACTACTGCTTCAGCGTCTTGAACATTCTCACTACTATGCCCAGTAAAAATTTGAGCCCCATTTTTCTCCAATTTATTTATTGTTTCAGATTTATTAAGATCAGACCCTGTGATTGTATATCCCATCTGCAATAAAACTTTCGCAATTGCGCTCATGCCGGCACCGCCGATGCCAACAAAGTGAATTTTTTTAATATCTTTTATCAAAAAATTTTATCCCCCTTTTTGCCCACCCCTTTTGCCTATCTGCTCTAATGCGTGTTTTATTGTATGCAGGCATTAGTAGGGGTGTTACAACTTATGTCTGTATTTTATTTAATCATAGTAAGAGCCATTTTTGCAATACTTTCAGCTGCCTTGGGACAACCTATTTTTTTACTAGCATTCGCCATTTCCTTTAATTTTTGCGGATTATCTACTAGTTCATTAATTACTTTAATAAGTCTAGTTCCATCTAACTCTGCATCACGAATAACTACAGCAGCTCCATGTTGTTCCATTACCCTGGCATTAAATTCCTGATGATTTTCAGCAGCATATGGATAAGGGATAAGAACAGAAGGAATCCCACGTGCTGTAAGTTCTGCCAACCCAATAGCCCCTGCCCTAAATACTGCAATATCAGCTACAGCTAAGGCTTGAGGCATATTATATAAATAAGGCTTGATGATAATATTACCAGTCTTAGTTGTATCTATACAGTACTGCTTAAGATTTCCAACTATGCCATTATACTCGTTTTGGCCAGTAACATGCAAGAGTTGTATGTCCTGCCTGCCAGCAAACTGTTGATGAACTTGTACCATAGCTTGATTAATACTACGAGCACCTCTGCTGCCACCTGATATCAGAATGGTTCGTTTAGCTGGATCAAGCCCCAAGGCAGTTATACCTTCTTCCCGAGTCGCAGATATTACCTCCCGCCTTATTGGATTACCGCTGACAAATATCTTATCTTTATTGGCAAAATATTTTATTGCCTCACTATATCCTACTGCTATTTTGCCAACAAATCGAGATAAAATTTTATTAGTAATACCTGGAATAACATTTTGCTCCTGAATCATGGTAGGAATCCCCATCATACTAGCAGCTAGCAAAACAGGTCCACAAACATAGCCACCTGTCCCAATTACAATATCAGGCTTAAAACTTCGAATAATTTGTCTAGACTGCCATACACTGCCCATAGTCTTAATTATTGTCTGTACATTTTGTACAGACAGCCGCCGTTCAAATCCACGGACATCAATGGTACGAAAGTCGAAACCCTCTTTCGGAATAATATCGGACTCCAAACCATGCTGTGTACCAATAAATAATACTTCACAATCATGAACCTCTTTTTGAATTGCCCTAATTATAGTAATAGCGGGGTAGATGTGCCCACCTGTTCCCCCGCCGGACATTATTACGCGCATATCGTCTGCTCCCCCTTAATTTTAAAAACCGTTAGATACTAAAGTAAAACCCACCTTAAACACAAAGGTCACAAAGAAGCGCAAAGGGCACAACCAAAAACTCATTTCTAATATCTTCTTTGTGCTCTTTGTGCCCGCGTAGCGGCTTTGTATTTTTGTGTTAAAAATAGGGTTTCTCATTATTTAACATTGACATATCGGGATATGTTTAACAAGATACCTACTCCAGCTAACGTGAAAATCAGTGCTGATCCTCCAAAACTAATAAATGGTAACGGTATTCCCGTTACTGGCATAGAAGCAGTAACCACAGCAATATTCATAAGTGCTTGCATAATAATCATTGTAGTTAAACCTGCAGCTAGGATGCTACCATAAATATCAGGTGCAGATATTGCTACTTTAAATCCGCGCCAAGCAAATAAAAAAAATAATAGAATCACTGTTATTGTACCAATAAAACCCAACTCTTCTCCTAAAATAGCAAAAATAAAATCAGTATGAGGCTCAGGTAAATACAAAAACTTTTCACGACTGCGCCCAAGGCCTACACCAAATAAGCCACCTGATCCAAGAGCATATAATGACTGAATGATATGATACCCTGTATCTAGAGGATCAGCCCACGGATTGCTAAAAGCCAATAATCTTTTTAGACGATATGGTTCAAGAATTATCGCAGCAATAATGCCAACAACACCAACAAGGCCGAGAGATGTTAAATGGGATAATTTTGCCCCTGCAGTAAACAGTAAGACAAAAACAGTCCCACCAATCGCTAGTGCTGTACCAAGGTCAGGTTCTTTTAAAATTAAACCAAATACTAGTAACAGTATTAATAGTTGTGGAACAAGACCTTTTACAAAACTTGTTATTTTTTCCTGGTGGCGAGCTAAGCTGGCTGAGGAAAATAGTACCATACTAAGTTTGGCAATTTCTGAAGGTTGCAGATATAAGGAACCAAATCCTAACCACCTACGAGCGCCATTAACAACCTTACCCAGGCCTGGTATTAGCACCAAAATCAATAGTATCAAAGTCACTATTAATATTGGCGCAGCCAACTTTCGCCATACATGATAATCAAGATTTAGCGTAAATAGCATTGCTATAATTCCAAGGGTAACCCAAATAATTTGGCGCTTTAAAAAATAATAACTATCATTAAAATTAACATAGGCTGAGACAGCGCTTGAACTATATACCATTACGACACCAAAGCTTAATAATGCGATAGTAGTAAAGAAAAGAATAAAATCCAGCGACTTAGGTCTAACCGCCAAAGCAACTCCCTCCTAACAGTTCAAATCATGTACCAACTTTTTAAATATTTCGCCACGCTCCTCATAACTATTAAACATATCATAACTCGCACACGCTGGCGATAATAATACCACTTGCGGACTTTTAGCCAACTGATGAGCTAACTGTATAGCATCGTCCAAACTAACTGCATCATATATACTTTTCACACCATACTCAGTTGCCACTATTCTGAATCGCTCTGTTGCCTCACCGATCAAAATCAAATGATCAACTTTTTCCTTAACCAATTTCATAAACGCTGTTAAATCAGTGTTCTTATCCCGCCCACCAGCAATTAAAATAACATTTTTATTAAAAGCTTCTAATGCTTTGATGGAAGATTCAGGATTAGTAGCTTTCGAATCATTATAATAGGTAACATCATTTATACTCGTTACCATTTCAATTCGATGTTCGACTCCTGTAAAATCATGTATAGTTTGCACCATATCTGCCAAATTAACCCCTGCTAAAAAAGCAATACCACAAGCAGCTAATACATTTTCTATATTATGACCGCCTCGCAATCTTATCTGATCAACGTGGCAAACAATAATATTATCCCCATTCCATTTTATAGTAATCATTCCATCCTTAACAAATATCCCTGATGACAGTTCATTCTGGCGACTGAAAAAGAATGCCTTAGAAGGTACCCTGTTACCCATCCCCCGCACAACAGCATCATCATAATTTAGGACAATATAATCGTCATTGGTTTGATTAGCAAAAACCCGTTCTTTCGTTGCTATATAGTTTTCCATAGAGTGATGTCTATCTAAATGATCTGGGGTAATATTTAAAATGGCAGCGATATGAGGGCGAAAGCCAATAATGCCTTCTAACTGAAAGCTGGATATCTCGGCTATTACTATACCCTTTTCCCCTACTTGAGCTACTTCTTGGGATAATGCTAACCCAATATTGCCACCAACAACCACATCACGTTTAGTTGTTTTTATCATTTCACCAATGAGTGTGGTGGTAGTAGTTTTACCGTTTGTGCCAGTAATAGCCACCATTGGTACAGAGCATAATCGATAGGCAACTTCAATTTCACTCATAACAGTTATTCCCTTGTTCTGAGCTACTTTTATAAGCGGGATATCTATGGATATCCCAGGCGATACTACCACATAATCAATCGCCTCAAGCAGTTCGGCGTCTTGTCGGCCTAGAGCTAGCACCACACCATACTCATGGATTAGACTGAAGTCCTTATTTTTACATAAATGTGCCGGTTTGGCATCGCTTAATGTTACTTGGGCACCCTTCTGTTGCAAAACATTGGCAACTGAAATACCACTAATACCTGCACCAAGTACCAATACTTTTTTATTGTTAAAAGGCATCTTATATTCCTCCTACTCGACTAACAGCTAAAATAATTAAAGCTATGGCGCTAAAAATAACTCCTGTTAACCAAAAAACGGTAACTACTTTTATCTCAGACCATCCAGATAGTTCAAAATGATGATGTATTGGACTCATGCGAAATACCCTCTTGCCCGTTAATTTAAACGAAATTACTTGTATAATGACAGATAAGGCTTCAAAAACAAATACACCACCGACTATTATAAGCAATAATTCAGTTTTAGTCATGACCGCCACGGCAGCTAATGCTCCCCCCAATGCAAGAGATCCAGTATCACCCATAAACACCTTGGCCGGATGAGCATTATATTTTAAAAATCCAAGACTTGCACCGGCTAGAGATACACAGAAGATAGCTAAATGGGGTTTGCCAAAACTCATAGCAATGACAGCATAGGCCAGTGCTGCCACAGTAGTAGTTCCAGCAGCTAAACCATCAAGACCATCCGTAAGGTTCACTGCATTTGTAGTGCCTACCAGCACTAAAAATATCAACACATAATATAATGGACCAAGATCAACATTTATATCCAGTAAAGGTACCCATAAATCAGTACCACGCCCCATATAGTTAGTCGCAATATACGCCAATGCTACTGCCATAATAATTTGCCCTAACAGTTTCTGCTTGGCTTTAAGGCCGAGTGAACGTTTAAGTACAACCTTAATAAAATCATCCAAAAAACCAATCAAACCATGACCTACGGTTACAAATAAAGTTAACCATATCTCGGTGCTCTTACCGCTATAAATTATAACAGGTACAATGAGTGATATTAAAATAATAATGCCACCCATCGTAGGGGTTCCTGCTTTGGCATAATGCCGTTCAGGGCCTTCCTGCCTGATACTCTGACCAAACTTTAAACGTCTTAAAACAGGAATAACGAGGGGTCCAACAATTAAAGCTACAATAAATGCCATCCCCGAGGCATACAACAATTCTTGCATAATCAACCTCCCAGACTTATATAAAGAAAACTGCTTCGCATTCTTTTGTATAACAAGCATAAGCGTCTCTTCTCTGTACCAAGTAACTTATACTTTCTCATTCCCCAAAAACATTTTAACCATATTCTCCATTTTCATGCCCCTTGATCCTTTAATTAAAACAGTATCACCAGGCTTAATTATTTTCTTTAAAGCTTTACTTGCATCATCATGACTATCGCATGCTATTGCCATTTCTATTCCATGAGCACTGGCAGCCTCAGCAATATGTCTTGCCAATTCGCCTACCGTTACCACAATATCAATATGACAATTGGCTAATTTTTCTCCAATCTGGCGATGAGCCTCCACCTTAATATGCCCGAGTTCCAGCATATCACCCAGCACAGCCACCTTTCTATTTTTTGCCACTTCCACAAGTGTATCAACGGCAGCCAACATTGACATGGGACTGGCATTATATGCATCATTAATAACAATATAATCGCCCATCGCCTCAATATGCAGTCTCATAGGACTGGCATTAAATTTGCTAATTCCAGTACGAATATCTTCAAAATTCAACCCCACCTCTAATCCTACAGCAATTGCGGCCAAAGCATTATAAACATTATGTTTACCAACTGCAGGTATATATGCTAAAAAGCTCCCTTGAGCAGAGTGACATTCAAAATTCATGCCCTGGGTGTGAGTCTGGACATTATCAGCCCTTATATCTCCTTGCTCTAATCCGAATAGAATTAACCGACTATTTACTTGTTTAGCCATTTCCTGCACATAATGATCATCCGCATTTAATATTATTAAACCGTTTTCAGGAATGAACTGGAGTAATTCAGCTTTAGCGGCAGCAATCTCCTCTATTGAGCCTAGTAACTCAATATGAGTTTCGCCTACATTAGTAATAACAGCAACTGTCGGCAAGGCAATACTTGCCAGTTGCTGAATTTGACCTCTCCCTCGCATCCCCATCTCCACTACTGCAACTTCATGCTGATCAGTAAGCTGTAAGAGAGTTAACGGTAACCCAATCTCATTATTATAATTAGCTTCTGTTTTTAATACCTTTAGCCGGCTAGCTATGATAGCTGCTGTCATATCTTTAGTCGTAGTTTTACCATTTGAACCGGTAATAGCTACGATTGGTATGCTAAATCTCTGCCGATGAAAGCGTGCCAAATCTTGTAATGCCAATAATGTATCAGCAACTAATATAACAACTATATTGGCTGGAACACTAATATTTAGTCGACTGGAAATTATGCCTACAGCACCATTTTTAACAGCTTGATCAATAAAATCATGA
>Ga0316613_10001118_pt1 | contig 18729 bp, 15 predicted proteins | sample OWC_soil_day10_C_2_FD_207647 | JGI IMG/M metagenome (GOLD analysis project Ga0316613, IMG submission 207647) | Wetland soil microbial communities from Old Woman Creek delta, Ohio, United States - OWC_soil_day10_CT_b | ecosystem: Environmental > Terrestrial > Soil > Wetlands | place: USA: Ohio...
CGCACCCGGGAGTTGCAATTCTCATGGTGCCCAGCATCCTTAATGCTGACGACAGCTTCAGGGTGTCGAACTCAAGCGGTTGGCTGGCGCAGTCCGACCCACAATTGCCTCTCGCCGGCACGGAATGAGCGCCACAAAGCCGACGCACGAGACATGAACGACCTGAGTCGGCGAACGCTTCGCACGCGATCTGAGGGACCGCCGGTTCATGTGCCCGGGCAGCGCGTGTCGGGCGAACAAGCCAGGCGCACGACAATGCCACGGGACGGACCCAGAGGGGCGACGGCGGCTTGTTCGTGCAACTCGCCGCGCGCTGGCAGCCACTGGTAGAGCCAGAACACGATCAGCCCGAGTCGAGGAACACATCGATCTTGAGAGTCCGTCCCTCGCAATGCCGCTGCCTGCGGGCGCGGGCCCGTAGGCCAACGCCGCTTGGAAGGCAAGCCTAGCCGGCAGGCGTGTACACCTTCGCTGCCGCTGCGGCGTGCTCAAGCGTGGCAGCCGGATCCATCGCCTCGAGAATGTGGATCTCGCTGACCGCGCCACTTGCTGCCACGGCCATCTTCAGGCCCAGCACTCGATCGAAGCTGTCCGCCTCGGCGACCACCACGATGTCGAATGTCCCGCGGCACAAGTCCAATGAGACGAACTTGACCCCCACGGCCTTGCAGATCTTCTTCACCGCGTCATGACCTCTGGTTCTGGACCCCTCGCCGTGGTGGTCGGTGCAGGCGTCGGTGGTTTGACGGCGGCTGCCGCGCTGTCGCACCACTTCCCTCAGGTCATAGTCCTGGAGCGCGATGCGTTGTCGCGCGAAACACTGCTGCGACAGGGTGTCCCACAGGGCCATCACGTGCACGGCCTGCTGGCGGGCGGCGGGCGGGCTGGATGCGCTGGAAGTGTTGCTGCCACGACCGGCGCCGACAAGCGTCAGCTGGGGGGCGTCACATACTTGGATGGCCGGTTCCAAGTGGCGAGTTCACAAAGATGGCCGTCATATGAAACTGCGCGAGTGATCAGGCGCATCTGGTCGGTGGGGAAGTTGATGGATGCGTTCGAGCGAATGGCCGCGAGCCTGATCATCAGTGCATCGGGTTCGTCGGCCGACATGCTGGCGGCGTGCACGGCTTGTCGGCTGGCGGCCGCTGCGCCAGGCACCAAGCGGCAGCAACCGCGTGCTACTTAATGCTGCGGACCCCTGCGCCGGGTGTTCGAACAGGAAGGTCCCGTATCGCTATGCCTGAGATGCAGTCGTCTCTGGTCGCTTGGCGGAAACGATCCTCATGTGCGACTTCAACATGTAATGATCCCCATCGCGGAAGGGCTCGTAGGCCTGGGCCACGGCTTGATGCGCTTTCTTCTGCTCGTCCGGTGTCAATCCAGTCCACACCTCTGTGGCATTCATCTCGAGAAGCGGTGCCCAGAATGGGATACCCACCTTGATGCGGGGCTCGACAATCAACTCCTGCTCGCGCGCATCCACGAGACCCGCCGACGTCATCATCGCCGCGAGAACGCCGGGTTCGGCGAAACGCGTAGCCGCGAGAAACCCTTCCTCGGGCATCGGTCCGCCCAAGAACGTATTGGCCGCACGCATGCCGTGAAAGACGACGCTGTTGTTCGCCTCGGGGCCCCAGACCATGACCGCGATTCGGCCAGCAGGGCGAACAACGCGGGCCGCCTCGGAAAGCGCACGCACCGCATCACGCGCATACATCAGGCCGTAACGACAGGTGACGGCGTCGAAGCTGCCATCGGCGAACGGCAGTGCCTCCATGTCAGCCTGTCGGCACGTGACGTTGCTAAGGCCCAGCCGGGCCAGGCGCTGAGCCAACGCCTGCACCATCGGCACGCTGATGTCGGTGGCAGTGACCAAGCCTTCGGCGCCGACCATCGCCGAGGCCGTCACGGCGGGTTCACCGGCACCGCTGGCCAGGTCGAGCAACCGCGCACCGGGTTTCACCGCCGCCGCCGCCAACAAGCCCAGGTTGACCTTGATCTGTTGCTCGGCCAGCTGGTCCGCCCACTTGCCCCAGTAGGACGCGGCCTCGTCGTAATGGGCCCGCGATAGGTTCAAGCTGTCTTCGGACCAGTTCTGCATGTCTTGCTCTCGATGAAGGTGCTGAAGGAAGGCTACGCGTCGGCCAGACCCGCGTCGCGCAGAAACGCGGCAAGCCTAGCGGCATCGGCCTCAATGCACAACGGATGGCGGCGCATCACGCGGCGCACAGTTAAGCGCGAGTCGAGCTTTCGAGCGCTGGCAATCGCCTGCGCCGCCTGTGCCGGCTGGCCCTGGCCGATGAACCCGGCCGCCATCATCGTGTGGGCCTCGACCCATTGGGGCAATTGCCGCGACACCCGCTGCAGCGAGCCGACCATGTCCGCATAGCGTTGCAGGCCGAACAGCGCGACTGACCGCACTTGATAGGCACCATAAAGCAAAGGGTCCTTCGGGCTCATGCGCAGTGCCAGATCGAAGCGCGGCAGCGCATCCTCGTAGTGACCGGCATAGGTCAATACCACCGCGGCGCGGAGTATGGCGTCGAAGTTGCCCGGCGCGAGCTCACAGGCACGTTCGGCGGCAACGATGGCCTCGTCGTGGCGGCGCAGCGCGACTAGCAGCAAGGACATCACGGCCTGCGCGCCGGAAAGGCCCTCGTTCAGGTTGACCGCGCGCGCGGCCGCCTGCATCGCCTCGTCGATCGCCGCGCTGCCCGACGGCATCCAACCGCTCAGCGCGGCCGCCCACAGGAAGGAGGCGAGCCCCGCGTGCCCCTCGGCCTCGTCCGGCGCGAGTTCGATGGCACGACGGCTCAGCGCGATCGCCTCAAGCATGTCGGCGCGGGTCCAGCGGTAGAAGTGGTCCAGTGCCTGCGCACGCAACTGCCAAGACTGCAGGTTCTGCGGGCGCAGCCGGCGGCTCTCGTGCGCCAGCAATTGCCCGACCTTGGCGCGCACCATGTTCATGACCTGCGCGGTGATCTCGTCCTGGATGTCGAACAACTGCGCGATGGGCGCGTCGAAGCGTTCGCTCCACAGCGTGCCTTGGGTGCTGCAGTCGATCAGCCGCACGTTCAGGCGCATGCGCTGCGCCACGATGCGCATGTTGCCCTCGAGCACGTAGCGCACGCCGAGCTCGCAGCCGACGGCGCGCGCGTCGACGACGCGGCCCTTGTACGTGAAGGTGCTGCTGCGCGCAATCACCATCAGCCCTTGCACGGTAGCGAGCGCGCAGATGATGTCATCGACCAGTCCATCGGCAACCCACGCCTGCTCGGAGCTGTCGCCGGTTTGCTCGAAGGGCAGCACCGCGATGCCCGGCTTGCCTGGCCCGTCGTGCCCTGGGTCCGAAGGCAAAACGGCGACATCGCGTTGTGCCCCGGGGCGAGGCGGCAACGCCGCACCCGGCAGCACGCGATAGGCACGCACCGGCTCAGTAATGTTCTTGACCTGCTGTTCGCCCTGGTCTTCGAAACTCGCGACGAGCCGACCCTTCACAGTGCCATGCACCGCGTCGGAGACCAGCACGCCGCCGGGGAGCGCCAGGCTCTGCAGACGTGCGGCGATGTTGACGCCGTCGCCGTAAACGGTGCCGTCGTCCTTTTCGATCACGTCACCGAGATGCACGCCGATGCGAAAGTGCATGCGGCGGTCGTGCGGCAGCGTGTCGCCATGCGCTTGCAGCCGCAGTTGGATGGCCATAGCCGCCGACACTGCCGCGCTGGCGTTGTCGAAGACCGCCAGCACCGAATCGCCAGCCATGTCGATCACGCGCCCCGCCTGCTGGGCGATCTCGGCACGGAACAACGCTCGCGACGCATCCAGCATGGCCACCGTACCGTGATCGTCGAGCGACATCAGCCGCGAGTAGCCGGAAGCATCCGCCGCCAGCACCGCCAGCAGGCGGATTCTCGAAGCGTCGGAGCCTGCGCTCAACGTAGCCATCGTCGGATCATCCCCCTTGGCGTGAACCAGTCTACACGGCGAATGGCGACACACCCAGGGCAAAGCGCGTGAGCCGCGCCTGTCTCTTTTCTCTGGCACGGGTTGCCCAGCTGCAGGTATACCAGGTGTACGCCGCGCTGGCTTGGCTGGACTGCCGCGGCTGGTACCCGCCACGGGTGCGGACGCAGCCGGCGCCGCTTGCTCGAGGGCGCTGCACCCGTGGCGCGGTCAACCGTGCCGAACGCGAAGCATCCCGTGCCGTCGCTGCGATGCCAGCGCCGACGGGGTCGGCTTCGTGGCTCGAAGTCTGCCCGGACTCCAGAGCACAAGCATGCCGTGTCTGCCACTGGCGGCATGGTCCGGCTACAGCTCAGACCGATTGATGCCGCAGCGGCTTTCGCTCCGGCGGTGTCCTGGGCGGCGGTTGAGGGTCCAGCTCCAGGTAAGGCAGGACCATCTCGATCACCGGCACCGGCTGTTCCAGGATGGCGGCGATGAAGTTGACCCGCCGCGAAGCTGCCGGCCGTGAGCGCCGGCTGATGGCCGCCAACGTGAGTCCGGCGACCGACCGCGAACGGCGGCTCCCGCTGCATTGCCGAAGGTGAACGACGCGCAATCGACAGATCGCAGAAGACTGGCTCCCGTTCTCCATCGCGTTCCCGGCAGTCTGCGACAGGCCCGCCGTTGACCAGAGTCAATGCAAGAAGGCGCGGCGAGCGTAGCGTGTGCACATTCATCGTTGTGGAAACCCACCGTGCAACTCGCGAAATCAGTGAGGGCGGCAATTGTCGGACTTGCCTTGGCGTCGGCTTCTCTGGTGCTCTTCGCCCAGCCGAAGGTCATGAACGGCGTGTTGACCGATTCGTCCGGACTGACGCTGTATGTCTTCGACAATGACGCCACGGTGCCAGGCAAGAGTGCTTGCACCGGCGTATGCCTGAACATGTGGACGCCCTTGTTGGCAGAGTCTGGAGTCAAGGCCGCAGGGGATTACTCGCTGATCACGCGGGATGACGGCAAGCGCCAGTGGGCCTACAAGGGCAAACCGCTCTACCGTTGGTACAACGACAAGAAGCCGGGCGATCAGGACGGCGACGGCCTGCGTCGGGTCTGGCACGTCGCCAAGCCATAGGGGCGCCGCGGCGCCGCCACTCGCGCGCGTCTGCGCAGGGCCGGCAGCACAGGTGTGGGGGCCCGCACCCGCCCTGTGTGTCAGGCTGCGCGCAAGACAGGGCTTCGGGCCGGGGCCGTGGGCACCGTGCCCCGGGGCCTATGCTTGCGGATCGCTTCAGGAACGCCCATGACCCACCCGACCCGGACTTCGGCTTCGCTGGACCAGGCCCTGGCTGCCGCCGTCGAGCGCTACCGTCAACGCAACCCAGCCAGCGCCGAGCAGTTCGAGCAGGCCACCGAGGTGCTGCCCGGCGGCAACACGCGCAGCGTGCTGTTCCAGGCACCCTTCCCGCCGGTGATGGTGCGCGGCCAAGGCTGCTGGCTGTGGGATGCCGACGGCCACAAGTTGCTCGACGCGCTGGGCGAGTTCACTGCCGGGCTCTATGGCCATTCGGCCGCGCCGATCCGTGCGGCCATCGTCGCTGCGCTGGACGGCGGCATCAGCCTGTCGTCGCACACGTTCAGGGAGGTGGAGCTGGCGCGCGAGCTGGTACGCCGCTTCCCTTCGATGCAGCTGCTGCGCTTCACCAACAGCGGCACCGAGGCCAACCTGCTGGCGCTGGCCACGGCGGTGGCCCACACCGGGCGGCGCAAGGTGCTGGTCTTCGAAGGCGCGTATCACGGCGGCGTGCTGTCCTTCGGCGGTGCGACCGGCTCGGTGAACGTACCCCACGAGTGGCTGCGCGCACCCTACAACGACCTGGCCGCCGCGGCCGCGCACGTCGAGCACGACGGCGAACAGATCGCCGCCATCCTGGTCGAGCCGATGCTCGGCTCGGGCGGCTGCATCCCGGGCACGCCGACCTTCCTGCAGGGCCTGCGCCGCCTGGCCGACGAGTGCGGTGCGCTGCTGGTCTTCGACGAGGTGATGACCTCGCGCCTGGCCCTCGGCGGCCGGCAGTCGCAGCTGGGCCTGGTGCCCGACCTGACGACGCTGGGCAAGTACTTCGGCGGCGGCCTGTCCTTCGGCGCCTTCGGCGGCCGCCGCGAGCTGATGCAGCGCTTCGACCCGCGCCGCGCCGACGCGCTGGGCCATGCCGGCACCTTCAACAACAACGTGCTGAGCATGGCCGCCGGCCTGGCCGGCCTGCGCGAGCTGTGGACGCCGGCCGCGGTGGACGCGCTCAACCGCCGCGGCGAGCGCCTGCGCGAGCGCTGCAACGCGCTGTTCCGCGACCGCGGGCTGGCGCTGCAATGCACGGGCCTGGGCTCGCTGATGACGCTGCATGCCACCGACTGTCCGCTGCGCTGCTACGCCGACCTGGCGGACACCGACCCGCGCATCAAGGACTTGATCTATTTCGGCCTGCTGGAACGCGGTGTGTTCATGGCGCGGCGCGGCTTCGTCGCGCTGTCGCTGCCCTTCGGCGATGCCGAGCTGGAGCTGTTCGTCGCGACGCTGGACGAGGTGCTGCGCGCCTATGCCGAGGTGTTGCCGGCGACGGCACGCAGCATGTCCATGTAGGCGCCGCCCAGCCGCGGCGCATGCTGCAGGCCGAGCCGTTGCATCCAGCCCTCGGCGATGGCCCGGCCTTCGTCGTCGGACTGGCCGTCGCGCAGCACCACCTCCAGCTCGACGAAGTCGCCCAGGCCTTCGACCCGGTCCAGGTGCAGCCGAGTCTGGCCCAGGCGCAGCAGCAGGCGGTGCTTGCGCACCCGGCCGAGCATGCCGCAGCCGCGCGCCAGCGCCTCGCGCAGCGCCGCGGCATCCGCCACCGGCACGCGCACGTAATCCGACGGCCGGGCCTCGAGGCCGTCGCCGCGGTGGTAGTGGATCAGCTCGGCGCTGCCGTCGGCAAACTCGCGCAGCTTGAGCCGGCCCATCGCCACCGTGAAGAAGGTGTCGTCCTGGTCGATGGGCTCGGCGTCGCCATCGGCCAACGCCCGTGCATGCGCCAGCAGCGCCTCGACCGACGCGATGCGGGCCTTGATCTCGATGTTGCGGGCCATGGGTTGCGCTGGTGCGGCCTTGACGCGGCTCAAGGGGCGAAGCAGCGCCGAGCCTAGCATCGCCGGCAGAATGTCCGGCCTGGCCGCCCGCGGGTTGCGGCCTCTTGCAAGGAGACTGCCCATGGCCGCGCGCAAGCTGCTGCCCGGCGAACTGGCCACGCATTGCGACGCGGCGGCGTTGCAGATCGACCGCGATGCCGGCCCCGCGCCGCCCGACATCGTCGGCCAGGACCGCGCGCGCGCTGCAGTCGAGTTCGGCATCGCCATGCGCCATGCCGGCTACCACCTGTACGTGATGGGGTCGCCGGGCTCCGGCAAGCGCAGTCTGGTGCGCCGCGCCATCGACGCCCATGTCGCGGCCGATGGCATCCATCGCTCGGACTGGGTGTACGTCAACAACTTCGAGACGCCGCACCGGCCGAAGGCACTGCAGCTGGCCGCCGGCCGCGGTGCACAGCTGCGCGCCGACATGCGCGCGCTGGTGCAGGAACTGCGCAGCACGATCCCCGCGGCCTTCGAATCCGAGGAGTACGCGGCCGAGCTGGAGCGGCTGAACACCGACTTCAAGGAGCGCGCCGAGCGCGGCCTGCTCGACGTCAGCGCCGAGGCGCAGAAGCAAGGCCTGCTGATGATCCGCACGCCGGTGGGCTTCACCTTCGCGCCGCAAAAGGGTAGCGAGGTGATGTCGCCGCAGGACTTCGAGGCCTTGCCGCAGGCCGAGCGCGAGCGCTTGCAGAAGGCCGTGCAGACGCTGCAGGACAAGCTGGTGCAGGTGCTGCGCGAATCGATGCGCCTGCGCAAGGAGCATGCCGACCGGCTGCGCAGCCTGAACCGCTCGACCACGCAGCTGGCGGTGGACCACGCGGTCGACGAGACCAAGGCGCGTTATGCCGAGCTGGCCGAGGTCGCCGCCTACCTGGAGGCGGTGCGCGCCGCGGTCATCGACAACGCCGACGCCTTCCGCACGCGCGAAGACGCGGATGCCAATGCCGCCGCCGCGCAGGCCGCGGAGCTGGGCCGCTACGAAGTCAACCTGCTGGTCGATGCCGGTGGCAGCGATGGCGCGCCCGTCGTCGATGCCGACCTGCCCTCGTACCAGAACCTGGTCGGCCGCGTCGACCATGTGGCGCATTTCGGCATGCTGGTCACCGACTTCCGCCACATCAAGGCCGGGCTGCTGCACCGCGCCAATGGCGGCTACCTGCTGGTCGATGCCGTCAAGCTGCTGACCCAGCCCTTCGCCTGGAACGCACTGAAGCGCGCGCTGCTGGCGCACGAGATCCGCATCGAGTCGATGGCCGAGATGTTCAGCATGGTGTCGACCATCCAACTGGAGCCGCAGCCGATCCCGCTGGAGCTGAAGGTGGTGCTGGTCGGCGAACGCAGCCTCTGCCACGCGCTGCAGGCCTGGGACCCGGAGTTCGACAAGCTGTTCCGCGTGATTGCCGACCTGGGCGACGACCTGCCGCGCGAAGCCGGCACGCAGCAGGCGCTGGCACGCACGCTGGCCAGGCAGATGCACTGTGCCGGGTTGCTGTCGCCCACGGCGGCGGCGCTGGCGCGGCTGATCGACCATGGCGCACGCTGCAGCGGCGATGCCACCCGCATCAGCGCCAACATCCGGCGGCTGCTGGACGTGGCGCACGAGGCCGACCACCTGGCGCGCGCGGCGCAGCGCACGCAGCTCGACGCGGACGACATCGCCGCGGCCATCGCCGCGCGGCGCGAGCGTGCCGGCCGGGTGGACGAGCGCATGCGCCAGGCGATGCTGCGCGACATCCTGGCCATCGCCACCCAGGGTGAGGCCGTCGGCCAGATCAACGGCCTGGCGGCCTACGACGCGGGTGGCGAGACCTTCGGCGCGCCGTCGCGCATCACCGCCACCACGCGGCTGGGCGACGGCCAGGTGGTCGACATCCAGCGCGAGACACGCATGGGCGGGCCGGTGCATGCCAAGGGCGTGCTGATCCTGTCGTCCTTCCTGGCGGCGCGCTACTCGCGCTTCCAGCCACACGCCATCATCGCCAGCCTGGTGTTCGAGCAGACCTACGGCCTGGTCGAAGGCGACAGCGCCTCGCTGGCCGAGTTGCTGGCGCTGCTGAGTTCGATCGCCGACGTGCCGCTGCGCCAGAGCCTGGCGGTCACCGGTTCGGTCGACCAGTTCGGCACGGTGCAGGCCGTCGGCGCGGTGAACGAGAAGATCGAAGGCTTCTTCGACCTGTGCGCCGCACGCGGCCTGGACGGCACGCAGGGCGCGGTGCTGCCGCACAGCAATGCCGCGATGCTGATGCTGCGTGACGACGTGGTCCAGGCCGTCGCCGCGGGCCGCTTCGCGGTGCACGCGGTGCACACGGTGGACGAGGCGCTGGAGCTGTTCACCGGTCTGCCCAGCGGCGACGCGTCGGTGCCGGTCGAGGACACGGTCAACGGCCGCATCGCCCAGCGGCTGCGCGAGTATTCGTCGCTGCGCCGCGGCGAGCCGCGTTTCGGGCAACGCAGCGCACGGCGCGTCGGCATGCGCGGGCCGCGGCGCGCAACCGAACGGGGGGCGCCATGAGCGCGCGTGGCCGTTCCAGAGCGCTCATCCCGGCGCGCGCAGCGCGGAAGGTCGTCCGGTGAGCCGGCCGCCGGACTCGCCGCAGACCATGGCGGCTGCGCACGACGCGGGCGCCGCGCCACCGACGGTGCTGGCGCTGCTGGACGACGCGGGTGCCGGTGCGGCGCTGCTGGAGATCTCGTCGACGCTGGCGCGCTCGCTGCGGCGCGAGTTGTCGGTGGTCTATGTCGAGAGCACGCGCTCGCTGGTGGCCGCGGCGCTGCCGTTCACCCAGGTGCTGCCGGCCAGTGGCAGCCGCTGGCTGCCCTTGCAGCCGGACGACGTGGAACAGGGCTTTCGGGCGCATGCGGCGCGCTTGCGCAACATGGCCGCACGCTATGCACTGCGCGAGGCGGTGGCCTGGTCGCTGCGCGTGATGCGTGGCAGCCTGCCCGATGCCGCTCTGGACCTGAGCGCCGGCGCCGACCTGCTGTTGCTGGCCAATGCGCCGACGATCAGGGCGCCGGCGACGACGCTGCGCCGCCCGCACCGGCCGCGCATCACCGTGCTCGGCGACGGCGATGCCGCCAGCCAGCGCGCGCTGCGCGTGGCCGGCCAGCTGGCCGAGGCGCTGTCCGGCGTGGTCGAGGTGGCGCACGACGATGCCCGCGCGAGCCTGCTCGATCAGCCTGAGGCGCTGGCGGCGCTGACGCGCTGCGATGTGCTGGTGCTGCCACGTGCGCCGCTCGACGCGCCGACGCTGGCACTGCTGCGCTGCCCGGTGGTGCTGGTCGGCTGAGCGCCGCCGGCCGGCCCGCGCCGGGCCACGCGGTGGTCAGCGCAGACGGCCGTCCAGGTACGTGACGATGGCATCGAGTGTCGTCAGTCGCGCGTAGTCGGACTCGGGAATGTCGAGGCCGAAGCGTTCGTGCAGGCCCAGGATGACGTTCAGCCAATCCATCGAATCCAGATCCACCTGGTCACGCAACGCCCGGTCGGCGCGCAGCTGGTCGGCTTCGAGTTCGGGCGCGACGGCCTGGATCGCGGCGATCACGCCGTCGCGGATGTGCGTTGTGTCCACGGCTTCGCTCCTCAAAGTTCTTCGGGCCGTTGCAACTGCTCGCGCAGCCGCGCCAGGAACAACCCGCCGCGATGCCCATCGCTGACACGGTGGTCGGCGCTGAGGCTGGCGCTCAACATCGGCATCGCGCTCAAGCGGCCCTGGTCGACCCAGGGCATCTCGGCAATCCGCCCGAAGCCGACCAGCGCCACCTGCGGCGGATAGATCACACCTAACACGGATTGCACACCTTGGTCGCCAAGGTTCGTGACGGTGATCGTCGGGTCCGCCATCTCCGAGCTGCGCAGGCTGCCGGCGCGGCAGCGCCGCACCAGATCGGCCAGTTCGCGCATCAGTGCGTCCAGCGGCTTGCTGCCGACGTCGTGCAAGGCCGGCGCGACCAGCCCGCCCTGGCGCAGCGAGATGGCCACGCCGATGTGCGCGGCCGGGCTGGCGCTGAAGCGGCCATCGACGTACAGCCCGTTCATCTCCGGGTAGTCGCGCAGCGCCAGCGCCACCGCCTTCAGCAACAGCACGGCGGGCAGCAGCCGCGCGGTGACGGGACGGTCGGCGTTGGCCACGCGCAGCCAGTCGAGCGCGCGGCGCATCGGCACGGGCTCGCTCAGGTAGTAGTGCGGAATCTCGCGCTTCGAACGGCTCATCGCCGCGGCGATGGCCTTGCGCATCTCGACCGCGCGCTCGGCGGGCGCCGGCGCGGCACGGCCGGCGGCGGCGCGGTCGACGTCCTCGCGCGTGACCGCGCGATCGATGCCGCTGCCGGCGATGCGCGCCAGGTCCACGCCCAGTTCCAGCGCACGCTGCCGGGCCGCCGGTGACACACGCTGCCGCGACGTGGGCGCCGTGGTTGGCGTTGCCGCACGCACGGGCGCGACCGCTGCAGCAGGCGCCGCGGCGGCACCGGTCTTGGCCGCCGGGCGCGGCGCCGCGTCAGGCGGCGGTGCGGCTTCGCCCGGCGCCAGCAGCAAGGCCATCACCGCGCCCACCGGCACCGTCTCGCCCACCTCGGTGAGCAGTTGGTGCACCGTGCCGTCGAACCAGATCTCCACGTCCACCGCAGCCTTGGTGGTGTCGACCACCGCGACCACATCGCCCTTCTTCACCGGCTGGCCGGGCGCGACCTGCCACTGCACCAGCTTGCCTTCGTCCATGTCGGCGCCCAGCGAGGGCAGCGTGAACTCCAGCATGCTCAGCGCCCCATCATCTGCCGCACCGCCGCGACGATCTTGGGCACCTGCGGCAGCGCTGCGTCCTCCATGTGCTTGGCATAGGGGATCGGTACCTCCTCGCTGCACACCCGCGCCGGCGGCGCGTCGAGCTCGAAGAACGCGCCTTCGACGATGCGCGCCAGCAGCTCGGCGGCCAGGCTGCCGCTGCGCCAGCCCTCGTCGACGACCAGCGCCCGGCGCGTGCGCCGCACCGAAGCGAGCAGCGTGGCCTCGTCCAGCGGGCGCAGCACACGCAGGTCGATGACCTCGGCCGAAATGCCTTGTGTGGCCAGCGCCTGCGCTGCATCGAGCGACTTCCACAGGCTGCCGCCATAGGTGATCAACGACACGTCGCTACCGGCGCGGCGCACCGCGGCATGTTCGATGTCGGCGCTGAAGGGCTGTGGCAGCTCGTCCGTCATGTTGTACAGCTGTGCATGCTCGAAGATCACCACCGGGTCGCCATCGTTCAGCGCCGGCCAGAGCATGCCGCGCGCGTCTTCCACCGTCGCCGGCGCGAGCACGCGGATGCCGGGAACATGCGCGTACCAGCCCTCCAGGCTGTGCGAATGCTGCGCGGCAAGTTGCCGGCCGGCACCGGTGGCCATGCGGATGACCACCGGCACGCCGAACTGCCCGCCGGACATGTGGCGCAGCAGCGCCGCGGTGTTGACGATCGGGTCCAGCGCCAACAGGCTGAAGTTGACCGTCATCACCTCGACGATCGGGCGCAGCCCGCCCAACGCGGCGCCGATGCCGGCGCCGACGAAGCCCAGCTCCGACAGCGGCGTGTCGCGGATGCGCTCGGGCCCGAACTCGTCGAGCAGACCCTTGCTCACCGCATAGGTGCCGCCATAGCGGCCGACGTCCTCGCCCATCAGGATGACGCGCGGGTCGCGCTGCAGCGCGTCGCGGTGGGCCTCGCGCAGGGCGTCGCGGTAGCTGGTCGACGTCATGGCGCCGCCTCGACGATCCCTGCAGGGGGCCGCGTGACATCCTTCAGCAGATCCTCGACCGGCTCCCACGCGCCGGCCTCGGCGAAATCCACCGCGCGCTGCACTTCGCCTTCGACCTGGCGGTCGAGCTCGAGGAACTGCGCTTCGGTGAGCAGGCCCTGCGCCTTCAGCCGCGCCGTGTAGGTGTGGATCGGCCCACGCTTCTTCCAGGCCTCGACCTCGGCCTTGTCGCGGTACAGCTCGGCGTCGAACATCGAATGTGCGCGGAAGCGGTAGGTGCGCAGCTCCAGGAACAACGGCTGGCCTGCATTGCGCACCCACTGCGCGGCCAAGCGCGCCGCGTCGTGCACCGCGACCACGTCCATGCCGTCGACGCTGCGCGCCTCGACCCCGTAGGCGCGCGCCTTGCTGCACAGGTCGGTCTGCGACTCCGAGCGTTCGAGCGCGGTGCCCATCGCGTACAGGTTGTTCTCGCAGCAGAACAGCACCGGCAACTGCCATAGCGCGGCCAGGTTCATGGCCTCGTGGAATGCGCCTTCGGCCATCGCGCCTTCGCCGAAGAAGCAGGCGGTCAAACGCGGCTCGCGCTGCAACTTGGCCGCCAGCGCCAGCCCGGCGGCCAGCGGCAGGCCGCCGCCGACGATGGCGTTACCGCCATAGAAGCGCGTGGCGGCGTCGAACAGGTGCATCGATCCGCCGCGCCCGCGTGAGCAGCCTTCGCGCTTGCCGTACATCTCGGCCATGATCCGCTCCATGCCCACGCCGCGCAGCAGCGCGTGGCCATGCTCGCGATAGGTGGCGACGATGTTGTCCTGGGGCGTGAAGGCCGGCATCGCGCCGGCCGCCACCGCTTCCTCGCCGATGTACAGGTGCAGGAAGCCGCGGATCTTGGTCTGCCCGTACAGCTCGGCACATTTCTCCTCCATGCGGCGGATGCGCAGCATGCCGGCGAGCAACTGCAGCGCGAGCTCGGGCGCCAAGGGTACCGGCCCGGTCGGCGGCGGCGGGGCTGCGTGGTCGATGCTCATTGGGGCACCCCACGGCCTTCGGCCGGCCCCGCCGCGCGGGGGCCTGAGCGCTCGGGGCGGCCCGGCGCGCTCATCCGCCGGCCTCCAAGGTCGACAGGTCGCCTTCGGGCAGGCCGAGCTCGCGCGCCTTCAGCAGCCGGCGCATGATCTTGCCGCTGCGTGTGCGCGGCAGCGTGGCCTGGAAGGCCAGTTCTTTTGGCGCCACCGCCGCGCCCAGGCGCTTGCGCGCATGGCCAATCAGCTCCAGGCGCAAGGCCTCGCCAGGTTCGAAACCGGGTTTGAGCGAGACGAAGGCCTTGACGATCTCGCCGACCATCGCATCGGGCTTGCCGATGACACCGGCCTCGGCCACCGCCGGGTGTTCCATCAGCGCGCTCTCCACCTCGAACGGCCCGATCAGGTGGCCGGCCGACTTGATGACGTCGTCGGCCCGGCCGATGAACCAGAAGTAACCGTCGGCATCGCGCCGCGCCAGGTCGCCGCTGAGGTACAGGTCATCGGCAAAACACTTGTGGTAGCGCTCCTCCTGGCCGAGATAGCCGCGGAACATGGCCGGCCAGCCCGTGCGCAACGCCAGTTCGCCCTCGACATCGGGCTGCTCGACCGGCACCACCGCACCGTCCTGCCTGCGCACGATCAACGCCTCGACGCCGGGCAGCGGCTTGCCCATCGAGCCGGGCTTGATGTCCATCGCCGGCGCGTTGGAGATCATGATGCCGCCGGTCTCGGTCTGCCACCAGTTGTCGTGGATCGGCAGGCCCAGCACCTCCTTGCCCCACCACACGGCCTCCGGGTTCAGCGGCTCGCCGACACTGGCAATGAAGCGCAGCTTCGGGAAGCGATATCGGCGCGCCAGTTCGGGGCCGGCCTTCATCAGCATGCGGATCGCCGTCGGCGCGGTGTACCAGACCGAGACTTCTTGCTCCTGCAGGATGCGGTACCAGCGTTCGGCGTCGAACTCGGCCTCGTCGACGATGCTGGTGACGCCGTGCAGCAGCGGCGCGACGATGCCGTAGGACGTGCCGGTGACCCAGCCGGGGTCGGCGGTGCACCAGAACACATCGTCGTCATGCAGGTCGAGCGCGAAGCGGCCGGTGGCGAAATGCGTCAAGGCCGCGCCATGCACATGCATTGCGCCCTTGGGCGTGCCGGTGGTGCCGCTGGTGAAGTGCAGCAGGGCCAGGTCGTCGGCGCGGGTGCGCACGGCAGGGTCGGAATCCGGCGCACGCGACATCCAGGCGTGGTAGTCCAGCGTGCCGCGGATGGCGCTGGCCGTGCCGCCCTCGCCGACGACGATGACGTGCTGCAGCGACGGCAGCTGCTCGCGCATTTTCTCGATCTTGCGCCGGTACAGCGCCTCGGTGGTGACCAGCACCTGCGCCTGCGCGATGCCGATGCGCGTGGCGATCGGCTCCGGCCCGAAGGCCGAGAACAGCGGCGTGACGACGCTGCCGTTCTTCAGGCTGCCGAGCACCGCCACGTACAGCGGCGCGATGCGCCCGGCCAGCACGAACACCCGGTCGCCTGCACCGATGCCCAGCGCGCGCAGCCCGTTGGCGAAGCGGTTCGTCAGCCGCTGCAGCTCGGCATAGGACAGCGCCTGCTCTTCAGCATCGACCCGCAGCAAACGCAGCGCGATGCGCTGCGCGCGCGGTCCCGCCGCGTGGCGGTCGATGGCCAGCCGGGCGATATTGAAGTCATTGGCCGGCGCGCCGAGTTCGTCGGCCACCGCAGCCCAGGAGAAGGCCTGGCCCTCGACCCAGTTCGGCTCGACGCGCAGGTCGGCGGCGGTCTTGCGGATCACGGCATCGCGCATGGCAGCAACTCCCAACCTCCGCAGTGGCTTCGTGCCGCAATGATGGGCCTGCCGGGCGCCGTCACGATGAGCCCACTCAATGGGGAGCCGATTTGGGCTCCTTCCGCGCGCCCATGAACGGTTCGAGCGCCCTGGTATCGACGCCGGCCAGCGCCTGGCGTGCCAGCCCCGAGAGCAGCGTCGCGACGGCCGGCGTCGCGACATCGATGCCCAGTCCCGCCTGATTCGGCCACGGCGCATCGATGCGCAGGTAGCGGTCGCCCAGCCGGTCTTCCATCATCGCCATCACATGTTGCTGCTGCACCGAGATCAGCGTCAGCAGCAGCCGCCCGTCGCTGAGCCAGCCGACCGCGCCATCGTCGCTTTCGGCGCCACCGGCCGGCTGGTAGCCCGCGGTGGCCGTGCCCAGCGACAGCATGCGCACCCGCGATGCGCCGAGCTTCATGAAGTGCTCGACCTCGTGCAGCGCCACCAGGTCGGGCGCCACGGCAAACATGCCGCCGTCGGCATAGAGCGAATCGCCGATGCGCACCGCCGGGAAGTAGGCCGGCGCGGCGCTGGTGGCCATGGCCACGTCGACCGCACGCACCCGTTCGTCGCCCTGCGAGGCGGCGACATGCGGCGTCTTGAACACCTTGGTCAGGCTGTGCGTGACATTGACCGCCGGCACGACGATGTCGTGTTGGGCTTCGGCCAGGGTGCGCGTGCCCAGCGCCTCGACCAAAGCCCGGCGCAGCGCCTCGCCGTTGTACTTGGGCCCCGCCACCGATCGGCCCAGGTCGAGCAAGCGCCCCAGCGGCCCGGTGGGCAACGCGCGTGCCGAGAACACCTGGCTGCCCTTGTCGACGAACAGGTCGACGATGGTCTGCATCGGCACTTCGTAAGCCAGGGCGACGGCCAGGATGCCGCCCACCGAGGTGCCCGCGATCAGGTCGAAGCGCCTGCCGATGGGCTCGCCGACGCGGGCCTCCAGTTCGGCCAACACGACGGCGGTGAACAGGCCGAGGTAGCCACCGCCGGCCAGCGACAGGATGCGGAAGGATTCGGCAGTGGCCATCATTGGCTTTCGAAGCTGCTGACATCGTGCCGCGCCGGCGACGGTGGCAGATTGATCCGTCGCAATTGGGCGCTGTCCCCGCGCGATGGCGCGCTGGCCCACAATGGCCCCAGGAGAGTCCGCCCGTGAACGAGCCCGCAGAGTTCTTCGACCTGTACCGGCAGGGATTCGCCCGCGTGGCGGTGGCGGTGCCGCGTTGTCGTGTCGCCGACCCGGCCTTCAACGCCGTGCAGACGGTGGCCTTGCTGCACGAGGCGGCGCGCGCCGGTGCGGCGCTGGTCGCCTTTCCGGAGCTGGGCCTGTCGGCCTACACCTGCGACGACCTGTTCCACCAGCGCGCGCTGCTCGACGCCTGCGAAGCCGCGCTGGCGCAGGTACTGGCGGCGTCCGAGACCTGCACCGCGGTGGCCGTGGTCGGGTTGCCGCTGCGCGTGGACCACTCGCTGTTCAACTGCGCCGCCGTCGTGCACCGCGGCCGGCTGCTGGGCATCGTGCCCAAGACCTACCTGCCGAACTACGGCGAGTTCTACGAGGCCCGCCAGTTCAACCCGGCCGACCATGCGCAAGTGCGCGAGATCCGGCTGCTCGGCCAGGCCGTGCCTTTCGGTGCGGAGCTGCTGTTCGAGGCGCAGGACCTTCGCGACCTCAAGTTCCATGTCGAGATCTGCGAGGACCTGTGGGTGCCGATCCCGCCCTCGTCCTATGCGGCGCTGGCCGGCGCCACGCTGCTGCTGAACCTGTCGGCGTCCAACATCACGGTGGGCAAGTCGGCCTACCGGCATGCACTGGCGGCGTCGCAGTCGGCGCGCTGTCTGGCGGCCTACGCCTATTCGTCGGCGGGCCAGGGCGAATCGACCACCGACCTGGCCTGGGACGGCCAGGCGCTGATCTGCGAGAACGGCCAGCTGCTGGCCGAGTCGGAGCGCTTTGCGAACGACTCGCACTGGATCAGCGCCGACGTGGACCTGGAGCGGCTGGCGCGCGAACGCATGCGCCAGACCAGCTTCGGCCAGTCGGCGGCGCGCCATGCCGAGCGCCTGTCGGGCTTCCGTCGCGTGCCCTTCACGCTCGGTCTGCAGCGCAAGGCGGCCCTGCAGCGTGGCCTCGAGCGCTACCCCTACGTGCCGGCAGACCGCGCGCAACGCGATGATCGTTGCCACGAGGTCTACCACATCCAGGTGCAGGGCCTGACGCAGCGCCTGCAGGCCAGCGGCATCAAGAAACTCGTGATCGGCGTGTCCGGCGGGCTGGATTCGACCCATGCGTTGCTGGTGTGCGCGCGGGCGATGGACGCCTTGGGCCTGCCACGCAGCAACATCATCGGCGTGACGATGCCGGGCTTTGCCACCGGCACGCGCACGCTCGACCAGGCCTTGCGCCTGATGGACGCGGTCGGCTGCGAAGCGCGGCAGATCGACATCCGGCCCAGCTGCGAGCAGATGCTCAAGGACCTGGGCCATCCCCATGCCGAGGGCAAGGCGCAGTACGACATCACCTTCGAGAACGTGCAGGCCGGCGAACGCACCAGCCACCTGTTCCGGCTGGCCAACTTCAACGATGCGCTGGTCGTCGGCACCGGCGACCTGAGCGAACTTGCACTGGGCTGGAGCACCTATGGCGTGGGCGACCACATGTCGCACTACAACGTCAATGCCAGCGTGCCCAAAACGCTGATCAAGCACCTGGTGCGCTGGGTGGCCGAAAGCGAAGGCAAGCTGGTGCCGGACGCGAAGGTGCTGCTGGACATCCTGGCCACCGAGATCAGCCCCGAGCTGGTGCCCGGCAGCGCCGAGGGGCAGCCGGGCCAGAACACCGAGAGCCTGATCGGCCCCTACGACCTGCACGACTTCTTCCTTTACTACACCTTGCGCTTCGGCTTCACGCCGACGAAGGTGGCCTACCTGGCCCATGCAGCGTGGCACGATGCCGCCACCGGCGCCTGGCCCGAAGGGCCGCATGTGCAACGCCAGGCCTACGACTTG
>Ga0316613_10001119_pt1 | contig 18715 bp, 9 predicted proteins | sample OWC_soil_day10_C_2_FD_207647 | JGI IMG/M metagenome (GOLD analysis project Ga0316613, IMG submission 207647) | Wetland soil microbial communities from Old Woman Creek delta, Ohio, United States - OWC_soil_day10_CT_b | ecosystem: Environmental > Terrestrial > Soil > Wetlands | place: USA: Ohio...
CAATAACTTTACTAATTACCGAGAATCGATTCAGTTGGGTTTGTGACATAAGATAATGTACCTCTTTTTTCATAGTGACATTATCTCACGATAGTCTACATAGTGACATTATCATAAGTTAAACACATTGAAAGAAAAGAATAGCTGGATGTATACTATTTTTTGGTAGTATAATAATAGTAAAAGCAAAATGAAAAGAGGAGTAACTATTATGAATGAGGTTCTAAAATTTCTGGCAGCTAACCCAACGTTTTACCTGGCCACCGTTGATGGTGATATACCTAAAGTACGTCCTTTCGGATTCGTTATGAATTATCAAGGCAAACTGCATTTTGCCACTAGCAACCAAAAAGATGTATACAAACAGCTCAAAGTAAATCCTCACTTTGAAGTGTCTACAACGTCTCAAACAGGTGAATGGTTACGTTTAAAAGGTAAGGCTGTTTTCAACACGAACAAGGAATCCAAGCAAGCAGCATTGGATGCTGCACCTTTTCTTAGTAATATGTACAGCGTTGACGATTCAATTTTTGAAGTGTTTTATATTGAAGATGCAGAAGCGACCTTTCAGGATATGAAGGGTGGCTCTAAAACAATCAAGTTTTAAATCAATCTTTGGTCATTCAAAATAAAATAAATGTAGACGTAGCCGTAGAGATACGGAGCCACTACGTCTACATTATTTTGTAATTAAAGGATAGAATTTAGTTTTTTAAAAGCTTGTGGGTAGAATTGGGTAGCTCGCCAAAGTGCTTTTACAGATAGGATAAAAAGGCTTTTTATCGGAAATAAAGAAATGATACAAGAAAAGATTAGTCAATCCAAGAATTTAAACATTAAATAAGGGAGAGATTTTAAATGGATCAGATAAAGCTGGGACGCACGAATTTGATGGTGAGTAGGAGTGGATTTGGCGCTCTGCCGATACAAAGGATTTCTTTTGAAGAAGCCAAAACTATTTTAAGGAAATCATATGATAACGGAATAAATTTTTTTGATACTGCCCGAATGTATTCGGATAGTGAAGAAAAAATAGGTTATGCTCTTTCTGATGTACGGAATAATATTATCATTGCTACAAAAAGTCAGGCTAAGGATAAGAAAACTTTGTTTCAACACCTCGAAACCAGTCTGAAGAATTTAAAAACGGACTTTATAGACATTTTGCAATTACATAACCCTAAAGAAATACCCAACCCGGAAGATCCTGAAAGTCTTTATGCCGGCTTATTAGAAGCAAAGCAAAAGGGGATGATACGCTTTATTGGATTGACCAATCATAATATAAAAATAGCAGTAGAAGCGGCAGCATCAAATCGGTACGACACCATTCAATTTCCGCTGAACCCTCTTTCTGCTGACGAAGATTTAAAACTTATTGATGTGTGCAAGGAAAGAGAGATAGGAGTTATAGCAATGAAGGCTTTATCAGGGGGATTAATCACCAATGCCTCTACTACCTTTGCCTTCTTAAGGCAGTTTAATAATGTGATACCTATTTGGGGAATTCAGAGGATGAGTGAACTAGATGAATTTATAGCATTGGAAAAGAATCCGCCAGCATTAGATGAAGCAATGTGGAAACTCATTCAGAAGGACAGAACTGAATTGGCAGGGGATTTTTGCCGCGGCTGTGGATATTGCATGCCCTGTCCTGCGGGCATAGAAATACCTACGCAAGCGAGAATATCTTTGCTTTTAGGAAGGGCACCTTATCAGCCATTTTTAACAGAGAACTTTAGGGAGAAAATGGATTTGATAAATCAGTGTATTGAGTGTGGTCACTGTAAAAATAATTGTCCTTATGAACTTGATACGCCAAATCTTTTAAAGCGTGAACTGAAAAAGTATAATGAATTTTATGAATCACATCAAAAAATATAAATAGCAATTGAGTTGAGTCGATAAATGTGAATTTGAGAAAGTAAACAAAATTTTTATTTACCTAATTGATTTAAGCATTATAGGAATTCTTGCTTAGATCAATTAGGTAATTAAATTTACATCAGCACTCTGTATAGTTGACAATTGATAGTAGTTGATTTATGATTAGTTTGATAAAACTAACTATAAGAGGGGAATATTTATGGCGGCTGAAGATATAATCGTCAAGGCAATCAATGTTCTATCCGAGTCAATGCGGGAGTGTATGCGAAAGTATAAAGAAGAGACTCCTGACAGCAAAGAACTATTTAATTTAACAATAACCCAATTGCATTATCTTCATGCAATAAGAGAGATAGGCAATCCTACGATAACCGAGCTTGCAGAAACGTTTGGTGTGCAAAAATCAACAGTAACCGTTGCTATCAATAAACTATTACAGCGTCAGTTTATTGAGAAAAATTCATCGGAAAGTGATCTTCGAGTGGTACATGTAAGCTTATCCGTAAAAGGAAACCGACTCATTCAAATCGAGGATATGGGATACTATCGCTTTGCCAGTCACATTATGGAAGCATTGGATGAGACAGAAGGCGAAAGATTTGCTGGTCTTTTAAGTAAAATAACAAACCATACCACTACCCGCGGTTAATGCGCGGGTTTTATATAAATTTATAATTAGTTTTATGAAACTAATTATAAGATATGAAAAAATAAGGAGGCTCAATGATGAGTATGATGAAAACAGTTCTTTGTATTATTTTAATAATTTTGGTTTGTTTCGGGTCAGTATTAGTTTGCCTGGCCAATGAAAACAAGGATGTTTCTGCTGAAGGTATTCTTTTACTTGTTGCGGATAAATCGAAGGAAACTTATGGTAGTCAACTAAAGAATGACGTTTATACACAATTAGAAAGGCAACTAAAGGTTCCGGTAATTAAGGAAAGAGAGCTGCAAGGGATGACGAAAAGTGATGGTTTAGAGGACATGTCAAAAGCAGAGCAACCAGAACTTCTTGAGCTGGCTGTTAAGAATGGTGCAAATTTAGTGCTTGTTGTAGAAATATTACCGACTAAATCTGATTTTAGAGAGATCCTTTTTTATCAAGCAATTAAATCGGAAGCGACACTCAAAGTTCGTTTATATGACGCGGTAAAAAAACAATATGTATTGGCTGAAGAGATAGCAAGCACAGGTAGCAATACAACAATGATCCCCTATACCTTCGTAGGTAAAAAGATAACGGTATTGGAAACCGTTCATAAAGCAGCTGATATTGTAGCACAAAAAATCAATCAACGCTTAGGCATTAGTCGATAATAAAAGTCGGGGCATGGTGATTCATACGCTTTTCAAAATTTTGGACTAACATATAAGTGTCAGGCTGTTTAGGGGGAAGGGTAATATGAACCGACGGCAATTTATTAGTTACAGTGGAGTGGGTCTTGCCGTAGTAGGGGGAATTTATATATTTAATCCACTAGCACAGTTAAATACAACAGTGAGAGGGAATTTGCGCAATCATGTTAAGGGCGTGGATGATGACTCTTTAGAGATCATTTATCTGGCATCTTTAGCACCCAGTGGACATAATACGCAGCCATGGACAGTGAAGATTATGGAGCATAATCATTGGATTATTGGCACGGATATAACAAGGTGGCTGTCTGTGGTTGATCAAGAAAACCGTGAAATGCTCCTTTCAATAGGTGCTTTTATGGAGAACTTGATAGTTGCAGCAAATGTAAAAGGTTATGAAGTAGAAGTTGCAGTAGTAGCTAAGACTTTGCAAGATAAAGATATAATAGATATAAAACTGCATAAGGGAAACTATTTAAGAAATTTTGATGTTAATAAAATAAAATTGCGCAGAACAGTAAGAAGTAACTTTCTCAAGGATGAATTATCTGGTGAAGATGTTAGACTTTTTACAGAGAGTAACAGCAAGAGTTTTCTTTATTATGCAAGGCAGTCAAAAGAAGGCAATTATCTTGCTGAAGGGACTCTTTTAGCGAATCAATCACAAACCTATCGGAATTCCGCTCAAGAAGAATTGGCAAAATGGATTCGATGGTCAAATGATGAAATTAAGTACTATGGGAATGGATTGACACCAGAGACAATGGAAATAGATGGCATAGCTAGATGGTACGTTAGAAATTTTTATTCTAGCCAATCTGCTTTGGGTACTGGATTTCGGGAAGCGACGATTAAAAGAATACAGGAGCAAGTAGCTGCTGGCAGCGGATGGTTGTTGATTACGAGTAAGGATTCCTCCATTCCAGAACTCATCGATGCAGGGCGAAGACTTCAACGTATTTGGCTTGAGGTTAGAGAAAAAAATATAGCAATTCATCCAATGAATCAGATGCTGGAAGAAGTAGCGATAAGGCATGAAATGGCCTCAGCATTGAGTATCACGGAGCCAATTCAAATGTTATTAAGAATTGGCTATATCAATGACTATCCTCAGCCAGTTAGCCCCAGGATGTTGCTATCAAAGATAATCTTATAACGATGTTTATAAACACTACAGTGAAGACGCTATCGATTGTAAATATAAAATAATTATAGCATCAAATATGACAGCTTTCAGTCATATTGATGCTATAATTATTTAGGTGATGAAAATGAAAATAAATCGTTTATTCGAAATAACAACAATTTTACTCAATAAAGGGACGGTTACGGCTAAAGAGCTTGCTGATCGCTTTGGAGTATCAACAAGGACAATTTATAGAGATATTGATGTTCTTTCTTCAGCTGGAGTACCTGTTTATATGAACAAGGGTAATGGGGGGGAATATCACTTTTAGAAAACTATGCGATAGACAGAACGCTCATCTCTGAGCAGGAAAGCGAAAGTCTGCTATTGGCGATTAAAACTCTGCAAGCAACTAAATATCCTGAACTGGATACAGTCTTGCAAAAAATGGGATCTATATTTAAAAATGCGTCTAACCATGATTGGGTAGAAATTGACTTTTCCCATTGGGGAAGTACGCCTAATGAAAAAAACAAGTTTAATGATATAAAGAATGCCATGCTGCAGCGACAGGTTATTCGTTTTGAGTATGTAAATGCTGACGGTTATAAAAGCAGTCGATTGGCTGAACCTGAAAAGCTGCTTTACAAGGGCAATTCATGGTATTTGATTGCCTATTGTAGACAGCAGCAAAGCCGTAGGACTTTCCGTATTTCCAGGCTGAAAAATGTAGAAGTAACAACAGAAAAATTTGTGCAGAAAATGTTGCCAGGGCCAGGAACAGAAGAAATAAGCGGTATTACAAAGCCTCTTGTTCAGTTAAGACTGCGATTTCAGGCAAAGGTTTTAAATCGTTTATATGATGATTTTGACGATTCCTTTATTACAAAAAATGATGACGGCAGCTTTAATGTAGAGGTTGCTTTTCCTGAAGACGAATGGGTTTATAGCTATGTATTGTCATTTGGCAGCTTTGTTGAGGTATTAGAGCCAAAGCATATTAGAAAAATTTTTGCAGACAGAATGAAGCAAGCTTTACTATTTTATGAATCAGAATTTTAATATGACATACGGTTGTCGTATTACTAGTGTATAATTGTGAACAGAACATGAGGTGGTTTTTGATTGAGGTGCGCTTTGGAATTGACAATTAGCCTTTATATAAGTGATAAGAGCTAAGGCTTCTGCCTTAGCTCTTATCACCTTCTGGTTGTTAGTAAAATAACATTCTCAGAGTTTGTTTGGGATGTTGTAAAAATGCATATTTACTTCAAATTATTGACCGTACTATAAAATGTCAGAATATTACAAATTTGTAAAGGCGTTGACAAAAGCAATAAAAAAGGTTATTATTTCCATATGTAAGAAACACAAATCAGTAAGCTTCTTTGGCGGGAATCCTTTGATGTGTGTGGTTGCTTTGGTATGCTTTTTCCGTATGCGCATTTTTATATAGCGCGAGAAAATAATAACGACCCATAAATCAGTAAGCTTCTTTGGCGGGAATCCACTGATTTATGGGCTGCTTTGGCATACTTTATATATGCTCGCATTGATTCTATCATAGTAACGGAAATTTGTAAACAATAAATGCTATTTTTCTAATAAAAATTTATTAAAAATTGAAGATAGGAGGAATATATATTAAGAAAACTGATTGCTTTTATGTTTTTTGATCAAGGATCCCAATAATTACTAAATGGGGCAAGATTTATACTGACGAAATGCTGCTTATTAAAAAAATGAAAGATTAAAAGAGCGTTTTAATTAGAAAATTATTATAAAAGGGGATAGATAAGAAATGATTACATATGTTTTTCCTGGTCAGGGTTCCCAGAGTAAAGGAATGGGGGGAACACTTTTTGACGAATTTAAAGAATTAACGGCAGAGGCAGATGCAATTTTAGGATATTCGATTAAGGAACTTTGTTTGGAAGATATAGACTTAAATTTAAGTCAAACCCAATATACTCAACCTGCTTTATATGTAGTAAATGCACTAAGCTATCTTAAAAGAATTGAAGGAACTGGGGTAAAGCCCGATTTTGTTGCCGGTCATAGTTTAGGGGAATATAATGCATTATTTGCGGCAGGAGCATTTGATTTTGCAACAGGATTGAAACTGGTGCAAAAGAGAGGCGAGTTAATGAGTCATGCTACCGGGAGTGGTATGGCCGCAGTGATTGGGTTAAATGAAGAGCAAATAGCTGATGTTTTAAATCAAAATAATTTGCAGAGTATAGATATCGCAAATTATAATTCACCGACTCAAATTGTAATTTCGGGCTTGAAAACTGACATTGAACATGCTCAGCCTATTTTTGAAGGGATTAAGGATGTAAAAATGTTTGTTACCTTAAAAACAAGCGGAGCTTTTCATTCTCGCTATATGGAAGGGGCTAAAATGGAATTTGAAACCTTCATAAATAGCTTTGAATTTTTCCCATTAACGATACCTGTAATTTCCAATGTCCATGCCAGACCTTATAAACAAGCCGATATTAAACAAAATATAGTTGCACAAATTACACATCCAGTAAAATGGGCGGAAAGTATTAGATATTTGATGGGGCTTGGAGAAATGGAATTTGAAGAAATTGGATCAGGCAAGGTTTTAACCGGATTAGTTCAACGGATTAAAAGAGAAGCGGAGCCATTGGTAATTAATCGTGCTGAAACCAAAAGCATACTTGATGGCCAATATAAAGTAATTGAAGGCGAAACTATGAAAAATCCTGATGTGCTGCTATCTGGCGCTGAAAAGAAACAAATTCAAAATGTACTACCTTCATGTTTAGGAAGTTCTGAGTTTAAAAAGGATTATAACCTTATTTATGCTTATGTAACTGGTGGAATGTATCGAGGAGTAGCGTCCAAAGAAATAGTAGTAAAAATAGGCAAAGCAGGCATGCTAGGTTTTTTTGGAACTGGAGGCTTGAACTTGTCGCAAATTGAAGATGCAATTCAATATATTCAAAAGGAGCTTTTAGCAGGAGAAGCTTATGGGATGAATTTATTACATAATCCAAACAATCCTGAAATGGAAGAAAAAACAATTGATGTTTATTTAAATTATGGTGTAAAAAACGTGGAAGCAGCGGCCTTTATAAATGTTACGCCGGCCTTAGTCAAATATCGTGCCAAAGGGTTAAAAAAAAATGAACAAGGTAAAATTATTACTTCAAACAAGATTATCGCCAAATTATCTCGGCCGGAGGTGGCACAAGTATTTTTAAGTCCGGCTCCGGCACAAATCCTCGCTAAGCTAGTAAACGAAAACAAGATTACACAGGAGGAAGCTGATTTATCTACCCAAATTCCTATGGCGGATGATATTTGTGTGGAAGCCGATTCTGGTGGTCATACAGATGGTGGTGTAGCCTATGCACTAACACCGGCAGTAATCAAATTACGAGACGATATGATGGAAAAATATCAGTATAATAAGAAGGTTCGGATAGGGGCTGCCGGTGGAATTGGAACTCCTCAGGCCGCGGCAGCAGCTTTTATATTAGGTGCAGACTTTATCGTAACGGGTTCGATTAACCAATGCACAGTGGAAGCAGCTACCAGTGATGCGGTAAAAGATTTATTGCAAGAAATGAATGTCCAGGATACGGAGTATGCTCCAGCTGGAGATATGTTTGAATTGGGTGCCAAAGTTCAAGTGCTAAAAAAAGGATTATTCTTTTCAGCTCGGGCTAACAAATTATTTGAGTTATACCGTCAATATAATTCCTTGAATGAAATTGATGAAAAGACCAAGAAACAAATTCAGGAAAGATATTTTAAAAGGAGTTTTGAAGAAGTCTATAATGATGTCAAAGCTTTTTATCCAGCTCAAGAAATTGAAAAAGCGGAACGCAACCCTAAACACAAGATGGCTTTGATTTTCAGATGGTATTTTGGCTATAGTAGTCGTCTGGCTTTAAGTGGGAGTACTGAATCTAAAGTAGACTTTCAAATTCATTGCGGTCCGGCACTAGGATCTTTTAATCAATGGGTTAGAGGAACAACCTTAGAAAATTGGCAAGAACGGCATGTTGACGAAATAGCATTAAAACTAATGCATGAAACAGCGGAATTATTGGATCAACGTTTTAACACTTTTCTAAGTGCTTGATATTAGCAGAGTTGGGGAAGATGGTTTTCTAAACAGTTCTTCATAATATTATGTTTCAATTATAAAATAAATATTCGTTGAAATTCATAATAGAAAACTATGGGACTTCCGTAGTTGCGAAAACTAGAAAGCGGGTGAGTCAATGAAAGAGCGAAAAGCAAAAAGTCAGATTAAGAAGAATGAGAATGAAAGCGTGAAAACAAATAGTACAGGCAATTGTAATGATATTGCCATAGTAGGGATAGCCTGCCGGTTTCCTGGGGCAGAAAACTATCAAGAATTTTGGAAAAATCTATCGCAGGGAGTTAATTCAATTCGGGAAATTGATCGTTGGAATTTTGATGAACATTATTCTCCAACTGGTGATAATAGTAAAAGTGTTAGTAAATGGTGCGGTCTGTTGGATAATATTGATAAGTTCGACAATAATTTTTTTAATATTTCTCCTCGGGAAGCCGACAATATGGATCCCCAGCAAAGGATATTATTAGAGGAAACTTGGCGTTGTATTGAGGATTCCGGAATATCTTTGGAAAAATTACAAGAAAAAAGGACTTCTGTATATGTAGGCGCTATGGCATTGGATTCCTATCTGAAGTCTCCTTCCGAAAATGATATAGACTTATATTCAGGATCAGGAAATTATCAATTTATGCTGGCGAACAGAACATCGTACTATTTAGGTTTAAGTGGTGAGAGCAAAGTAATTGAGGCGGCTTGCGCTTCAGCAACGGTGGCACTATATGACGCTAAAAAAGCGCTAGCCGTTGGGGACAGTGATTATGCACTGGTATCAGGAGTTAATTTACATTATTCCCCTATAAGGTACTTAATGTGGTCAAAAAACCGGATGTTAAGTAAAGACGGAAAATGTAAAACTTTTGATAAAGATGCCGATGGCTTTGTTTCCGGAGAGGGTATTGGTGTTTTATTACTACAGCCTTTAGATAAAGCAGTTCAAGATAAAAATAATATTTACGGAGTAATAAGAGGTTGTGCTGTTAATCACGGCGGGAAAGCAATTTCCATATCCTCCCCCCGGGTGGAGGCACAGCGGGATGTAATTTTAGCAGCGTATGAAGATGCTGGATTTGGTCCGGATACAGTTACTTATATAGAAGCTCATGGTACAGGGACCTCATTAGGGGATCCCATTGAAGTAGAAGCTTTGACACAGGCTTTTCAGAGATCAACCATTGAAAAACAGTTCTGCAAAATTGGTTCTGTTAAAACAAATGTGGGACATCTGGAAGCAGCGGCGGGAATGCCGGGTGTAATTAAGGTTTTAATGATGATGCATCATAAGAAAATTCCCCCTAGCTTAAATGTGAAAACCATAAATCCGATTATTGATTTTGAGAATTCTCCCTTTTCTATTGCTGACGGTTTGACCGATTGGGTTAGTAGAAAAGAAGGAGAGCCACTAAGAGCAGGGGTCAGTTCATTTGGTTTTGGAGGAGTCAATGTTCACGTTTTGCTTGAAGAATATCAAGAAGAAATAATTGAATCCGAGTCCAATATAGGATCAAGTTATCCATTTGTGCTTTCAGCAAAGAATACTTATAGTCTGGAAGAGGCACTAAATAATTGGAGAGAATTTATCAAAAGCGATAGTTTTTCAAAATTTGATTTTAAAGATAGTTGTTTGACTTTATTAAATCGAGAAGATTTTTCTTATCGTTGCGGGAAATTGCTTAAAAATAAAGCCGATTTAATAGAATTTCTGGAAAAAGTATCAGCTGATTCTGTTAATAAGATAACAGACGAATCCTGGTGTTTGTGTGTTGGTGAAATTTCATGGAATGATACTGATTTGACAGAGACCGTTAAAGAATTCCCTGTTTTCAAAGAAAAACTTGATCAGGTTTTAGATTCATTAGATGAATTTGACGTAGATCGGCAGATCAGAGCGGGATTTTTTCAGAAGAGTTGGCCAAAGCCATATGCAACGTTGTATCCATTTATACTGAATTATGCCATTGTTTCTACCTTAATCGAATTAGGACTCTCTTTGAATTTGATTACTGGTTTGAAGAGCGGGCTATGGGTTAGTTTAGCTATTAGCGGCGTAATAGATATAAAAGAAGTTTTAGCAGTCTTATGCGGGAAAAAAGAAGTAGACCAGTTGAAATTTACTCGACCGATTATTCCTTATTATGATCCAATTAACCGACAAGTATTAAAGCCATATATTCTTGATGCCAAATACATAGGAAGTTTGATAGCTGGACTAAATATTCCTGATGAAATAGTTTCACATTATTTAGAAAAAACAAATTCTCTATTAACAAATCAGTTTACTTTTGTTAAGTATTTAGAACAATGGGATAACAAGTTGAAGCCGGTAGGGTTAGATGTCAAAAAACTGCTTAAGGACGAAACCTTTTTAGTTCCAGGAAAGGAAGGTTTCAGTGGAAGAAAGCTGTTAGTAATGATCATTATGTTAAGTTCCTTATATAAACTCAACCAAAAGTGGGGTTTATCGGAACGGAAGCTGATAACAGATCAGAGGTTCTATGAGTTATTAGACCTTGTATTGGATGAAGTAATGTCTAAAGAAACTTTGATCACATTATTACTAAGTAACAATCCTGACCTAACCGCAATTGCCACAACTTTAAACATCCGGCAAAGCAAGGTTAATAACAAAAATAATTATAGCTATTTAAACGAATACAGTCAAAAAAAGATTGTAATACCGGATATTCAAAACTGGTTTGAACAGATGTTAGTATTAGAAGATATACCGTTTTTACCAGATACGATATATGTAAATTTTGGGAAGTTAACTTTTGATCCTTTAGCAAGCAAAGTGGTCACCTTTAATCCGACGGCAGAACTTTCTGTAGCCCTTAAAGAATCATTAGTTGAATTATGGACCCAGGGAGTAGGAATTCAATGGCAGAAAATATATCCCGAAAATTCCTTTAAAAATATTCCTTTGCCTGTTTATGCTTTTAATCGGAGTTCATTTTGGTTGCCTGACAAAGCTATGGAAGTAAAAAGCCCTTGTTTACATTTAGAAGCAGCAAAAGATATAACTAATCTAGCTTCTATTCATCCTTTATTGCATCAAAACACCTCTGATTTCTCTGAGCAACGATTCAGTTCGACCTTTACGGGTCAGGAGTTTTTTCTGGCGGACCATATAGTGAAGGGGCGAAGGGTCTTGCCTGGGGTGGCTTATCTTGAAATGGCACGAGCGGCAGTGGAACAGGCAGTGGGGGGATCACAAGGGGGTCAGACTCCTCCGATTCGACTAAAAAATGTGGTTTGGTCTAGGCCTATTACGGTAGGGGCTCATCCAGTTGAGGTAAAGATTGGACTATGTCCTGAAGATAATGGAAATATTGCTTATGAAATCTATAGTGATTCTAAGGATATTGGTGTAGAGCCTGTAGTACATAGCCAAGGTAATATAGTATTAAGTTCAGCTTTTAAAGTTCCCACCTATGATCTTAAGGTATTACAAGCTCAATGCAGCCAAAGCAGTCTTTCATCCAGCCAATGTTATGAAGCATATCGCACAATGGGAATTAATTATGGTCCAGGTCACCAAGGGATTGAGAAGATCTATATAGGACCAGATCGAGTATTGGCTAAGTTGTCCTTGCCTGCTTCTGTCTCCTCAACCCAAAACCAATTCGTCCTGCATCCTAGTTTATTAGATTCTGCCTTGCAGGCGTCGATTAGCTTATTGATGGACTCTGGTGAGCTGAAATTGTGCTTACCTTTTGCACTTCAGGAGCTTGAAGTTTTTAGTAAATGTACTTCCGTCATGTGGGCTTTGATTCGTTACAGCAAAGGAAGTAAAGCCGGGGATAAAGTACAGAAGCTTGATATTGATTTGTGTGATGATATAGGAAATGTTTGTGTACGGATGAAGGAATTTTCATCGAGAATACTGGAGGGGGAAGTTGGCTCGGCAAATTCTGCAGAAACGCTCGGAACGCTGAGAGTTACACCTTGCTGGAAAGAACAAACGGCTTTTCAGGAAGTTACATTACCTGATTATGCTAGGCATGTAGTGATACTTTGTGAAGCGGATGAGGTGATTCAGAAAAGTATTAAGATCCAGATGAAGGAAGTGCGCTGCTTTACTTTACAATCTGAGCAGAGGGGCATAGAGGAACGATTCCAAACTTATGCAGTCCAGGCATTTGAGGAAGTGCAAAGTATCCTCAAAGAAAAGCCTATGGGTAAGGTATTAATCCAGATTGTAACTTCTACACAGAATGAGGGGCAACTCTTCTTTGGGCTTTCTGGGCTTTTGAAAACTGCTCAAATTGAAAATTCTAAACTCATTGGACAGCTGATTGGCGTCGATGGATGGGGAGATTCTCAAAGCATCATAGAGAAAATAAGAGAAAACAGTCAAAGTAATGATAACCAGATTCGATATCAAGATGGGAAACGATGGGTTGTCGATTGGAGGGAAGTGGAAGCCTTCCAGGAAGAAGTGAACATTCCTTGGAAAGACCAAGGCATCTATCTCATAACTGGAGGTGCTGGCGGTCTAGGATTGATTTTTGCCAGAGAAATTACACATAAAGTCAAGAACGCTACGCTGATTCTGACAGGACGATCTCCATTGGATGAGGACAAACAAGCAAAACTTAAGGAATTAGAAGGCTTGGGTTCCCGGATCGAATACAAGCAGATTGATGTGACTCAAAAGGAAGCAGTATCCAGCTTGATCCAGAGCATTCAAAAAAACTTTGGGAATATTAATGGTATCATCCATGGTGCGGGAGTGACGCGAGATAACTTTATTATCAAAAAAACTAAGGATGAACTATTAGAAGTATTGGCTCCCAAAGTCACCGGACTGGTGAATCTGGATCAAGAAAGCAAGGATCTAAAGCTTGACTTCTTTATTCTCTTTTCCTCAATAGCAGGAAGCTTGGGTAATCTAGGGCAGGCCGACTATTCCACGGCTAACTCTTTTATGGATATGTATGCAAGGTATCGTAATACTCTTGTGAATTCAAAACAGCGGCAAGGTCATACGCTATCTATCAATTGGCCGCTGTGGAAAGATGGTGGGATGCATGTTGATGAAGAAATCGAAAAGATGATGATGCAAAGTATGGGGATGGTCGCCATGCAGACCAATACTGGTATAAGAGCCTTGTATCAAGGTTTAGCTTCTGGCAAAGACCAGGTATTGGTTATGGAAGGTAAGCTTATACGAATGAAGCAAAAACTGCTTTTCAATCAACAATCCAAGAGCCCTGCTGCATCCGATTCTACAATTGGGATAGATACAAATAGTATGCTGGACAAAGTGCAAGTAATTTTGATGCAGGCAGTATCTAAATTGCTTGATATTAAAATTGAAGATATTGATGCTGAAGCCGAGCTGAGCGAATATGGGTTTGATTCCATCACATTCACCGAATTTGCCAATCAGCTTAACCAGGAGTACAAGCTTGAATTGACTCCTACCATATTTTTTGAACGTCCAACTCTTCATAGTTTTGTTGAATATTTGGTGGAGGAACATCAAGCTGCATTTGTATCAAGATTTGCGGCACAAACCAAAGCTGAAATTCCTGTACAAGCCATGGGAGACGAAAAAGAAGAAATTCTAACCAGCAAAAGAAAATATGCTCGGTTTATACGAACGGTGGCTTTATCTGCATCAGAACCATCACAACCAGATAAAACCATTCCTGAACCTATTGCAATTGTTGGAATGAGTGGTATCTTCCCTATGGCTAAAAATGTAAATGAATTTTGGAAAAACCTGAGTGAGGGTACAGATTGTATCACAGAGATTCCTAAGGAGCGCTGGGATTGGCAGGAATGCTATGGTGATCCTAAAAAAGATGCCAATAAAACAAACATCAAATGGGGGGGCTTTATTGACGGCATCGCCGAGTTTGATCCGTTCTTTTTTGGGATTTCTCCCAGAGAAGCTGAACTTATGGATCCTCAGCAGCGACTACTAATGACCTATGTATGGAAGGCCATCGAGGATGCCGGTTATTCAGCCCAAAGCCTTTCGGGAACGAATACAGGTATTTTTGTGGGCACTATGGATTTGGGTTATAGTCGATTACTTGCCAAGCACAATGTAAACATTGAAGCGTATTCCTCAACAGGTATGGTATCTTCCGTGGGGCCAAATCGAACTAGTTACTTTCTTAATTTGCATGGACCAAGTGAGCCAATCGAAACCGCTTGTTCCAGTGCATTAGTCGCCATTCATCGGGCGGTAAGCGCCATTGAGAGCGGGAATTGTGAAATGGCGATTGTTGGTGGTGTTAATACAATGCCTTCATCTGACTTTCATATAAGTTTTAGTAAAGCTGGAATGCTTTCGCCAGATGGACGATGCAAAACCTTTTCCAATCAAGCCAATGGTTATGTTCGGGGTGAGGGAGCGGGCATGATTTTTCTGAAAAAACTTAAAGATGCTGAGCGGGCAGGCGATCATATCTATGGGATTATTCGTGGTAGTGCCGAGAACCATGGCGGACATGCCAACTCCTTAACAGCTCCTAATCCCAAGGCTCAGGCAGAGTTGTTGAAAGCTGCTTATACTAAGGCTGGAATTGATCCTAGAACTGTTACTTATATTGAAGCCCATGGAACAGGCACTAAACTTGGTGACCCAATTGAAATTAATGGACTAAAGAATGCTTTTAAAGAATTATATCAACTTACAGGCGATTCCCAGGTTGTAAGCAGCCATTGTGGATTAGGTTCAGTAAAGACTAATATTGGTCATTTGGAAATTGCCTCTGGGATTGCAGGTGTGATTAAAGTCTTATTACAACTCAAACATAAAACGTTAGTCAAAAGCCTGCATTGCGATACGATTAATCCATACATCGAACTTAAAGACAGTCCATTCTATATAGTCCAAAAATCCAAGGAATGGAAAGCCATACAAGATGCGGTGGGCAAAGAACTTCCGCGGCGAGCGGGTGTAAGTTCTTTTGGATTTGGTGGCGTCAACGCTCATGTGGTAATTGAAGAATATATTCCTAAGAAGCAGGAACGATCTCAAATTATGATTACTCCTCAGAATCCTGCCATTATTGTATTGTCGGCAAAGAGTGAAGAACAGCTTAAAATGCAGGCGCACCAATTAGTGGACTTTATTGGCGAACTACAAATTTCAGCGGCTGGGTTAGCTGATATGGCTTACACTCTTCAAGTCGGTCGGGAACCAATGGAAGAACGCCTGGCTATGATCGTGGGATCAGGTGAAGAACTTGAGGAGAAATTAAAGAGTTTTGTAGAAAGCCAAGAGGGGATTGCTAATTTATATCGGGGACAAGTCAAACGTAAGAAAGCAAAATTGACTAATTTCCCCGCAGAAGAAGATATGGCAAATACAGTAGGTGATTGGATTTCTCAAAAGAAATATGGAAAGCTTCTAGAACTCTGGGTTAATGGTTTGAATTTCGATTGGAATCAGCTATATGGGGAAACTAAACCTTATCGTACCAGTTTACCAACCTATCCTTTTTCCAGGGAACGCTATTGGGTTCCGAAAAGTGACAAGCAGCGTAAGAGTTCTTCCTTAACTGATAAAAATAACGTTCAATTTGATGATGCATTTTTTGATCAACTACTGGACGAAGTGATGAATAATACGATAAGCGTTGATAGTGCTTTGCAAAAAGCAAAAATAATGGGATTCGCCAATATTAGGAGGTAAACATGAAAGATTTTCTTCAGTATATTTTATATGAAGTGAAAAACAAGAGGTTGGCAAAAATAGACGCAATAGATTTAATACGTCAATTTCAAACTCAAGTTATTTCTGAGAAATCTGATTTGATTCATCCTTTGTTGCATAAAAACATTTCCGATCTTTCTTCACAGCAATTCAGTTCAACTTTTACGGGTCAGGAGTTTTTTTTGGCGGATCATGTAGTACAGGGAAAACGGGTTTTACCCGGGGTAGCCTATCTTGAAATGGCACGAGAGGCAGTAAAACAGGCTATAGGAGATTTAGAAGAAGGCAAGACTCAGCTTACAATTAAAAATATAGTTTGGTCTAGACCTATTACCGTGGAGGAACAGCCAGTAAAAGTAAATATTGAACTTTATCCTGAAGATAATGGAGAGATTGCTTATGAAGTCTTTAGTGAATCTGAAAAAGTCGATGTAGAGCCTGTAGTACACAGTCAGGGGATTGCAGTTCTGAGTTCAGTAGGGAAGGCTCCAAAGTTGGATCTTAAGGAACTAGAAGCTCATTGTAACCAAAGCCTTTCTTCTAGCCAATTCTACCAAGCTTATAGTGCAATGGGAATTGACTATGGTCCGGGACACCGGGGTATTGTTACAGCTTATATAGGATCAGGCCAGGTTTTGGCAAAACTGTCTTTACCGGCGGCTATTACTACAATGCAGAATCAGTTTATTCTACACCCCAGTTTGATGGATTCAGCCTTACAGGCATCCTTAGGCTTAATGATGGGCGATAATACGAGCCCCTTACAACTTGCTCTACCTTTCGCATTGCAAAAAATTCAAATTTTTGGTAATTGTTCTTCAACAATGTGGGCTCTGATTCGATATAGTGAGGGCAGTAAAGCTGGGGATAAAGTCCAGAAACTTGATATTGATTTGTGTGATGAAATAGGAAATGTTTGTGTACGAATGAAAGAATTTTCATCAAGAATGTTGGCAGGCGAAGTGGGTACGATAGGTTCTTCGGAAACTATCGAAACGTTGCGGCTTACACCTTATTGGAAGGAACAAACTGCTCTTCAAGAAGCCACATTACCTGACTATGTTCAGCATGTAGTGGTACTTTGTGAACCAGATGGTATTACCTTGGAGAATATTAAAACTCAAATGAGGGGTGTACATTGCCTTGTCTTGCAATCTAAGGAGAACAGTATAGAAGAACGATTCCAAACTTATGCCATTCAAGTATTTGAAGAAATTCAAAGCATTCTCAAAGAAAGACTTAGCGGTAAGGTGCTAGTTCAGATTGTAGTTTCTACAGAGAATGAACAGCAGCTTTTCTTTGGACTTTCCGGGCTTTTGAAAACCGCTCGGCTTGAAAATCCTAAACTTATAGGACAACTAATCGGAGTCGATCGGTGGGGAAATTCTGAAGAAATCATAGAAAAACTCAAGGAAAACCGCCAAAGTCCTTTTGAAAATCAAATCCGATACCAAGAAGAAAAAAGATTGGTTAGCAGTTGGAGAGAAGTGGAAGCATCCCAGGAAGAAATGAGCATACCTTGGAAAGACCAAGGCGTCTATCTCATCACAGGAGGTGCTGGGGGTCTAGGTCTCATTTTTGCCAATGATATTGCACATAAAGTCAAAAATGCGTCATTGATTCTGACGGGACGATCCCCACTGGGGGAAGACAAGCAAGAAAAGTTTAAGGAATTAGAGAGCTTAGGCGTCCGAATAGAATACAAACAGGTTGATGTGACGCAGAAACAGGCTGTTGCTGATTTAATCCATAGTGTTCAGAAGCAGTATGGAAGTCTTGATGGTATCATTCATGGCGCGGGAGTGAACCGAGATAACTTTATTATTAAAAAGACAAGGGATGAGTTTTTAAAAGTGCTATCTCCCAAAGTCACTGGATTAGTCAATCTAGATCAGGCAAGCCGGGATTTAAATCTTGACTTTTTTGTTCTTTTTTCCTCGATCGCAGGAAGCTTAGGCAATCCAGGTCAGGCCGATTATGCAACCGCTAATGCTTTTATGGACGTCTATGCAAGGTATCGTAACACTCTGGTAGACGCAAAACAACGGCAAGGTCAGACCCTATCCATTAATTGGCCATTGTGGAAAGAGGGCGGCATGCACGTTGATGAAGAAACCGAAAAGATGATGATGCAAAGTATGGGCATGATTGCCATGAAAACACCAACCGGTATTAGAGCCTTGTATCAGAGCTTAGCTTCTGGTAAGGAGCAGGTGATGGTGATGGAGGGGAAACTGGCACGAATGAAACAAAAAATTTTGATGGCAACTCATAATACTCAACAAGCAAAAGTTTCTGCTACAACTGGGGTTAATATGGGTAATATGCTGGACAGCGTGCAGAGCGTTTTACTGCAAGCTGTAGCCAAATTACTGAAAATCAAGAGCGAGGATATTGATGCCGAAGCTGATCTGAGTGAATATGGCTTTGATTCAATTACATTTACCGAATTTGCTAATCAACTAAACCAGGAATACAGCCTTGAACTAACACCCACTATATTTTTTGAATATCCAACCCTGCAGAG
>Ga0316613_10001124_pt1 | contig 18617 bp, 16 predicted proteins | sample OWC_soil_day10_C_2_FD_207647 | JGI IMG/M metagenome (GOLD analysis project Ga0316613, IMG submission 207647) | Wetland soil microbial communities from Old Woman Creek delta, Ohio, United States - OWC_soil_day10_CT_b | ecosystem: Environmental > Terrestrial > Soil > Wetlands | place: USA: Ohio...
GAAGAAAAATTTTTAAAATCCTTTCAGATGAGTCCGAGTGCCATAGCGATTGCGCGACTAGATGGTACGTATGTGAATGTGAATGAGAGTTTTTGTAGAAGTACTGGCTATACTAAATTTTCTCAGGCTTTTTATTTGAGTCCAGATATAATAACGATCAGTCGGCTGGATGGAACCTATGTGGATGTGAACGAAGGTTTTGTCCGTGTAAGTGGTTTTTCTAAAGAAGAAGCTATTGGGAAAAAATCCATAGATTTGGGGCTTTGGCAGGAGCAATCGGCGCGAGATCGTATGGTGGAAACGCAAAAAAATCATGGTCAGATTCTCAATATGGAAATTCCGTTCCGGTATAAAGACGGACATCTTATATATGGTCAATTGTCGGTATGCATGCTTAACCTTGAAGGAGAGGCCTGTTATATGGTAGTTGTCCGCGATATTACTGAACAGGTACAGGTGGAGAAAGTTAGGCGGCAACAGGCAGAAGTCTTATTAGCGAGCAGAAACATGCTATCTTTGGCAGCTGGGTTAGCTAACTTAGGACCGTGGGAATATAACCCAGAGACGGAACTTTATGAATTTGGCGATGAGTTTTACGCTGTCTATGGTACGAACGTGGCGCGGGAAGGACGTTTTATGTCCTTGGACACCTATATCAGAGAGTTTGTACACCCGGAAGATTTCTGGATGTTTAAGGACGAAAAAGAGTTTCTTTCATCTAGAGAACAATTCAATGCTAGTGATATGGGGCATCGGATCATTCGGCGGGACGGCGAGGTACGCACCGTTATGGTGCGGAGAAGTGCTGTTAGAAATGTCGACGGAGAGGTAACGAAAAAATACGGAACGAATCAGGATATTACCGAGCTAGTGCGGGGGGAGGAAGAACGGCGGAAGCAGGCAGAAACAATCAAACATATGGCCTACTTTGATTCGTTGACGGGTCTTGCGAACCGACACCATTTAAATGAATGGTTAAACAAAGAAATGGAAAGAACTCGATCAGGAAAAGCATCGGGCGTGATTCTATTTATTGATTTAGATGATCTGAAGCTGGTCAACGATACGTATGGTCACTCTTATGGGGACAAGATTATTAGTGCGGCTGGATCCAGAATCTCCGATGGAGTAGGTGAAAAGACGTTTGTGGCTCGTATTGGCGGAGATGAGTTTGTCGTAATCTTGCCCGGCACGTATGAACGAGGGCAAATCGAAGAAATTGCTTATAAGATAAGTAAGTCAGTAGGGCAGAAGCAAGAAATTTTCGGAAGGTGCTTTCATATGACAGCAAGTATTGGTATTGCCTATTATCCCGCCGATGGCGACACTTCGGAAGAAATCATTAAAAATGCCGATAATGCCATGTATGCAGCCAAAAAAGACAGTAAAAACTGCTGGCGTTTCTATACCGAGGCGATGCAGGCAGAGGCGTATAAAAAAATGCAGCTGACAGGTAGTTTACGTTATGCGTTGGAGCGGGGAGAACTTTCGATTGTATATCAACCACAGATATCTACTACGGAAAGAACTGTAACTGGATTTGAGGCACTTTTACGTTGGAATAGTGTTGAATATGGAATTGTATCACCAATGCATTTTATTCCACTTGCTGAGCAATCTGGTCTTATCCACAGCATTGGGCAATGGGTTTTGGGTGAGGCTTGTCAATTTGCTAGGCGTCTGGCCGATCAAGGATGGAGCGAGGTGCATGTTGCAGTGAATATATCGTCAAAACAAATAGCCTCTGATGATTTTATCGCTGTAGTCCGCAGAGCCGTTAAGAAAGCTGGCATCCAACCACACCAGCTTGAACTTGAGATAACGGAGAGTTTACTGATGACGTCTCTTGAGGAGGCTACTAGTAAGCTTACTCAACTTAAGGAATTTGGAGTGCATCTGTCACTGGATGATTTCGGCACAGGTTTTTCGTCTTTAACCTATTTGAGGATATTACCAGTTGAAACACTTAAAATCGATAAGTCCTTTATTGATATGATAACAAATGATGTTCAAGGGGCAAAAATTATCGGCTCTATTATAGATATGGCACACACGATTCATGTGAACGTTGTTGCTGAAGGGGTAGAAACTGAGCTGCAACTGGAATACCTAGCCGATAATGGCTGCGATCTTATCCAAGGCTATATATTCAGCCGCCCAGTATCGGAAGCGGAGGCCTTTAAGTTATTGTCTAATAGGATTTGTTGAGTAATTGAAAAAAAAAGCTTTAGGGTTGCTAGATTAATTTAAGAAGTTTTTAGCCTGTAATTCTAGACTTTTATCATGTCAGGGTATTCTATTCGTAACTGCAGCGCTAGTGACAACGGTAAGTATGTCGGTTTAGCCTCGCGATATGCTTGTTATCATTTCCGCCAGTTAATTGTCCCCTCGCTCTCTGGAATATGGGAATGGGAGAAGAAAAACAGTTATTTCTTGTCTGGCACAAAATATGATGTAGACAAACTATTCAATCAATTATATTATAAGCGTAGCAATTGAAGTCGTTTTTGCAAAAATGGAGCTCGGAAAAGCCAATAACTGTCTCGAAAAGAGACAGTTATTGGCGTATGGTTAAAAAAAAGTACAAAGGAGCGGTTTGAGTATGAACGCTGCAGATTCTAGGTGCTGTGATGCACAGTTTGATGCCAGATTAAAGATGATTTTAGATAATCCCTTTGAGGGAAGTATAGCAATTGACGAAAATGGAAGCATTTTTTTTGTAAACTCATTTTTTTTAGAGATTCTAAATTGCGTAGAAGGAGAGGTAGTCGGTAAGAAAATCTGGGATGTGATTCCTTCCTGCCGATTGTTTGAAACAGTTGGGCAGGGTTATTCTATTTGGGGTGAGACATTAAAATTTAATTCCAGAGAATTTCTAGTGGCCCGGTTTCCGCTGAAAAGCGGCGGAAAGACTGTAGGAGCAGTGGTTAAGACGTTGTTTCCTGATCAAACTATTACTAAGGAAATTGTGCATAAACTGTCGCGACAGGTAAAGACGGAAAACTGCATGAAGAGTACTCTTTGTACCTGCCGCGATATTATTGGGGAAACACCGCCGATGCTATATGTGAAGAAACTGGCGAGGAGAGCTTCACGGACTAGTTCGACTTTGCTAATTACGGGAGAAAGCGGTACCGGCAAAGAAGTCATTGCCCAGGCGATTCACACACGTTCTGTACGGCGGGAGGGACCCTTTATAAGTGTGAACTGCGGTGCTATTCCAGAAAATCTTCTAGAATCAGAATTGTTTGGTTATGCCGATGGCGCCTTCACTGGAGCAAAAAAGGGAGGAAAACCCGGAAAGTTTGAATTGGCTGATGGTGGAACTATATTGCTGGACGAAATAGGTGATATGCCTCTATATATGCAGGTCAAGCTGCTTCGAGTATTGCAAGACAGGGAAGTTTGGCGCATTGGATCTACGGTTCCTACCAAATTAGATGTACGGGTTATGGCCTCCACTCACAACGATCTTGTACAACTTGTGAAAGAAAAGAAATTTCGTGAAGATCTTTATTATCGTCTCAACGTTTTGGAAATTAATATGCCTGCCTTACGAGAGCGAATTGAAGATTTACCAATGCTAATTGATACCTTAATTCAACGTATAAATCGGAAAATAGGTGCGGATGCAACGGGAGTTTCCCAGGAATCCATTGAAATTATGAAAATGTACAGTTGGCCTGGAAATGTGCGCGAATTGGAAAATCGGCTTGAGCAGGCAATCAATTGGAGTGATGATCACATTATTAATATCCGCAGCGTTCCTATTAGACCTTTAGAGAAAGAACTTACTAATGTAATGGTGAATATGGGCGCAGGCTTTCGTGGTTGTATTCGAGGAACCGAGCGGGAGCTTATTGTAAATGCCTTGGAAAAAACAAGGGGAAATAAGACTCAGGCAGCAAGAATGTTGAATATGCAGCGTTCAGTGCTGTACAAAAAAATAGATAAATTGAACATATAAATGTAACTTTTGGGTGCACCTGTCTCCAAAAGAGACGGCAAAAAAAGACTCTTGGGCTCCCCCCAAGAGTCTTTTTTTATTGAAAATTCGCGCATTTTCTGAATTCGTTATATATTGGCACGATTATTGCAATTATAGTAATTGATGGCCATCAGTTTTAACCAACGAAAGATTACTATCTGGAGGAGGGAAAGTACGTGTCTAAATTTTCTAACAAAATTAAGTCCATTGAGGAAGCATTAAGTGATATTCCGAAAAGTGGCGCGACAATTATGATGGGAGGGTTTGTTGGGGCAGGGGAGCCGACTTGCTGCATCGAGTGGTTAATTAAGAACCAAATCCGCGAAATAACCTTGATTACGAATGAGCCGGGTATGAGTGGTTTTGGCAGAGCAATGTTATATAAAAACAGCTTAGTGCGAGAGATTATTTCTAGCCATGTTGGAACTACTCAAGAATCAACTGATGATTATCTGAAGGGAAATCTTAAAGTTGAACAATTTTACCCAATGGGTACTTGGATTGAAAAGGTTCGGGCTGGTGCAATGGGGCTAGGTGGTGTGCTTGTTCCGGTTGGTGTAGGCATATTGGACGATCCGACCCTATTCCCGGAGATGAAAGAACCCAAACAAATTATTGAAGTAAATGGAATAAAATGCTTTGTTGAGCCTGCCTTGCGAGCACCGATTGGTCTTGTTAAAGCATGGCGGGCTGATGAAATGGGTAATTTGGAGTATCGGCATACCAGTATGAACTGCAACCCCATGGTGGCCATGGCTTGCGATTATACTGTAGCTGAAGTGGAAGAAATCGTTCCAGTTGGCACTATTTCACCTGAGCGAGTGGGAACAGCGGCGCCGTTTGTGCAAGCGGTTGTTAAGGGGTTAAGCTTAGAGCAGCATGATGATATTTATCGTCAGCATTGGTTGAAAATTGGTAAATTGACCCCTGAAAAATAAGAATTTTAGGAGGGAATAAAATGGATCCGAGAGTATTAATCGCTAAACGAGTTGCCCAGGAATTTAAAGATGGACAGCTTGTCAATTTAGGATTTGGAATGCCAACCCAGGCTTCAAACTATTTGCCAGAGGGTGTTAAGGTAATGTTTCATGCTGAAAACGGTGTTTTCGGCGTTGGACCTAGACCTACTGCAGTAAATTCAATGGCGGATATGACTAACGCTGGATCTGAGCCTATCACGCTTATGCCAGGGGCTGCCATTATGGATTTAGCTACTTCCCTGGGAGCTATGCGCAGTGGGATCTTGGATATTACTGTACTAGGTGCTTTAGAAGTAGATCAATTGGGTAACATAGCCAATTGGGCTGTAGAACGTAATGGTAAATGGTGGCCTGGTATTGGTGGTGCTATGGATTTGTGTTATGGTACGGAGTACGTCGTTGCTTGCCTCATGCATACTGATAAGGCGGGGGTCTCTAAGATTCTTAAGAATTGCACTCTCCCGCTCACAGGAAAAGGTTGTGTGAAGTCAATTATTACCGATAAGGCCGTTTTCGAAGTAGGCAATGATATTCTTATTTTAAAAGAGTATGCACCTGGCGTAACTCTAGAAGAAATTAAAAATTGCACTGAGGCTGACTTTATTATTGCTGATACTTTTTGTGAGATGAGACTCTAAGTTAATTATATAAGGTGGACTGTGATTATCCGGTTATGTTCAGATTAAATTTTAGGAGGTGGTCTTTATGAGCATTTTGGAAAAACATATAGATGGTGATGTTGTAGATCAGGCTAGGCTATTTTGCCAAAATAACCTACAGCCTATTGCAAGAGAGCTGGATACAAACAGCAGGTTTCCTACTGAACTCCTACCAATAATGGCCGAAGCCGGTTTTTTTGGCATAAATTATGATGTTAAATACGGCGGGAGTGGTTATGATTCTATTACCACTCACTTGGTGGCCAAAGAAATTGCTAAGGTGAGCGCCGGAGTAGCGCTTACCTTTCACGTACATTGGATGGCTGTTGACGTGTTATTGAGATTTGGTAATGAAGCGCAAAAAGAGAAATATTTGCCTGACCTACTACGAGGTAAGAAAGTGGCGGCTTACACCATCAGCGAAGTGCAAGCGGGCTCTGATGCTGCCGGGATTAAGGCAACAGCTGAAAGTATTGAGACAGGCTGGCTGATCAATGGGGCTAAATATTTTTGCACGAATGGCGGATTAGCTGATATCTATTTTGTTGCGTTAAAAACCGATATCCAGGCTGGGGCAAAGGGCATTAGTATGTTTATTGTGGAAAAAGGTACAACGGGCTTTGAAATTGGTGCTCCTGAAGAAAAAATGGGATGCAGAAGTTCTTATACCACTGCCTTAGTCTTCAACAATTGCGTAGTGCCTCAGGACAATATGCTCGGTGGTATAAATACTGGTTTTAAAATTGCCATGTATGGTTTAGTGGGGGGGCGTCTGGGGATGGCCTCCATGGGGCTAGGTATTGCCGAAGCAGCTCTGGAGAGCGCTGCAAAGTATGCCAACAAGCGAGTCGCTTTTGGTAAATCGTTAAACACAATTTTTGCGGTGCAAGAAATGCTGGCCGACATGCATGTAAAATTAGAAGCCGCTAATTTGCTAGTTTGGGAAACGGCTAAGAAAAGGGATAGCGGAAAGGATTACGCTCTGGAAACTTCTATTGCGAAATTGTTTGTTACCGATGTGGTTAACGAAGTTTGCCACAAGGCTCTCCAGATATTTGGCGGTCATGGTTATATGAAATACAACGATGTGGAGCGCTATGCTCGGGATGCCAGATTACTTGATATTGGGGTTGGGGCATCCGAAGTATTGAAAATGGTTGTGGGGACGGCGGTGGCGAAGCTTAAGGGGAGTTAGCTAGTAGAATGATGGAGGATAGTGTATGAATTATATCATAAAAAGACGATTTGATAGCAAGCTGGCTACTGGGATTGTGGGTGTAATACTATGTTTTACTTATGCTATGATTTACTGGCCGGTTTGGGCGACGTTGGCAAAGACTATTATTAGTTTTACAGCTGCTGCGGGATTGCAAGCAGTAGAACCTGCACTGGCAAAAAAATTTATAGCTGCGTTTGCAGAGGGAACCTTTTTTTGGTGCAGTATCTGCGCCTGGATTTGGCAGACTTTAATATTCGGTAACTATGGCAAATACACCTTGACTAAAGAGCAACCTGGTGCCGGAATTTGGTATACGTTCCTCAGTTTCGGCTGCGGTATTGGTGCTTATCTTGTTTTAATATCTTTCATTGGTATTTGGTGGAAGCCTTTTAATTTAGCCATAATGTTTGCTCCCAAGACAGCACAAGAGCTTCATCTTGCACTTGAGGGGTGGGAAGCTTCCAATTTTTATGTGTTGCCTGTAATCATAGCACAAATTCCTTTTGTTTCCCTTTTTCAGAAGAAGCCTTGGACCAGTAACCTTAAACCTCCCCTCGACGGATTAGCAGTAATGATGACTAGCTCACTATTTGCTTTGCTTGTTTGGGTTGCTTTGTTTGTTCCCAGTTTTATGCATGTTCAATTAGGTGGGTATGATGTTACCTCTCAACCAATGGGTTCCTGGCCAGCTGTACTTGCTTTTTGTCAAGGCTTTATTTTTTGGTTCCTTATTCCAGCGGAAGGTGGGGAAGGTTATCCATATAGGATTTTCACTGACAAACAGCCTTGGATGGGGATATTCGGGTTAGTGGGGGCCTTACTATGTGGCGGTTATTTAACCCCTTCCTTGTATATCAGCTTAATTAGCACTTTTAACGTCAATCCTGGTGTCAATCCGTATATTACAACTGCCTCTCTTGAACTATCGCTTATTGTAACCATGCTGTGCTGGCATCATTTATTTGATGACTATCCCAGTGCCGATAAGGTGCCGAACGTTGCAAAACGCGTGATTATCCGTGCTATTATCTGGCTTGTGCTCGGAACCGGCTTCGGTTTTGTATGGCTAAAAGTTTATAAAATTCTTCCATTTGCTGGAAATGATCTTGGAATGGGTTTTCCAGTAATGGGTATTTTGGCAGGTCAGTTTGCCTTGTTGATGGTATTCCTCTATTTCAATACCTTCTTTGATAAATGGCCGCTTGTTTGTAAGAAAATGGTTACTAAAACAGACTCTATTTCTAATTGATTAGTTTAATGATTAATATAATACAAAAGAAACAACAATAGCAGCAGTTCTTGACGACATTATTTTACAGTTAGAAGTGTCTGATTCAGAATCTAAAGGCGAGGTCAACGGGGAGTAATTGGGGTCAGGCTTGACTTATGTCAAAATTGAGTTGTTTTTCTCAGGATATTGTATTAGTCACATAAATCAAATTATTAATAAGTCAAGCCTGAACCCCAGTTTTTCTTAATTTTAAAGTAATATTTGAACATTATCCTGACTTTTCTTAAGAAACATTTGCTATGCCGTTTTTTATGTAGTTCTCCATTGCTTAGTGTCATCATATAGTTTATAAAATGTTTCAGGTGGGTTGCCCATGGAAGAATCAATTCTCTTTTCACTTGATTCTGAGCAGCAGGTACTGCTCGCAGCTTTACTAGCGATAATAGTATCTGACAAGCTTAACGAAGACCAACTAAATATTTTGGGGAACTTTGTAGAAGCAGTGGGGCAAAACATCCTGCTAATACAAGCGATAGTATCGTCTAATCCTCCATCAACAAAGTCGGACAGTTCCTCAAATACACAAGATCAAGACCTGCAAAAAAGCATTAATATGTTACATCAGGAATTAGAAACAATGAAGGCAAAGATTGCTGCTTTAGAAGGAAAGCAGCAATAGCTATTATAACAACAAAATAAGATTGTTTCTGATTAATAAAAACCGGTGTTAGGCAGTGATGCTCTAATCATTGCCATACTTTGCACTGTTTGACCCGATACGGAGAACCGCATCACTGGTAACGGTACAAAAGGATGAAATATATGTGGTCAGGAGCTCGGAATAGCTCAGTTTGATGAACCCCGGTCAGAATCGCCTCGAAGCCGTGCCAATTCTGACCGGAGATGGACAAAAAGCATAAGAGTAATGCCATGCTGATAGATAGACAGCATGGCATTTTTTATAAGTGCAATTATCGGACTTATATTGGGATAGGCATAACAAAAGATGAACTCACATTACGTGCCATGCCTCTGATGTCATGTCGCTTAAAGCGATCTACTCGATAATATATGCGCTAACAATCTCTCCATAATAAGCGGTATGAAAATCCTTGTTTGCACCGTGAAAGGAACTATCAACATTCTGTGGGTAACACATATTCTTGTTTTCTTCTGTAATTTCACGCTCATCTTGTTTCTGCTTGTAAATAACCCTGCACTCAAGCGTTAAGGGAAGCTCCTTGATAGCAGGAACAGAAACATTATTAGGTGTTACAAGCGTCAAGTTAAGTTCTTTAATTTTATCAATTGCACGACCGGATTTTGTTCCGCAAATCCCCAATATCTTTTTGTCAAAAGAACCATAGGGTATATTTATTGTGAATTCAGGGTTTTTTTCAAGTTGATGTTTTGTAAAGCGATTTTCTCTAACGAAAACTGTGAAAATCGGTTTTGACCATTCAATTCCGAGTGTACCCCAGGAAATAGTCATAGAGTTCACTTTGTCAGCTGCCTTTGTGGTCAATAAAACGCCTGTTTTGACTGCTTTCAGAATGTCATTAGCATAATCAAAGACTTCAAATTCTTTTTTCATAGTGTTTACCCTCCTTGAAATTTCGATGTTTTTATAATACACCAATGTGCGATTAATGGCGAGTACGCACTTTTTCGTAAGATACCATTCAGAAGTAGAGGGTAAATGGATAACGAGGTAAACATTAGCATAATATGAGCATTGGGCAGAAGAGAATTGGGGGTCAGGCTTGAGTTGTGTAGCAATTGATTTATTTAACTAGTGTAAGATCAATGAGAAAATAATGCAATTTTTATTAAGAAGTGTTTTTTGCCAGTGCCTGGAGTCGGCGATCAGTGATGGTAATGAATAGCGCCATGGCACTGACAATTATCATGGTGATGGCAATAGCATGCATGCCGTTATCTGTAACCTCCGTATGGAATGCTATGCCGATTATGGCGGAGGAAGCGATAGAACCGATGTACCCGAAGGTGCGGAAAAGCCCGGAAGCGGTGGCAATTTGGTCTGCAGTAACCTGCGTGTATAGCGCTGTCTGATTACCGCTAACCATTGTGCCCATCGAGATGCCGAAGATAAGAGTGATAATTAGTATCCAAATCATTGGCGAGCTTGCGGTAAGAAAAAATACTCCAATAGATGCGACAATGGATGACACTGCAGACACAATTAATGGGCCACGTACTAGGTTCCGTTTCGAAATCGGTCCCACTACGAATGCAGAAATTGCGCTCATAGGTAGTAGGAGTAATCCCACTTCTAGAGAGGAGACAACGTGTGTTGAGCCGATCCATGCCGTAACACCGTACAATACGGTATAAATACATAGCATCATCAACATAAAACGTGTGTAGGTGCGGGTAAGAGCCAGATTTGAGGCGAGCATACGTACATCAATGAAGGGATGTTTTACTTGCAATTCCCACCAAACCGTGAAAACACCCAATACAATGGCTAAACCGATGGATATCCATGATAGATTAGGTAATGAGAACAGGAATACCAGCAGGGCAGTCATGGTCGCAGCGAATCCGATGATGCCAAGAGCGTCAATGCGTGAGGCTATCTCCCAGGATGTCTTCATACCATTAATGGGCGCGTCTCGTGGAATCCACAGCGAGGCCATGACAAATGCAATGAGTGCAAAGGGTATATTAACAAGAAATGTTGTACGCCATCCCCATACGTCTACGAGTACTCCGCCAATGGGGAGTCCCACAGCGGCGGTCACTACTCCAGCAATCTGAAGCGCCCCTAATACATGACCAGGCGGCTCAGATAGTCCGGCAGAATCAGCCTGTCGGCGAATAAGGAGCATGGCCGAAGGATAAGCGGTTGAAGTTCCAATGCCAATGAAGACACGTGCCACGACTAACATGATTAAGTTGCGTCCCATACCTCCTATTAAACCTCCGACCAGCACCATGAGAATTCCAGTTAGGAATACTCGGCGTGGCCCGAACTCCTCTGAAAGTTTTCCGGCAGTAGGCTGAGCAATCGAACTCGTTAGATAGAGTGACGTAACTAATAAAGTGGTTTGAGCTACAGAGACATGCAGGACTGCAGCGATCGGTACTAATGCGGTGGCAATTATGGAGCTATTGATGGGGTTTAGTGTAGATCCCATGTATAGTGGTGCAACGAATTTCCATGAAAAGGTGTTCCTGCTTGACATGATTGGTTAACTCCTTATTCTGTTATAAGATTTTGATTGGAGTTTAAGCTATTGGTCCAATCGCTGACCGTAAGCACAGCTGCTTGACGAGGAAATACTTTTTCAGTGAGCACGCGGTGGACTTCAGGGTCGGGATCAAAACATGCATCGGAAAGAACCGTAAGGATAAAATCTTTATCCGCTGCTTCCCGTAAAGTGGATAGTACAACACCGCTTGTAGCTATACCACTGAGAACAAGTGTATCAATTTGTTGTGAGCGCAGGATTATTTCAAGATTGCTGCCTGCGAATGCGCTGACTCGATACTTCGTCACAACAGGTTCATTTGGTATGGGATGAGCTGTTTCATGAATTTGCGTTGCTTCATCGGAGACAGTCATTCCACCGTATTTAGATAGTGCTGAAAATGACTTGTTTTGTGGGCTGACTTCAGGATAACCTTCGCTAAAGCCCACTCTGACAAAAATAACCGGAATTTTATTTTTTCGTGCAGCTTCAATCGCTTTTTGAACTTGAACCAGTACGTTCGTATTTTCGTCGAGATGCGATACAATACCGTTTTGTATATCCATCACTAATAGTGCGGTGTCTTTAGTTTGATTTTGCATTGTTGTAAACTCCTTTTTTATAGGTTATTATTAAGTGGAGAGCTCTCCTTTTAATAATAAACGGAGACGTCTCCACTTGTCAATAGGATTAGAATTGAATGTCAGGAGTGAGAATCGAGTGAATGAGAAAAATACAGACCTTATTCGTCCTGAACGCCGTGACGCTGCCGAGAATCGTCAGCGAATATTGGATGCAGCGCTTAGGCTGTTTGAACAAAATAGTGTTGAACAAGTTAGTATGAATCAAATTGCCACTGAAGCACAGATCGGTCCGGGAACGCTCTATCGCCGCTATCGAAATAAAAGTGAATTATGTTTGGATTTAATTAAGGATAATATTGAACTCCTTTTCGACGATATTGATGAATACTTGGAGGCGAACCGAAAAAATACGCCAGATCAACGATTAAGAGGAATACTTCACCTATTTATCCGTTTCAGAGAAAAAAAAGAGCAATTGCTTGCTGGGGTTGAGGAATCTATGTCAGCAAATTCAATCAAGTCCCGCATGCGGAGCCCTATATACGACGAATTGCATCAATTATTTTTGCCACTGTTTGACGAAATGAATACTGCCGATCAGAATCATCCTGACAGTGTCTTTAGAGCGGATATGTTGCTGATGGCTTTAAGTAATGATTTCTATCAATTCCAAAGGAATGTGCGAGGTTATACGCCTGAAATGTTTTTGGAAGAGCTATACTTGACGTTTATTGATTGAAGATAACTGAGATTGAAATGTAACGAAAAAGAGGCGAGCAATAACTGCTCCGCCTCTTTATTAGTATCACCTACGGTAACTTGAACTCGTTTTGTATTTTGTTCATTAAAAAATCAATGCTATTTCATTTTGTTTCCCGTATCATATTATAAGAATGTAAGTGAATATTGACATATCTGGAAAAATAGATATAATAAAAACATGGAAACATTACTAATATTTAAAGTTTTGTCAAATGAAACTCGTCGCCAAATTTTAGAATGGTTGAAAAACCCGGATGAAAACTTTGGTCCGCAAACATGCTTACCTGCTGATGCCGATTTTAAGGGAGGAATTTGCGTAGGAAGCATTCAAGTCAAAGCCGGACTGACGCAATCTGTTGTTTCGGGCTATTTATCGATGATGCAAAAGGCTGGGCTTTTGGAATCTAGGCGGTTTGGACAGTGGACTTATTATCGCCGGAATGAAAAGTGCATTGAGGAGTTCTCAGATTACATCAGAAATGAATTATGAGAACTTCTCAAATTTAAAAGTATTTACTTTTTTTATGAATATATATCTATATTTTTAGATATATATATATAATGATATATGATTTGTAGTATGGCAAATCATCCATTCATTAGAAGGAGGCTTGATAATGGAATTTCTGCTGCATGTTGTTTATGCTGCCTAAGATCTTGCTCAGGAGGTCCTCAAAAACAGGAACTCTTTAGAAGAAGTTGTTTTTGGGGATAGATCCGCAAACTAATTATATAAAAGAAATGGGGTACTAATGTGGGAAAGAAAACCATCATAGCTATCAATGGGAGCCCAAGGAAAAGCTGGAATACAGCAGCTTTATTGACCAAGGCGCTGGAGGGGGCGGCATCACAGGGGGCTGAAACGGAATTGGTACACCTTTATGATCTCAATTTCAGGGGTTGTACCAGTTGTTTTGCCTGCAAAAGAAAAGACGGAAAAAGTTACGGGAAATGTGCGATGAACGACGATTTAGCCCCGATCCTTGAGAAAGTGGAGTCAGCCGATGCCCTTATTTTAGGCTCTCCTATCTATATTGGAACTGTCACAGGAGAAATGAGATCATTTATGGAGAGACTCATATTTCCATACTTAGTATATGATGAAACCCATTCTTCTCTTTTTAAGAGGAAGATATCCATAGGCTCTATTTATACTATGAATGTCACGGAAAATTGGATGGCGGAATTGGGATGCGAACAGTATTTCAATTCGTCTGAAATGTTGTTCGAGCGGGTCTTTGGGTTAGCAGAGTCGCTTTGCAGTTACGATACTTATCAGTTTGATGATTATTCAAAATATGTTAACACCCTTTTTGACCCGGCAAAGAAAGCCGCAAGGCGTAAGGAAGTTTTCCCGAAGGATTGTGAAAAGGCTTTCGCAATGGGAGTGAAATTTGCTAAGCAAGGATAGAGAATTGTGAGATATACATTGGCATTGTCACGGATGTAAATCAATAGATGAAGAAGAATAATAATATTTAATAAATTACTTGGAGGTAAATATTATGAATGTTAGTGAAGCTTTACAAACCCGTCGCTCCTGTAGAGTATTTAAGGCGAAAAAGGTTGACAGAGATACGATTCTTACCATACTGAATGACGCACTGCGTGCCCCGTCTTGGGGGAATACACAGCCCTGGGAAATATGGGTTGCGGGCGGCGAACTACTCACTGAGATTAATCAGGCTTTTTTGTCGAATAAAAAAGAACACGTCCCTACAACGAGTGACATTCCCCGTCCGGTAAAATGGACAGCAGAAGCTAATGCGCACATGAAGAAATTTATATCTGATATCTCTCATGTTGGGGAAGATTCGTCTAAGATGTTCGCGGAACTAAATGACAAGTTTTTTTACGCACCGGTGGTTATTTACCTTTGTATGGATAAGATCCTTTCCTCATGGTCAATGTTCGATCTTGGAGGCATTTCACAGAGCATCATGCTGGCGGCAACTGAACGTGGCCTTGCGACAATGCCAGCGGTGCAGCTCGTTCATTATCCGGAGATTTTACGCAGTAAACTTGAGATTTCAGACAATTTGTCTATTGTCTTGGGAATTGCGATTGGTTATGAAGATGAGCAACATCCGTTCAGCAAATTCGTAAGCACTAGAAGCCAGGTATCGGATGTGGTTAAAATTAAAGGAATGGAATAGAGGTTAAAGCGAAAGATTAACATATTGACCACAAGATAATTATGTTCACCACAATCAATATTCCTTCAGAGAACTATGTAAAAGAAGCTGATTACTTTGGCATAGCCTCCAGACATAAGGAAGATAAATTTGCTAAGACTGGTCTTACAGCGGTGAAAAGTGATATTATTGATGCTCCTTACATAAGGGAATTTCCAATTAATTTGGAGTGTAAAGTTATACAGGTTATTGAACTTGGCCTGCATACTCAGTTTATAGGTGAGGTCATGGATGTTAAAATGGATGAGATCATACAAGAAAAAGGAGATCAGCCGGTTATTGAACAAATAAAACCTTTAATTTTTGCTGCTGACAGTGGCAACTACTATGGTGTAGGGAAACAAATTGCCCAGGCATTTTCTATCGGAAAAGACCTATTGAATAAGGAAAAATAGAAAAGTGGTTTATTAATAGAATAAGAACAATAAGGTAGCGGTTTTTATTTGTTGATATTGTATGGGAAATTCCACAATCTAAAAATTAAATATTATAAATTACACCCCGAAATATAGGCAGGAAAACTAGCTCTATATTTCGGGGTGTAGCTCCTTTGGGGTAATGTGGCAGTTAGGAAAACAGTAGGCTGTCTTTAAGGCAGTACGCCTTTATGGATGAATCGAAAGGTATTTATGAAATTCTCTCAGCTATCAATTAGTAGGAACAATGATCTAATTCTTTGCGATGATGAGAAAGTATATCCTATAAGGACAATATTATGAAAGGTAGTAAATAAAAAGAGGACTTACAAAATTTGTATGGAAAAGTAAATAGCAAGAATATTGAAAATCTATAGGAGGATCATATGGAAAAGGTTTTTTCGAATTTGGATGCTAGTAAGGCCGACCTCGTTAAAGCAATTCAGACAGTAATTGGATTTCACAGTGTTAAAGGAGATCCCCAGCCAGGTGCGCCATTCGGAAAAGAGACTAAAGATGCACTGGATTTTGCATTGGCCGAAGCTAAAAAACTTGGTTTTACCGTAAAGAATCTTGATGGATATTGTGGTTATGCTGAATATGGCGTGGGGGAAGAATATGTTGCGGTACTTGGACATTTAGATGTTGTACCTTTGGGTAAGGGCTGGACTTCTCCACCCCTTGAGGGGAAAATTGTGAACAATTGTATCATAGGACGTGGGGCGATCGATGATAAAGGGCCAATTTTTGCTGCTCTATATGCCTTGGTAGCCATTAAGGATGCGGGTATAACGCTGAAACGTCGCATTCGAGTCATCTTTGGCTGCGATGAAGAAGTTGGTATGAGTGATATGGAGCATTATTTGAAACATGAACCAGCACCATGCTTTGGTTTTACGCCTGATTCTACTTTCCCGGTAACCTATGGAGAAAAGGGGCATGTCAATATTTTTCTCTCCGCAGTGCTTGGGGAACAGCCAGCAACCAATGTGATTGTAAGCATCGGCGGTGGCGATACAATGAACGTTGTACCCGATTATGCGGAAGCTACCGTAAGAGTAACTGATCCTAGTGCTTTCATAGCATTAGCCCAGAGATATACAGAGCGGGAAAAATGTCAGCTGACTGCCGAAGGCGGCAATGGGAATGAAGTGGTGATACAAGTAAAAGGCAGACCTGCTCACGCTATGGAACCAGCGATGGGGGATAATGCTGTTAGCCGTCTGTGTGCTTTTTTAGTGGAATGTCAATTGAGCGGGACACTTGCAGAATTTGTTGGCAAAATTAATACACTCCTAGGGCGGGAATGTGATGGACAGTCTTTGGGTGTTGCGTGCAGCGATGAAGTATCTGGTAGTCTGACCTTGAATTTTTCACGGATTATATACAAGAATGGGAATGGGGAAGCTGGCTGTGACATCCGTGTACCAGTGACTGTGAACCCGGAAACGATAGCGGAAAAAATAAAAACGGCTACAGCTGCTTTAGGACTAAAAGTGAACATACCGGAAATTACCCAGCCACTATATTATCCGAAAGACAGCTTTTTGGTCACGACATTGACTGAAATCTTTTGTCGGCACTTTGGCAAAGACGTTGCACCTATGACTACAGGTGGCGGTACTTATGCAAGAACAATGCCTAATACGGTGGCGTTTGGTATAGCCTTTCCTGGAGGAATTTCTAAAGGTGAACATGAGGCTGACGAAAAACTTGATTTAGATGAATTGACGCTAGCGACAAAAATACTTGCAGAAGCCATGATAAAACTAGCGCAATAATAAGGCATAAAAATAAATAGTGAAACAGCTACCCTCTCTTGTAGAATTTCAGTTATGAAATGGACAAAAGAGGGTAGTTTAAAGTTTTATCAAAATATTGATGCCATATTTATTAGCCTATATCTCATCACCGCTTAGCCAAGTAACATCCAGTGGATTTCTCTCTACAAGTCGTTTAAAACTATATTTAGGAAAACCAACCATAACAGCCCCTGTTAGCGACTTATTCTCTGGTATTTTAAATAAATCCAGTAATGGAGCATAGTTTGAAAACGCACACATCTCGAGGAGGCCTGCCCAAGCAGAACCTATCCCTAATGTATTTGCAAACAGTTCTAAATAAGCAAATGATAAAATTGTATTTTCGCGGCCATTTTTAAAATCTTTGGGAGCAGTTGCTATTATAAGATTGGGGGCAGAATGGAAAATCCCATCGATTCCTTGTTCTCGATAAGCTTGAATATGTAATGGAAAACTCCACCAATGTGACTGATTTTCTTCCATCCATTGAATTACCACTTCAGTTACTTTTTTTAGTATTTTACCGTCATCTACAATAATATAGGAGATTCCTTGCTTATTACTAGCAGTGGGAGCAAACCTCGCGATATCAACCAATTTCAATAATTGGTTTCGAGGCACACTCTCATTTTTATAACAGCGAACGGATCGACGCGATCTAAGATACTGATGAGCCGTTTCAGCATTAATAACCGGAAATTCTTCTAGAGTAATTTGATTGGCTAAAGGTGTTTTAATATTGTCGATTGCTGCACGTGGGCATATGGCAACACAATGCCCGCATGCTATACATGCTTGCGACTCATTTGCGCTTGGACCGTTCTCTTCCATTTTCAGAATTCTTGGTGGACATAGATTCACACAAATTCCGCATCGGGTACATTTTTCTTGGTTAACCTGAATGAAATTCATTTTATCACTCCTACTGTCTATTATTAAATTATGATACTATCATAATTTAATAATAGACAGTAGTGTAATAAATAACAAGTACGTACTTATAAGTGATATAGTATCCATATATATACTGAAATGTAAGTGTTTTCGCTTGCCTTACTAATTATGCAAAAAAACTTTGGCAGCTTAGTGAAAAGCTTACGGGTGTCAAGTTTGTATTTTAGAAATTTGATAAAGCATCTTCCAGAAAGTAGATAAAGGGGACGTTTCTATACGTCGAGTCTGCCCAGTAGAGTTCTTTATATTATATGTCGGATTTTATTGGAGAGTGAGGTATAATATGTAAGAGAGAATGATGCAAGTTGATAAGAAGGAGTAATTATGAATAAACCTATTTTAATAGGTATAGCGGGTGGAACTGGCTCAGGAAAAAGCACAGTAGCAAATGCAATATATAATGCTCTTCCGAAAGAGAGTATTGGAAAAATTGAACAAGATAGTTACTATAAAGACCAAAGCGCGTTATCCTATGAAGAAAGAATAAAAACAAATTATGATCATCCAGATGCTTTTGATACGGAACTATTAATCAGCCATTTAGAGGATTTAAGAAACGGAAAATCTATAGAAAAACCAATATATGATTTTGAAAAGTACAACAGAAAGTCA
>Ga0316613_10001125_pt1 | contig 18608 bp, 15 predicted proteins | sample OWC_soil_day10_C_2_FD_207647 | JGI IMG/M metagenome (GOLD analysis project Ga0316613, IMG submission 207647) | Wetland soil microbial communities from Old Woman Creek delta, Ohio, United States - OWC_soil_day10_CT_b | ecosystem: Environmental > Terrestrial > Soil > Wetlands | place: USA: Ohio...
GAAAAACATCCGCTGATTCTCTGGCTTCATGGTATGGGAGAGGGTGGAACGGATAGTCCGTCAATTCCAATTTCGGCCAATAAGGCGGATATGTTTGCGGATGATTCCCTGCAGTCGCATTTTGGTGGTGCTTATGTACTTGTACCGCAGGCACGTACCTACTGGATGCATGGTTATAAGGATTTTGGGGATGGGACGTCCATCTATGAAGAAAGCCTTATGCAGCTCATTGAGGCTTATGTTGCTGAACATCCGAATGTCGATAAGAGTCGTATTTATATCGGCGGGGATTCCAATGGTGGCTATATGACGATGCTCATGATTCGTGATTATCCGGAGTATTTTGCAGCAGCTTTCCCAACCTGTGAGGGTCTGGCGGATAAACTGATCAGCGATGCGGATATCGAGGCGTTCAAGAAGACACCAATCTGGTTTACTGCAGCGAAGACAGATACGACGCTTCCACCAAAAGACTATGTTGTGCCGACCTTTCAGCGTTTGCAGGCAGCTGGTGCGACGAATGTTCATTTCAGCTTTTTTGACAATGTTGTTGACCAGACAGGCTTGTATAAAAAGGCCGATGGTTCTTCGGCATTTGAATATCCTGGGCATTGGTCCTGGATTTATGTGTACAATGATAAATGTGAGGATACCATTGGTGAGAAGACCGTGAAACTTATGGATTGGCTCGCAGCACAGAAAAGATAACAGTTTTTACAAAGGAGTTTAGATACAATGACATTTCCAAAGAATTTCTTATGGGGCGGTGCAGTGGCTGCCAACCAATGTGAAGGTGCTTATGCTGAAGATGGCAAAGGACTGAGCATTCAAGATGTTATGCCACATGGGATAAAAACTCCGCCTGCCGATGTGCCTACAGAAGATAATATGAAATTAATCGGTGTAGATTTTTATCACCGCTATCCGGAAGATATTAAGCTTCTAGCAGAAATGGGGTTCAAAGTATTTCGTACATCGATTGCCTGGAGCCGTATTTTCCCTCAGGGCGATGATTTAGAACCAAATGAAAAAGGACTTGCATTTTACGATAATTTGTTTGATGAATGTCATAAATATGGCATAGAACCTTTGGTTACGCTATCACATTATGAAACACCGCTTAATTTGGCGAAAAAGTATGATGGTTGGGCGAATCGTGAGCTTATTGGTTTTTACGAACGGTATGTACGAACGGTTTTTGCCCGTTATAAAAGTAAAGTGAAATATTGGCTTACCTTCAATGAAATCAATTCCGTTTTGCATGAGCCATTCATGAGCGGCGGGATTTATACTCCGAAAGATCAATTATCAAAGCAGGATCTTTATCAGGCGATTCATCATGAATTGGTTGCTTCAGCGCTGGCAACGAAAATTGCGCATGAAATGATGCCGGGAGCAAAAATCGGTTGTATGATTCTCAGTATGCCAACTTATCCGCTGACGTCCCATCCAGATGATGTGATTGCAGTAATGAAAGCAGAACATATGAACTATTTCTTTGGGGATGTACATGTCCGAGGCGAATATCCGGGCTATATCAAACGTTATTTTAAGGAAAACCATATTGAATTGAAAATAGAAAAAGAAGATAAAGAAATTCTTAAACATACCGTAGATTTCGTTTCCTTTAGCTATTATATGAGTATTTGTGAAACAGCTAATTTGCAAAAAAAGAAAAAAGGTGAGGGAAATCTTATGGGCGGCATACCAAATCCATATCTTCCTTCTTCTGAATGGGGCTGGCAGATCGATCCCCAGGGCATCCGTTATGTTCTAAATATGTTTTGGGATCGTTGGCAGAAGCCTCTGTTTATTGTAGAAAATGGTCTGGGTGCTGTAGATGAACTTGTAGATGATGGGCAAGGCGGAAAAACGGTGCATGATGAGTATCGTATTTCTTATTTAAAAGAACATCTTATCCAGGTAAGAGAAGCAATCGCCGACGGTGTTTTGGTCATGGGATATACAACTTGGGGCTGCTTTGATGTGGTAAGTGCATCAACGGCGCAGTTGAAGAAGCGTTATGGTTTTATCTATGTCGATCGTCATGATGATGGAAGTGGTACGTTAGCAAGATATAAGAAAGATTCGTTTTTCTGGTACAAAGATATCATTGCAAGCGACGGAGCAAAGCTTGATAGTAGGCTTTGATATAAGTGATCAGGTATATTTTGACATCATCTCGGGTAAGGCGCAGCCAAGTGGATTATTGCCGATGCAGATGCCAGGATTGAATTTCAACAAAGCCATCTGATATGGCTTTGTTGGACCTCGCATTTTAGTAAGTGCAGACTTATTAACAAAAGGGGGGAGAATAAAGAATGAATCAACATTGATGATTTCGGACTTCATCCATCCCCAAAGTCCTTCAATAAGATTATATTTAGGTCGGATGAGCTTGACAATTCGCCAATCAAATAAATTATAAATAGTATAGATGGATGGGAAAACACTCTTTAAACGAGTGTTTTTTTATATAATGGATGGTTATCACTAATTAGAATGAAATATTATTATGATCTATTTGGGCAAATGAAGTGCCCATTGGGCATCCAGATTGCTGCTGCAACTCTGGAGTAATAATAAATTCTTGAAATTATAAAAAAACTGTTTGACAAGAACATGATTATAAAGTACGATTTAAATATATCGCATACGAAATATTAGTATAGAAAATATTTGTAGACGAAACATATAGAAAGGCGGTAAAAATGGAAAACTTACATGATGGCGCACAAATTACAAAACTTTTTCAGGAAGTAATGCACCTTTTCAGAAAAAGGATGAGTAAAGTTTTTGAAGATATAGGTATGACTGCACCTCAAAGCATGGTTTGTGTTATCTTAAGTAAAGAAAAAGAACTTAAGATAACAGAATTAGGTACGAGGCTTAGTTTATCTAATAGTACGGTATCAGGGATTGTCGACAGACTTGAGAAGCAGGGAATGGTAGAAAGAAAAAGAAGTGAAAAAGATAAAAGAGTCGTTTATGTCAGTATAACTCCTGCTTTTAAGGAAATGCACCAGAAATTTCATAAATGGCTAGAGGAAAATATTGAACAAACAATGAACAAAGGTACTCCCGAAGAGCTTGCTAAAATATTTGTGGGCTTAGATGCTTTAAAGAAACTTCTAGGCAACCGAGAAGAATGAATGAGCTCACAAGATTGGAGAGCGATGTAAATGCTTAAATTGTATAGATTCCTAAAACCATATACAACATATATAGCTGTCATTATCGTATTATTGTGTGTGCAGGTGTTTTCAGATCTCTATTTACCCACCTTAATGGCAGATATTGTTGACAATGGCTTAGCGAATAAGGATGTTGATTATATTCTTCATCTTGGCCGTTTTATGTTACTTATTGCGGCAGGGGGAACTTTATGCGCAATTCTTGCAACCTATCTCTCTTCAAAAATAGCCGTTGGTTTTGGAATCATATTACGTGAAAAAATTTTTACTAAAGTGGAAGAGTTTTCTTTGCATGAGTTTGATAAATTCGGAACGGCCACACTGATTACAAGAACGACTAATGATGTAACTCAAATTCAGCAAGTATCAGTTTTGATCTTTAGTATGATGATTACTGCGCCTTTAACTTGTATTGGTGGAGTGATCATGGCTCTGCAGCAAGATAAAGAGTTAGCCTGGGTACTGGTAGTTGCAATTCCAATCCTGTTCACTGTCATTGGTATTACTTTGAAAAGAGGTTTGCCATTATTTAAGGTTATGCAGAAAAAAATAGATAAATTAAATCTTGTGCTACGGGAAAAGATTACGGGCATCAGAGTGGTACGTGCTTTTAATCGCATCGAAAAAGAAAGAGTGCGCTTTGATGATGCCAATGCAGACCTTATGGATAACGCAGTTAAGGTCAATATAATCATGGCTCTACTAATGCCAGCAATGATGCTGATTATGAATTTAACAACGGTAGCAATTATTTGGTTTGGTGCGATTCGAATAGAGGATGGAACCATGCAGATTGGATCACTATTGTCATTTATTCAATACGCTACTCAAATATTATTCTCATTACTCATGCTTGTCATGTTATTTATTATGGTACCACGTGCACAAGTTTCGGCAGTAAGAATCAACGAAGTGCTTGCAACGAATCTTGACATCGTTGATCCTGAAAAAATAGAACTAGCCAGTAGTGAAAAAGGTTTTGTAGAATTTAAGAAAGTTTCCTTTCGGTACCCTGGCGCAGATCAACCAGCGCTGAGCAATATAACCTTTAGCGTAAAACCAGGAGAATTGACTGCAATTATTGGAGGTACTGGTTCAGGGAAATCCACGTTGGTTAACTTAATTACACGCTTTTACGATGTAGAAAGCGGTAGTATTTTGGTTGATGGTGTTGATGTTCGTGCAATGAGTCAGCAAGCACTTCGTGCTAAGATTGGTTTTGTCCCTCAGAAAACAGTACTTTTTTCAGGTACCATTGCTGAAAATATAAGATACGGAAAAGAAAATGCGACGATGGAAGAAATTGAACATGCAGCTCATGTTGCACAAGCAACAGAGTTTATCTTAGGGGTAGAAGCAGGCTTTGATCATGAGATTGCCCAAGGAGGAACTAATGTTTCTGGGGGACAAAAGCAACGGCTCTCGATTGCCCGTGCTTTAATTAGAAAAGCGGAGATCTATATTTTTGATGATAGTTTTTCCGCACTTGATTTTAAAACAGATGCAAGGTTACGTGCAGCACTCAAACCTGAAATTTCGGATGCTACGGTTTTTATTATTGCGCAAAGTATTTCAACAGTTAAGGATGCTGATCGAATTATCGTCTTAGATGCAGGACAGATATCTGGCATTGGCACGCATAAAGAATTGATCGATACTTGTAAGGTATATGGAGAAATTGTAGCTTCACAGCTTTACGAGGAGGAATTAGCATGAGTGAAGAACGTAATGCTGATAAATCCAAAAAAGGTTTTGGTTCAGGGGGGCCAATAGGATCCCTGGGTAAACCGGTAGAAAAAGCAAAGAATTTCAAGGGGACATTTTTCAGGTTGCTTGGATATTTAAAGCCTCAGAGAATTAAATTTAGTATCGTGTTTATCGCTGCCATTTTAAGCACAATGTTTAGTATTATTGGCCCGAAAATCATGGGCCGGGCGATAACGAAAATAGCAGAAGGTTTTGAGGCCAAAATGATAGCTTTAAAGATGCATCAGCCTATTCCAACTATGGAGTTCACGTATATTGGTCAGATCGTATTCATTTTGTTAGGGTTATATCTTATTAGTGGGGCATTTAGTTATCTTCAGCAATATATTATGGCTGGAGTTGCCCAAAAAACAGTTTATAATATGCGTAAAGAAGTGGATGAGAAGCTTTCATGCTTGCCGCTTAAGTTTTTTGATGGAAGAACACATGGGGAAATATTGAGCCTAGTTACCAACGACCTCGATAATATCTCAACGACTCTACAGCAAAGTCTTACTCAACTCATTACTTCCATTGTGACAATTGGCGGTATTATAGTTATGATGCTTTCCATAAGTCTCTTATTAACACTGATTGTTATTCTGACGTTGCCTCTCTATATTGCAGTAACCATGATGATTGCCAAACGCTCTCAATCATACTTTGCTGCTCAGCAAAAATCATTAGGGGAACTTAATGGGCATGTTGAAGAAATGTATACGGGGCATAAAATAGTTAAGGCTTTTGGCCGTGAGAAGGAATCCATCGAAACCTTTAATTCTATTAATGCTAAACTCTATACTGCTGGCTATAAAGCACAGTTTATTTCAGGAATAATCATGCCTTTAATGAGATTTGTCAGCAATCTAGGATATATTATTATTAGTGTTGTTGGTGCTCTATTTGCAATGAAGGGTATCATTACAATTGGTGATATTTTGGCATTTATTCAATATTCAAGACAATTAACTATGCCAATCGTGCAAACTGCCAATATAGTGAATATTATTCAATCAACGGTGGCATCTGCTGAGCGCGTCTTTGAACTGCTCGATGAGGAGGATGAAGTACCGGATAGTGCTGATGCTAAGGTGATAGCCTTCCCTAAGGGAGAAGTGAAATTTGAAAACGTAGATTTCAGCTATCAGGAAGAGGTACCCCTTCTAAAGGCCATCAATATTGATGTCAAACAGGGACATACAATCGCCATCGTTGGGCCAACTGGTGCGGGTAAGACAACACTGGTTAATTTACTGATGCGCTTCTATGAAATAAATTATGGTAAAATAAGGATAGACGGAGTAGATATCCGAGATATAAAGCGTGGTGCACTGCGCAGTATGTTCGGGATGGTGCTTCAGGATACCTGGCTCTTTAATGGTACTATAATGGAGAATATCGCTTACGGTCGTGAAGGTGCGACAGAGGAAGAGGTTATACAAGCAACGAGAGCTGCTCATGCCCATCACTTCATTAAAACACTTCCTGATGGCTATAATACAATCATAAATGAGGAAGCTTCGAATATCTCCCAGGGACAAAAACAGCTTTTGACGATTGCTCGTGCAATCCTGGCAGATCCTACAATCTTGATTCTTGACGAAGCTACAAGTAGTGTTGACTCAAGAACTGAGGTTTACATTCAAAGAGCGATGACTGAACTTATGCATGAAAGAACTAGCTTTGTCATTGCCCATAGACTGTCTACGATTAGAGAGGCCGAATTGATACTGGTTATGAACAAAGGCAGTATTATTGAAATGGGTAGCCATAAGGAGCTTCTTGCTCAGAACTGTTTCTATGCAGATCTGTATAACAGTCAGTTTGTAGGAGCAAAATAGGGCCATTGAGAATTAGCATCGCTATGAATTATCAATTGTCGATTATCCCAAAAGTTGGAAGTACATCACCTTGCATTTTTTGAGGGCAACAAGGTAATGGGAATCTATAAACCGTTAATCTAACATTATAATTGAGGCTGCTGAAAAACCTATGATTATCTAGCAGAACTCAGTAACTGTATAAAAAGAGACGACTCTAAATTCAAATCTTGAATTTAGAGTCGTCTTTTTTGAGATTGGAGCGTCACACAATCTCTCTTGCCGTTCAATCACAGTATCCTCCTATTTAATCTTGATACTATAATTATATACCTTTTCTACCTACAGGGACTTCTTCAATGGCCTCAAGAAATTCAATCAGTCTTTTTAAGAGTTGAATTTATAAACAAGGCTAAAGATATCGTAGCTTGATCTTAAATTTTAATCTAATTCTAATCTTTGTCTAATGAGAGTGTAATGTTCCAAGAGTATTATAAAGTATCAATCAAAATGAGACGTAAAAAGTCGTTCAAAGAATAAATAGAAAAGATAAAAGCGGCGCTTCTATAGGCCATATAGTTTTAGTCGGCAAACTATTGGGGCTTCTAATATTTAAAAAAAAGGATGATGCTATTGTCTACTAACAAGCTTTTATGGATAACAGTTATGACAACATTTCTGATAAAGTCTTTGCTGGCGTATGTGATTCCGTTCACTGGTGATGAGGCCTTATTCTATACATGGGGAACGTTTCCGGATATCGGTTTTTATGATCATCCGCCAATGATTGGATGGCTGCTGGCGCTAATTATGAAATTTAGCGCAAGTCCGTATGCCCTCCGTCTCCCACCGCTTATTTTCCCGTATATTGTTAGTGCTGTTATTTATAGTCTGTTAAAGGTTCTCGATAAAAACCTCGCCCGTTGGGCGGTAATCTTATTTTTAGTATCACCGTTCAATATGATGAATATATTGGTTACCACCGATACACCGCTTTGTTTGTTTGTCTCACTGTCGGCGGTCTGTTTTTATCACGGTTTGCACCGTAATAATCTGCTGTACTTAATGTTAGCAGGAATCTTCCTCGGAGGCGCTTTTTTATCAAAATATTTTGCAGTCTTACTTCTTATTGCCTATGGCTTCTATGTGCTGATTTATCAGCGTAATCGCCGGGGATTTGCCGCACTTGCCCTTGTGGTTGTTTGCACCATACCCTTTGGTCTGCTGAATCTATACTACAACTACACTCATGCCTGGTCGAATATTATGTTTAATGTATTTAACCGAAATCACGATATAGGCTCCTTTAAGCCTGGATATTTCTTGGCTTATTTGGGGCAAATACTGTTTTTGCTGACGCCTGTTGTGATCTACTTCTTACTTCGTCCGGTGAAATTAACGCGGCAATTTGTGGCTGCAGAGTCACTTCGACGTTACCATTCCATTTTATGTTTTGTGCCTCTGGGCATATTTGCCCTGTTGTCTTTCACCAAATCAATTGGCATTCACTGGCCGCTGGCGTTCATACCATTTGGGTTCATTCTTACCATCTTTCGCTTTAATGAAGCAACTTTCCGCAAAGCGTCGTTGTTGGTGGCAGGGTGTACGTTTGCTATCAATTTCTTCATAGCATATATCGTGATTGAACCGCCTAGGAATTTGACACAAAGCAAGACTTATCAGCAAGCGTTATTCTATCTTAAACCCCAGGCAGCAGCAGATAGTCTCAAGCCTTATACTGAGGATTATATTCTGACTACTGAAAGCTATTCCAAGTCAGTATTGCTCTATTACTATACAGGCCAATATATAAGTGTCTTTGGGCCGGGCTCGTTTCACGCCCGCCACGATGATATGTACACTGATTTTCGGCAATTTGACAAAAAGAATATAATAATCTTTCGCACTGCCCCGCCTGATAAGAATAAATACACAACCTATTTTCAAACAGTTTCTGTTAAAGAAATAGAGTTAGATAATACAAAATTGTATTTGATCGAAGGTAACGCTTTTAAGTATGATGTTTACCGGGAACAGGTTTTACGGCCGATCAAAAATAACTATTATCAAATTCCGGCGTGGCTGCCAACGCAGGGTAATTATTTTATCGACAAATATTTTCCGGAAGAATCTATAACGCACTAAGTTACTGTCATTGCGAGAAAGGTCGCAATCTCCCCACGAGCTACGAGATTACGACCTTCCTCGCGATGACAAATGTAGATTATTTAATGCATTATATATAGTACTATTTTAACAGTATATGAGGTGAAGCTATGTTTATATATGATATATGTGTGATTGGAGGATGTGGGCATGTCGGATTGCCCTTATCCATCGCGCTAGCTGAGCGTGGCAAGAAAGTAATAGTCTATGATATTAACACAGAGTCAGTAAATACCGTAAGACAAGGGAACATGCCTTTTCATGAAAAAGGTGCCGGTGAGATGTTGCAAAAGGTACTTGCCGACAGTACGCTGAAGCTTTCTGATTCGCCGAATGTAATTTCTGATAGTGAGATTGTAATTATGATTATTGGCACCCCAGTGGATGAACATTTAAACCCGAAATTCCAAGTGATGATTGATTCGGTGAATCAGTGCATTCCCCATTTTCGCAATGGACAAACCTTGATTTTGCGCAGCACAGTATATCCAGGTATTAGTGAGCGGGTAAATGACTGGTTACGGGAAGCGGGATTAGCCATGAATGTTTGTTTTTGTCCAGAACGGATCTTAGAAGGTGAGGCTATGGCTGAACTATATTCCTTGCCACAGATTATTTCGTCCTTCACACCGGAAGGCTTGCAAAAATGCCGGGATTTATTTGGCCTGCTGACTGATGAACTGGTGGAAGTTCAGCCAACCGAAGCGGAATTGGCTAAGCTGTTTACCAATGTCTGGCGGTATATTAAATTTGCTGTCGCTAATCAATTTTATATGATTGCCAATGATTATAACCTGGATTTTTATAATGTACATCATGCAGTAACACACCAGTATGACCGCGCTAAAGATTTACCGAAAGCCGGCTTTGCCGCCGGGCCTTGTTTGTTTAAAGATGCGATGCAGCTGGGTGCTTTCAATAATGGCAACTTTTATCTGGGGCATTCAGCCATGCTGGTCAATGAGGGGTTACCAAATTATGTAGTGCAGAAGTTAAAAGCAAAATATCTGCTAAAAAATATGACGGTAGGTATTTTGGGCATGGCATTTAAAGGGAACTCTGATGATATCCGTGAATCCTTGTCGTACAAATTGCATAAAATCTTGCAAGTCCATGCGGGCAAGGTCTTGAGTGAAGATCCTTATGTGACTGATGCTTCCTTGCTGCCCCTAGCGAAAGTCATTGAGGAGGCCGATATTTTGATTATTGCAACACCACATAAACAATATAGAGAGCTGAATGTTCCGGAAAATAAGATTATTATCGACATCTGGAATGTGTTGGGAAGAGGAGGTCTAATATAATGAAGCTGCTTGTTACAGGTTCAGCCGGATTTATAGCCGGTTACCTGGTGGAAGAATTATTGAAACGCGGTCATTCGGTTGTAGGGATTGATAACTATAGTAAATATGGCCCTGTAGAAAAATCATATGATCATCATCCCAATTATATTTTTGCCCAAGGAGATGTGAAGGATACCCAGCTGATGAAAGAACTAATCGCTGACTGCGATCAAGTTGTGGCGATTGCGGCGATGATTGGTGGGATCACTTATTTTCATGAATATGCCTATGATTTGCTCGCAGAAAATGAGCGAATTAGTGCAGCTACCTTTGATGCTGCCATCTGGGCACATCAACATAAAAAATTACAAAAGATTAATGTCTTATCCTCTTCGATGGTGTATGAATCTACTATCGTTTACCCCAGCCCGGAAGGCGAACAATTACGATGCCCGCCGCCGCTGTCTACTTATGGGTTTCAAAAGTTGGCGTGCGAATATTTTGCTAAAGGTGCCTGGGAGCAATACAAACTTCCCTATACGATAATCCGCCCCTTTAATTGTGTGGGAACTGGTGAACGACGAGCTAAAAATGAAAAAGAAATTTTTTCGGGAAATGTAAAACTGGCCATGAGCCATGTTGTTCCCGACCTGGTGCAAAAGATGCTAAAGGGGCAAGATCCACTTCATATTTTAGGAGCTGGGAACCAAATACGTCATTACACCTATGGCGGTGATTTAGCAGAGGGAATTGCGCTGTGCATTGAAAACGAAAAAGCAGTTAATGAAGACTTCAATCTCTCAACATCGGTTTCGACTACTGTATTAGAGCTGGCAGAAGCCATTTGGAACAAGGTAAATAGGGACAAGCCATTTCGCTACATATCGGATACACCTTTTGTGTATGATGTGCAAAAACGGATACCTGCAGTAGAAAAGGCGAAAAAGTTGCTTGGTTTTGAGGCTAAGTCGGATTTAAGCGATATGCTTGATGAAGTCATTCCCTGGATACAAAGGCAAGTTAGGGCAGGGAATATTTAAATATGTAAAGAGGCGGAATTAAAACTCCCCTATAAACAATGAAACAGAGAGGTTTTTAACATGCTTGATTTAGTTGTGCCGGTATACAATGAAGGGGCAAACATCGTAAAGCTGCTTAATCAGATAGAGATCAGTATCAAGACAGAAAAACAGTTGACGATTGTCTATGACTGGGAGGGCGATAACACCTTGCCGGTTGTGGAAGAAGTTCGCTCAAAGTATAACTTCCCAATTTTCCTAAAAAAGAATATCTATGGCCGTGGTGCGCTCAATGCTATAAAAACAGGTTTACATACCTTTGAAGGCAAAGTAGTGTTAGTTTTAATGGCTGATTTATCAGATAGTCTGGAAGTAGTGGATGAAATGTACGATAAAATTGTAAAAGAGGGCAATCATCTCGTTTGCGGTTCACGGTATATGGAAGGCGGGAAACAACATGGAGGACCGTTCATTAAAAAGACGTTGTCCCGTCTTGCCGGTGTAAGTCTTCATTGGGCAGTAGGGATTCCTACCCATGATATATCCAACAGCTTTAAAATGTATCATAAGGCTGTCATTGAATCGATTCAAATTGAGAGTAGCGGTGGCTTTGAAATCGGCATGGAAATTACGGTAAAAGCATATTTGAATGGCTATCGAATCACTGAGGTTCCTTCTTCCTGGTATGATCGGACAGCAGGGGAATCACGTTTTCAATTGTTCAGATGGCTGCCATTCTACTTGAAATGGTATTTATTTGCACTGCGTAAAATATGGTTTAACGTAAAAAATGTACAGTTTCAGCAAAATAACGGAAAAAATGTTATCCCCAAATAGCGGACTGTATAATCAGCTTCTGCGCTATTTTTGTGTTGGCGGTATCTCTGCTCTGGTAGACTGGGGCCTGTTTTACGTTCTCCACCTGATGGTCGGGCTTCATTATATTGCTGCGGCTTCCGGCAGCTTTTTCGTATCTTTTATCGTCAATTTTTTCTTGGGAAGAGAGTTTGTCTTTAAAAATCAGTGTAAGTTCAATGCCAACATTGAGGCATTAAGTATAGTAGCCATGAATACGACCGGATTGCTGTTTGACCTATTGATTATGTCCTTAGCTATTAAATTGGTGCATATACATCCGGTGGCAGCCAAGATTGGAGCTACAGGCCTCGTGTTTATCTGGAATTTTTCCATACGAAGATGGTGGCTGTATCGACAGACTTTTTAATATCATCTGGTGATCAACTGAAGAGCGCTCTAGATTGCGGTAAAGGCGCTGTCATGGTTACAGGCCACTGTGGCAACTGGGAGCTTCTTGGCGCGGCATTGGCTTATCAAGGATTTCCTATGGTAGCCGTAACCAAGCGTCAAAGAAATCTAAGTTTCGATAGATTTATCAATGTGTTCCGCCATATACCACCTGATGTCACTGTGCTATATAAAGACAACTTACGCGATGTCATTCGCGCATTAGGTGAAAACAAAATACCTTTAATTTTTATTGACGTCGACGGGCATGACACCGGAGTTTTTGTTGAATTTTTCGACCGATGGACTTCTACTCCGCCCGGCGCAGCAGTTCTAGCGAGAATGTGTGGCTGCCCATTAGTGCCTGCATTCATCAGTCAAGCCTCAAACGGTAAACATCACATTACACTACAAACACCTATTTGGGTAGATAATTCCGTCAATAAAGAAACGGTCATATACGATACAATGCAGCACTTGTCTTTCATATTAGAACAACATATTCGCCGCTTGCCCCACGAATGGTTTTGGCTTCAGGATCGTTGGCGCACGAAAAAAACGAATAATGGCTTGTGAGCCATTATTGAAAAAATGGACAGTAAAAAGCTTGGGAAAACGCAATAGATCGCCGGTATTATCCCGAATTTCATAGGTGATCCATATCTCACCGCGGAGTGTATTCACTCCGCGGTGTAAAATTTCATCTACGCAGTAACGGCCTGTTAGATCTGGATGAAGCTCTCAAAATTCTGCTGCTTTTGAGTGTACGAAAGAACCGTTCAATCATGCCGTTGTTCTCAGGTTCCTGACCACGTGATTTATGATGTGGACTACTATACTAACCGTGATTTAGCTTATTCTTTCCTGAAGAATAAGCTAAGGGCAATTAACGAGCATAACAGAGCTATTGAATTAAAACCGGCAAAAGCTTCTGTCAAGCAGGTCAATTATATCTAAAAAAATTCACCTTTGATATAGAATCGCATCATCTTTGATGACGAAAAGAACTTATGCTTAATTTGTATATTTTAGCATAAGTTCTTTTATTTATATGGTAAATATATTAAGAATAAGACTGCCGGTGCAATAACTTGGCAAAGGTATAGGTCATATATTGCCTCTTCCATTTCATGTTGGCGGAAAAGTCCACGTCCTCTGTCCGCTTATGAGAAAAATCTATATAGTGAAAAAAATGTAGAAAAAAGTAGAAATTTAGAAGATTTTACACGAATTTAATTTAAAGTTAATATTGAAAGTTAGCTAATAGTATACGATTATGATGTATACATCATTGTAATGAAAAACGATAGACTTATATTCTTAAAACTGCTAAGAAGGAGGTAATCGGGAACATGAACACAATGAAAGTAATTATTGTAGATGACTTACCATTTCCACAGATGATTCTAGCAGATAAGCTCAGCGGCTTTATCTGTAAATTGGAAGAAATAACTTAATATATTGAATAAATGACAAAATCATGGTGAAAATCAATAAGTATAGGAGGATAGAAAATGAAATATTCTAGAAGTATAAAGACTATTTTTATTGCTGGAATGCTTATAATAATTGCTATTGTCATGAGTATTCAAGCAGGGATGAGTTTATACTCTTTCAAAAACAGCATGGAAACAAAGGTTTACGAGAATCTCAACAATCAAGCAGGGCAAATACAGAATAAACTTAATGGACGTTTTGATCAGATTGGCAAGTATAGTGAACTTATGGCTTACAATATTGGATCCATGTCTCATTATGATTCAGATATGCTTTTAAGAGTTATAGAAAAGTACATAGAATCGGATAGCTTAATTATTGGAGCTGGTTTTTGGTTCGAACCAAATGCTTTTCAGCCTGACCTTAAATATTATGGACCCTATAAATACAAGGATGATAAAGGCAAAATTGTTATGACCTGGGAATATAGTAATGAAGAATATGATTATTTTAAGTATGACTGGTATAAAGAAGGTCTTGCGACCAAAGAAAAAATCGTATGGAGTAGCCCTTATGAAGATGCTGTTACCAAGATGCCCATGATTACTTCAAGCAGTCCTATTATAAAATTGGGTAAAGTAGTCGGAGTTACTACGACTGACATCGGTCTTAATGAGTTTTCAGATTATATAAAGAATATTACGATTGGCCAAGCAGGCTATGCCTTTATCGTCAGTGCAGATGGAACGTACCTTGCTCACAAACAACAAGAGAAAAACCTAAAAGAAAAAATAACCGATGATAATGATGCAAAAGTTAAAAAATTGGGTGCTGAAATTATTAATAACAAAAATAATGAAATCAAAGTATCAAAAGACCAACTGTTCGGTGCAGATAACTTTGTTGCTTATGCGCCAATTGGTAATACAGGATTGCATCTAGTTATTGTCTATCCGGCGGAAGAAGCCTATCGAGATTTAAATAAAGTGATTATGCTGAATATAGGCATATTTGTAGCCTCTGTCGTTATATTAATAATTGTGTTGGCGTGGTTATTTAATTCGAAAATTAGCCATCCTATTGAAGCCTTGATGTTGGGAGCAGAAAAAATTGCGATAGGCGATTTGTCAGTTCATTTTGCTGTGAATTCAGAAGATGAAATGGGGCGATTGGCAGGAAGTTTAAATAGAATGACAGATAATTTACGAACCATTATATCAAGGGTATCTCAATCAGCGGAACATCTTGCAACTTCAGGTGAACAACTCAGCGCTAGTGCTGAGCAGTCATCACAAGCTGCCAATCAGGTTGCAGGATCGATTACAGAAATTGCGCAAGGCGCGGAAGAACAAATCAATTATGTTAATGAAACATCTTCTGTGGTTGGGGAGCTTGCAATAAATCTACAGCAAGTAGCCTCAAATAGTTCCCGTGTGGTTGAACAATCAGCTCAAGCTGCTGAAACGGCAAAAGAAGGTGGTAAGACTGTCGATAAGGCTGTGAGTCAAATGACCAAGATTGAAAATACAGTCAACAATTCTGCGCAAGTTGTTGCTCGACTTGGTGAGCGGTCCAAGGAAATCGGACAAATTGTAGAAACTATATCAGGAATAGCTGGGCAGACAAATCTCTTAGCGCTTAATGCGGCTATTGAGGCTGCAAGAGCTGGTGAGCAAGGGCGAGGATTTGCCGTTGTAGCGGACGAAGTCCGTAAGCTTGCCGAACAATCTCAAGATGCGGCAAAACAGATAGCTGTGTTAATTAGCGGAATTCAGAAGGATACAGACAAGGCCGTGGTCGCTATGAATGATGGCACGAGGGAAGTTAAGTTTGGAGCAGAAGTTGTAAATACGGCAGGTATGGCATTTAAGGATATAACTGATCTGGTAATGCAGGTATCTGACCAGTTGAAAGAAATTTCAGTCACAATTCATCAGATAGATTGTGGAAGCCAGAAAATTGTATCATCAGTAAAAGATATCGATATGCTCAGCAAAAAAGCCGCAGGAGAAGCGCAGATGGTGTCGTCAGCTACAGAAGAGCAAGCGGCGTCTATGGAAGAAATAGCATCATCCAGTCAGAGCCTTTCACACATGGCACAGGAGCTGCAGGACTTGATTCGCAAGTTCCACGTTTAGTGCATGCATAAAAACAAAGGATAGGGATGCTGGTTTATAAGACTAAAAATTCATCGATTAAGCCTAGGTTTTATAAATTAGTAGACGGAGCTTCACCATAGGATCTTATTGCAAATTTTTATTGCTTTCTTTGAGATATTTTTGTTTGAAGTAACGTCCGCGAATTTCTAGAATATCACAGGTACCATCGTCAACAATACGAACATAACCTTGTCCAATAAATTTTAACTCTTTTTCTTCACCAGGTGCTTGCACTTCTTCCCACCTAAAACGCCGTTCTTCGTTTGTACCTGGGTTTTCGACAAAAATTTCTTCATCCAGATTTGGTTTCTCGTCACCATTACAAAGCGCAAAACTCTCTTTGAGTTTGCTGATGAAAACCTCACAATATTGATCGGGAATATCTAATGCACCTTCTTCATCACCCTTGAGATCATCCATGATGAGAAAAAGAGCATTACCAAAAATAATTTGATCTTGATCAGGTTCAGGAAAACGACGATTTGCTGTTAGTTGTAGCGGAATTGCCATATCGTTGATAAAAATATGTAAGGATAGACCTTCACCAACTTCGAATAAGCGAGAACTAATGAAATTTCCGCCTAATACACTGGCCATTTCTTCAAGTTGTTTATCAATCGCCGTTGATAGTTTGTAGACAGCAGGATCTTTACCTACTTCCATTAGGATTGCATTTAATGTTGTCATTGTTTGCTCCTCATATCATTTCAGTTTTTTATTTGCAAAAAAGAAGTTTTTCAAATGATTATAATTGTAGATAATTTTACTTCACTCGTCAAGCGGCATGAACTTTCTTAAAGCGGTATTTTCAGTTTTTTTTCAGAAGGGGGGACTTGCAGGGACAATTCCGGCGAGTCGCAATTTGGGTTTTGTCATTATAAGTGATACACAGAATTGTATATAAAGGGTGGCCTTCTGTCAGAAATTGATACCTGCTGGATTAATAGAAATTCACAAGAATGCTCTGCAGAAATTCAAAGTACATACACAGTCACAAGCTTAGTGGAATTATATGATATTTGCACCCCGATAAAATGAGCATAATGGGTGGCTGAGTATTGGGTCACAGATCGCTTCCACTATTCAAATCCGGATTTCCTTACAATAATTAAAAATCGCTATTTGTCTGATTAACAGGCGAATAGCGATTTTTGTTTTAAACAGCATACTTTTGCATTTAAAATTAATTGAGGAGAAGGGCATCACCCGTAACGTGGCAAACGGTGAAATCAATATCGTGATGTAAATGAATAGCAGGAATTGACGATTAAGAAAGAAAAACTAGCCATAACTTACTTTTTGATACTTTTCATGTCCGGTATGGCGAAATATGATTAGCAAGAGATCTTGACGGTACCCGTCTACTTTATGCTACTAAGCCTTATGAAAGACTTTAACGATAAAGGAAAAGGGCTATTACAAAAACTCAACCGAGTTCTGAATAGCCCTTTTGAATATTTCCGTATTCTATTTTTTATTACTTTAAAGTGTGTATATAATCAATAAGATCTTTAAATTGCGCACCATTCTTCTCAATTACTGGTTTAACGGCTTCTTGCCACTCAGCTACGTTGTCAACAGGAGTAATTGTAACGCCTGAAGCTTTAATCTTTGCGTTGGATTTTTCCTCATATTTAGCCCATTCTTCCTTTTCTGTGGCAACAGAAGCAGTAGCAGCATCTTGAATAATCTTTTGATCAGCCGGTGAAAATTTATTCCACATAGCTAAGTTCATCAGAAGTACTTCAGGAACACGCTGATGTCCATCTAAAAGATAATTCTTCGCAACTGTATAGTGGTTTGCAGATTCAAATGAAGGTGCATTATTTTCTGCAGCATCAATTGTACCAGTTTGTAATGCTCCAAATACATCACCATATGGCATTACAATCGGATTTGCACCTAGAGCAGTAACCATCTCAAGGGTAATTGCACTTTGTTGTACGCGTATTTTTTGACCTTTCAAGTCGGAAAGCTTGGTAAGAGGCTTGCTGGAATAGAAGCTTCTAGCGCCAGACTCGTAGTAAGCCAATCCCATCATATTAGATGTTTGAAGGTCTTTTAGCAGTTTCTGCCCTTTATCGCTATTCAAAAATGCCCATTCTTGACTTGAGTCTGTAAATAAATATGGAAGAGCAAATAATCCCATTTGGGAGTTGAAGGAGGTAAGTGTAGCACTGCTAACTCTTGTCATATCAACTGTACCACCTGTTTGAACCTGACTTACAGCTGAGTTTTCGTCACCTAATGTTCCGCCAGGATAGACTTCAACATTAATTCTTCCTTTTGTAGCTTCTTTAACAAGTTCTGCAAATTTCTTGTCACCTAATGTTGTAGGATAGTCCGCTGGGTGAGCTTCAGCCAGTCTTATAGTGACTTTTGCTCCTTCACTCGCTTTTTCTTTTGAAGCACCTGAGCTACAACCTGTCAACAAAGCAGCAGATAACAGCGATATGATTAGAACTGACAAACTTTTTTTCATTTTCTTAGCTCCTTTAATTTATTATTTTAAATACTAAATGTATTTAACGCAAGAAAT
>Ga0316613_10001127_pt1 | contig 18592 bp, 15 predicted proteins | sample OWC_soil_day10_C_2_FD_207647 | JGI IMG/M metagenome (GOLD analysis project Ga0316613, IMG submission 207647) | Wetland soil microbial communities from Old Woman Creek delta, Ohio, United States - OWC_soil_day10_CT_b | ecosystem: Environmental > Terrestrial > Soil > Wetlands | place: USA: Ohio...
ATTGTTAAATATGGCTATTTCTGAACCGCTATTTACCGGTATATAGAGTCCAGCTTGGGTCATAAGAGCAAATAGGCCTAACGTTTTTAAGGTAACAGTCTTTCCTCCAGTATTAGGCCCCGTAATTAACAGTGTATTGAAATCCTTGCCGATATAAATATCAATAGGCACCACTGCAGTCGCCTCAATAAGAGGATGTCTAGCCTGACGCAAATTAACATAACCATTATTATTAATAATCGGTACGGTTGCCCGCATAGCAAGACTCAATTTTGCTTTTGCAAAGGCAAAATCAATTTGCGCTAGCATTGTACAATTTAAATAAATTGCCTCCGAAGCACCGGCAACTTGCTCGGTCGCAACTTTTAAAATTCGTTCCACCTCATTTTTCTCGGCTGACATTAACTGTTTTATTTCATTATTTAGAATCACTACTGCCATTGGTTCAATAAATACAGTTGCACCACTGGCAGATTGATCATGAATAATCCCCGGGAAATTATGGCGATATTCTTGCTTGATGGGCATAACATATCGATCATTTCGCACAGTTACGAGTGCATCCTGAAAGTATTTTTGATACTCACTAGAGCGCAATATACCATCCAATTTATCCTTAATGCGTCCTTGTGATAATTTTATTTCGCGCCTAACATGAGAAAGTTCTACACTGGCATCATCACGAATCTGACCATGTTCATTTATTATATTATCAATATAATTTTCAATATTACGCAGCACAGTAATATTTTCTGCGTAGCCAAGCAAAATTGTCAATGATACAGGCATGTCCGTAAAGAAGCTTTTCATTCTTCTAGATGCATATAAAGTACTTCTCACAGCCACTAATTCTTCAGGAGCAAGTACCGAACCTATCTCTGTCCTTTTTAGCAACTTACGAATATCACGAATACCACCAAGAGGTATATTAGACATAGCATCAAGAATTCCCCTGGCTTCTTGGGTTTCAGCTATTCGTCGTTCCACTTCAAATAATTCGCTAGTTGGTACTAATTTTTCAGCAAGCTCTCGTCCCATAATAGAGCTACTTTTATCCGCTAGCATAGCTCGTATTTTATGATACTCTAATGTTTTTAATACAGATATATCCATTTATTTCCTCCTAATAAATAAAGAAATATACACTTATATTTCTTTATAATACTCCCCGGAAATAATGTCCGCGGGTTATATCCCCATGTTCAACTGATTTCAATTTATCTTGTACAAACAAAGGGTGATTATCTCCTTGTTCTAGAATCTCTCGATATAGCTTCGTTATTTTCCCCAAATGATCTATCGTACTCTTCTTACCTTCAATGCGGATGCGTTTAATCCCCATCATACCAAACTTAGGAACATGCGGTAACATACTTAGTTCTTTTGCATTCAGAACATGCATACGACAAAATTGATCTGTCACAATTGGAAATCTTTCATTTTTACGATCATTTAACCAATATTCACGACGCAGACACGTCTGATTACATTTTCCTGTATCTAATTTTCCAAGATAGCTCCCTACCGCGCAATATTCGGATACCATTAAGGTTACATACCCATGAACTAAACATTCTAAAGCAACATCTTGACTACTACTAAGTTCTTCAATTTGCGAAAAATTTAATTCAGGCGATAAGGTCATACTGGCGATTCCCTGGCCAGCAAGAAAGGCTATCGATACATCATTATATATATTTAAAGGGTAATCACCATGTAGTGGCACACTAGTCAATTGTCGAGCAACATGTAATGTTCCCAAATTACTGACACTAATAGCATCTGGCTGTAATTCTTGAAATAAAGTTAACTCCTTTTTCATGCTATTCATTTGCCACTGTTTTATAATACGTGGTGTATTTAAAATAATTTTTTTCCCTTGATCACGTACAATAGCAACGGCTTGACCATATATTTCATGGGTTATTGCGCTATGGTCAAAAGTTTCTCCACCGAACATAATACTATCCGCACCATTTTGTAACGCTGCATTAAGTTTATCAATAGTATCTACATTCACTACTAGCGACGGTTGCCGTACACCATCCTGATTCTTTTTAATAGCCGATGATATAAAATCCCGTATTACATATTTTTTAGTAGCCAATGCAGCACGGCGAAAGGGTGCTAATCGAGCCTTTTCTAATTCCTCAATTGCCCTGCGTCTAACATCATTGATTTCACTAATTGGTACCATGACCTCACCAATTATATTGCATTTTAAAGTATTCACCCGAAAGATTGTAGAACCAAGACGTTCTACTTGTTTTGCAATAACTTCCGAGGTTAAAGGTCTTTTAATCGCTGGTTCTGCAATAAAGGCGGTCACAGCCTGCCCATGGAAACCATCCTCATCTTGTATGCTAATCTCCAGTGGCTGACCAACACATACTGTCACACTTATATCTACAGATACTCGTTTCACCGCATTCGGTTCAGTAAAAAAAGCCCGAGCCCGTTCCATTAAACTTGCATCAAAAACCTTAAATACTCTGTCATTTATACGAACAGGGGCAGGCACATTAATAGTAACTTCTACACCTGCAGGTGCACTAGTTACGCTTTGACCATTTACTATCATAGATGATACGGTCACACTAACTCTACCGCCAACTTTTACCCAAAAATCAACAATATCATTGATAGATAAAGACTCATCCAATTTTATTGTTGCCATTCTTTCCTGGTACTGGTAATCAGTAACTCGCCCAATACGAACACCACGGTTATTAGGCCGGCGGTCACTCATCATATTGCGCCCACGATTACTCTTTAAATAAGCCGTGGTAAAATCTCGATTAAAAATTTGGGCCAATTCCTTTTGTTCTTGTTGTGGAACAACATATTCATCTGGATTGGTCATACAGACATCAATAGCCCTTCTATAGGTATCAACTGCCACTGCTACATATTCTGGACGTTTCATCCGGCCTTCGATTTTAAAAGAAGTCACACCTGCCTGGATGAGTTCAGGCATCAATTCTAATGTATTTAAATCCTTAGGACTTAGTAGATATTCACCTGCATCTGCTTCTACCAGTAAATCATTACCCTTTTCATCAACAAGGGTGTACGGCAAACGACAAGGCTGAGCACAACGACCACGATTACCACTACGCCCACCAATCATACTACTCATTAAACACTGTCCCGAATAAGAAATACATAATGCTCCATGAACAAAGGCTTCAATTTCTGCATCCGTGTTTTTACAGATATGGATAATATCGTTCATCGACAACTCTCTAGATATAACAATTCTTGCAAAACCAAGCTCTGTCAAAAATTGTACGCCTTCTAAATTGTGTACTGTCATTTGTGTGCTAGCATGTATTGGCATCTCAGGTATGATTTGGCGTGCTATCTGAAAAACACCAATATCCTGGACAATAATAGCATCTACACCGATTTTATATAAATATTGTAAATAATTTGATAATGCTGGTATTTCAATATTATCAACCAAAGTATTTACTGTTACATAAACCAACACGCTACGTAAATGTGCAAATCTAACTGCTTCGACTAACTCCTCATCACTAAAGTTAGGTGCGCTGGCGCGGGCACCAAACATTTTACCTGCCAAATATACAGCATCTGCACCACTCTCTACAGCTGCAACTAAGGCCTCCCGACTACCAACAGGTGCCAGTAACTCTATCATCAACTTCATCCCTTTCAAATTCCTACACTAGGATAATATTATTAAACACGAAGACACAAAGAACACAAAGATGGCACAAAGGAAAACGTTCCTTTGTGTATACTTTGTGTGCCATGATACAGGCATACTATCTGCATGTTTATATCTACTTAATTTTATCCTGTTTTTTTATGTATTCTGCTAAATCATGTACTTCAGACATAAACTGTTCAATTTTGGACCACTGTTGGCCTAATGGGCTTAACGGATTTTCGTAAATACCTTTAAAGTATAACTCAAGTTCATATTTTGTCAAAGGTTCTTTTTCTGGATCTTTTATAACTGAAAAAACACCACAGCTTTCAAGCCTTGCCAGTTTAATATCCGGTAAATCAGTCATATCCATTCCTAGTTTATGTAACTCTTGCCTCAAATCATCGTAATTAAAATGGGTTTTAACAAAGTTTTCCCGAATTATCTTTCCATCTTGAATAAGAGTGACTGGCGTACCTTCCACCCATTTACGCACAGTAACATTTTTTAAGGACAAATAAGATAAAAGCTGCTGCAATACTAGAAGCGCAACTAAGCCCTCAATGCCATTAAATAAAGTCTGTGCTTTATCCATAGACGCAGTAATAATAATATCACCAATACCTACCATAATAACGAAATCAAAAGGTGATAACTGCCCAACTGTACGATTTCCCATTAACCGAACAACAATAAGAGCTGCAGTAAACAACACCATTATATGTAATAAAATCTGACCAACATTGGCAGTTTCAAACACAAGATCACTCCTTTGATTGTTATTATTAACAATCAAAAAGCCTGTTATACTGCACAATGTTTATCAGCTATTTTTCTTCTTCTACCATTTGAATCAATTGCTTATAATCCTTCTCTAACTGTAAAAATTCCTCAGTGATATTTAGTGCTGCTAATACTGCTACCTTAGCGGGAGATAATCGTAGATTTTTCTGTGCAATTTTTTTCATCCGTGAATCGACTACTGCCGCAACCATAGTTACCTGTTCAAGGTTAGCATCACTCTTTAAACAATAGGTTTCACCAAAAATTTCAACTGTTACTTTATGTTTTTTTTCGTTCATAACGTCACCTATATTACCTATTTTCCTAATCACTACATTCGACCTGATAAATGTAATATCCTGCCTACTGAATAAAGAAAAACTCATTCTTCTTATGTCCATTCATTTCTAGGCAAAGATAGAAGCAGTTTATGTTAATGCATAAACTGCTTCTACTCTCAACTATTAAATTACGCAGCCTTATCAACCTTATTAAGTACACTATGTTTTCGGCCATATAAGAAATATACAATAAAACCAATCACACTCCAGACAAAAAACCGTACCCATGTTTCATAAGGCAAGTTATACATTAAATAACCACAGGAGATTACTGCTAATGGAGCTATTATACCCACTGCTGGGCATCTAAATGGACGCTCTAGATCTGGTTTCGTATAACGTAATACTAGAACCCCAATGGACGCCACGGCAAATGCAAATAGTGTCCCAATATTAGTTAACTCGGCAATAATTCCGATAGGAGTAAATCCAGCAATTAAAGCTACTACAATACCAGCGACTATTGTAATAATATGGGGGGTTCCATATTTAGGATGTACTTTGGAAATACTTGCTGGGATCAAACCATCACGCGACATCGCAAAGAAAATACGAGACTGACCATACATCAGCACAAGCAATACAGTAGTAATACCACAAATAGCACCTGTACCAACCAATGCAGAACCCATATTGTATCCAATAGCTCTTAACGCATAGGCCACTGGCTCTGCATTATTCAATTCACTATATGGTACAACCCCTGTTAATACTCCAGCAACAATAATGTACAAAATAGTACAGACCACCAAAGAACCGATAATACCAATTGGTAGGTCACGATTTGGATTGCGGCATTCTTCTGCCGCTGTTGCTACAGCATCAAAACCAATGTAGGCAAAGAATATAATAGCCGCACCAGACGCGACTCCAGAAAAGCCAAATGGCATAAATGGATCCCAATTCGCAACATTTACTTTAGGCCCTGCCAATGCCAGGAAAATACAGACAGCAGCCAATTTTATCACTACTAATACCTTATTGAGAGTTGCACTCTCTTGCGTGCCGCGCACCAACAATAAGCTTAGAAACAATGCAATAAACATGGCTGGGACATTGGCAATGCCACCATCAGCAGGTACAGCTGTATAGGCTTTGGATAGTTCAATACCGCCTGATTTTAATAGCCCTACTACATAACCGGACCATCCAGCTGCAACAGCACTCGAACCTACCGAATACTCTAGAACAAGATTCCAGCCTACAATCCAGGCAACTATTTCTCCTAAAGCGGCATAGGTATACGTATAAGCACTACCAGCAATAGGGACCATCGCTGCTAATTCAGCATATGCCAAAGCAGCAAAGGTACAAGCTAAACCGGAAAGGACGAAAGAAAGCACCAATGCAGGGCCAGCATATTTAGCAGCTGCAACTCCAGTCAAAACAAAGATCCCCGTACCAATAATACAGCCGATCCCAAGAAGCGTTAAATCCATTGCCCCCAATGTTTTCTTTAATCCTTTTTTCTCAGCACCTCGTAAAAGTTCACTAATGCTTTTTGTACGAAAAATATTCATAAGCTCCACCTTTTCTTAATTACTTAGCAAGAGTTTTGTTTAACTATATTTATAAACTATAATTTATACAATTTGTCTAAAAAAATAGACCTGCCCACAAGGACAGATCTACTAATGACTAAATGCCACAAAACGCCTACCTACGTCTATCCTGTTAACAGGATAACACAGTTAGAGTCATAGGTAAAGATTTTTTTGTGCTTTCAGCAAAGACATTTTCTGCTAGCTACGGATTTTAGCCGCTAATGTCCTCTCCAGATGATCAACAGTTTTCTTATAGCACACTTCAATTTCTTCATCAGTAAGTGTACGTGTCGTATCTCTATACGTTAAGGAAAAGGCTAAGCTTCTGAAACCATCAGCTACTTGTTCACCAACATATATATCAAACAATCGCACATCACTAAGCAAAGGTCCAGCACTGGCAGCAATGGCCTGCGTTACCTCATCAGCCGATACTGCTAAAGGCAGCACAATCGCCAAATCCCTGTTAATTGCTGGAAACTTAGGTAAAGATTCATATTTTGTGAGTAGCGTCACATAATCTACCAATGTTTTTATATTAGCTTCAAAAATATAAACTTTACGCTGTATACCAAATTCGTCTGCCACCTTGGGATGCAGTTCACCAACAGTTGCCAATACGTTACCATCTTTAATAAATGTGGCTGTCTTGCCAGGGTGCAGTGACACGTGCTCACCAGCGCTAACTTCATAATCAGAAATCCCCAAACTAGCTAACAATACCTCGATAATTCCTTTGGCATCATAAAAATCGACCATATCTTTTCCTTGATTCCATGAAAGTTCATTGCGTTTCCCTACCAATGCTCCACATAGCATTAAAGGTTCTTCCGGTAAAGACTGTAAGGGTAACTTTTCTGGCAAATATACGGCCCCAAGTTCATAAATTTTTATATCATCGTTTTTCCGTGAAATATTACGAACAATTGTATCCAGTACACCACCTAGTAACGTAGTCCTTAGTATAGGAAAATCATCTGTAATAGGATTGAGTACAGTAATTGCATGATGTAATGGATTATTTTCTGTTATATTTAATTTATGCAAAATCTGTGGATGAGAGAAACTCAAAGAGATAATTTCATCCAAACCGATTCCTGTTAAAATTGTTTTAATAGAATCAGTAATAGATTGAACATGCTCTTGTCCACCACGCAATATATTACCACCAGGAGTAGTAGTTGGAATATTATTATAGCCATAAATACGAGCAATTTCTTCACATATATCTGGCTGATATTGTACATCGTTACGCCAAGTAGGTACATTTACAATTACATTATCACCTTCGGAGTGTGTATCAATTGCAAATTCCAAACGACGCAAAATATCCAGCATAACAGATTTATTTATATCTGTTCCCAAATAAGCATTTACTTTTTGAGGAATAAAACTAACTTGTCGTGGCAATAGCATATTAGGATAACTATCAACAATACCTGGACATACCTTACATGCTCCCATCTCTTCCAATAATTTAGCTGCACGGTCCAAGGCCCGAATACTGTTAACAGTATCGACGCCCCTTTCGAATCTTCCTGAGGCTTCAGAACGCAAACCAAGAGCTCTTGATGTACGACGTATACTTGCCCCATTAAAAGAGGCTGCTTCTAAAATTACATTCTGAGTATTATTAGTAACCTCTGTAGCTAACCCACCCATTACGCCTGCAATTCCTACAGCTTGAACTTGATCAGCAATCACCAACATATCAGAAGTAAGCTCACGTTTAATCCCATCCAGGGTTGTAATTTTCTCACCAGGCTGTGCCTTACGTACGGTTAAGCTATGTTTTGATACTAAATTATAGTCGTAGGCGTGCATGGGCTGTCCCATTTCTAACATAACATAATTAGTTACATCAACTACATTATTAATAGATCGCATTCCCACGGCCTCCAAACGATGTTTTAACCATTTGGGTGATGGAGCAACCTTAACATTTTGTATTACTCTTACTGCAAAACGAGAGCATAAGGTTGGTTCCTCAATAGTAACCTTTACCAAATTCGCAGCCTTCTCTTCTGCAGTTTCATGCAAATGAATCATAGGTTTTTTCAATGTTCCACCTGTCAAAACAGCAATTTCCCGTGCTAGGCCAATCAAACTAAAACAATCTGCCCGATTTGCTGTTAATTCGAATTCTAAAACTACATCATCCATCCCCAAAGCTTCTCGAATATCAATACCAACAGCCGTATCTTCTGATAAAATGTAAATGCCTTCTTTTTCTTTGGACGTTAGCAATTTACTATCAATATTAAGTTCTGTTGTGGAGCATAACATACCATAAGACATTACACCACGTAATTCACTAGCCTTAATCTCCAATCCAGTTGGTAACTTTGCACCCACTAATGCTACTGGAACAACATTTCCCACACAAACATTAGTCGCCCCAGTAACAATAATTAGATTTTCGTTCCCCACATCGAGTTTACAAATAGATAATTTATTAGCATTAGGATGCTTTTCTATCGCCACAATCTTACCAGTTACAATTTTTTCAATATCTTTTCCTAAATAGGTTATCCCTTCCACTGGAATACCAGCCATTGTCAGCATATCAGCTAACACTTCAGGTGTTTGTTTAAATTCAACATATTCTTTAAGCCATTTTATTGATGCTTGCATACCTATCCCCCTTTAAGATTGTGTCTCTTTTTTCTATTAAAACTGTCTTAAAAACCGTAAATCGTTTTCATAAAATAATCGTAAATCATCAATACCATATAAAAGCATAGCAATTCGCTCCACACCCATACCAAAAGCAAAACCACTTACCTGATTAGGGTCAAAATTACTCATTTCAAGCACTCGAGGATGTACCATTCCCGCGCCTAAAATTTCCAGCCAACCAGTACCAGAACACACCCTGCATCCATTGCCACTACACATTACACAGGAAATATCCACTTCTGCACTTGGTTCAGTGAAAGGAAAGAAACTAGGCCGAAATCGTACACCAACCTCTTTGCCAAAAATTTCATGAATAAACAATTCTAATGTTCCTTTTAAGTCAGAAAAACTAATATTTTTATCAATTACTAAGCCTTCTACTTGATGGAACATAGGAGAGTGAGTTGCATCATAATCACGGCGATATACTTTTCCCGGTGCAATGATGCGAATAGGCTGGTTTGGCGTTGCTGCCTGCATGGTACGAACTTGCACTGGTGAAGTATGAGTACGCATCAAAAATTCTTCTGTAATATAGAAGGAATCTTGCATATCACGCGCAGGATGATCTTTAGGTAAATTCAGTGCCTCGAAATTATAATAATCCTGTTCAACTTCCGGACCTTCTGCTATTGCAAAACCCATTCTCATAAAAATCTCTTTAATACGTCCAAGTGTTACAGTTAAAGGGTGTTGATGCCCTATATTCACTTTTCTTCCAGGCAAAGTGACATCAATCTTTTCAGATGCCAATTTTCTTGCCAATTCAACTTGTTTATAATTTTCACTTTTAGTTTGCATAATAGCTTCTATCTCAGCTCTAATGTCATTCACAATTTGTCCAATTCTTGGACGTTCTTCAGCACTTAATGCTCCCATACCCTTTAAAGCACTCGTTAAACTACCTTTCTTTCCTAAATACTTAACCCTTAGTTCGTTTAATGCATCCATATTATCTACTTGTGATAACTCTAATAAAGCTTGTTGCTTTAAGGATTGCAATTCCTGTTCCATACATACCTCCTAGTAACATAATTTTAAAATAAAAAAATAAAAAGACTCCACCCCCTCCAAGGGGCGAAAGCCTTACTCCCGCGGTACCACCCTAATTAGTACTCAACTTTCCTTAACGCAGAAAGGGACGTCTGGCTTACACAAGTCGGTACTCTTCAGCACAGATGCTCCAGAGTGAACTTCTGCTAGTCGTTTGGGAACTGCTCTCAATCCATGACAGTATCCTCCCTGTATAAACTGGCCCTAACATACTTTTCTCTATCATTGCAATTATCTTAGTACAGTAACATTTTTCACCGTACCTATTAAATTTTACTAAGCTGTTTGATAATATGCCAAACAGCAACTTATCGAAAGAATTATAGCATATTATTCCCCAAATTACAATAAAAGACTATTGGCGCTGACGTACTGCTTCATATAAGATAATGGCTGCTGATGCTGCAACATTTAAGGATTCTACATTACCTAATAAAGGAATATACAATCGTTCTTTTGATTTCTCTAGTAACTTTCTACCGACACCATTGCCCTCATTACCAAATACTACAGCCACAGGCTGGTTAAAATCTACCTGGAAATAAATTGTAGAGGATTCTAATGAAGTTGTCATAATACCAATGTCATACTTTTCTAGATAATTTACCACTTCTTCTTGACTTAACCCCTCAAATATTGGTATATGGAACAAAGATCCCATACTAGCCCTTACTACCTTAGCAGCAAAAATATCAGCACAGCCTTTCGTCAGGATTATACCTGTACAACCCGCGGCTACAGCAGTGCGAATAATAGTCCCAACATTCCCAGGGTCCTGTACTTCATCAAGCACCACAAAAAATGGCTTCTCTACATCGGCAATAGAATCAGCCAACCTATATTCACGTTTTTTCATGATAGCCATAATACCTTGTGGCTGATTTACCTCAGTTATTCTCCCATAAATAGCTGATGAGACTTCAAGAATGCGACAATTTTTAGAATGCAATAATAAAAGCACTTCTTGCACTCTTTTATCTTCTTTTGCTTCTGTTATATAAATGCACATCTCTACTTGCCAATTTGCCTGAGCGGCTTCTTCGACTAACCGAACTCCTTCAATAATAAATAAGCCTAAGTCATCACGAAATTTCTTTTCTTTCAATGATGCCGCCATTTTTATAAACTTATTCTGACTACTGGTAATAACCTCTTTCACGCGAGCTCCTCCAAACCTTGTATCCCTTTAATTCCTCCAACAACAACCAAAATATCATGAACAGAAAATTTTTCAGTTGGTAAAGGTGGTACAATTACTTTTTCCTCTCTTTTAATAGCAACAACATTTATTTCAAATTTCGCCCTTAAATTTGTTTCTGCAAGTGTTTTTCCTACTAAAGCTGGGGGAACACGAACTTCCACAATACCCAAATTCGGAGAAAGCTCGATATAATCCATTACATTACTAGACACTAAATTATGAGCTACGCGTTGCCCCATATCTCGCTCTGGATATACAATCCTATCAGCACCTATTTTCTCCAGCATTTTGCCATGTAATGCATTTTTAGCCTTTGTAACAATATAGGGGACTCCTAATTCTTTAAGCTGCAATGTGGTTAACACATTAGCCTGTATGTCTTCTCCAATAGCAACAACGACTACATCAAAATTTCTTATCCCTAATGCTGATAATGTTTCTTCATCCGTTGTATCCGCTTGTACAACATGAGTTACTTCATCACTAAATGCCTGTACTCTCTCTTCCCTACTATCAATTGCCAATACTTCATAACCCATTTTATGCAAATTAGACGCAACGCTGGTACCAAAACGGCCTAATCCAATTACAGCATACTGCTTTTTTTTGTTTTTCATAAAAATCAGCTCCTCAACTAATATTAATCTTACCTTCGGGATAATGTATTGCCCCTTTTCTGCTACGTAAGGCCAAAGCTAACGCAAAGGTCACCGGACCGACTCGACCTGCAAACATAGTGACAATAACCCACAGTTTACCATGTACAGTTAATGAACTAGTTATACCTGTAGACAACCCTACCGTTCCAAATGCCGATACCACTTCAAATAATATTCTCAAAAAAGAAAATCCTTCGCTAATACTCATCATCATTGTTACAACACTAACAAGTATTGCAGCAATAAAAAATACTGTAAAGGCTTTATAGATAATATTCTTATTAATGCGGCGTTGGAATATTTCAGCATCATTTTTACCTGTAACTAACGCCCATATTGCCGCAATCATTACACCAACGGTAGTTGTTTTTACACCACCACCTGTTGAGGCGGGAGAGGCACCAATAAACATTAAGATAATCGTAAAAAACAAGGTAGCATCCTGCATTTTACCGATATCAACTGTATTGTATCCTGCAGTCCTAGGCGATACTGATTGAAAATAACTAGCGAGGATCTTACCTTTCCAAGATAGTTCACCCAAAGTCTCTGGGTTATTCATCTCTAACAATATGATAACTACAGTACCAAAAACGAGTAGCACTAACGTAGTACTAAGTACCAGCTTAGTATGTAACGAAAACTTATTCCAACTTCGATTATTCCAAACATCAAAAATCACAGTAAAGCCAAGACCTCCTAAAATAATCAAAGAGGTAACTGTAAGATTTACAGTAAGATCATCTACATAGTTTGTTAAACTACTAAAATTGCCAAATAGGTCAAATCCAGCATTACAGAAGGCAGAAACTGCATGCCAATAACCATAATAAACAGCTGCGCTGCCTAAATCAGAGTACCAACGAATCGCTAAAAATGTCCCACCTATGAATTCAATCAATAATGTAGCTAAAATAATATATTGGGTCAGCCGAACAACACCTGATACCGTCATATGATTCAAAGCTTCCTGCATAATCAACCGCTCACGTAATTGAATTTTACGACGCATAATCAGTGCCATTAACGTAGCCATTGTCATAATACCCAGGCCTCCGGCCTGAATGAGAACAATGATCACCATTTGTCCAAATAAAGAAAAATAAGTTCCTGTATCAACAACAACCAATCCGGTTACACACGCTGCTGAAGTCGCTGTAAACAAGGCATCAACAAAAGGTAAGCTTTGACCAGTCACCGATGCCATAGGCGTCATCAATAATAAGGCACCAGCTGTTATTAAACCTGCAAAACCCAAAGTTAAAATTTGATAAGGCGTTAGTTTCCACTGTGAGATGTCAAATAAATTTGCAAATCTAGTATGAACGATCAAAATACCTCACTCCAAATGAAAGTAATATTATATAAGTGCCATATCCAAGATACCAACATATTTTACCACTAGTAACAAGAAAAAAACACACATTTCCTTTTGAAAACATGTGTTTCCTCTACTATTTGGATTATATAGCTTTGGAAATACAATTAAAATGCAGCATATATTTACTGACTGAATCTTTAACGCCCTTTTTAACTGCTGACATCAAATATATATAATTAGCTCCTGGGTTCTCACTCAGCTCATTTCTAAGTTTTTCACTAGCTGCCATAGAGGTATCCGTAGGAATATTAATCTTAGTTATACCACATTTTATAGAGTTAGAGTAATCATCACTGCTAAGTTTCGATCCGCCATGCATAACCAATGGTACACTTATAATATCGTTTAGTTGACCAAGCCGGGTAATATTTAATTTGGTAGTCCCTCGATATGCACCATGGTTATTACCTACCGATACAGCCAAAGCATCAATTTTAGTTTGATCCACAAAATTTGCTGCTACATCACATGTAACAATATTATCTTCATTAATATTATCCATATGCTCGCAACAACCAACATAGCCCAATTCACCTTCAACGGAAACGCCGAGGGAATGGGCTATACGTGTAACTTCCTTAGTACGTTTTAAATTTTCAATAACAGGCAAAAGAGATCCATCAAACATAACTGAAGTAAAGCCCCAACGAATTGCTTTAATAATTCCTTCATAAGTATGTCCATGATCCAAATGAAGAGCTATAGGCACAGATGACTTTTGTGCAGCCCGAACCATAGCAGCACTTAGTATATCTACATCGACGAAACTAAAAAAGCGTTCTGTAATTCCAAGAACTAATGGAGTCTTTAGTTCTTCTGCAACCTCCACAACAGCACACAGAGTTTCTAAATTAAACACATTAAAACCGCCAACTGCATACTTCCGAGTACGTGCATCGCTAAGTAAATCATTCTTGCTAATGTCAAAATAAAATCCCTCCTTAACGGTTAAATTTTACTTTAATTTGTTATATTATATTCGCGAAACATTGTTTAAAACCTGCATAAATTTTGAATATTTGAAATTTTATTCAATCCGTTCTATAAGACCATAAAACTGCTAATTTTATTTCAATTAAAATAAAAAATTCCTAGACAAAAGTCTAGGAATTAGATTTATCTATTTAAGTTGATCTTTAGCAATCTCAACAAGTTTACTAAAAGCAGCCATATCAGTTACTGCAAAATCAGCCATCATTTTACGATTTACTTCTACGCCAGCCTTATTCAAACCACTAATCAATTTGCTATAAGAAAGGCCATTCAAACGAGCTGCCGCATTGATACGGGAAATCCATAATCTGCGGAATTCACCTTTTTTGGCACGACGGTCGCGACGAGCATAGTAAAGCGCTTTCATTACTGTTTCATTTGCTTTTTTAAATAGCTTGCTCTTAGAACCTCTATAACCTTTAGCTAATTTCAGAATTTTTTTATGACGTTTATGTGCTGTCACGCCTTTTTTAACTCTTGGCATGTGCTGTACCCCCTATTTAATATATGTCAATTTTAGGCGTAAGGAAGCATTTTCGATACGCGTTCATGATCATGCTTGCTAACTAAACCAGCTTTACGTAAATTACGTTTACGAGCTGGAGATTTTTTTTCAAGGATGTGACGCTTAAAAGCTTTAGAACGTTTGAATTCTCCGCTACCAGTAATTTTAAAGCGCTTAGCAGCGGCTCTACGTGTTTTCATTTTTGGCATTATTGGTCCCCCTTCTAATTCTGTGGCTTAGGAGCCAGAATCATTATCATATTTTTTCCTTCAAGTCTGGCCGCGCGCTCAATATTGGCAATATCTTTGATTTGTACGGCCATTTTATCCAAAACTTTCTTTCCAAGTTCAGGATGGGATAGTTCCCTTCCACGAAACATGATGGTTACTTTTACCTTGTCACCATCTTCAAGAAAGCGCTGAGCGTTTTTGAATTTAACATCAAAGTCGTGATCTTCAATGTTAGGACGAAGTTTTACTTCTTTGACTGTTACAACTTTTTGTTTCTTCTTAGCTTCTTTTTCACGTTTCTGCTGCTCATACTTGAACTTGCCAAAGTCCATAATACGACATACAGGCGGCTTAGCCGTTGGCGCTACTTCCACCAAATCAAGATGTTGTTCTGCCGCCATTTGCAGCGCATCTCTTAGTTGAACAATACCTAATGGTTCATTAGTTGCACTAGTCAAACGAACTTCTCTAGCCCTGATTTCCTCGTTAATTCTTAATGTGTCTTTGCTAATTGTCGCTCACCCCCTGATAAATTTAGCTAAATATAAATAAAAACGGATGGTATAAAATACCACCCGCAACAAAAGCATAATAATACAAATATGCTGTCATAACCTTACGAACTGCCCATGCGTTGCAAGGTGAGAAGCGGATGGCTTCTGCTTAACTCAATATCTTGAGTACTTAACTATACTATCATTAGATAATTACAAAGTCAAGCACTAAAACAAAATTTAGCATTTTTCTTTTATCTCTACTAAAAGGTTAGCAACAAACTCAGCAGCATTTTGTGCCCCAAGATCACCTTGACCCCGTTTGCGCACTGCCACATTACCTGCCTCCACTTCCTTATCTCCAACAACTAAAGTATATGGCACCTTATCTAATTGTGCCTCACGAATCTTATAGCCAATTTTTTCACTGCGTTCATCCACTTCCACACGAATCTCATGTTCAAACATAGTAGCTGCCAACTCGCGAGCATATGTTACCTGTCGATCAGTAATTGGTAAAATCTTAACCTGAACCGGTGCTAACCAAGTAGGAAAAGCACCAGCATAATGCTCAATCAGAATACCAATAAACCGTTCTATGCTACCAAAAGCTACACGATGAATCATAACAGGACGATGTTTTTGCCCATCTTCGCCTACATAGGTAAGATCAAATTTTTCTGGCATCTGCATATCCAATTGGATGGTACCACACTGCCAAGTACGACCAATAGAATCTCTTAAATGAAAGTCAATTTTCGGACCATAGAAAGCTCCATCACCTTCGTTAATACGATAGTCCATACCCCTTTCTTCCAAAGCCTCTTTAAGAGCCTTAGTAGTTACTTCCCACACTTCATCAGAACCCATTGCTTTTTTGGGTTTTGTACTTAACTCCGCATGGTAAGATAATCCAAAGGTACTATATACAGTATCAAATAAGTCAATCACACCTTGTATTTCCGATTTAATTTGTGATGGAAGCATAAAAATATGAGCATCATCCTGTGTAAAGCTACGTACTCTCATTAAACCATGCAGCGCTCCAGAAATTTCATGACGATGTACCAAACCTAGTTCTGCCGTTCTAAGAGGAAAATCACGGTAACTATGATGCTGCGTACGGTATACTAAAATCCCTCCAGGGCAGTTCATAGGCTTTACAGCATATCCTTCATCATCAATCGTAGTAAAATACATGTTTTCCCGATAATGCTCCCAATGACCTGACTGCTGCCATAATTTCTGATTTAGAATAATGGGTGTTTTAATTTCTTGGTATCTATATTTGAAATGCAATTTACGCCAGAAATTTTCTAATTCATTTCTAACCACCATACCTTTGGGGTGGAAGAAAGGAAATCCTGGACCTTCTTCTTGAATACTAAACAAATCAAGCTCTCTTCCTAATTTACGATGATCACGTTTAGCAGCCTCTTCCAGCATATTGAGATAAGCCTCTAAGTCAGCTTTTTTTTCAAAAGAAGTACCATAAATACGCTGTAACATTTTGCGTTTTTCATCACCACGCCAATAAGCACCAGCTACACTTTGCAGTTTAATAGCCTTAACCTTTCCAGTGGAAGCAAGATGTGGACCTGCACACAAATCAATAAACTCTCCTTGCTTATACATAGAGATAGTTACATCAATTGGTAAGTCACGGATTAATTCTACCTTATAATCTTCACCTAATTTTTCAAATATGCTAATAGCTTCATCACGGCTAACTTCAATCCTTTCAATAGGGAAGTCTTCTTTAACAATTTTCTCCATCTCAGCCTGAATTTTAGCTAAGTCTTCAGTAGTAAAGGCTGCTGCTACGTCAAAATCATAATAAAAGCCATTAGCAATGGCAGGACCAATTGCTATTTTAACATTATTAAATAAACGTTTTACGGCCTGGGCCAATATATGTGACGAAGTATGACGGAAGGCGTCACGTCCTTCAACATCTTCAAAAGTAACAAACTCAACCCTAGCATCTTTTTCTAATTTAATTGGCAAATCAGTCACATGACCATCCACTTTTGCAGCTACGGCACTTTTGGCAAGACTGCGACTAATAGACGCAGCAAATTCAGCCAATGTAGTTCCCCGCTCAACCTCACGTAAGCTCCCATCTTTTAGCGTAATTTGTATTTTAGTCATTGAACCTTCCTCCTTAGACATTTTTCCAAAAAAAATAAACTCTCATCCCTATAGGGACGAGAGTTGTTACCCGCGATTCCACCCTGATTGGCCAAAGCCCATCTTAATTCTTGGTAACGGGAATTACCCCGGCGCAGCTTACTTTCTAGAAATTTCAGCATTGCAGTTTAAAGGTGGTAACAATAATGGCGTACGTAAAAATGCTCACAGCCTATGGCATTTTTTCTCTGAAACGACGGTAACATGATTGTCTTGTCCTTTGCATCACTTTTAATTATTTAATCATTAGAATAATAATATCTATTTTTAAGATAATTGTCAATATCTCCAGCAGCTGTTTTAATGCTTTGGAATAAGAGCTTCATTAAAAGCTCTTCTACAAAAATCGCATCCATTACATATCATAAATCTCCCCTCAAAAATATTCTTTATAATATCCACTACCCCTTGGGTGGTGGCACGGTTGTGATCTTCAACATGCACCATAACACTATATGGGGCAATTGTAATAAGGGCTGTAATCAGCAAATCCTCATAATTAATTGTATTATCACTTTCCAGCACGAAATTCTCCAACTTCTGATTGCTAATCAAATTACCCTGTTCATCTAAAATCTTATACGTACCACAATTAATAATCACCACGTGTACTTCTTCCATCTGCGGCTCTTGAATTGTAATAAAATAACGTAATACACGAATAAATTCTTTATATTCTAATTCCAACATAAAATCATCTACAGCTGTATCTACTACCTTAGCCAACTTTTCCCGATACTCTTTCAGCCTAAAATTAATAAAACCTTCCAGCACAAGCTCATGATGCGAATTAAGATATTCACCAATTTTTTCAACTATACTTTTACAACGCATCCCAAAACCAAAATCTGCAATTACACCAT
>Ga0316613_10001128_pt1 | contig 18584 bp, 19 predicted proteins | sample OWC_soil_day10_C_2_FD_207647 | JGI IMG/M metagenome (GOLD analysis project Ga0316613, IMG submission 207647) | Wetland soil microbial communities from Old Woman Creek delta, Ohio, United States - OWC_soil_day10_CT_b | ecosystem: Environmental > Terrestrial > Soil > Wetlands | place: USA: Ohio...
TGCTATTAATTTTTATTGGTATAGCGGTTTGGATGGATTGGGTGGAAAAAGGCCTTGGTATTTTAGCGTCATTTTTTTAATCATTGATTTGGAGGAAAACAGCCATGAAAAAATTATTGACTAGCATTGGCGTTTTAACAATGCTACTATCCTTTGGTCCGGGGTATAATCTCCACGAGGGCTTTTATCCAATAAACAGGGTTTTTGCAGAAACAGGTGCATCGGTAGGGAAAGAAATGCCTGTATTTAATGCTACTACTTTAGCTGGTGACAATGTACAAGTCGGAGGCAGTGGTACTCCCTATGTATTAAACTTTTGGGCTAGTTGGTGTCCACCTTGCAGAGATGAGTTTCCTGAAATAAATAGTTTTGCAAATTCGCATACAGATGATTTACAATATTATGGTATTAATATAGAAGAATCTGCAGCTACTGTTAATAAGTTTCTCCAAAATAATGGATATAATTTGCCTATTTTACTTAATAGCGATGGCTCTATTGCCAATCAATTTAGAGTCAGGAGTTTACCAACGACAATTGTAGTCGATGCACAAGGCATTATTCGTTATCGAAAAACTGGTGAAGTAACGAAAAAAGAATTGGACGATGTAATCGCAAATTTATAGAATCGAATCAAAAAATATGTAAATGGAGTATATGTGTATGTTATGGAAAGTTGTATTTCATATCGACGAATTAGCTAAATGGGATCTTTTGTTAGGAAATATCAATAATTTTCTAGGCAGCATTGAAGATGATGAATGTTCGATAAGAGTTGTGATAAACGCAGCTGCTGTTTGTGGCGTCACCAAGAGCGAATATATAGAAACCATAAAAAAACTCAAGCACAAAAACGTACAATTTGAATGTTGTAAAATTGCGCTAGCTGGAAATCTACTAGATGAAAAAAATTTATCTGCCGCGGTACAAATTATACCATCAGGAATAAAAAGACTGGTTGAACTTCAAGGCAAAGGCTATGCTTATATAAAACCATAATAAAAGCAATATAAAAATAGTGTACTTGTCATCACTGGCAAATACACCATTTTTTATAATTTACGTTTATGCTTTCACCCACTGGTTGCATGTACTTATCTCAAATTTCAAAATTCACATGAATACTTCAGGATACTGTCGCAAATGGAAATATTTTTACCTATTGCTTTCATTCTTGTTTGCCTTAAGGAGTTTTCTATGATACGATTGCTGTCAAGGATTTTATGGACAAAGATTTGGGAGATTGATGGAATGAAAAACCTTTTGGTATTACCACAATTACGCTGTTCTTTTGAAAGAGAACTACCAGATTCACAGATTTTAGTCGTTGCTGGGGGCAGGAAACCTGCATCAGCATGGCTGACTAAAGTTGCTACTCAGTTTCCTGTTTGGTGTGTAGATAGCGGAATTGATATTTGCTACGCGAGTGATGTTATCCCCGAGCGGCTCATTGGTGATGGTGATAGTGCTACATCGGAAGGATGGGCTTGGGGAAATCAATTGGGGATTCCTGTGGAAGTTTATCCACCAGAAAAAAACTTGACCGATTTACAACTGGCCTTACAAACAGTGGGATCGATACATAAACAAGCTACGGTTATTGTAACTGGCGTTTGGGGCGGACGTTTTGATCATACTTTCAGCAACATTTATTCATTAAAAGGCTGCGAAAATTTTGGTGTACGAGGCTGTTGCGCTGCCGATGAGAAGGAAGTACTTATTTTGTTAAAAGGTAAGGATTCCGTACGCATAGAAACAACGACTCGTCCAGAAGCAGTTTCCTTACTTCCTTTATCATCCCAATGTTCTGGTATATGTATCGATGGTGTTCACTGGCCATTAGATAATGTTGCACTCTACGATACCTTCCCCTATGCGGTTAGCAATCGTCCTGATCAATCGGGGACGGAGATTACTGTAGTCATAGAATCAGGTTGGCTAGGCATTTATTTGTGCTGGGACGAAAAAAGCTTAAATAGCGAATAGTTTAAATTGCAATTGATAAGTATTAAGTAGTAAAATAGATACAATACAAATATAAAATATGCTAGGGGTGCCAAATTGGCTGAGAAATGGAATAAATTCCATTACCCTTTACCTGTCTGGATAATGCCAGCGTAGGGAAGCGATATAGCGATAAGCACCGCATTCCTAATATGAGAATGTGGTGCTTTATTTTTGCCTATACCTAGCAATAAAAAATGAACTGGAGTTGAGTCGTATGGAAGAAACTTTTTACAGTAAAGTAACCCTGATTTTAGAACAACCGGCTAGTGCTTTTACCCTGCTAGGAATGGTGGTTGTGCTCCTAGCTTTTATGTACATAAAAAAAATTAAACTAAATACGCGCATGATCGTTCATATTGGTCTGATGCTTGCTCTAACCGTAATCCTGCATACCTTCCGCCTGTATCATATGCCACAAGGCGGCAGTGTAACTTTAGGAGGAATGATTCCTCTTTTATTGATTGCTTTTCGTTATGGACCTGCTGTCGGATATCTGTCAGGTTTTGCCTATGGATTGATTAATTTAATCCAAGATCCTTTTATCCTGCATCCTATCCAAGTGCTTTTTGATTATCCTTTACCCTATATGGCGATTGGCTTGGCAGGCTATTTTAAAGATCAAATTTTCTTGGGCACTATTGTTGGCATATGTGGTCGATTCATTTGCCATTTTATCTCTGGGGCTGTTTTCTTTGCCAGCTATGCACCAGTTGGAACGTCTCCCTATTGGTATTCCTTTGTATTCAACGCAACCTATCTCATACCTGAATTGATTATCTGCCTAGTCATTTTACGCACACTGCCAGTAAAGCAGATACTGTCGCAAATGAAAAATGGTGAAAGATACCGTTTGGGCTATAGGCACTGAATTAACGATTGCTTGTTCCATCGTCTCTGTAGATTTCGTCATAATACCCGTTGAATAGGCTGATGCAACAAGGTTAATGACAAATACATTTCTCTGCAAATTCAAACGAAAGAGCTACTGCACAAGTATGATTTTCATCAACTTATGCAGCAGCTCTTTTTCATATAAAAAATCTACCTATTCGCCTTACATCGTTACACCGCTTTTCCAAATAGCAATTTCTTGGAAGCCCATTTTTTCTGCTTTGACTTTTTGTCCAGAAGCAACGGCTATGATGCAGTCTGCCAATTCATCTCGCAAGGCGTTCATTTCCTTCGCATCAACTAAACTGCCTGCATTGAAATCGATCCAATTTTGTTTATGTTCAAACAAAGCAGTATTAGTAGAAATCTTCACCGTTGGCACGGCGGTTCCCCATGGCGTTCCACGCCCGGTAGAAAAAAGAATCAGTTGACAACCAGCAGCCGCAAGGGCTGTCGTAGACACAGCATCATTTCCTGGCCCCTGCAAAACCTGCAAGCCTTTTTTCTTAACACACTCTCCATATTTCATCACATCTACCACAGAAGCTCTGCCGCCTTTTTGCACGCAGCCCAGCGATTTATCTTCTAGTGTCGAAATGCCACCTTTTTTATTACCAGGAGAAGGATTTTCATATACCGTTTGGTGATGGCTTTCAAAATAGCCTTTAAAAGACTTTATCAAATCCACCATTTTATTGAAAACCTGCACATCTTGCGCCCGATTCATCAACTGTGTTTCTGCGCCAAACATTTCTGGAACTTCCGTCAACACTGCCGTACCACCGCTGCCAACAAGTATATCGGAAAACTCTCCAATCAGTGGGTTTGCCGTAATCCCAGACAAGCCATCTGATCCGCCACATTTGAGACCAACCACCAGCTCATCGAAGGGACACGAAGTTCGCCTGTTTTGATCCGCATAAGAGAGTAAATCCTTCAGCAGTTTTTCAGCAGCTTCAAATTCATCTTCTTCCTCTTGGGCAACAAGAAATTTCACCCTGTTATCGTCATATTCACCCAATACTTTTTTGAATTCCTCAACATTGTTATTTTCACAGCCAAGGCCTACTACGAGTACTGCACCAGCATTAGGATGATTGACAAAGTCGGCCAATATCTGCTGCGTAGTTTCCTGATCCTCCCCCATTTGCGAACACCCGTAAGGATGAGTAAATGCTGAGCAAGCATCGACATGATCATATTGATTGATCATGTTTTGACCTGCCTGTGCCAAAAGCTGCACTGTTCGATTCACGCAACTCACCGTTGGAATAATCCACACTTCATTTCGAATGCCAACCTTACCCGTATTGCGCCGATACCCCTGAAAAGCCCGTTCTTGTTTTGGCAGAACCGGCAAAGCCTTTGGCTCATAGCGATATTCCATTTTTTCATCGAGTTTTGTAGCAAGAGTGTGGGTATGAACCCAACTGCCTTTTTCTATATCTACTTTACTGCGCCCAATTGGAAAACCATATTTTATAACTTCTTCCTCTGCCCCGATCTTTTCCAAGGCGAATTTATGTCCACGAGCAATAGCTTCTTGCAAGATTATACATTGATCTCCTATCTCAACTTCATGGCCTGCTGGTAAATCACGTAAAGCTACCGCTACATTATCCTCCACATGAATTCGCAAGGCGTCGGTTGTTTGCGCTTCATAAAGCCGCTGCATCACAGAAGCCGCCCCCTGCTGATCGATTTCAAACAAGAACGAACCAATTTTATCTATCATTTCTTTGCTAGCACTTAGCTCTTTTTTCCATAACTTTTTATTTCGCAGAACAGCTTGAGAAACTTTTATTGCCTGCGTAATCGTACCATCATACAGCTGCCAAGCCTCTCGCATCGCCATTACTGCTACCTCATCATCCGTTATTTCATATGCATCATTGCCACGCTGTCCTTTGACGGTATTGCCGCTGCCGCTATCATTTTTGTACAAATATAGATAAGCGGCAAACGAAAACAATAATCTTTGCGGCAAAATGCCAAATTTTTTATTATATTCTTCAATTGACGGCATCACCCGTGCCTGAAACTTCGAAGAGGAATTGAGGAGAATACTGAGTAGATAATGCTTGATAAACGGATTTTGGAAACGTTCCATAACATCATTTGCAAAGTCACCGAGCATACTTTGATCTAAATCGATAGATGGCATGATTTCCTCATATACCGTCTGTCGAACAAAATTTCCAGCTATTTTGTCTGCCATCATCGCACCGACTGTATCCATACCTGCTAAAAAAGCTGCCGGCACACTCGATGTGTGTGCACCATTCAATATTCTGACTTTACGCTTACGATACGGAGCGATATCCTTCGTCACCAAGACATTTAGACCAATTTTGCCAAAAGGAAGTTTTTCTTCAATCGAAGCATCCCCTTCAATGGCAAAAAAGTGAAACACTTCGCCGCAAACCATGAGCTGATCTTCATAACCGAGTTCGGCTGTAAATTTATCAGCAGCTGCTTTTGGATAGCCGCTAACCACACGATCCACCAATGTATTCAAAAATAAATTATATTCTTGAATCCATTCTTTGAATTCACTTGGTAGCTTCCAAGCATTACAGTATTGAAGCACAAGGTTCTTTAAAACAATTCCATTATCATCTAACAATTCACAAGGAACGATGACCATACCTTTATCTACCGCGCCATGAAAGAACGTATAACGATGATATAAATAAAGCGTCAGTTTGCCCGGATAGGAACGCGGTGGCATCATATCGGCTTTATCTTCAGGATTATAGGTAAGCCCAGCTTCTGTTGTATTTGAAAAAACATATTCAATAGCTGGATCTTGGGCACATTCTAAACAAGCCTGCCATTCTTCATACGGATTTATCCCACGACTAACCGAGGTTATAATCTCCCTTTCATCAACAATCTGGCCGTCTTTCAAGCCTTGCAAAATAGTCGTATAAAGGCCATTTTGCGCATTTATCTTACCGACTACTCGTCCATGCGGTGTTGGCTGCACGGCTACAATTCGCCCATTAAAAAGGCCTTTTTTATTTAACTGGTGAACCATCCAATCGATGAAGCCCCTCAGAAAATTTCCCTCACCGAATTGAATGATTTTTTCTGGCAAATCATTACGCAAATTTATATCATATGACAAATCTAGCTTTTTCATAGCTCAACCTCTATTCTTTGTTTCTTAATAAATTACATTTCTCTAACTATACTCACGCTTCTACTTCAATTGCTTTTAATTCAGTCAAATAGAATGCATAGGTAAAGGCTCCAACGAGACAAGCCGCACCAGAAACAATGAGCGCTGTACCAAAATTTCCGCTACTACTGATGAGGTATCCAGTAATAATCGGCCCAAGAAAACCACCTATATTTGAAGCACAATTTTGAATCCCACCCAAAACCGAAGTCATATTACGCGGTGCAACATCCCCGGGCAATGACCATAATGCGGATCCAGCAAAGGCCAATCCAGCATAAGAAACACAGAGTAATATCATCGCTACTGTATTTGATTCAACGAGACCGGCGAACGTAACTGAAGTTGCAAAAAGCATCCCAATCACGAGATTTGTTTTTCTGGCTTTTGTCAAATTACCTGTTCTCTGATAGGTATAATCAGTAAACCAACCGCCGATCCATTGACTCACGATACCACACAAAGGTGGCAACATCGCCATCCACCCCATTGTCGTTAATTGCATGCCACGATCATTCACTAAATAGGTCGGGAACCATGTAATAAAAAAGTAAACTGCATAATTTAAACAGAAAAACCCAAGACACATCGCTTTTACATTGCGGTACTTTAATAACTCATACCATTTCATTGGTTGTGTTTTATCAATACCTTCTTTTTTCACTTGGTTATCACGGATATATCTAAGTTCAAGTTCATTGATAAATTTATGTCGTTCTGGATCATTATAATATGCTAGCCATGCAACTGCCCAAACAAGCCCCAAGGCACCGCAAACAATGAAAGGAAATTGCCAACCATACATCGTCACCATCCAAGCAACCAACGGCATCGCAAAGGCCGTCCCAAATCTACTACCGCTGTCAAACAACGCCGTCACTTTTCCGCGCTCGTTATCGGGAAACCACTTGGCCGTAATACCGGCATTACAAGGATATACCCCGGCTTCCCCCATCCCCATGAACAATCTCGCACCAATAAGTCCACTTACCGTTTTCACCCCAGCCGTTGCAGCTGTTGCAACAGACCACCAAACAACAGCCACTGCCAAACATAGCCGCTGACCAACACGATCCGCAAGCCACCCTGTTGGAATTTGAAACAAAGCATAACTTAAGAAAAACATCGACATGACCCAGCCCATCTCAGTCGAACTCAGGTTCAATTCTTTCATCATGGTCGGCGCAGCCGCAGACATGACCGTACGATCTAAATAATTTATTGCAATTGCCCCTAACATAAATATAGCAACAACATACCTAGCTTTTGTCATTTTTTGTGTTTTTGTAATTTCCATTTGACAGCACTCCTTAAAAATACTTTATATAAGTTCGCAAAATTATTTATTCCAATTAAAATTCTAAAACAACTTTTAACATAGAGGCTGCATTTTTATCAAAATCTTCAAAAGCTCTTGCTGCATCTTCCATTTTATAGCTATTGGTAATGATTTTTTCTAAATCGACATTTCCGCTTTTTACTAAATCAATTAATTCCAAAAAGTCTTTTTTTAACGCATTTCTCGAACCAAAAACATTCAATTCTTTTTTCTGCAACAGCGTAAAATCAAAATCATGATTTTTCTTGCCAACACCAATTTGTATCACTTTCCCGCCGAAAGCTACGGCATCAATACAGTTTTGAAAGGTTGACGGTAAACCCACCGCTTCTATCGTAACATCAAAATTCTTACCCGCTGTGCATTCATCTACCTTTCGGGCAAAATTCTCTGCACTATCGTTTAAGATACCGCCTTCTAGTCCGAATGTATTTATCGCATAGTCTATTTTACCTTTTGCAACATCGGCGATATAAACCTGTGCCCCCAATGCTTTAGCAGATACAGCCGCCAATACACCAATCGTACCAGCACCGATTACCAAAACTTTATCGCCTTTTTGCACATTAGCCCGGCTGACACCATGATAACTTATACAAAATGGTTCAATCAATGCCAGCGTTTTAGCAGGGAGACCTTTGCCATCATAGATACGTTCAATCGGCATCGTGATATATTCTGAGAAAGCCCCATCTCTTTGTGCGCCTAGCGTTTCATTGCTTGTACAGCAATTGACCAGTCCACGTTCACAAGAATAACATGTTCCACAGTTAAAATACGGATTACAGGTTACAATCATTCCCGGTTTAAGACCTTGGATATTCGTTCCTATTTCAATGATTTCTGCCGAAAATTCATGTCCAGGAACTCTCGGATAAGAGGCATACGCAAAAGTACCACGGTATGTGCCTAAATCGCTGCCACAAATTCCGCCATATAAAAGCTTGAGTAAAGCTTCCCCTTCTTGCGGTACTGGTTTTTCTACTTCACGGATTTCTACGTTACCTGGATTGTTGATTACTATGCTCTTCATTTTGATAAGACCTCTCTTTTTTACACTTTATTGTGATAAAACTTACGCATAAATCTGTTCGCATCTTAAAACACAGTACATTGGAAAATAAATGAATATTCTATGTTTTCAATTAACTATGCAAATCTATTTACAATACTTATGAAATCATTTATATTTTTAGATTTCACCTTTTAAAATTATCACACCATAAACTAACGCAATAACAATGCCAAGTTTTGCACTATAGTCATTATTTTCTGAATATATTTATCTTAAATCCACGTAATTCAAGATAAAAAACCGTTCAAAAAATTTTCAAACGGTTTTTCATCGCAATAATTATATTTAGATTTTTCTCACAATTTAAATATATAGTTTCAAAAACGAAATTCATATATTTCATTTTTGAAACTATTTTGTTTTCCTCCATAAAGTCACACGACTTATTCCCACTTTTGCACAAACTTCTTCTGATGTATGTTCTTTTAATAAATGCCGTAGGATTTCGCGTTCCATTTCTTTTAGAGAAAGATTGGTCGATACGCAAATTCCTTCTTGCTGAACCTCAGTAGCCGGCTCTAAAATTTCCATTACCTGTGCAGCATCGATATTTCCACTCTCAAAGGCCAAGATTTCTGCTATATTCTTTAATTCCCGAATATTTCCCGGCCAATTATAGTCCAGTAAACGCTTCTCGCTTTTTGCATCCAATTGTGGAATATTACTTTGATCTGTATGGTACTTTTTTAAATAATGATAAAAAATCGGCAAAATATCTTCACGCCGTTTTTTTAGCGAAGGTAATTGCAGTTTCAGCACATTAATCCTATAGTATAGATCAAAACGAAACTTCCCCGTTTGAGATAATTTTAATAAATCTTTATTGGTTGCACAAATAACACGAATATCCAGCGGCATAATTTTATCATCACCAATCCGCATGATCTCGCGTTCTTGCAATACACGCAGTAGACGACTCTGCACATCCAAGGGCATTTCACCAATTTCATCAAGAAAAATAGTCCCTTTATGCGCCAGTTCAAAAAGCCCACGCTTGCCTGATTTACGAGCGCCTGTAAAAGCACCTTCGGCGTAGCCAAACAATTCGCTTTCAATCAAGTTAGGCGGCAGTGATGCGCAATTCACTGAGATAAACGGCTGCTTTGCGCGCGCGCTTGCATTGTGTATGCTTTGCGCCAAACCTTCTTTACCTGTTCCTGTATCACCATAAATCAAGATATTAGAATTTGCCAATGCAAATTTTTGAGCTGTCATTACAACATGTTTCATCAAAGGGGATGCTGTTATAATATCCTCAAAATGCCACTTCGCGTAGAAACCTTTGTTATACATAGATAGCCTTATTTTTCTTTCTGTTTTTTCTATATGGCTTATTTCCTCAAAAATCCACACATCATTTTTGTATTGGTTATAGACCTCTAGCGGGATGCTTTTTAACAAAATTCGATTGCCCTCGATTTCAACAATTTTCTCCTTGTCAAATCCAGCCATCTTCTTTAGTATAGTATTCCGCCAATCGGACTCACTTTCACCACTTAGTATTTTATTGGCAATTTTATTAGAAAATATCGGCTTTTGCTCACGATCAAGAATCACAACGCCTTCTTGTATATTATTAATGACCGCATTCATCCGCTCCAACTGAAGCTCTGCCACTCCTTTAGAATAAACGATATTTTTTGCTTCGTTAATCGCTTTGCGTATCGATATTTCACCTGATTCAATATACGCATAATGCAAACCACAAGCATTTGCCGCTTCAACCGCCCGCTTACAGCCGATAATATAATCAATCCCATCCTTCACCAAGGATTGCACCCTATTTTTTATGTCAAGGTCGCTATGACACGGTCGAATTTGTATTTTAGTTCCTAGAAAATTAAAGTCTGTTTCTATATTATCAATAATATTATCCTTCGTTACGATAGCAATTCGCTTATATCCTTTGCGCAAAGCTCTTTCTATAACCATTAAAATATCCGTAAACGATGTATTGATTTCAACAATCGTCCTTTCTGGCAAACCTTTTAAATCATTTGCTGTACCACCACGACTAATCAGTACCGATGCGTTGGGGAATTCTTCAATCGCCTGCAAGGCTGTTTCATTATTGGCAACGATAACGGGTATGGATAGTTGCATTTCAAAAATAACACGTTTAGCAATATCGGCTATTTCTTGAAACGGCGCAATAAACAAAATCGACTCCATATTTATACACCTCTTCTAATCCAATTTATATCTGAATCTACGCAAATAATAATTTTCTCGCGCTCGTAATCACATCCAGCTATTTCATGCGTGCAATGCCATATCTCCGACTGAACTAACAAAATAACTTTCTATGATTTTTAATTTTATCATAGAAAACTGCTGATGGTTTATTATTTATATAGTTTTCACGATTAGTTTCATCGCAAATTAAAGTGTCTATCGCATTAAGAAATGCGATAGACACTTTAAAGATGGCACCCAAAATAAGGTTAATTAAGTAGCCGTTTTAAAACTATATAAGCCTCATTCATGCGCTTTATAAAACGTTACTCTTGTTATCTTTATCATTTAATCTTTCTAACAAAGATGTACTGAGGGCAATATTTTGATTATTTACTTCACGCACAAATTCTTCCTTTGTATAATTCTTATTTTGACGTATGATCTGACAGTTTTTTTCTAGATGTCGCTTTCCTAAATTTTCTTCTTTAGAATCCACCCTTTGTAAATTCTGTTGGTCTTGATTTACATATATTGTTTGCTCTTTTTTTACATTACTTTTTGCATTACTTTTTTTATTTATCATATGATAAATAATCAAATAACTAAAACCAGATGATGCTAAAATAATGACTCCCAATTGCACTTGTGGTAAAAAAAACCAAATTGTAGTTATGGTAGAAGAAATTAAAAGTAACATTAGCATATTTTTAAGGTTCCAATCGTATATTTTATGATTTAGACCTTCTTTAAAAAAAACATATACAAAAACTGATGCTAGTGTAAATACTATTAACTCATTCAATTCTATGCCCCCTTCTCGTTTATGTAGGACATATGTCAACTCATACTTTATTTATAGCAAAGAAAGTGGAGAGCTTCTTATACTCTCCACACTTTTAATCAACAGGGAAAATATCAGGACACTGTTTTGGAAAAGTGGGTTTCGGACAACTACACCCATTAAACCCACAATCAAGATTATTCTTTCTAGGCTCACAGAATTTTCCTTGCACTTCTAATTTCACTTCTGTTTCCACCTGTGTATCTTGGCAAATAGAAATTTCAAAAATAAAATTACCATTAACTGGGGTATTGCTCAATGAAACGGCTTCTGCACTACGAATATGAATTGTAATATTATCAACCGTAAATTCTTCAGGGAAACATAGCCCCACTCTTTCTAAGACTTGAAAACTTGTTGAAAATGTGACAACAGGAGTTATAGAACCTGTTGTCTGATCGTAAACTTCTATTGTAAGAGGAACTGTCTTAAGAATTTGTGCACAGCCAATTTCTGTTTTTTTACAATGAATAATAATATTTTTTCTAACCACGCTTACAATTCTTGTGGTTATATCAGCGACAGTTATTGTACCAACAACTTCCAAAAGGTGCCCTGCATCAATAAGTGCCTGCAAGGTTGCAAGGTCGTCAGTAGGAATAGCCACTTGTTTTATTTCATCTGTATTTAACATAACCCAGTCATAAATTTTATTGACTCTTATGCATTCGTTTGATATAGCTTTATCCTTACATATAATAAAATAATTTTCTTTACCACATTCACCTTCAATCATAAAATAACACCTCAACTATATTTAATAATATAGATACTATTTAATATCTACATTATAATTATATTAACATTATGTTATTTCTGTTAATATAATTATAATGTAAAATATTTGAAAATCTCATTCCGTAAGGAGGTTAATTTTCCATGCTCATTAAATTTCCTAAAGGTACAGTAATCAATTTAGATCACTTTAAAACATTTTATGTGCATGGTGCTGCAATATATTTCAAGGCGTCAGCAAGCTCTAGAAATTCATATAAATATCGTTGTAAGAGTCCCGAGCAGGCTGAGAAAATTATAAATGGAATATTAACATTTTATAAAAACGAAAATAAAATAATGATATTAGAAAAAGAATTTACGTAACTTCTTAACACAAATATGACAGATGAAACTTTCTTTACATTCTCCTACCTTTTATTTTCAATACTTCTCAAGCACAACAACAGGCTAAGAAACATAACCTAAGAGTGTAAGTAAATAAATATTAGGAGGATCTCCCAAATGTCAGATTTTTGTTGCGATCATGACCCTAAAAAAGATTGTTGCAACCATGAGCATAAAAAACAGTGCTGTCCAAAATGCCATTTTGAATGTGACCGCATTTGTCCGAAGTGTGGTTGTGTATGTGACTTGGATTGTCATAAGTGTTTAAATTGTGGGCATCATTTTGATGACCAACATGAGTGCTTTAAGTGTCATTGGAAATTCTAAAATTAACCGTATAAAATATAAAAGCGACAAATAAGTACATTTTTCTACTTATTTGTCGCTTTTTCACTCTAATTACTAATTATTAGTTTAAGTTTAACTTTTATAGTTATATTTAATCTGTAACTTATTGAATTTGTAAATCATTTTTTATTTCCCCATAAAATAAAAAATAGGAACATTTATTTATTTGACTCATATAATGAAGTGTATGAACTCTAATAGATTCGTACCAAATTTCTATTCTAAAATTTAAGGGGGGCATTTATACATGGATTCAAGGAAAAAACACTGCGAAGAGGATTGCGATGTTATTTGGCAACCAGAATCAAATTTAACTATGTTAAAAGGCACGACTCCTACGACAGCATCCATAACGATACCAACAACTGGCACCGCGACAGCAACAACGCTTAACTCTCTTTCTATCAATACTTCTTGCTTTTCCAAGCAACTTATAAGACTTGAATTTGCTGGTAATATAATCTTTCCAGCTACCCAATTTGATGCAACTTTAAACTTTCAAATATTCAGACAGTATAACAACCAGATTATAACCACTGCTATTGGATCACCATGGGTTTTCGCCAGACAACTTGCTGTTGCCGTAGGAACTGGTGAATCTGTATCTTTAGCTACTAAAGATACCTTCTCATTCTTCGTTTATGATACTGCTTATACTGGGTCAACTCAAGACGGCGCCACCTATACTCTAGTAGTAACGCCTAGTATTAGTACCGTTGCTGGCACTGTTACGATTAACAACGCAACACTTGGAGTAATCGTTGGGGGAAATCGTCGATAAAAGAACTTTCGCTGCAGTATTGGTGTAGTTCATTAATATAAATGCAATTTATATCTATCGACCTCTCACAAAAACCGTGCACCCCATCAGTACGCGGCGCTTTAATGGTTTATATGTAATACCTCGTATCTTTGGCTATATCATCATAGCCATTAATTACGAGGTATTTGTCCGTTAACATTCTGTGAAAGATTACACTTTCTACACTTCTCCAATATCTAACCTTGTATTGACATATTTCCAATACTTTTATTTTTAAATTTTCCTTTTTTATAACCGCAAAAACTAAGGCTGCCGCCAGCGATAAATTTATATCGCTTATGCGACAGCCCCCAAACATTTGCCATCAACAATACTATATTTTTACTGTCAAAAATACTCCTTATATGGTACTCGTGATTTTTCTACCCTCAAAGAATTTTTAGGTTTCTGGCTTATACCGTTCATAAAATTTTCCCAGAAGATATCCCGGTAAAAGCTTCATAATCCAGGCTACCAAACACCACCGTTTGGTTATATACACATGATTTTTTTTATTTATAATGGCTTCATAGATCTGCTCTGCCGCCATTTTAGCTGTTGCCGGCCAAACCCCTTTCCGCCCCTTAGTCATAGGTGTTTCAACAAAACCTGGCTGTATCTCCGTCACGTTTATTGGTAGATTTTTCGTTCGTGCCCAAAAACGAAGGCCTTCCAAATAATTTGATACGAAAGCCTTGGATGCTGCATAAGCAGGTGCGCAGCCATTTCCTCTGATCGCATCAATCGAAGATAGTCCCACTAAATGGCCTTTACCTTGTTTTACAAAATATTTCATAGCAACATCACACATTGCCGCAAAACCATAGATATTCGTATCAATTGTTTTTTTCTCTATTGACCAATCTAACTCGAAATTAAAATGTCCAACCCCAGCATTTACAACAATGACATCTATTTCGCCCATTTCTGTCAACAATTCATCCAATTTCTTCATGGCTTCATCAACGACTGATATATCAATACCCTTTACATAACATTTATCGGGCAACTCATCAGCAATTTTATATAGTAACTCTTCTCTTCGTCCAACTAGTCCCACTGCATTCCCTTGACAAGAAAATTTTTCAGCTAACTCTTTTCCAATCCCGGACGTTGCACCAATGATAATAATCTTTTTCATTGCTTGTCCCCCTATTTTAAGATTTAAATACGCTTAAGATTAAAAATCATATCATACTATATGTTTATTATAATCAAATTTAGTAATACCCTAACGTTCCTTGAAGCTTGGCTCTTCTTACACACCAGATAAAAACTAGGAGTCCTCCCCCAAAATAAATGATAGACTGGGAACAAAGTAATATCAGACTACCATCTTGCCACAAAGCATATAAGGGTTTCATGTCCAATAGGGTATCACGTAATAAGATAATCCCCTGAGTGGTCGGTAACGTCTTGGCAAATAAAGCCAGCCATTTAGGAAATTGCTCAACAGGTAACATAGAGCCATTCAAAAAAAGTAATGCATTTGCCGTTAACCCTGCAAGTTCACCGACTCGCTTAAAAATCAAAGTCAAGCCAGCAATTACGAAACCAAAACCAAATAGTCCAGCCATAGTAAGAACAAAAATGACAAGGGTTCGCCCTGGTACGGAAATATTAATTTCCAATCCCCATACGATGACTATCATAAATAATAAAATATTGATTGTCGCCGTAATTAATGTAGAAAAAGATCTACCAATTAAAATGAGTGACACAGGAACAGGACTCATAAAAATTTGTTCTAAGGTACCCGCTTGAGCTTCTCCTAGTAAATCACGACACATACCAGAAATGACAATTGAGGAATATAACCATATGGAATAACCAACTAGCGTATAAGCAAGCTTTTCTGTACTCAATTGCCCTCCGCCGATAATAAATCCTATACCAATAAAGACGACCCCCATCATTACCAGTTGCAAAAAAGTTTCAAATTTATAGTTCCATGCAATAAGCAAGCCTTTATATGTTTCATTAAGCATAATTTTTAATGTTTTCATGACTATCAATCTCCCTTTCGTTTTTTACCAGTTTTAAAAACACTTCCTCTAAATCTGGTTCTAACGGAGATACAGAAATTAACGTCATTCCCTGTTCTCTGATTTTATCCAGCCAGCTATATAATTTTGTTTGACTCTCAATCGGTCCAGTCAATAATGTCGCCCCGTCTTCCTCTTTGATGATGAAATCCTTTAACTCATCAACTCTATGACCATTGAATGCTCCCTTTATCTTAATCTGGTAATAATTCTGTCCAAAAAGCATAAGTAATTCATTGAGATTCTTATCAGCGATTATTTTCCCTTTATGCATAATAGCGACACGCTCACAAAGCTCTTGCACTACGTCCAACTGGTGCGAAGTAATGATTATCGTTTTTTTGTAATCTTGCGCTAATCGCTTTAACAATGCTTTCATGATCTGCGTCGCTTCCACATCAAGACCTAGCGTCGGTTCATCCAAAATCAAAATAGAAGGATCAGCAATCAACGCACAAGCAATCGCAATTCTTTGCTGCATCCCCCGTGAAAAATTTCGTATGATATCATTACGCCTGTCCCAGAGTTCCAATTCTTTAAGGAGCGCTTCTCCCCGTTCCTTACTATCCTTTCTTGAACAGCCCTTTAAATTTCCAAAATACATTACATTTTGCCACGCGGTCAAAGGCCAATAGATATTTCTCGTTCCTTCCAAAACCACACCGATTTGCCGCATGGCTTCGCCATGTTCCAATCCAACATCACAGCCATTAAGCAATATCCGTCCAGCTGTTGGTGTTACTAAACCACACATCATTTTTATCGTCGTGGTTTTACCTGCACCATTTGATCCTAGGAATCCGAATACTTCACCTTTATGTACACTAAGATTAATGTCATCAACCGCTGTAAACTGAGTTCCACTACTTTTCTTGTAGCTTTTGCTAAGATTGTTGATTTCCACCGCCATACCCGTTACATTTTTTTCAATCAAAATTATCCATCCTTTTAGATTTTTCGTTTCATTCCATTTTTTAATTAAAGCCCCATAGCTTTATCCAATTTTGCTTTGTTGCTGTTATAGTCATATAGTGCTTGATTATAATTAGTCTCGGCCTTAACCAACGCCAATTGGGCATCAATAACATCTAAATTTTTGCCTACACCTTCTTTATAACAAATCTCATTAATTTTAAAAGCTTCTTGTGCCTTATCTACAGCATTTTTGCTTGTCTTAATTCGTTCTTCTGCTACCTTCAGATTTAAATAAGCTTGGCTCACTTCGAGAGCCGCAGTCTGTCGTACCTGCTCGACTCCGTCCTGCGCCTTACCTACGGAGCTTTCTGCTCCCTTCACCTTTGCTTTTGTAAGTCCAGAGTCAAATACATTGATTGAGGCGGTAAGACTCACCATCCAATAGTCTTGTTTCAAACCAGGAAAGCTGTCGTCATTCCAATTATTACTACCAGCTAAACTAACTTGCGGTAAATTATTGCTTTTAGCCACTTTTACATCACTCTTGGCAATATCAATCTTAGTTTGTCCTTGAATAACATCTGGACGATTCTTTAATGCATAAGTTATACAATCATCAACCGTAGCTGTATATTGTTGATAGTTTAAATCATCTTTTAGCTTAATCTCGCTAGTAAGAGGTAGACTCATCACTTTTTTTAAGCTAACCATTGTCAAGTTATATTTATTTTGGGCTACCATAACATCTTGCTGAGCGTTAATCACTTCCACCTCAGAACGGAGTACATCAGCTTTATTTACTACACCTTCTTCATACTGTGCCTGAACACTTTTTAAATGTGCTGTAAGATTATCAAGCGATTCTTGATTCACTTGTAACTGGTCAAGTGCTCCTAAAACATCAAAATAAGCAGTTGTCGTGTCAAGCTTAAGCTGCTGTTTGTTCTTCTCAACTTCAAGATCAGCAACCTGAAGATTTTTTTTCGCTTTGTCAAGTTGTCCCTCTAGTCCTCCTCCCGTATAAAGAGGTACATTAACGCTGAGCGTATTTCCAAATGAATTATATATACCGCCAAATGCAATATCTGCAAATATAGTACCAGATAGATACTGGCTCAAAGAATATTGCGGCATTCCTGTTCGAGTATCTTTATGTGAATACTTAAGACTAGGACCAAAATTCGCCTTTGCCTCAGCAATTGCCCAATTTGAAATTGCTTTATCATCTTCCGTCATTTTTACAGAGGGACTATTTTGGAGCGCCAAAGCGATACTATCAGCAATCGATAATTCTAGGGGGGCTGCCAATACATACAAAGGATTTTCCAGAAGTATTCCTCCAAGCAGTACTATAAGTAAATACTTTCTCCATATTTGTTGTCTTACCATGTTACATATGCCTCCTTGATAAATGATTATAACCACCGCCGCTTGCTTATTCCGATGGCGAAATGGCTATTTGTGCAGTCATATTCCAACGTAATCGATCATCCCACTGCTCTGGAGCAATGAACACCGTGTAAGTCATATCACCTCGTTTTTTCTCTCCATAAGACCGGATGAACTTTATTTTTCCTGGAATATCCACTCCCGGTATGCCATCAAAGGTGAGATTCACTGCATCCCCCAACTTAACCTTAGCTATAGCCAATTCCGTTAAATCATCGCTCCGCACCTCCCAGCCCGATTCGTCGGCAATCCGCACTAGCACTTTCCCTGTAGCGGCATGTTCGCCCACCTTCACATCCAAGAAGACCACGGTTCCATTTATCGGTGCCCTTATTTCTGCTTTATCTAGTACTTTTTGAGATTCTGAGACCTTTCCTTCTCTTGCACT
>Ga0316613_10001132_pt1 | contig 18538 bp, 13 predicted proteins | sample OWC_soil_day10_C_2_FD_207647 | JGI IMG/M metagenome (GOLD analysis project Ga0316613, IMG submission 207647) | Wetland soil microbial communities from Old Woman Creek delta, Ohio, United States - OWC_soil_day10_CT_b | ecosystem: Environmental > Terrestrial > Soil > Wetlands | place: USA: Ohio...
ACTGCCATTAAGCAGGCTGTGCCTGAATTAGTGGTTATCAGTGATGTCTGTTTATGTGAATACACCAGTCATGGACATTGTGGTCTTATAAATGGCCAGAAGGTGGATAATGATACAACCTTGCCATTGCTGGCCCAAGTGGCACTTAGCCATGCTAAAGCCGGAGCAGATATGGTGGCTCCCTCTGATATGATGGATGGCAGGGTAGCGGCTATCCGGGCAGTGTTGGATAAATCCAATTACAGTGATGTCAGTATTATGTCTTATGCGGCCAAGTATGCTTCGGCCTATTATGGGCCTTTCCGCGACGCGGCTGATTCGGCACCGCAGTTTGGAGATCGCCTGGCTTACCAAATGGACCCGGCTAATTCCCGCGAAGCGCTTAAAGAAGTAGCGCTTGATATTGAAGAAGGTGCGGATATTGTGATGGTTAAGCCGGCCTTGGCGTATTTGGATATTGTCCGCCAGGTTAAGGATAAATTTATGCTGCCGGTAGCTACATACAATGTTAGTGGTGAGTATGCGATGGTTAAGTCGGCTGCTGCGCAAGGACTGATTGACGAGCCACGGATGGTTATTGAAACATTGACAAGTATGAAACGTGCTGGAGCTGATATCATTATTACCTATCATGCGCTTGACGCAGTAAAATGGCTATGAGGTTTATGAACAGTTGAACCGAAAGGGGATTTTCACATGACATTTAAATTAGATAAAGCAGCAACTGCTTTTGCAGAAGCTAAACGATATATTCCTGGCGGTGTTAACAGCCCGGTCCGTTCTTTCCGGGGGGTCGGTGGTACGCCGCCCTTTATTACCAGGGCAACCGGCAGTCATATTTTTGATATTGATGGTAATGAGTATATTGATTATGTAGGTTCTTGGGGTCCCATGATCTTGGGACATGCTCATCCGGAGGTGACTGCTGAGCTACGCAATGCCTTGGAACGCGGCACAAGCTATGGCGCTCCTACACTGCTGGAGACCGAACTTGCCAGGTTGATTACGGAAGCCATTCCTTCCATGGATCTTGTCCGGTTTGTCAATTCAGGTACAGAGGCCACAATGAGTGTCCTGAGAGTGGCTAGGGCTTACACCAAACGAAATAAGATTGTCAAATTCGCCGGTTGCTATCATGGCCATCATGACAGTCTGCTGGTTAAGGCTGGTTCAGGGGCAACTACCTTAGGTGTGCCTGATAGCCCTGGTATACCAGAAAGCATTACCAGCAATACGATAACAGTTGAGTACAATGATGCCGATGGATTAAGCAAGCTATTTGAACAACAGGGGAAAGAAATTGCTGCAGTTATTATCGAACCTGTACCTGGTAATATGGGCCTGGTATTGCCGCTGCCGGAGTATCTGGACAAGGTACGCGCCATTACTGAACAGTATGGTGCACTGTTGATTTTTGATGAGGTTATGTCTGGTTTCCGGGTAGCTTATGGTGGGGCGCAGGAAGCCTATAATATTACGCCTGATCTGACCTGTTTGGGGAAAGTTATTGGTGGCGGTCTGCCGGTGGGTGCCTATGGTGGACGCCGGGATATCATGGAGCTAGTTGCACCAGCTGGGCCGGTATATCAAGCAGGTACACTGAGCGGTAATCCTCTGGCTATGACGGCCGGACTTGTTACCTTGCAGTTAATAACAAATGAAGCTGAATTCTACGAAAAAATTACGGCCAAAACAGCGGCACTGTGTGCTGGTATCCAGGCAAAGGCTAAGGAGTATGGCTTTGATTACCAGTTTCACCAAGCCGGCTCGATGTTTGGGTTGTTCTTTAATGAGCAGGCTGTTTACGACTACGATAGTGCCAAACGTTCGGATACAGGTGCTTTCAATATTTACTTTCATGCTATGCTGGAGCAAGGAATTTATTTGGCTCCATCGCAGTTCGAAGCGTCTTTTATGTCTGCTGCTCATACCCAAGAGGATATCAATGCGACAATTTATGCTAGTGGTAATGCCTTTAAGAAAGTCGCTGAATACCTCCGGAAAAAGTAAAAGTAAAATTAAAACAAAACACTTCCTGCGTACAAATGTACAAGGGAAGTGTTTTGTTTTGTAAAACTATAGTACATTTTGCTGAAATTTTTTACTAATCAATATCAGATAAACCTTACTATTTATTCTGAAAATATGATACTATAGTACCATACGAGTACATTTCCTCCTAGTGTTTAAAGGAGTTTGAGTAACATGAGTGTAAGTAAGGGTAGGAATATGATGAAAGTGTGGGGTGATCCGGTCTCACAGCTACAACTGATTATCAGGCGAATGAGTGCGATTGCGGTATTGTTTTCCCTGATAGCAGCCATACTTAATCAAGGGCCGCACCGGTTGGTAATTATCGGTTTGGCCATTCTATACACTCTTTATAATATGTTCTTATGTGTACGTCAGGCTAAGCCCAACCTTCGTGAGCTTATTGTCAATTTAGCGCTGTGTGCCGGACTTACTATAGCCGGAGCGGTATACAGTAATGTCTTATATCATTTGCTGTTAATGCGGATGGTGCTCAAGGTGGGACGCGACCGGGCTATGCGTCTGACAATGGTTATTGCTGTTGTTTATGTGGCTTCCCAGGTTGTGGCAGCATCTGTTATGGCAGTAGATTTTTGGCTTGAAATAGCATTTAATGTTTTTAGTTTTGCGGTGATGTCTTTTACCGCTGTTTATATGCGTAATGTGGTAGAAGCACAATTTGAAAACCAAGAACAGATTGCAGAGCTCATGCGGGAAAATGCTCACCACTATAAGTTGGCGCATACTGATCAGCTGACAGGCTTGTTAAACCATCGGGCGTATTTGGAAAAGACAGCTGAGATTTCACAGTATGTCTTATTGATGGTGGATATTGACCATTTTAAGCAATTAAATGATAGTTGTGGTCACTTGTTTGGTGATCAAGTCTTGGAAATGGTCGGCAGAATGATAAAAATGAGTATTCGAAGCAAGGATGTGGCTTTTCGCTATGGTGGCGAGGAGTTTGCGCTGGTACTTCCCGGGACTTCAGTTGATTTGGGTTTAAAGATTGCCGAAAGATTGCGCTTTCAAGTTGCCAATTGCGATTTTATTCATAAAGGGGAACGTTTGAAAATTACCATTAGTATTGGGGTATCGCTTAAGAATCCGAATGTAGCCTGTGAGGATGCATTCAGTGAAGCTGACAGCGCTTTGTATCGTGCCAAAAGCCAGGGACGCAACCAGTGTGCGGTGTTTTAAGGGGTGGGAACAGAATATAAAAAGAGACTGCTTGCCGCTAGTGTTGCGGACAAGCAGTCTCTTTTCGGGTAATCACATTTTTAGCCTAACATAGCTTTTAAGTCTTCATCGGGGGTGGTGATTGGCTGGAGACCGAAGTTGTCGCTCAGGACTTTAAATACTCCTGGTGATACAAAGGCCGGAGCTGTTGGGCCAAGGCGAATGTTTTTGACGCCAAGGTGCAGCAGCGTGAGCAGGATGGCAACTGCTTTTTGCTCAAACCAGGATAATACAAAGGAGAGTGGCAGGTCGTTTACGCCGCAGTTGAATACCTGGGCGAGGGCAATAGCCACTTGGATACCAGAGTAAGCATTGTTGCATTGACCAAGGTCGATAAGACGGGGAATACCATCAATGGTGCCAAAGTCAAGATGGTTGAAGCGGTATTTACCGCAGGCTACGGTGAGAATTATGCAATCTTGAGGTACTTTTTCGGCCAGTTCGGTGTAGTAGTTGCGGCCAGGTTTGGCGCCGTCGCAGCCGCCGATAAGGAAGAAACGCTTGATTTTGCCGGCTTTAACGGCTTCGACGATTTTGTCAGCAAGGCCAAGAATGGCATTGTGGTGGAACCCAGTGGTAAGTGTATAGGCACCAGTCTTATCAGGTAGTTGTGGTAAGGCTTGGGCTTTGGCAATGACGGTGGAGAAATCGCGGTCAACAATATGGTTACCGTCTTGAAGGCCAGTTACACTGCGGGTAAAGATCCGATCGCCGTAGGTTTGGTTGGCTGTCAGCGGCATAACACAGTTGGTAGTTACCAAAATTGCGCCAGGGAAGGCTTCAAATTCTGGGCGTTGGTTCTGCCAGGCAGTACCGTAATTGCCGACAAGATGCTTGTACTTTTTGAGCTCAGGATAGGCATGGCCTGGCAACATTTCGCCATGGGTATAGATGTTGATGCCAGTACCTTCCGTTTGCTTTAAAAGTTCCTCTAAATCTAACAGGTCATGGCCGGTAACCAGGATGCCGTGGCCTGCTTTAAAGCCGGTAAATACTTCGGTAGGTACAGGTGAGCCGAAATGATCAACGTGGGCTTTATCTAACATCTCCATAACTTTAAGGTTAATCTCACCACATTTAAGTACCATTTCGATGTGTTTTTCCAGGCTGAAGTTTACGTTAGTCAGTGTGAAAAAGAGGGCGTCATGTGCGAAGGCATCTACTTCCTCGTTACGAGCACCCAGTTCACGTGCATGGTGCGCATAGGCGGCAATGCCTTTAAGACCGAATAGTAGGGTGTCCTGTAAGCTGGCGATATCTTCATTTTTACCACAGACACCAACCTTGGTGCAACCGGCACCGCCTGCAGTTTGTTCACATTGATGGCAAAACATACTCATGTTGTTATCCCCCTTGTTATTTAACTTATGTTTTTATTATAGGGGATGAAGCAGTGTAGGACTGTGATATGTATCACAGTCCTACGTAATTTTATTTTTCAATTATTTGAATAGACACACTATCGCCGTTTTTGACGATGGCGGTATATTCTGTAGGCGAGCCATTCAAAAGCACGTTTACTCTGGCCGTAACTGGCAGGCTAAGCGGATCAAAATCGGCAGCTAGGAGTACATCGCTAATCAGTGGTTGGAGGGCTGTGGTGGTAGTAAAATCAATAGCGCTGCCGGAAGGAGCAGGCAGGCTGATATCTGCATGATGTCCGTCTACCATTACAGTATGACGGTAAATAGGGATTGAGCAAGGCGTACCATTAAATAAAACCGTAAGAGAACTGTCACTGTTCGGGGTATTAATTCCCAGCACTTCTGCCAGAGTCGGCGGTGGCAGTTTGAGTATTTCAATGATATTGCCAGAAGTTAAGAGTGTATCAGGTGCTGCCAGGACGTTATTAATAGAGTATTTGGGCCAAATTGTATACGCGCGTTCGGCACCATTAATCTGGTAGACATATTCGGTAGGGTCAGGCTCAAGATTTAGTTGGGTTAGTGCCTGACGGAGTGTGAGCTTGGGATTAGCATAAATCTGATCACGGTCACATAGCACCGTGTTTGGGGCGGCGGGGGTTCCGTTTACGGTTATTGGCTGCTCTAGCAGATACTTTTTGCCGTCAATGGTCACTGGCAGCGGCTTCATCGCTGGTATGGTATCTTTCAAAAGCGGCGCTGGCGCTGTTCCGTCTGTACCAAGGCTTACCACAATAGTATCCTGGTCTTGGAGCGCATCATTTAATTTGGCAGGCTGGTTGTTTTTTAGAATTTCACCAGGAGTGCCATGACTGCCGGCAATAAACCGGGTTTCACCGTTGACAGATATGGTCAATCCCATGCCAGGGCGGCCACGCAGCGTCCGGATATCAATGCCGGCAGCGAGCAAAGCATCAGCTACGGTTAACCGACTTAAATTAAATAAGCGGATTGTCCGTTCATTTAACGTAATATTGATAAAGTTGAGTGTGCGTCCACCAGCTAGCTTTAAAATTCCCAGCGGTGTTACTGAATCTGGGGTGCAAAGTGACGCAGGTATACCGGTAATGCCCTCAATTGAATCAGGACGGCGAATGGCTACTCTGGAAGCTGGCATAGCAAGTGCTTTGGCCAAGGCTTCCGGTAAAAGTGGTGTTAGCGCCCCACCACCAACCAATAATACTGCTTGCGGACATTCGGTATTGAGCGCGAGTATTTCGGTGGCAAGGGCTTGAGCTAGTTCTCCTACCTTGGGGGTCATGGCTTCAATAACGGCTTTAACGGAAACTTTTTGGGACATACCTAACACATCGGTGAAGGAAATTTTTTTATGGTTACCACCCACTTGGCGTTTGACGGTTTCCGCAACATTAAAATCAAGCAAAAACTGTTGGGAGATGGCTTCGGTGATTTCATCACCGGCAAACGGCACCATGCCATAGGCAATGACTGAACCGTCACGGGTAATGGCTATATCAGATGTTCCGGCACCGACATCAATAAGCACTAAATTAAGATGACGCATAGTAGAAGGAATAAGCACATTAATCGCGGCAATAGGTTCTAAAGTAAGGGTGGCCATTTCTAGTCCCACTCTTTGAATAGCTGACTGCAAAGAGTCAATAACCTGCCGTGGTAAAAAGGTAGCAATAACTTCAATGGCAGAATGCTTACCGCGCTGGCCTACCAGACTTTTTATGTGGGTACCATCTAAGCTGAAGCTAATGACACTGTAGCCGACACAGTAATAATCAGACGGCTCTGGTACCGTGCCTGAAGTAGCTAGCTCAGCTTGCGCTGTCTGGATGGCAGCCAGCTCAAGAGATCGCTCATCTTCAGCAGTAAGAGCGCCATGGGAGGCGGTGTCAAGGGTTGCGGAGATTTTGAGTGTGCATAAAGCGCGCCCAGCAGCAGCGACAGCTACTTTGGTTAGCTTGCCGGTAGTGGCTTCCAGTCGTGTTTTGACAGAGGCTAGTACTTCGGCTACCTCCTGAACATCATGTATTTGACCGTCAAGCATAGCACGGGTATGATGTTCTTCCCGGTCTGAGGCCACTAATTTGATTATGCCATTTTCTAGTTCGCCGACAAGGCCGACAACGCTGCGGGTTCCGATATCTAAAGCAAAGAGGAGTTGGTTATTCATAGCTACTCCTTAATAAATAGTATAATATAGCTAGTTTCGCCGTATAATATCCTACTTCCTGTCAGTAAAACTAAGATTTTAGAATTTGCTGTAATTTTTGTCAAGAAAGTATAATGATTTTTTTGTGTATTTGCGCCAGATTATTTGGTAAGATATAGGTTAAGGGAGTAGGAGAGGAGTTGCGTACGTTTTTGAATATACAGATAGTGATTGACAGTACGGCCAATGTTCCGGAAGAAATGCTAGCAGCTCATGCCAATCTCCAGGTTGTACCGCTGAAAATTATTCTTGGTGTGGACGAGTGGAACGAACCGGAGTTAACTACTGTAGAACTGTTCCGGCTTACTCGGGAAAAGGGGGTACATCCCCAGACTTCACAACCAGCGCCTGGTGACTTTGTCCAGGCTTTTGCGCCGGCAGCAACAGGACAGCCGGTTATTGTGATTTGTCTTGCGGCTGGATTAAGTGGTACCGTTAATGGGGCTAAAGCAGTAGCGAAGGACTTTGCAGGTCAGGAAATCTATGTTGTTGACTCTTGTACGAGTGCGATTGGTATGATAAAAATGGCAGAGGCGGCGTTAGCTATGGCAGCTGCCGGTGAGCCGGCAAGGGTAATCGCCGAACAGTTAGAGCGCATGGCAGCTGCTACTCGCACGTTATTTATTGTTGACTCATTGGAATATCTGCGTAAGGGTGGGCGCATTGGCGGGGCAGCAGCTTTGTTGGGCTCTATTTTGCAAGTTAAGCCAATTCTTACATTACGGGAGGGAAAGGTGCAGGTGCTTGATAAGGTTCGCATCAAAACACGCGCTATAGCCCGAATGCTGGAGGAACTTTCTCGGGAAGATAGTCTGGAGTATATTGGCGTAGTATATGATGGTGAGCCGACTGTGGTCGAAGAAATGATGACAACCATTCGCCAGCGTTATCCTGCTATCCATGTATCTCGGGCTGCGCTTGGGTCAGTATTGGGTGCTCACTTGGGTCCTGGGGTTATTGGATTGATTTTCCAATCCAAGGTATAAGGGCGCGGAAGGGGATAATACTATGCAGCCAAGTGTTGAAGTAATTGACGGTAAAGATTTTCGCCGGATGATTGCCGGGTCTTATAGTGCATTTATGCGTGAACACGAATATATAAATAGTCTGAATGTCTTTCCGGTCCCTGATGGCGATACTGGAACTAATATGCTGCTAACGCTGGGATCGGTAACTAAAGCTGTGACAGAAGCACCTGATGAAGGGATCGGGTCTTTGGCTCGTAGGGGGGCTGACAGCGCTATCATGGGGGCCAGAGGTAATTCTGGGGTTATTTTATCACAGCTTCTGCGTGGTATTGCCAGAGGATTGTCAGGCAAAGATACTGCCACGTCTACGGAAGTTGGTAAAGCCTTTCAGTATGGCGTGCTATATGCCTATCGGGCTGTTGCGAGACCGGTAGAAGGAACTATCTTAACGGTTGCCAAGGGAATTGCCAAAGGTACCTACCGGGCGGTGCGGGATAATGCGACTTTTGCGGATATCCTGAAAGCGGCTATAAACGCCGGGCAGGAAGAGCTGATAAGGACGCCGGAACTATTGCCAGCGCTAAAGGCGGCTGGTGTAGTAGATGCCGGTGGCCAGGGATTAATTGTCTTCTTGGGTGGCTGCCTAGAGGGGCTGGAAGGAAGATTTACCGGGCCGGAGGCCGATTTTGGGCGTATGTTGACTGTGCCAGGCATCACTGCTGACATTACCATTGCTCACCCTTATTGTACTGAGTTTATCGTTAAACGGTTTGCGGCCAGCTTAGTGGAAGTAAAACGCCAGTTAGAGCAAATGGGCGAATCGCTAGTGCTTGCACCAGGTGATGATATCCTTAAGGTACATATTCACACTGCACAGCCGGGAGCAGTGTTAGAATCAGCTATTGCCTGGGGGACACTCCATGATATTAAAATTGATAATATGGCTGATCAACATCGCCAAACTATTGAGTTGGGCGAGAACAAGTCAGTGATGCCGGCAGCCCTGGCCAAGGATCGGGCCAAACTAGCAGTAATCAGCGTGGCTGCAGGCGAAGGATTGATTGCTATCATGCGGCAGCTTGGAGCCAATAGTATTATCTCAGGCGGCCAGACCTTGAATCCACCTGTTGAAGAATTCATAACAGCTGTGCACAATGGAGCGGCTGAACAATACATCATTTTGCCAAATAATAAAAACATTGTTTTGGCAGCAGCGCAGGCCAAGAAGTTATTGGGTGATCAGGTGGCTATTGTGCCAACAATCAATATTCCGCAAGGGCTAGCGGCCATTCTTGCCTTTGACCCTGACAGCCAGCTTGAGGTTAACCTAAGCCGAATGAATGAGGCCCAGGCGGCTGTCAGGTCCGGGAGTCTGACCATGGCTGTTCGCGACTCCACAGTGGCCGGTCAGATTGTGCCGGAAGGCTCCTTTATTGGGGTAATTGATGGCAGTGTGGTGGTGTGGGCTGATTCTATGGCTAGTGCCTTAAAGAAACTTGTAGTACATTTGGTGGGAGCCGATACTAGTATGGTTAGTTTGTATTACGGGGCTGAACTTGCCGAGACAGACGCGAATAGCTTGGCTGAAGTGCTTGGTAAAGAGTTAAATGGTATCGAAGTCCAAATTTATTTTGGTGGGCAGCCACATTATCAGTTTATTGTTAGTGCTGAGTGATGTTCTGCATAAAAGAAGTTCGCAGGCGCAGTTGGATGATGTGTTGACATATAGAGATGATGAATAGGCTGAAAAAGAGGGGAAGAAGATAGATATGTTAAGTTCATTAAGTATCAATGACTTTGCCACTAAATTGGCTTCTGATGAAGTTCCACCAGGCGGGGGGAGTGCGGCGGCCAGCTATGGGCTTATGGCGGCAGCATTATTAGAAATGGCAGTAACCTATTCCTTGAAAAGTCCCGAGCATATGGAACACAACGAGGTTTTAATTGCTAAACAAGCCGATCTGAGCAGACTGCATATTGAACTGACAATATTAATTGACCGTGATGCGTTAGCTCTGACGGGATTACTAGCTACAGCTGGGTTAGCAGCAACAACTACTGAAGAACAAAAAGTGCGGAATCTGGCCTTGCAAAAAGCGCTTAAGCAGGCAGCTGAAGTACCAATTGAAACAGCTAGAGCCTGTCTTGAGGTCATGGAAATTGGCAAAGCTATTATTGGTATCGTGGATAAAATGGTAGTAAGCGATTTAATGGCTGGTGTGGTTGCCGCTCACGCTGGTATTACTGCCAGTTTGCTAAGTACAGCCATAAATTTGAGCGAAATTCAAGACGAAACGTTGGTGAGTGGACTTACTGGCCAGATTTATCTGCTAAGAACAACCGGTGATGAGCTTAAGGCAGCTATTGAAGAAAAGGTATATAGTAATCCGCCATTTACTGTGTTACGGGGGTAAGTACCTACCTAAGCAAGAAGCCCTGTATCTGTTAAAAAGATACAGGGCTTCTTGCTTAGGTTACCCGAATTCACAACAAAATTCTGTTGACATAATAATGTATAAGTTTTGGGAGTCGGGGAGGCCTTATAAAACAAGGGGTGTCAAATACAAAACTCGGCATAGGCGGCCGTCATACGGTGGTACCCCGGCACCCCTCGTAACTCTCGTAACCCCCCCGGCCTTTGCCGGAAAAAGCGTTCCGCAGGAGAAAAGCCGGGTGGTATTCCGTTAAAAAATCCGTACTGTTTGAGCGTAGCGAGTTTACGGATTTTAGGAATATCGCCCGGCTTTTCAGCTTTTGGAGGCTTAGGGCCTAGACCTTTTGTTGCTTTTGGGGCAATGCCGAAAGTAATACCCCGCTCCTTGTCTTCCATTGACTGACGCAACGTAAGACCATGGACCGCGTTAGCGATTGTTCTTATTCTTTAGGAACTTGCTTAAGACTAAGGCCAATGCGCTTACGTTCTTCATCCACACTAATAACCACTACGTCGATAATATCGCCAACGGCGACTACTTCGGTGGGATGGCGGAAAAACTTATGGCTTAGCTCTGAACGATGGATTAGACCATTGATTTTGATGCCGATATCAACAAATACGCCAAAATCGGTCACATTGTGGACAGTACCTTTGACCAGAGTACCAGGAGTAATATCAGAGAGTTTAACAATATTTTTACGGGTTTGGGGTGGTGGTACATCTTCACGCGGATCACGTCCTGGTTTTGCTAAGGCGGCTAGGATGTCCCGGACTGTCGGTTCACCAGCATTGAGTTCGGCTGCCAGACAGGCAGCATCAGCGGTCGGTGCTGCTTGCTGCAGGGCGGCCAATCTATTTTTGTCGGATAAATCTTTTAACGTGAAGCCTAATTTTTCTAAGATGGCTGCTGCCAGTTCATAGGATTCCGGGTGAACCGGAGTGTTATCCAAGGGGTTACCAGCCTGGGCAATACGTAAAAAACCAGCGCACTGGGTAAAAGCAGCTTTACCTAATCTGGCGACCTTTAGGAGTTCTTTACGGCTTTTGAATTGGCCGTTCTCGGTGCGGTAGGCTACAATGTTTTTAGCGACGCTGGCATTGATTCCAGCGACATAGGTAAGGAGTGCTGGGGAAGCAGTATTAAGTTCAACACCAACATGGTTGACGCAGGATTCGACGACATTTGTTAAAGTGCCGCCAAGTTCTTTCTGGTTTACATCATGTTGATATTGGCCAACTCCAATGGATTTTGGATCGATTTTTACCAGTTCGGCCAGTGGATCTTGGATTCGACGGGCGATGGAGACCGCCCCGCGGATAGTCACATCTAGGTCAGGCAGCTCTTCTTTGGCCAGTTTGGAGGCTGAGTATACTGACGCCCCGGCTTCATTAGCAATAATGTAGTGGACGTTCAGATTGTGGGTGCTAATCAAGTTGGCAGCAAATTCCTCAGTTTCATAGGAAGCTGTGCCATTGCCAATGGAAATCAGAGTAACGCTATGGGTGCGGATTAGCTCTAGTGCTTTGGCTTCCGCTTCCTGACGCTGGCGTTCGCTCATGGTAAGGTAGAGCGTGTTGGTTGCTAGCACAGCACCAGTCGGGCCGACTACTGCCAGTTTGCAGCCAGTACGGTAGCCAGGGTCAAGACCCATGACTGTATGTCCTGCTAGTGGCGCTTGTAGTAATAAGGGACGCAGATTGAGACCAAATACGCGGATGGCCTGTTTTTCAGCGTTTTCGGTTAAGAGGGCGCGGATCTCTCGCTCTAGTGCCGGAAATAATAGGCGTTTGTAGCCATCAGTAATGGCATCGGTAATAACCTGGCTAAAAATGGAGTTGCCGCTATGTATTTTGTTAGCAATCAGCCGGATGTTAGCTTCCTGATCAATGACGAGGGTCACCTTGAGTGTGCCTTTAGTTTCGCCGCGATTGACCGCCAAAATCCGGTGGGACGGCATGCGATTAACTGGTTCGCGGTAGTCTTTGTAGGTTAGAAATTCCTTGGCTTCTGTTTCAGCTACACCAAGCTGGGTAGCGATTTCCGCCTTTTGCCACAACTCTTTACGGAGTAGAGCGCGGACATCGGCCTGCTCACTGACTGTTTCGGCAATGATATCCTGGGCACCGCTTAATGCCAGTTCGGCAGTAGTAATTTCATGTTCTTCATTGATGTACTCAGCCGCTAAGTTTAGGACATTGCCGGTCGTTTGTTGTTGAGCCAGGATTATTGTTGCTAATGGTTCTAGGCCCTTTTCACGAGCGATTTGCGCCCGTGTCCGTTTTTTGGGTCGGTAGGGCAGATACAGGTCTTCCAGTTCTTGCAGTTTAGTGGCTGAATGAATGGCTTGGGTTAGTTCAGGAGTTAATTTGTCCTGAGATTCAATGCTGACGAGAATTTCCTCTTGGCGCTTGATAAGATTTCGTAGGTATTGGGTACGTTCCTCAATGGTACGGATATGTTCCTCGTTTAGCTCACCGGTAGCTTCTTTGCGGTAACGGGAAATAAAGGGGACGGTATTCCCATCATCTAATAGGTTCATGGTAGCTGTTACCTGATGAGGCTTAACAGTCAGCTCACGCGCAATAATCGCGGGGATATCGGTAATTAGCATATGTTCACCAGCTTTGTTTAGTGTATTCTCGCTTTATTATAATCAGTTTTACCTGTTAGTACAATATAGTGATGGTAGCTCTTGCTGAAAAAGGACTATTTTTTTACGATGCAGAAATTATAAATAAATAACTGGTCTAACATTCATCAAGGGAATTAAGGGGACGAGATATAGTGATTGTATCTATTGCAGACTATATGCGGCAACAAATTATAAAATTGGCCTGGCCCGTGATTTTAGAAGGTATTGGGATCATGGCTGTTGGTGTGTTGCTTACAGCCATGGTAGGCCAGCTTGGTGCGGTACCGCTGGCTGCGGTTGGTTTGGCAACAATGCTGCAATTTTCCACAGCAATGGTGTTTGCTGCCGCAGGCACTGGTGCTGCCGCGATTGTGGCCAGGGAAACCGGAGCAGGTAACTGGCTGGAAGTCAGGACTATTATTGGTCAGGCCATTATGTTGGGGGCGTTTTTGGGGACGGGATTAGCTGTTATCGGCTGGTTCACAGCCGAATTTGTACTAAGCTTGACGGCGGCTGAACCGGACGTGGCTGGGCTGGCTGCTGGACTGGTTAAAATTACGTTTATGTTTACGCCTTTGTTCTTAATTATGTCGATTGCGAATGCCGCCTTGCGGGGTATGGGGAAAACACAGACCGCTTTTTATATTACGCTGTTTAGCAATATCTCAGCAATTTTTATTGCATATGTACTTGTTTTTGGACACGGTTTACCGGCCCTGGGACCTTATGGTGCCGCCTGGGGAATGGGAGTATCGCAGCTAGTAGGTGCAGTAGCTGCCTTGATTGCTCTTAATCGCACACAAAAGGTTCAGCTATCCTGGCGGCATGTGTTAGTAATTCGCAGCAAGGCAATTGCCCGCATTGTGGACATTAGTGTACCAGCAGCCTTAGAGCAACTGGCAATGCAGAGTGGGCGTATAGTATTTACATTCATGCTGGCCGGCGTGGGTTCGCAGCAATTTGCCGCTCACCAAATCGCTCTTCAAGTTGAATCTATATCCTTTTTGCCAGGGTTCGGCTTCTCCGTGGCGTCTATGACTCTGGTCGGTCAGTATTTAGGTAAAGGCATGCCCCACCGTGCCATACAGTTTGCCTGGCTAACCAATAAAATCGCATGGTTAAGCATGACAGCTGCTGGGGTAGTTATTTTTATCTTTGCTAAGCAACTGACTATGCTGTTTATTGATGATCCACAGGTCATCCATTGGGGCACATTGTGTGTGATGATTGCTGTACTGGAGCAACCGACCCTTGCCATTTGTTTTGTATTAGGGGGAGCTCTCCGTGGGGCAGGGGATACACGGTGGCCCATGTATATTACGACAATGGGGGTATGGCTGATACGTCTGCCGTTAGTGTATTTGTTTATTAGCGTTTGGGGTTATGACATTACGGCTGCCTGGTATATTACTGCTGGTGATTTTGTGATTCGAAGTGCTATTTTGTGGTGGCGGTTTGAATCAAAAAAATGGGGATAAATAAAACGTCGCGCGGTTTTTGCGTGACGTTTTTATTTAGTCTGCAATTACATCAACAATAGCGAGTTGGGGCTTCATGGCTAAATCGATAATTTGACCATGACTATTTGCACGGGTATTTTGCTGGGCAAGCTGTACTGTGGGGGTAGGTGCAAAGCGTACTTTGTTTTTTATGACATAAGCTTTTTGATTGTTATTTAATCTAACCAGACAGCCGACTGAATAGAGGGGCGTGGTGTGGAAAAAAGCCCGTAATAGATACATGTCAAAAAAGGTATTGCCATTTGCCAGCATATTTTCCACAATAGTGCTACGTGATTCGCCGGTTTTCGCGGCAGCATCTATCATATTATCAAAGTAATTGGCAATGGCAACTAATCGTGACAATGGATGAATTTCTTTGCCTGCCAACCCGGAAGGATAACCTTGTCCATCATAGCGCTCATGATGTTCAGCCGCAATACGGGATATGATGGCTCCGGCCTTGTTTTTGAGGAGAAGTTGTTGACCATAAATAGGGTGCAAGCACCCAGGGTCGACTGTCAGACCGTCATTAACAGGCATAACCATCTTGCCCAGATCATGAAACAATGCTCCCAATGCTAAATCCATAAGGACTGGGCGTGGCAGTTTAATATATAGACCTGTGGCTACTACCAGAAGACAGACATTGATGGCATGGTCGATTTCATCTTCATTAGGCTGACGCACTTGCACATTAATAATCTGGCCCAGATTTTTTTCAGTTTCGTCAATAATCTGTCCAACAGTTTGCTGGATTTGTTTGAAGTAGATGGTTCGTAGGTCAGAATCAAGCATATATTGGCTTTTTTTATGAAAAAGCGAACGGAAGCACCGGATAAGCTCTGCTCGGATTTCAGGAGCAATTACTGTGTGCTTTTTTAGTTCAGCTGCAAAGGGATCATAAATAGAAATATTGGTTACGCCCCGCTGTTTAAGCCGGGAAATATAGTCTTCTGTAAGGGCAATGCCTTGTTCGAGAAGCAAAGTACCGTTATCATCATCAAACATATCGCGTGCCAGTACCATACCGGCTTTTATCTCACTGATAAGCATACGGCGATCCTCCTTAGTGTGCCTACCATTATTATACATAAATAAAACTAGAAAAGGAATATGTATTGGTCTTAGTTATTTAGGACTTTAGTCTGATATTGACATAAGTAACACTGTTCTTTGTTGTGGCATATTATGTTAGTAACACGATTAGTAATAGTTACCTGAGTGGGAGGGGCTGGATAAAGGTGTCATCGTTAATTAATACCATTAAAGCTAATGTGCAACTCGTAGCCCTTACGGCAGTATTGTTTGGTATCCTGGGAGTATTCTCCTGGTTGCCCAAGGTTTTTTATATTGTTTATACTAATCAACTCTATCTTATCATGCATTCAGTTAGTGAAATAATTTGTTTAGCAATCGGAATAAGTGTATTTGTCGTAGTGTGGTATGGCTGGCCACAAACAAAAGACAGCCGTGATCTGGTGATTGCCATGGTTTTCTTGGCTGTGGGCTTGCTGGATATTGCTCATCTGCTGTCCTATAAAGGAATGCCTGATTTTATCACCCTAAATAGTGAAAATAAAGCAGCGATATTTTGGATTATCAGTCGAGTGTTGGTTAGTGCTGGACTGCTGGCTGCCGTCTATATTCCGCGCCGCAGTAAAAATCCTGCCTTTCACCGCTTGTATCTTCTGACAGTGACAATTACCATGACTACGGCCTGTATAGCTTTGGTAGTACTCTTTGAGCATTCCCTGATTCCCATGTTTATACCAGAGCAGGGGCAAACCTGGGAGAAGGTTACTCTCGAATATACGACCATGTTGCTTACTGTATTGGCTATTTATATGTATGGTCACCGCAACCCGTCACAGCAAGCAGTGTTTTGGCTGCAGGTCAGTCTGGTATTTAGCCTGGCTGCTAGTCTGGCGTTTACCTTGTATGTTAATGTGTATGATAATTTCAACTTGCTTGGACATGGGTACAAAATCATATCCTACTATTATATACTACGATCTTTGCTACAAACCTCTGTTGTGCGCCCATATATGCATATTTCGCGTTTGAATCGTGCACTCCGGGCGATGGTCTCCAAGAATATGACCTTGTATAAAGATACTAAAGACAATGAACACATCCTGCAGCAAGCCTTCATTCAGCTAGGCGCTACACTGGCCAGCAAACATGACCTGGAGGCGATGCTGCAGCAGGTTGTATCTGCTACCGGAACGGTATTTCAGTGCGATCATGTTTATTTGGCGCTGGCCGAAAATAAAACACTAAAAATAGTAGCTTATATTAGCAGTTTTAAACCACCAGATAAAATCAATCCGGAAAAAAGCTTTATGGGCAAAGTATTTACCGAGAAAAAACCGCTTGTTGTTGATTATATCAGTCAATATCCGGAATGGATTATTGAGGCTGTCAGTCAGGCTGGGCTAAAGTCGATGGTTGGTGCACCAATTAGGCACAATGGCGATGTTATTGGTGTACTAGAGATTTTTTCCCGCAAAGAGAAAGATTTTACCCAGCATGATGCCCAATTTTTGAGCGTTTTTTCTCATCATGCCGGTGAAGCCATTAAGAATGCCAGGGCGTATGCAACCACGGTGGAGAGTTTTGCCGAACTCAGCCTGCTTTATGATATTGTTAAAGAGTTAGCGGTTCAGAAATCGCCTGCCGCGATACTGACCAGAGTAACCGACAAACTCTATAATTTGTTTGCCGCCAATGGGGCCGTGGCGTTCATCATGCACTATCGGGATGATGGTATTCATACTGAGCCGGTGTTTGCTACTGGTTTTGAACAACGAGAGATTGATCATTTACAGCATGTATTTTCTGACGGGAAAATGACCTGGCCTTGGAGTGGCCTTAGTAGTATGGATGATGGTACTGCCTATGAGGAGACTCAGCGGGGACTTATTACTATGTCAGTACTCTTGTCGCGGCGCCTTAACATCTTGCCGCTCCTAGCTAGTGGTAAGCTGCAGGGATTGATCGTGCTTGGGTGGAATGATCCTATGCAGGAAATTCCGCCAAGTAAAGAGCTTGTGCTCAGCACCATTGCTAGTCAGACGGCGATCGGGCTTGAACGGGCCTATCTATATGACCATTTCCAAGCGATGGCTCTGACAGACCCCTTGACTAGGCTGGCCAATCGCCGCCAGTTGGAAGTGGTGTTAGAACGTGAGATTAGCCGTACCCAAAATTATCATCGGCCGTTGAGTTTGATTATGCTGGATATCGACTTTTTCAAGAAAGTGAATGACACATGGGGACATTTGGCCGGCGATGTTATCTTGCAGAGAATGGGAACTGCAATTAAAGAAGGCTTTCGTCCAACTGATATGATTGCTCGGTATGGCGGCGAGGAATTTGCGGTGGTCTTGCCGGAAACCTGTCTGGAGGAAGCCATACAATTGGCTGAGAACTTCCGGAATTCTGTTGAAGACACTAGCTTTGAGGTTGATGCTGCAATCATTACGATTACCATTAGTTTGGGAGTAGCCACCTTTGAAAGCTCCAACAAGTGGGTTCAACCGAAAATGGAGCTTATTAATGCTGCCGATCAGGCGCTTTATTGTGCAAAACAGCAAGGTCGAAATTGCGTAAAGTGTCACAAGAAAATTTAGTAAAATATCCAGAACGGGAATAGCAGCTTTACTTTGTGCAAATGCTATGGGTGATCAATCGCAAAGGAGGGATATATGTGCTATCATCCAAAGAGCTAATGCACCTTGAGGACTTTCTGAGTATGGAACAAAATTGTACTAAGACAATGGGCTATTTTGCCAGCAGTGTACAAGATGCTCAGTCTAAGCAGCTTTTTCAACAACTTTCCCAAAAGAGCCAGCAGCATTTGCAAACTATGAGTAAACACTTAAACGCAGGCCAAAATTTACAATAATTGAGGTGATATTATGGCACAAATGGGTCAACAACAAACCACGCAAAGCGGTATGAGCGGTCAAGGGGTTAGTCTTTCTGAACGTGAGCTGTTGCAGATTGCTCTTAATGAAACCAAACTTACAGCAGCTTCGGTGAATACATTTGCTCTCGAGTCATCTAGCGATACTCTCCGCCGTGACTATTTGACCATTCTTGGGGATGTCCATAATG
>Ga0316613_10001135_pt1 | contig 18517 bp, 14 predicted proteins | sample OWC_soil_day10_C_2_FD_207647 | JGI IMG/M metagenome (GOLD analysis project Ga0316613, IMG submission 207647) | Wetland soil microbial communities from Old Woman Creek delta, Ohio, United States - OWC_soil_day10_CT_b | ecosystem: Environmental > Terrestrial > Soil > Wetlands | place: USA: Ohio...
TGTTAGTAAAGATGAAGGAAAAACTGCTGCAGCCAATGCCGCAGGCAGTGGTGGATATAAATGAAATCGGGAAATTACAAGAGATTACCGAAAGCGAAGGGTATCTGTGGATTGGTCCAGCTGTCAGTCACACAGCGTTAACTAAATCTGTTTTGGTTAATGAGAAGGCTGTAGTGTTAGCCGAAGCGGCAGGACAGATAGGTTCGCCGCAGATCCGTAATAAAGGAACGGTTGGCGGTAATATTTGCAATGCATCGCCGGCGGCTGATACCGTGCCTGCTTTGCTTGCACTTGATGCTATGGTAGAGATTAGTGATCAAAGTGGCCGGCAGCACGTAGCGCTGTCTGAAGTGTTTAAGGGTCCGGGGCGAACCTGCCTGTTACCGGGACAATTTATTTCGCAGATAAGGCTTAGGACAATTCAGCATAATGAGGGAGCCGCCTTTCTTAAATTTGGTAAGCGAAAAGCGTTGGCTATTGCTATGATTAATGCGGCCGTTTGGCTGAAGATAGCGAACGGTATTATTGATGATGTAAGAATTGCCTTTGGCTCTGTGGCTCCTACCCCTATACGTTTGTACGAGTTGGAAACATGGCTGATCGGTAAATCGGCCAATCATGGAGTGTTTGCTCAGGCTGGGGTGAAGGCGTCCCAAATGATTAAGCCGATTGATGATATCCGCTGTACGGCAGATTATCGAAAACGTCTGGCACAAATTATCATATTTAGAAGCTTAGTAACTGCATTGGGACGAGCGCAGGGGAGGTGTGGCTGTGAGTAAAGAAGTAATATGTTTTATTTTAAACGGACAAAAAATGGAAATTGAAGTGGAGCCATCATTGTTGCTTATCGATATGCTGCGTAACCGGTTAGGATTGACAGGTACCAAAATGGGTTGCGGTGAAGGCGAATGCGGGGCCTGTACGGTGCTGCTTGACGGGAAAACGGTGAATTCCTGTTTAATACTGGCAAGGCAGGTAGAGGGGCATGAGGTGCTTACTGTTGAGGGATTGGGTACGTATGACAAATTGCACCCGTTACAGGATGCGTTTATTGCCGAAGGCGCGGTACAGTGTGGATTTTGTACACCCGGGATGCTACTTAGCGCTAAATCGCTATTAGATGAAAATCCACAGCCGACGCGTAATCAAATTGCTAAACATATTTCAGGAAATCTATGCCGTTGTACTGGATATGTCAAAATAATTAATGCTATCGAAAAGGTAGCCAAGAGTGACTAGGTCTGAGGAGGCGAGTAGATTGAGTGATTATCGGGTCGTAGGACAATCTGTGAGAAAGTTGGATGCAGTAGATAAAGTATTGGGTAAAGCTCAATTTGCAGCTGATATTCATTTTGACGGAATGTTGTATGCGAAAGTATTTCGAAGCCAGGTTCCCCATGGTATATTGCTCTCTATTGATGTGTCAAAGGCTAAGGCACTGGCAGGCGTGGTTATTGTTCTTACAGGAAAAGACGTACCAGGGTCTAATAGTGCTGGGATAATTGTCAAAGATGAACCTGTGTTGGTTAAAATAAATGAAAAAATACGTAAGATTGGCGATCCACTGGCACTGATTGCGGCAGAAACCGAAGCGTTGGCGGAAAAGGCATTGGAGCTTATTGAAGTGGATATAGAAGTGTTACCGGCAGTGTTTGATCCAATAGCAGCAATGACTGATTCGGCACCAAGAATTTACGCTGACGGTAACGTTTTAGCAGTACGGAAACTTCGCAAAGGAAATATTCAGGAAGTTTTTACCGATTGCGCCGTGATAGTTGAGAACGAATACCGGACACAAATGGTAGAACATGCTTATATCGAACCTGAAGCCGGGGTAGCCAGGCTGGAAGGTGACGTAGTAACCATGTGGGTAGCTACTCAAAATACGCATTTTGACGCCAAAGAGGTAGCCCGGAACTTAAAGATAGGACTTGATAAAGTGCGGGTGATTCAGGCCACTACCGGCGGTGCGTTTGGAGGCAAACTTGATGTTTCAGTGCAGATTCATCTGGGATTGTTGGCGCTAAGAACACGACGCCCGGTAAAACTTGTTTATTCGCGGTCTGAGTCGATCATCAATTCGTCTAAACGGCATCCGTGCATCATAAAAATGAAGACAGGCGCAGACAAAGCCGGTAAGCTGCTGGCCATGGAGTGTACGATTATCGGTGACACCGGCGCGTACGCATCATACGGTCCGGGAACGATTACCCGGACTGCGGTCCATGCCACTGGACCCTATGAGATTCCTCATGTTGCAATTGACGCTTATACCGTGTATACCAATAACCCAACGGCAGGGGCCATGCGCGGGTTTGGTGTACCGCAAGTGGCTTTTGCTCATGAATCACAAATGGATATACTTGCCGAAAAATTAGGCATTTCGCCGCTGCAAATCAGGTTGTTGAATGCGTTTCGGCCTGGTTCAGTGACAGCAACAGGGGCAGAGTTAACGCAAAGTGTCGGCATTGTGCCCACGTTGGAAAAAACCAAGGCAGCTGCGGCAACACTTATTGATAGCCAGTGTTCAGTGATGAATGGTGCGAAAAGACGCGGTATTGGTACAGCATCCATGTGGTATGGAATCGGTAATACCGGGTTGCCCAATCCGGCTGGTGCCTATGTGAACTTACTGGATGACGGAACAGCGCTTGTGTTAACAGGCTGTGCCGACATCGGACAAGGTTCAAGCACTACACTAGCTCAAATTGTTGCTGAAGAATTTGGTATCGATATGGAGGATGTCCGGGTAGTTTCGGCCGATACCGGTGTCACTCCCGACGGAGGAGCTACCTCAGCCAGCCGGCAGACGTACATTTCCGGCAACGCTGTTCGGCTTGCGGCCCAAGAGGCAAAAAAAGTGCTCATAGAAACAGCGGCCGCCATGTTGGTGGTTACACCTGATGAAATCGCTGTAGGCAATAAAATGCTTAGTGTCAAGCAAACTGCCGAACAATCCCAATACTTAACAGACTGTCAGGGTGAATGTCGCTTAGATTTGGGTTTATCACCCAAGGGGAGAGGTTTGTCAGTTCGGTTAGTTGATTGTATTGCACAATGCCGGTCAACAGGAAAACTTACCATCGGTCATGGCTGGTTTAATCCGGATACAACAGGTTTAGATCCCGAAACTGGGCAGGGAAAGCCTTACGCGACATATGCATTTGCCACTCAGATTGCCGAAGTAGAAGTAGATACTGAGTCGGGCGAGATTGAGGTTATCAGGATTGTGGCAGCGCATGATGTAGGAAAAGCTATCAACCCGGTCAATATTGAAGGACAGATTGAGGGCGGTTGTACTATGGGCTTGGGTTATGCATTAACGGAACAAATACAAGTCAGGGAGGGGAAAATCCTGACCAAAAACCTGGCTACATACCTAATACCAACAGCATTGGATATTCCCGAGGTATATCCTCTCATCGTCGAGGAACCTGAGCAAACTGGCCCCTTTGGCGCGAAAGGAGTAGGTGAACCTTCATTGATTCCTACGGCAGCTGCGATTGCCAATGCTATATATAATGCAATCGGAATTCGGTTTACCGAATTGCCAATCACCCCGGAAAGAGTTTTGACCAAACTGCAAGAAATTCAGAACGCTAACGTGTGATATTGTAAGTTATTCTCACCAGTCGGTATGCCGGAATCAACCAATGATTAATAAAAATAGAAGTTAACCTTTCTTGTAAAGGTGTGGGGAGTCGGTTTAGATTCCGGCCGCCGCAGCTATAGCCAATGACGTCTAAGCTGTGATAGGTGTATAGATAGATTCATTACAATGAGCCTAGAAAAAGGTTGATTGGAATGACACCCGAGAAAGCGAGCAACGGTGCAGCAAGATGGAGGCGATGCATAAAGGGTTAAGTATTTTGCAAGAGATTATCAAATTTCTTATAAAAATAATTAATCAGAGGTTATTATTATGAATAATTTTGGAACATCAGTGATTGTGGCTGCAAAGCTTGACCGGTTGCCACTGTCCAGATTTCACTACAAGTTACTAACTATTAATGGTTGTGCCTGGGCCTTTGACGCTTTTGATGTGGGGTTGGTGACCTTTATTGCCACGGCGTTGATTCAGGCGTGGCATCTAAGCTCAGCTCAAGTAGGGATTTTGCTAAGCTCAGGATTATTCGGCATGATGGCAGGGGCCTTTCTATCAGGTCCTGCAGCAGACCGCTTTGGGCGTAAGGCTGTTTTTCAATGGACAATGCTGCTGTTTTCTGTGGCCTCATTGGCCTGCGCTTTGGCTTGGGATTTTACTTCGTTAATTTGTTTTCGTTTCTTAGTTGGCGTGGGACTTGGTGGAGAGACCCCGGTCGTTACTGCATTGATGGGAGAATTTATTCCGGCAGGGGACCGGGGAAAAGTCCAGGGGTTGATTAACACTTTCTGGGCATTTGGCTGGCTTGCGGCTGCGGCTCTTTCCTACTTTATTATTCCAGGCATTCAAGATGGCTGGCGCTGGGCTTTTGTTGCCGGGGCTTTACCGGCCCTCTATATTTGGGTAGTCCGCCGGAAACTGCCTGAATCTCCCCGCTGGCTTGCCTTGCAGGGGCGTGATAAGGAAGCCTTGGAAATTATCGAGCAGATTGAGACTGAGGTAGCGAAAACCAGTACGATACCTCCGGTAACGGAAGCCAATATGGCGGCTGTTTCTGTAGCCGGTAAAGGTTCTATTGGAACTCTATTTTCACCAACTTACTGTCGAACAACGGTAATGCTTTGGATTCTCTGGTTCTTGGGGATGTTTGGTTATTATGGGCTTTTTGCCTGGCTGCCCTCGCTGCTGGTTAAAGCTGGCCATAGCATGGTAAAGTCATTCCTCTATGTGGTTATAATGCAATTTGCGTATATTCCCAATCAAATACTATGCGCATACGCGATGGACAAGTATGGAAGAAGAAGACTGCTAACAGCCAATCTGCTATTTGCAGGAATAGCTACAGTACTATTTGGCTGGGCACTAGGTTATGGCGCTTTGGAAATTAGTCAGGTTGTATTTTTGGGAGTTTTGACTTCGTTTTTCGTATCGGGAGTATGGGGAATAACCTATACCTATACGCCAGAGCTGTATCCTACCGGTATAAGGGTAACAGGAACAAGCATGGCGGCAACCTGTTCACGGCTGGGTTCTATGTTGGCTCCTTTAGTTATCGGCTACGCACTTAACTTTGTCGGCGTTACCGGGGCCATTGCTATTGTAGCCGGCGCGTTCATCCTTGCCGGGATAGTAGTAGCTATTTTGGGAAAGGAAACCCGAGGACGGAGTTTGCAATAAGGAACGGAAGATCATGTGATTTCAAATATTAAACTGGAGGCGTTGTTTATATGGCTACAATTACTGAGCGTTTAGGAAACTTACCTCTCGGAAAGTTCCACTGGCAGTTATTGCTGATTATGTGTTTAGGATGGGCCTTTGACGCCATGGATACTGGGATTGTTTCCTTTGTTTTACCAAAATTGATGGCGGCGTGGAAGTTAACTTCAGCGCAAGTCGGTATGATTGGCAGCGTGGGTCTGGTTGGCATGGCGATAGGTGCGATGATTGGCGGTACTATTGCTGACTATATTGGCAGGAAAAAGGTGTTTGCCGCAACTTTGATACTCTACAGTCTGGGAACAGGCGCTTGCGGTTTGTCCTGGAATTATGAGTCATTGCTCTTTTTTCGTTTCTTAGTTGGGTTTGGTTTGGGTGGGCAACTGCCTGTAGCTATTACCTTGATGAGCGAATATTCGCCAACTAAGTATCGCGGTCGCATGATTGTTCTGTTGGAAAGCTCCTGGGCTTTCGGTTGGTTAGCGGCATCCGTTATTTCATATTTAATTATTCCTAAGTACGGGTGGGAAGTGGCCTTCTATATTGGTGCTATTCCTGCACTCTATGTCTTCTACTTGTGGCGGATGGTGCCGGAGTCAGCCATGTTTTTAATGAAAAAGGGTCGGGTAGAGGAAGCTCATGCGTTGGTTTCAAAGGTGGAACAGGATCTTGGTGTACAGCAAGGCGCAAAACCGTCGTTAGCAGAAATGGAATCAGCGGCAGCAACGCCTGCCTTCAGTGTCCTTCAACTGTTTAATCCCACCTATTTCAAGCGAACAGCGTGCTTATGGATATTATGGTTTTGCATTGTATTCTCTTATTACGGTATTTTCCTGTGGCTGCCTACCTTATTGGTTAAGGCCGGACATGACATGGTTAAATCCTTTGAGTTTGTATTATGGATGACGGTAGCGCAAGTACCGGGGTATTTTGCCGCCGCTGCACTTGTTGACAAAATTGGCCGTAAACCGACCATGGCAACATTTTTGCTGGGCTGTGCATTTACTGCCTACATGTTTGGCAACGCAGTTTCTGTCGGGGAAATTTACCTGTGGGGCTGCTTGATGTCCTTCTTCAATCTCGGTGCCTGGGGTATTTTATATACCTACACGCCTGAACTGTATCCGACAGAAGCCCGGTCTACCGGTGTGGGTTGGGCAGCAGGCTTTGGACGGATTGGCGGTATTGTCGCACCTATGGTGGTTGCTGGGATGATTACCGGCCCTGAAAAAATCCCCTTAGTATTTATGATGTTTACCGCAGTTTTGGTTATCGCCGCCATGGACATGATTGTTCTGGGTGATGAAACCAAGCAGAAAGCTTTGAGCTAGGCTGCAGCAAGCAGTTAAAGATAAGAATCGGCAGAGAAATTGAGGTTTCTCTGCCTGTTCTCTACAAATCTCAGGAGGTGGCTGACATGGCATATACAGCAATAACAAATATTGGAACTTTGGTTTCGGGAAATATTTATGAGCCGATTTTGTCGGCGGACACGATTATTGTTCATGATGGAAAAATTGAAGCTGTGGGCGATAAAAAACTTCTTGATGCTCTCAAGGTACATTCTGATGCCTATAAAGTCATTGATGCTGGTGGTATGACGGTGGTGCCAGGGTTGATTGATTCCCATGTTCACCCAGTCATTGGCGACTATACTCCCCGGCAGAAAATGGCTGATTTTATAGATAGCTCTTTACATGGCGGTGTAACTACCATGATTTCGGCTGGTGAGTGTCATACACCAGGGCGTCCGACTGATCCGGCAGGGGTCAAGGCCCTGGCTGTCCTGGCGCAACGTTCTTTTCAAAAGCTGCGTCCCGGCGGTGTAAAGGTTCATGGTGGTGCAGTGATTTTGGAAAAAGGTTTGACTGAGGCTGATTTTGCAGAGTTAGCTGCCAATGGTGTATGGCTGGTCGGTGAAGTTGGACTAGGCTCCATTAAAAAACCGGTCGATGCCGCTCCTATGGTACAGTGGGCCAAAGCACATGGGATGAAAGTTATGATGCATACGGGTGGTACGTCTATTCCGGGCAGTTCGACGGTTACGGCCGCAGATGTGTTGGCAGTCAACCCTGATGTGGTTTCTCACATTAATGGTGGGCCAACAGCTATTTCTCCGGCGGAAGTAGATAAATTGATTAATGAAAGTGACCTGACACTGGAGATTGTGCAATGCGGCAATCCCAAAATCGCGGATCAGGTTGTGCGTAAATTAGCCAAGCTGGGTAAGCTCAACCGAATTGTCTGTGGGAACGATGCACCTTCTGGTACTGGCGTCATTCCGCTCGGTATATTGAGAACTATTGTTCAAATTGCCAGTATGTCGGATATCCCGGCAGCAGCAGCCATAGCCATGGCTACTGGCAATACGGCACAAGTTTACGGGCTTAACACCGGAACCATTGCACCGGGTAAGGAAGCCGACTTAGCCATTGTCGATGCGCCCATGGGGTCAGTAGGAAATAATGCGTTAGAAGCGATTAGCGCCGGGGATCTGCCCGGTGTGGCACTTGTCATGATTGACGGTGAAATCAAAGTCAACAAGAGCCGCAATACACCACCAGCATCTAGTAAGGTAGTCATATCTGAACTAAGGGGGTAAATACATGATTGTCATTCAGGAAAGCTTGTGCAAAGGGTGCGGACTCTGTGTAAAAAATTGCCCCACAGGAGCCATTGGCGTAACCGATAAAATTGCCCGGTTATTAGGCCCTGCCTGTACTAGTTGTGGTATTTGTATGCGTATCTGCCCTGCTAGTGCTATCCTGAGAGATGATTCCTCGCCGGACGGTGCTGCGAGTTGCCGAGCTTGTCCTGTACAATGCGCCATCCAGCCTGGATTTGAAGGGGCCTGCCGTCGGTATACCAATATAAATGGCACATTGGTGCGTAATCGTGCATTAGTAACTAATAATGACTATGCGGGCCACTTGTATCCAGAAGTGCCAGACCGTCCATTGATTACAGCCGTAGGGGCCGGTACGGAATATCCTTGTTGTAAACCAGCGCCCCACATTGTTACTGCTACCATCAAGAATATTGAAGTTGTCACTGTGGTTACAGAGGCTCCGCTTAGTTATAGTGGGATTAAGGTTAAGATTGACGCCAATGCTCATATTGGCGTCGAGGGGGCACGTGTGTTTAGGGATGGTGCGGTCATCGGCATGGTCGATACAGAAGAGTACGGTGCTAAAATGTTGTCAATTGGCGGCGCTAATATCTTAAGCGGGAAATATGGTTTCATAGCAGCCCGGACTATCGTCGGCTTAGCCAATGGTGAAAGAGTTGTATTACAAGTGGAGAAGGGCAGTAAACTGGACATTGCTGTCGGGCAGCCGCCGGTAATTGATGGTATGACTGAAAGGAAGATGCGGGTTGGCTGTGGCAGCGCGACAATCGGCATGTTTGCTGCAGCGTTAAGTAAAGTTGTTGATGAAGCAATCATCCTTGATTATCATGTTATTGGCTTGCTGTCTGAACACCGGGCCGGAGAAGAGGTCGGGATGGCTTACAGCGGCGTTATTCCTAACGGACGTAAAAGTACGCGCGGACGTTATTTTGGTGAGCTTGGACACGGATGGGGTGGAACTGATATAGCGTGTCCCCTGGAAGCTGTCAAAATGGTGGATATGAGCCTGGCCAGACCGGGAATGCAGATATTGGTCACCGAAACGACAGGACAAAAAGCAGGGCTCTTAGAGGTGCAGCCAAGTGGTGTGGTTGTTGAAATACCGTTGACTGCTGAAATTCAAGCGGTGGTTGATCTGATCGCTGCCAATTGTGAAGAAGCCCGCGTCTCGGCAATTTATGTAGGGGGAACAGGTGGCAGCGCCCGGGCGGGGGTAACCTCTTATCCCATTAAGCTTTCGCAAGCTGTACACGAAGGCGAAGTCAAACTGACTATCGGCGGGGCTCCTACCTATGTTTTGCCTGGTGGCGGCATTAATTTCATGGTTGATGTTGAGAAAGTAGTGGCTAAGGCCTTTAGCTGGGTGGCTACACCGGCAACCGTTGCCCCTGTCGAATATACCATGACGCGGGATACCTTTGAAAAAATTGGCGGACATACTCAGTCCATCAAATCACTAGCCGCCATAAAACAGGATGTCTAAACTATGATTGAAAATAGTAAACCAGGAATAGTCAGGTTGGACTATGGGCCAATGCAACTGACAATTTCTGCGCAGGATGACCATGGTCCCATGACCCCAATAGTAGAGCAGGCAGCTCACTATGCTATGGAAATACTGACAGAGGTGGCCGGTCACAAAAAAATAGCAGCAAGTCCCCAGCGGGAGCTGGGAGTCAGTAAAGATTGGCCAGAGGTATTGCTGCAGATGATTACTGCCGTAAAACGCTCGGGTGACAAAACGCTTACACCTATGGCGGCAGTTGCGGGGACGATTGCTGATTTGACTGCAGATTGGCTGCAGTTGCACGGAGCAACAAAGGCCATTGTTAATAATGGCGGTGATATTGCTGTTCGCCTGACAGGTGCCCAGACAACCACGGTGGGGATAGCCCCTGCGATCGGCAGGAAACCCACGCACGCACTTGCTCTTACTGCTGATGCTGGTGTCGGCGGTATTGCCACCAGTGGCTTAGGGGGGCGCAGTTTTACCAAAGGAATTGCCACCGCCGCAGTTGTTGCGGCAGCAAGGGCATCGGTGGCTGATGCTTGTGCGACAAGTCTCGGTAATGTCACCTATGTTGAACATCCGGCCGTTAAACTGGCTTGGGCCGAACAGCTTGACCCTAATACCGATATTCGCGGACACAGGGTGGTGGAACAAGTTGGTTTATTACCGCCTGCGGTGGTTGAGCAGGCGCTTCATAACGGGTGGTCACAGGCTGCTCAACTATACAAGACTGGTCTAATCATGGGGGCAGCTATTTTTATCCAACAGCGGGTAGTCATGATTCCTGAAAATTTTGTCACGGAAATTTGCTAATAGTTTCATATTTAATGGGAGGGACTGTAATGGATATAACGATACGCAAGGTAGTTACTGTTGTTGAAGAGGTTTGTATGGATGGACAAAAAGCCGTGCCCAGGCCTTACAAAAAATGTGCGGCGATAGCCGTTATAAAAAACCCCTTTGCCGGTAGTTATGTAGAAGACTTGAGCGCATTAAGCGATATTGGTGAATATCTGGGAGGCTTTCTGGCGCAAAAGGCAGTAACCACGATGGGGATTGCTAAAGAACAAGCTGAGAGCTATGGCAAAGGTGCTATTATCGGTATGGGTGGCGAATTGGAGCATGGTGCGGCTATTCTTCATCCTAAGCTGGGTAAGCCTATGCGCGAGGCTGTTGGTGGTGGTAAAGCCATTATTCCCTCGGCAAAGAAGCTAGGGGGGCCGGGAATCTCGCTTGATGTGCCTGTGCATTATAAAGACGCCGCCTTTGTTAGAACTCACTATGACGCTATGGAAGTCAGACTGCCTGATGCACCGGCAGCAGATGAAATTCTGGTCGCAGTTGTTGTAACCTCTGGCGGTCGGCCTCATCCCCGGATTGGCGGCTTGCAAATCCACGAAGTAAAAGGCGAAGACGGTCTGCGGTAATTTGGAATAGTCAGGCTGCCGGTTGTGTCGGAAAATTACAATACAAGGAGATAACATTGATGAACGTTGGTTTTATTGGCATTGGGGCCATGGGCAGGCCGATGGCGCAAAATTTATTAAAAGCTAACTACCCACTTTATATTTATGACGTTAACTCAACTGCCGTGACTGATATGGTGGCGCAAGGCGCAACCCTGTGTCGATCTCCCAAGGAGTTGGCAGAGAACTGCTCGGTAATTATTATGATGTTGCCGAATGCGGCCATTGTGGAAGGTACGCTGACTGGTGAACAAGGACTGCTTGCCGGGGGACAGGCCGGACAGACCATCATTGACATGAGCAGTGTAGCTGCCGCAAGTACCAGACGCATGGCCGCCCTGGCGCAGGCCATGCAGATAAACTATATTGATGCTCCGGTAAGTGGCGGTGTTGCCGGGGCTGCGGCCGGAACTCTCACCATCATGGTGGGTGGCGACCAGGCAGCTGTGCAGGCTGTTGAGCCGATTTTCAAGGTGCTGGGAAAAAAGATTTACCATGTCGGCAGCATTGGTGCCGGTGATTCAATCAAAGTAGTCAACAATCTCTTGCTTGGCATCAATATGGCAGCAGTGGCCGAAGCGTTGGTCCTTGGCGTAAAGTCCGGTCTTGACCCACAGGTTATGCTGGACATTATCAAAGAAAGTTCAGGGCGCAGTTACGCCTTAGAGGCTAAAACAGCTAATTTTATTTTGAAAAATAGTTTTGCCGCCGGATTTGCCATTGATTTAGAATATAAGGATTTGGAATTGGCTATGGAAACAGCTAAAAGTTTGGATATGCCTTTGCCCTTGGCCGCAATGGCCCAACAAGTGTTTGCTATGGCCAAAGCCAAAGGCTTGGGTCGGGAAGATATTTCGGCTGTGATTAAGGTATGGGAAGAACTGGTGGGTATTCAAGTAAGGGGATAAAGGGTCGGTGTTTGTTAATGAAAACAATCGTTGAAGCCATTGCAAAGCAGGGGCTTACTGCGGGCGAATTGACAATTGGCGACTGTATTGAGGTTGCCCAAAAAGCCCAGGTGAGAGTTAGTGATGTCGTTGTTGCCGAAGCTATGGCAACAAGTAACATGACCCAATCAGAAGTATATTCAGCTGTTCTTGCCAGCTTTTCACATAATTTATATGCTGTAGAAATTGGGGTAACAACAGGTGCAAGCTTCTTGATGGGAACGGCAGGTCGGGAATTGGCTCAAGCAGCAGCGCCGCGTATTGTGGAAGATGAGTTTCTCAATAAGGTATTGGCCTGTACCGTGGCGGCCCAGGTGGGCAATCACTCGGTAGGGCTGCAACCTTGCGCCGGTACAGGAGATTCATGCACCTATTCGGGTTTTGTACAAGCCATGCTGGAAGAGCTGGATGACAAGGAAACAGTCGCACGGGTTGCTGCCGTAATGTTGAAAATCGGGACAATATTCCGGGTTGGCAAGACCTCGACCGGCTGCAATATGGAGGGATTTGGCGCCGGGGCGGCCGCTTCAGCCGCCGCCTTCGTGGAGTTAGCCAACGGCAAACCGGCAGACATGGCTAAGGCCATTGTGCTTGCCTTATCACCCACAATTGCCACTCCATGCACTCCCCGGGTTATGGTGGCAGGATTATGCGCCACCCATATCGGCGGCGGGGTTATGATCGGCAAACTGGCCGCCCAACTGGCCATGCATACATCTATTCCGGTGACTGTGCCTGTTGACGTTATGATCGCCATGGCGGCAGCTGTGCACCCTGTATCGGCCAAACAGGTAGTGCCTGTTGTTATTCAATATATGGAACCCTTCTTCAAAACCAATGTGGCTGTAGAAAACTACATTAGCCAAGAGGTGCAAGCAGAGGAAAAAGCCCGTATTGATACAACAATTAAGCAAGCGCTGGCTGAGGCACGGCAAATGGCAAAAAAGGCTAATCCGGTTGTGAAACCCTTTGGTGAGGCCGTTGTCGGTGGCAGCAGCCAAGCCGTCGGATCACCGACCAACACGGCGCGTATCGCCCACTTTTTAGCCAAGGGCAACATTACCAAGGTAAAGATAGAATTATACCCCGAACTGTTTGCTCGCCGGGGAATTAATGTTCCTGGTATTTTGATGGCGGCTGTATATGGGGCGAGTACCGATAATAGCCAGTTATACCGTGAGGTTATGAATAAGGTGGCAAAAGACGGGATTGAAGTAGAGATATTACAGGTCAATGAGCCTCAATTACAACGGATTACTGTAATAGCAACCGAAAAAACTGGCATGGTAGAGGCACTTAACCGTGGTGGTGGCCGACTCGTATTGCAGCGTGCGTCAGATGAGGAAGAAGCCTATCAAATTGCTAAAAAACTTGGAATCGAGACAGTCAAATAGGGGGGAAGCCATGAATTTTATAGAAAAGTATCTCGCGAAAGCGGCAGGCCTCAAGTCTGTGGCTGTAGGGCAGGATATCCGTTGCAAAGTAGATTTAGTGGCAGCCCATGATGTCACCGGGCCGATGGCGATACAACAGTTCGAGCACATCGGTGTAGATCATGTTTTTGATCCAAAAAAAGTCGTGATGGTGATTGATCATATTTTCCCTGCCGCTACCGTTCAGGCTAGGGCTATGCACTGGATTCTCAAAGATTTTGCCCAACAATATGGTATTACCCTCTATGATAAAGGCCAAGGCGTTATTCACCAGGTAATTGCTGAGAATCATCGGCTGCAGCCTGGACAAATACTGGTAGGCGCCGATTCACATACCTGTACGGCCGGTGCCTATGGCGTTATTGCTATTCCTATAGGGTCTACTGAATTGGCCGCAGCCATGGCTACAGGTACCATTGATATTGAGGTGCCTGAGGTCGTTGAGGTATATATGACAGGAGAGCTGCAAACCCATATCTGCGGTAAAGATATTGTTTTGTCGCTCATTCAAAAATTTGGTGTAGATGGATTAACCGATAAGGCAGTTATCTTTAACGGACCAGGCCTTACGGCTCTTAGTCTGGATGACCGGATGACAATCTGTAATATGGGAATTGAAATGGGCGCTATGATCGCCTGTTTTGGTCAGGAAACTGCCGCAACCGGGGTGGCTCAGACTATAGCGTTACCCTTAGAGCAAATTGTCGCCCTTACGGCTTGTCCCTATTCTCCTGCCAATGTCCGTCCTGTTGCTGAAGTGTCCGGTGTCGAAGTGACTCAGGTCGTTGTTGGCAGTTGCACCAATGGCCGGTTGTCTGATATGGAAAAAGTGGTAAGAATTCTAAAACAGTACAAAGTCCATCCGGCGGTTACCTTGCTCGTGATTCCAGCCTCAAAAACTATCCTGGCGGTCATGGAACGGGCCGGCTGGTGCAAGATTCTCCGTGATGCCGGTGCGGTGATTACCAACCCGGGCTGTGGGCCGTGTTTTGGCGCCCACCAGGGGCTTGGCACTGAACGGGATGTGATTTTGTCCACAACCAATCGTAATTTTCCGGGAAGGATGGGACACCGCAGTGCCCAGGTGTATTTGGCTTCACCGGCGACGGCAGTCGAAACAGCCGTTTGCGGCAAGATAACCGTTCCAGGTACATTGTCATTGGAAGGCGGTGCATGAATGAACACAATTAAAGGGCATGTTTGGTTTTTTGGCGATAACGTTGATACCGATCAGATATTGCCAGGCTACGCGATGGCTGAAGACTTCTCCGGATTAGGCCAGTATGCCATGGCTGGCAGTAAAATACCTGATTTCGCTAAAAAGGTAAAGTTAGGCGATATCATTGTTGCTGGTAAAAATTTCGGTTGTGGCTCAAGTCGCGAGCAGGCGCCGGTGGCACTCAAAGCGGCTGGTGTAAGTTTGATTATTGCTGAATCTTTTGCCCGGATTTTTCGCCGCAACGCGATTAATATCGGTTTGCCAGTGCTGATGGGTGAAATGCAGGAAGCTGTTAGTCAGGGGGAACAGATTGAGGTTGATCTTGAGCGGGGAATAGTAATAACAGCAGAACGCGAGATCAACGCCAGCGCTTTATCGGCCAATGTTTTGGCAATCATCGCTGCAGGCGGTTTAATTAATCAGGTTCGGCAGGAATTGGGTATAGAGAACACTATCAGGCCGTAGGGGGAGAATATAATGCAGGAAAAAACAAAACGAATTATTCGGGAAGATTATGACAGCATCCGCGCCTATGAAGATACCTTCGGTGTGCCGATGCCGACCATCGGCCAAGACGGCTCTATTGAGGGCTTACCGGCACCTTACCCGCGGGTAGTCAATGGGGTGGAACGCAGTGGCTACCGTATTTATGCTCTGGCGCAGCAAGCTGCGGCAACAGGCATCCCCGTGCAAAACCCTATTTTGGGTCGCAATACGGCAGAGGAAACCTACCAAGAATCTCTGGAAATGTATAATATGGCCGAAAAACTTGGCATCAATCTTTTCCATTTTGTTCACTCAGAAGCTACCCGGCATATTGATCCTTTAAAAGGTCGGGATCTCATTGAACAATCGCGCGGTAAAGGCGGTATTACACCGGACGGCGAGCGGAAATTAGTAGAATTGGGCGGCGGCTTACTTCATCCCATGCGCATTAATGCCACCGGCGACACCCCACATTTATCGATTTTAAATGCATTAATTGCTGGTTTTGATGGTACCGATATCGGTCCTGTCATTCATGTGCACTTCGGCGGCAGGGGCATTCATGACTATAAGACAAAGGTAGTCAACGGGTTTAAAGCACTGGAAATCTGCGGCGAAAACAATATCTTTGTACAAATTGAATCCCATAAACATCTCAATAATATTGGCGGTACCGACGGGATGGCTTTGGCGATGTGCTTGCTCGCCGAAGGACTCGGGATTTTAGCCGGATTGCCAGCTGAACTTAGCGCGGTACAGATGAATGTGGCTGGTCTTAATATTTTAGCAGACCTCGCAGTTATGAAGGCATTTAAAGAGACCATATGGAGCAAGAGCTTGATCGTTGTACCGGAAACTTTCCAAAATCCTCCCGGTGACTTAATCGCCGAAGCCGCACACTTTGCGCGAATGGCTGTTAGTGCAAAATTAGGCGGAGCCCATTTCTACCGGCCTAAGGCAGCGGAGTCTGTTGGTATTCCGACAGGTGTCTCTATGGCCAAGGCCATTTGGGCAACTCACAATGTATTTGAAAATACTGTTTCAGTTGATATACGTGATCCGTACATTGAAGAGCGGAAACAGGAAATTTTGCAAGAAGCTATGGCGGTATTGGAGAGTGTGTTAGAGCTCAACCGTACCCTGTCACCTGCTGAAATTAACGAAGATTTTTGGTGCAAGTATACGTCAACTGAGTTGATTGAAAAAATAGTTCAGGCAGGTAAGGCCGGGGTGATGGATTGTCCCCGAGCCGGTGGCTGGGATTTGAAGCGCCACGTAAAAACTCATCGCGATAAAGATGGCATCAAACGCTACATACCGGGTTTTACCCCGCTGGGGGTTGATGATCGGCGCGTTGCGGTAACAAGTGAGCCGGTTGAAGTGCCTGAAGTGAAAAAGCCTACCCGTAAACAAAAGCTGGTATTAGCCACTGTTGGCGCTGACGCACATGTTATGGGTATCAATATGATCCGCGAAGAATTTGAAAAAGCCGGCTATGAAGTTATTTATATGCGTGGTATGAATTTGCCGGAAACGGTTGCTGAGGTGGCGGCTGAGACTAAAGCAGAAATTGTAGGTGTTGCTAATCTGTTGGGATTGGGCCGGGAACTATTTCCACGGGTTGAAGACCGGTTAAAACAACTAGGTTTGCGCGATAAACTCTTATTAATTGCCGGAGGACGGATTAGCGAAAAAGAAGAAGAACATGCCCTTTTCGAAGAAAAAATGGCACAAGAAGGAGCAGGCTTCTTGGGAGTGGACCGGTTTTTTGGGCCGGGTACTGATCCGGCACAGTGTGTTAAGTGGACAGAGGAAGAGTTAGAGAGGAGAGGTTTATAATGAGTGATCAAGAGCGGATTCCCTGTGTCATTATGCGTGGCGGTACGAGCAAAGCCATGTTTTTGAAAAATAATCATCTTCCCCAAAATATCGCTGAGCGGGATAAGATGATTTTGCAGATTTTCGGCAGTCCTGATGTTCGGCAAATTGATGGGTTGGGGGGAGCTGATCCGCTGACCAGCAAACTGGCCATTATCGGACCATCGACCCACCCTGATGCGGATATCGATTATACGTTTGGTCAAGTCAGCATGACTGCGCCCTATATTGATTATACCGGGAACTGTGGCAACATTTCCTCGGCGGTAGGACCCTTCGCTATCGATGAGGGTTTTGTTGCCGCTAAATCACCTACTACGACGGTGAGAATTCACAACACCAACACTGGTAGAATTTTGCTAGCCGAAGTGCCTACAGAGAACGGTCGTGCTAAAGTGAATGGGGAATGCAAAATCGATGGTGTTCCCGGTACTGGTGCCAAGATTATGATGGATTTTTCCGGCACAGCTGGTTCAGCTACCAACAAATTGCTGCCAACCGGTAATCCGATGGACACAATTTCAACAAGTAAGGGCCCGTTAGCTGTATCCATTGTCGATGTCTCCAATCCTTGTGTCTTTGTCAGAGCCAAAGATATCGGCATGACCGGCCGTGAAACTCCCCAAGAAGTCAATAGCAACACCGCGTTGTTAGCCTTATTGGAAGAAATCCGTGCTAAAACTACTGTTATGATTGGTATGGCTCCTGACTGCCAAACGGCAACCCAGAAAAGCCCGGCGTTTCCCATGATTGCTTTTGTGGCGCCTGCTGCGGATTATGTTGATTTTACAACAGGCCAGACAATCAAGCAGGAGCAAGTGGACTTTCTTTCACGAATGATGTTTATGCAGGTATTGCATAAAACCTATCCCGGTACCGGTACAGCTTGCACTGGAGCGGCGGCCAAGATTCCGGGAACCATCGTCCATGAAGCTATTCCGCACATTGATTCACTTAAGGTTATTCGCATTGGCCATCCAGCCGGCGTTATTGAGATTGAGGCCGCATTCGACGAGGGCCAGCTGATTCGCGCCGCCTTTGCGCGAACAGCCCGCCGGATTATGGAAGGATATGTATATATAAGAAATAGTTAATCAGGACGGGAGCGATTACCATGCAAGCAAACCTACTGGTGTTTGATGTGGGAAGTACCTATACCAAATTGACGGCCTTCCAACTAACAGTAGGACACCTGGAATTTGTTGCCCGCGCCCAGGCTCCTACGACCATTGCCGACATCGAAACAGGTATTTTGGAGGCCAGACAGCGGTTAGAGAAAACCGGTGTTACTATTTTACCTGACGTCGCGGTGTTTTCCACCAGCAGTGCTGCCGGTGGCTTGCGAATGGTGGCGCTGGGCTATATGCCGCGGGTAACGGCTAAAGCCGCTAAAGAAGTGGCGATGAATGCAGGGGCGAGGGTATTAGAAATCGTTAGTCATGAAGATCCGCCCGAATATCGGTTGCAAGTATTACAGGAAATAAAACCCGACATTATCCTGTTGGCAGGTGGTACTGATGGCGGGGACCAAGAGTCCTTGCTGGAAAATGCTCAACTTATCGTCCAGGCTAAGATCAAGGCTGTTGCTATCATTGCGGGCAATAAAGAGGCACAAGGGCTGGTTGC
>Ga0316613_10001137_pt1 | contig 18506 bp, 14 predicted proteins | sample OWC_soil_day10_C_2_FD_207647 | JGI IMG/M metagenome (GOLD analysis project Ga0316613, IMG submission 207647) | Wetland soil microbial communities from Old Woman Creek delta, Ohio, United States - OWC_soil_day10_CT_b | ecosystem: Environmental > Terrestrial > Soil > Wetlands | place: USA: Ohio...
CCTGATCCTGGTGCATGGCTTCGTCTGCAACCGCGGCATCTGGAACCCCTGGTGGCAGCGGCTGCGCGAAGTCGGCGTGCCCTGCATTGCACTCAACCTGGAGCCGGTGTTCGGTTCGATCGACCTCTATCCGCCGCACATCGAGGACGCGGTGCGGCGCATGAGCGCAGCCACCGGCCGGTCGCCGCTGATCGTGGCGCACAGCATGGGCGGGCTGGCAGTGCGGGCCTGGATGCGCGAGTTCGACGGCGATGCCAGGGTGCACAGCGTGGTCACCGTCGGCACGCCGCACCACGGCACCTGGCTGGCCCGCTTCGGGTTTGCCCCCAATACGCAGCAGATGCGCTGGGGCAGCCTCTGGCTGGACCTGCTGGCGGCCGCCGAACCGGCATTGCGCTACCACCGCTTCACCTGCTTCTACGGCCACTGCGACAACATCGTGTTCCCCAGCTCGACGGCCACGCTACCGGGCGCCGACAACCGCCACCTGCGCAGCCATGCGCATGTGCACATGCTGCAGCACCCGGCCGTGCTGGCCACCGTGCTGCAGCGGCTGGCCGAGAGCGATACGGCTCAGCCGGCCGCGAACTCACGTTCGCCGGGCAGCACCGCGCCGGCCTCGATCTGCGGCTTGCCGCGCACCTCGGCGTAGACCGGCGTGAAATCCGGCGCGGTGGCGTCGAAGAGTTGCTGGAAGGCGTCGATGACGAAGTAGGTGCTCTGGAAAGCGTCGATCTTGTAGCGCGTGCGCATCAGCCGCTGAAGGTCGAAGGCCACGCGCCGCGGCTGTGGGCTGCGCACGCTGTGGCGCAGCTCGCCGGCCGAGGACAGGATGCCGGCACCGTAGGCGCGCAGGCCCTGGGGCGTGTCGATCAGGCCGAACTCCACCGTGTACCAGTACAGCCGCGCCAGCAGCTCGCAGGCATCGAGCCGGCTGGCCTTGAGGCCGCCTTCGCCGTAGGCCTGCATGTAGTCGGCGAAAGTCGGGTTGAAGAGCAGCGGCACATGGCCGTACAGGTCGTGGAAGACGTCGGGCTCGACCACGTAGTCGAACTCCTCCGGCTTGCGCAGCCATTCGGTGACCGGGAACTTGCGCCTGGCCAGCAGCGCGAAGAAGGCTTCCTCGGGGATCAGCCCGGGCACGGCGACGATCTGCCAGCGCGTGGCGGGGACCAGCCGCTCGTTGACGTCGTCGAAGCGCGGCACCCGATCGGCCGGGCCCAGCTGCTGCACGGCCTGGATGAACTCGTCGCAGGCCAGCCCCGGCAGCTGCGCGGTCTGGCGCTGGTGCAGCCGGGCGTACAGCGCATGCTGCTCGGGCGTGTACTGGTCCCAGCGCTGCGCGCAGGTGTAGTCGCTGGCGGCCGACGCATAGTCGCCGCGCGGCGGCCGGTCGCCCACGCCGTAGGTGACCGGCGCCACGCCCTGGTTCAGCGCCTTGGCCGGGGCGTTCATTGGGCCGGCGCCGGGTCCTGCAGCACGCCGCGGCGTACCTGATCGAGTTCGATGCTTTCGAACAACGCGCGGAAGTTGCCTTCACCGAAGCCTTCGTCGCCCTTGCGCTGGATGATCTCGAAGAAGATCGGGCCGATCACCGTCTGCGTGAAGATCTGCAGCAGCAACTCGTTCGGCGCGCCCTGGTGGGTGGCACCGTCGATCAGGATGCGCAGCCGCTTCAGCTCGGCCAGCTGCTCGCCGTGATTGGGCAGCCGCTTATCGACCAGGTCGTAGTAGGTCTCGATGGTGTCCTGGAAGGCCACGCCACCGGCCTTCATGCCGGTCACGGTAGCGTAGATGTCGTGGGTGCCCAGGGCGATGTGCTGGATGCCTTCGCCGTGGTACAGGTCCAGGTACTCGGCGATCTGGCTCTTGTCGTCGCTGCTCTCGTTGATGGGGATGCGGATCTTGCCGCAGGGGCTGGTCATGGCCTTGCTCTTGAGGCCAGTGAGCTTGCCTTCGATGTCGAAGTAGCGCACTTCCTTGAAGTTGAACAGCCGCTCGTAGAAGTCGGCCCATTCCTTCATGCGGCCGCGGTGCACGTTGTGCGTCAGGTGGTCGATGTTGGTCAGGCCGTGGCCGGCCGGCGCCGCCACCGCGCCTTCGATCGGCACGAAGTCGACGTCGTAGATGCTGATGTTGCCGATGGCCCCCGGCGCGGCGCCTTCCTTGCCGTGCCAGCGGTCGACGAAGTAGATCAGCGAATCGCCGATGCCCTTGATGGCCGGGATGTTCAGTTCCATCGGGCCGGTGTGGTGGTCGAAGCCCCAGGCGCCCAGTTCCAGCGCACGCTCGTAGGCGGCGCGAGCGTCCTTCACGCGAAAGGCCATCGCGCACACGCTCGGGCCATGCAGCCGCGCGAAGCGCTGCGCGAAGGAGTTCGGCTCAGCGTTGATGATGAAGTTGACTTCGCCCTGCCGGTACAGCGTGACCTTCTTGTGCCGGTGGCAGGCGATGGCGCCAAAGCCCATCGTTTCGAAGAGGCGTCCCAACGCCTGCGGATCAGGGGCGGCGTATTCGACGAACTCGAAACCGTCGGTGCCCATCGGGTTGTCCCAGGGGGTGAATTGCATGTCTCGCTCCGGTTGGGTGGGTGTCCGCGACCTTGATCTCGATCAAGGCGTCGGCGCTGGGCGGCACTGTAGGGTGGCAAAGGCGCAGCTTTATTGCAAGTTGCGCCGCGCGGCCGGCCGACAGCACAGAAAAACTGCAAAATTCTGGGAATGGAAGCCTTGAGCCAGCTCGATGCCATCGATCGGCGCATTCTTCGTGCGCTGCAGGGCGATGGCCGGATGACCTACGACGTGCTGGCCTCAGTGGTGAGCCTCTCGCCCTCGGCGGTGCTGCGGCGTGTCAAGCGGCTGGAGGAAAGCGGCGTCATCGCCGCTTACGTGGCGCTGGTGGCACCCGAGCGCGTCGGCCTGGGGCTGACGGCCTACCTGAACGTGCGTCTGGAAAAACACTCCGAGGTGCAGAAGCGCAACCCGATGGACCTGTTCCGTGCCGCGGTGCAGACCTGGCCGGAGGTGGTCGAATGCGCGGCGCTGACCGGCGAGATGGACTACCTGCTGCGCGTGGTGGTGCAGGACATGGCGCACTACTCGCGCTTCGTCATGGACACGCTGCTCAAGCACCCGAGCGTGCAGGACTGCAAGACCAGTTTCGTGCTCGACCGGGTGAAGAACACCACCGCCGTGCCGCTGTGACGGACCAATGACCCCGTTCCGGCGTACGCCCGGTCAGCTGGCTTCTATCGGCTGCTGTCGACGCATGGCCGTCGTTCAATGCGCGCTGTTGAGGCACACGCTGTCCGCCAGCGGCGGTGGCCAACTCCGTTCAGCCAGATTCTTATTCGCTCCGTTGGCCACCCCGCTGTCGGCCAGATTCCGTGGTCCACAAAGGCCGCTGAGCGCAGCGGCGTGCGAAGGCCGTGTTCCTGCTGCCGAAGCGCGCTGCGGGTGCCGGCAAAGCCGGCGAGGGGGTGGCCGGCGGAGTGAATTTGGGCTGAACGCAGCCGGCTACCCCCTCGTCGGCTTTGCCTCAGCGGCGCCAGAACGCAACGAGAACAGCGAGCCTGAAATGAAGGGCGGCTAAGCGCCGACAGCAACCGCTGGCGCCAAGTGCAATGGGCCGCAAGACCCTATCAGGCTGCCGGAAGCTGGATCAGCTTGTTGATCTGCGCCGGCGTCGGGGCGGGCCAGCCGGCTTCCTTGGCTACGCGCAGGATCGCTTCGTTGGTGTCGAAGTAGACCTGCCAGTAGTGGTCGGTGTGGCAGTAGGGCCGCACCGAGATGACCGTGCCGACGAGGTTGATGTCGAGCACGTTGACCTCGGGCGCGGGGTTCTGCACGACGTTGGGGATGGCCGAGACTGCCGCCTTGAAGCGCGCGATCGCGTCCAACGCATCGACGCCTCCGGCCAGCTGCGCGGTGCGCTCGACGCGGCGTGCCGGGTTGGACGAGAAGTTCTGGATCACGTCGCCGAAGACCTTGCCGTTGCCGATCAGCGTCACGACGTTGTCGGGCGTGACGATGGTGGTGGCGAACAGGCCCAGCTCCTTGACCGTGCCGACGAGGCCGCCGATGCCGACGAAATCGCCCACCTTGAAGGGCCGCAGCACCAGCATGAAGGCACCGGCCGCGAAGTTGCCGAGCATGCCGCTCCAGGCTACGCCGATGGCCACGCCGGCGCCGGCGATGAGCGCCGCGAACGAGGTGGTCTGGACGCCGAAGTAGCCCAGGATGCCAAGCACCAGGGCGATGTTCAGCATCACCGCGACGATCGAGCCCAGGTACTTGGTCAGCGTCGGGTCGACGTGGTTGCGCGACATCGCCGCCTGCATGATGTCGACCACCTTGCCGATCAGCCAGCGGCCGATGATCCAGAAGGCAATGGCCGCCAGGATCTTGATGCCCAGCTCGGTGGCCGTGGTGCTCAAAAAGTTCTGAATGTTCTGCATGTCCATGGAAACGCTCTCGCTCCTCTTTGTTCGTGCCTATTGTCGCTGCGATTGCAGCCGTGTCGTTTCGTGCCCGTGTTGCCTGCATCCCGTCGCGGGATGACAGCGCCTATTCTTCAATCCGGCGCCACCCATTGCGAAGGGGCTCCATCCTGCCTCAAGACTGACCCGTCGCATCCGACCGTTGGGAAATGCTACGGCTTCGCGAAGTACAGCTTCCCGCTCTTGATCGTTTCGAGCACGGCAACCTCCTTGATCTTCATCGGATCGACCTTGATCGGGTTCTCCGACAGCAGCGCGAAATCGGCGCGCTTGCCGACCTTCAGGCTTCCGATCTCGTCGCCCAGGCCGAGTTGCCGCGCCGGATTGCGCGTCACGCCGAGCAGCGCGGCATACGCCGGTTGCCGCAACTCCGCTCCGAGCACCTTGCCGCTGACCGTCGTCCGATTCACGGCGCTCCACACCAGGTACATCGGTCGCGCTTCGACGATCGGGCCATCCGAATGGTGCGCCGTGCCGATGCCCGCCTTGTCGTAGTCCGCGGCCGCGAACAGCCGCGACGCCATGGCGTCGCCGAGCACCATGTCGCGCAACGGATCGCCATAGGCATGCAGGAACGGCGTCAGGAAGCCGACGGACAGGTTCAGCTTCTCGATGCGCGGCAGGTCCGCCGGGTCGATCAGCGCGGAGTGTTCGACCGTGTGGTGGAACTTGCCATAGTCGAACTTCGTCGCCAGGTTCTCGAGCGCCTGCAGCATCACCTTGTGTGCACGGTCGCCCATGACGTGGGTCGAGACGCTGAAGCCCTTGTCCATGCAGGTCTGGATCGCCTCTTGATAGGACTGCGGCGAGCAGTTCAGGTTGCCAGTCGAGCCGTTGCGCTGCGGCTTCAGCGTCGCCGCGGTGCCCCCGGCCAGCGAGGCATCCATCAACAGCTTGCAGCTCGTTGCCTGGAACCTGCCGTCCCAGGGAATCGGCCGCTCCATCTGCGGCAGCACGTCGACCATGACCGTGGCGCTCAGGCGCAGCGGAAAGCGCTCGTCATTGGCGAGTTTCTGCAGCGCGAGGATCTCGTTCGCGCCCCCGGAGCTGCCGGAACTCATGTCGGCGATCGTCGTCATCCCGTTGGCGCTGAGTTGCTTGCCGATCTCGAAAGGCAGCGTCGCCTGCTTCTCGGGCGAGACCTGCGCCGCGGCAATCGGCCCGACGACGTACACCGCCGATTCGGTCAGCAGCCCGGTCGGCTCGCCCTTCTTGTCCTTGAAGATGACGCCGCCGCCGGCCATCTCGGTCGGCGACTTGCGGTCGATGCCCAGTTTCGTCAGCGCGGCGGTGTTCGCCGTCGCCCAGTGCATGTTCTTGTACAGCGCGAAGATCGGGTGCTTGGTGGAGACGCGGTCGAGGTCCTCGCGCGTCAGGTTGCGATACGGCGGCACCATCAGCTTTTCGTAGCCGTAGTTGATGACCCATTCGCCTTCCGGCGTCTTCGCGGCCACCTCCTTCATGTGCTGCAGGTAGGCGTCCACGTTGCCGACCTGCGCCGGGTTCACCTTGTCCAGGGCCGACAGCAGCACGAACTGGCCCCAGTGCACATGCGTGTCGATGAAGCCCGGCAACAGGGCCTTGCCCTGCAGGTCCTTGGTCACCGTCGCGGCGCCCTTGAGCTTGTCCGCATCCGCCTTGCTGCCGACGAACACGATTTTCCCGTCCTTCACGGCAAGGGCCTCGACGTATTGCGGGGCATCGCCCTCCATCGTGAGGATGTCGCCGCCGACATAGATCGTGTCGGCGCCTTGCGCGGCCGGCGTCGCGGCGGCGCCTTCGGCCGGCTTCTGGCCGCAGGCTGCGAGGCCGAGTACGAGGGCGAAGCCGAGCGCGAACGCGCGGCCGTAGGGGATGTTCACTCTGTTCAAGTACATCTCCCGCAGTTCAAAGGTTCACGAAGCCTTGTGGATCGTCTTGCCGTCCTTGATCGTCTCGAGCACCTTGACCTCCTTGATCGCCATCGGCTCCACCTTCAGCGGGTTCTTGTCGAGGATCACCAGATCGGCCCGCTTGCCCGGTTCGAGCGAGCCCTTGGACGCCTGCTCGCCATACTGCAGCGCCACGTTGATCGTCTGCCCCTTCAGCGCCTCCAGCGGCGTGATGCGCTGATCGGCGCCGATCACCGCGCCGCCACGCGAGATGCGGTTCACGGCCGACCACATCATGAACATTGGGTCGAGCGGCGCGACCACGAAGTCGGTGTGGTTGGTCGGCACCAGGCCCTTGTCGATGGCGTCGCGCATCGGGCTGATATACATCGCCTGCGCCTGGCCGCGGTTGGCGATGTGCGCCTCGGCGAAGTAGTAGGTGTGCAGCGTGTAGAACGACGGCCGGATCTTGTACTGCACGTACTTGTCGAGCTGGTCCTTGCGCACGAACTGCGAATGAATCATCGTGACCTGGCGATCCTTGCCCAGGTCGCCGGCGGCGGCGGCCTCGTGCGCGCGCAGGAAGGCGTCGATGGCACCGTCCCCGTTGGCATGCAGGTTCAGCGGCACGCCCATGTCGTAGACCGCCTTCACGGCCTTCGTCACCACCGGCTCGGGGAAGGTCAGTTCACCCTTCCAGTTCTTCTCGCCGCCCGGGCCGCCGGTGAGGTAGCGCGTGGTGAAGAAGGCCGTCTTGCCCTGCGGCGAGCCGTCGATGGTGATCTTCACGCCGCCGATCTTCAGCCCGTTTTCGTAGCGTCCCCAGGTGTCCTTCGGGTACTTGGCCAGCACCTTCTCCAGGTCGGTGATGAACGGGTAGGCGATGACGTCGATCAGCGTCGCGCCCCCAGCGGCGGCGCGCTTCATCAACTCCAGATCGGCCAGGTGCGTCGCGCCTTCGTGCGCGGTGGTCACGCCGTACTGCGCGTAAAGCCGCTGCCCGGCCTTGGACCACTCGACCTCCTGCGCCTGCGTCGGCTGCGGCAGCGACGCAAAGATCGGCAGGTAGGCCGTCTCCATGATCAGGCCCCAGGGCTCCTGCGTGCCCGGCTTGCGCACGATGACACCGCCCGGCGGTGTCTTGGTCTGGGCCGAGAGGCCCCACTTCGTCATCGCGGCGGAGTTCAGCACCGCGCCGTGCATCGACACGTGGCCCACCAGCACCGGGTGGTCGGGCAAGGCCTTGTCCAGGTCGCCGCGGTTGAGCTGCCGGCCCTTGGGCATGACGTTTTCGTCGTAGCCGTAGGCCTGGATGACCTCGCCCTTGGGAATCTTGTTCGCGTCGCGGTACTTCACCAGCTCGGCGACGATGCTGTCCACGTCCTTGCCCGGGCCGGCCGGTGGCGCATAGACGTTGACCTGGTTGGCCACGGTCAGCGAGCTGATGTAGTGGCTGTGCGCGTCCAGGAAGCCGGGCAGCAGCGCCTTGCCGCCGAGGTCCACGACCTTCGTGCTCGCGCCCTTGTGCGCCTTCTCGACCTCAGCGCGCGTGCCGACCGCGACGATCTTGCCGCCCTTGACCGCCAGCGCCTCGGCGCTCGGCTGCCGGTCGTTGATGGTGACGATGTCGCCGCCGGTGTAGATCGTGTCGGCGGCATCGGCGAGCGGTTGCGCTGCGGGTTCCGCTGATTTGCCGCAGCCGGCGAGCACGCCAATCAGCGTGCATCCAATGACCAGCAATCGCTTCATTTCGAGTACCTCCCTCAACGCGGAAACAGGAATGTGAGCACCAGGCGCAAGCCCCAGCCGTGCGGGCCGCTGTCGGGGCTGTCGGCCCAGTACCGGGCCCCGGCGCCGAAGCTGACGAGTTGGTCGCCCAGACGCGTGACCTTCGACACCACGGCGTTCACCGGCACGGCCCACTGCTCACGCTCCCAGTCGTAGGTGCTTTCGGTATTGAGCGCGAAGGACCAGGCGGCCGGCGTCGTGTAGCTGACGAAGGGCTGCAGGAAGGTGCTGCTGATGTCCTGGTTGCCGCTGCCGCCGACCGACCAGAGGTGGTTGGCCAGCGCACCGACGGTCCACGGCCCCACCTGCTTCAGCACCACGCCGGTCGGGCCGGCGCCCCACTTCTTGGCCGACAGCAGGTCGTCCGAACCGGTGGGCAGCAGCAGCACCGGCCCCACGCCCCAGATCAAGCCGCCCTCGCTCGGCTTCTTCGGCGAGAAGAACAGGCTCTGCACGATGTCGCCGATGCCCGACTGGCTGCCCGCGCCGGGGACCACCTCGTCCTGCCACACCACCGGCAGGATCGTGCGCGAGATCAGGTTCCAGTCCTCGTTCAAGCTCAGCGGCACCACCGGCTGGATGTTCAGCAGCCAGCGCTTGCCGCCGCGGGCGGGGCCGATGTCGGTGTCGTAGTTCAACTGCAAGGGCACGCTGATCAGCGCGGCCACCGGGTTGGCCAAGTCCTTGGCCAGGTCGGCCGCGTTGCTGCCGGCTGCTGTGCCGCGCGTGCCCGTCACGGTGTCCTGTGCGTGGGCTTCGGTCGCGTACCAGAACAGCGCCGCCGCAATGGCGGCCGCGGCGGCCGCGGTAATCAAGGACTCCGATCGGGACGACATGCCATCTCCTCCGCCGTTGATGATGTTGTGCAGACCGTCCAAACGGCGCGGCGCAGTCTTCCATCGCCGCCCGCGCCTGTCCAATGCCGGCTGCGCAGGCGGTGATACGCTCGACGCATGACGATCGAGCTGCGTCTGATCCGCCATGCGCTGGCCGTCGGCCGCTACGGCAACTTCGCGCGTGCCGCCGAAGCCCTGCATCTGACGCAGCCAAGCCTGTCGCGCAGCATCGCGTCACTCGAGTCCGCGCTGGGGGTGACGCTGTTCGACCGCACCACCAAGGGCGTGACGCCGACGGCCTCGGGCCGCGTGCTGCTGAAGCGCGGCCAGGAAATGCTTGACCGCGAGGCGGCCCTGTGCCGCGAGATCGGGCAGCTCGAAGGGCTCGAGTCCGGCACGCTGGTCATCGCCGCCGGGCCCTATCCGGCCGAGACGCAGGTCGCCGAGGCCGTCGCGCGCGTGGCCCGCGCCCACCCGCGGCTGCGCATCGAATGCCGCGCGCTGGAGCCGCTGCAGGTCGTGAGCGACGTGCTGACCGAGCGCGCCGACGTCGGCATCAGCACCGTCGATGGTCTGGAACACGAACCGCGGCTCGTGGTCGAGCCGCTGCCGCAGCGGCGCGCCTACATCGCCTGCCGGCCGGGACACCCGCTGACGCTTGAGCCGGCGTTGACCCTGGAGCGGGTGTTGCAGTTCCCGCTGGTATCGACCGTGCTGCGTGGTGCGCAGGCCGCCGCCAGCCACCAGGGCAGCGGCGCCGAAGGCGACTACGTGCCGCATGTGCTGGTCAACTCGGTCGCGGTGGCCAAGGTGATCGCGCGCGGCAGCGACCTGCTGGTGCCCGGCAGCGCGGCCACGCTCGCCGACGAGGTGGCGGCCGGCCGGCTGGTGATCCTGGATGTCGACGCGCCGGCGATGCGCACCCGCTATGGCCTGTACTACCTGCGCGAACGCGCGTTGGCGCCGGCCGCGCGCGTCTTCGTCGACACGCTGCATCGGGTCGAGGCCGAGACGCCGGTCGAGTGGGCTGCACCGCCCGCCGTCGATCGCGCTTGCGGAGCGCCCCGGAAGCGTCAGCCCTCGTCGTAGGCGGCCGGCCCGCGCGGGCCGGCTGCGGCGCGCTCAGTGCATTGCCGGCCTCGTCACTGCTTCCAACACGCGATCGAGATCACTCTGTGTTGGGTCGCAAGGCGACTTCAGGCATCGATCTCGCGCAGCAGGTGCAGCGTCGGCACCTCACCCAGGTTGAGCAGCGCCGCGATGTCACGCACGTCGTCGCTCAGCGCGGCGTTGTCCCAGCCCCGCGCCGTGTGCCGCGCCAGCCGCACCGCCAGCAACACGTTGCGCACCTGCGCCGTTTCCGCGTGGCGCTCATCGTTGATCTGCACCAGCAGCTCGGGCAGATGCCAGGCACGCATCAGCGCCTGTTGCAGGTCGTGCAGCTCGATGTGAAGCAGTTCGCGCTGGATCGCGGCCGAGCGCAGCGTCGGGTCCTGCTGCTGACGCTCGGTCATCTGCAGGGCCAGTGCCGGCGCGTGCAACCACAGCAGCATCTCGGCGAAGTCGTGCAACTGGGCCGCGGCATGGATGACCTGCGCGTCATGGTCCATGCGGTGCACCGCGAAAGCCAGGGCAAAGGCGGCGCCGCGATTCGACCGCCGCAGCACCCCGCCCAGCCCCATCAAGGCCGCGCAGTTGCCGCCGAGGTACTCGTCCACCGTCGTCTGCGGCCCGAAGGCACGGAAGAAGGGCGAGATGCCCAGCATCACCAGCGCGGCGGTCACCGTCTCGGGGTCGGTGGTGCTGCGCTGCGAGCGCACACCGGCCACGTGCGCCATCAGCTTCAGGCTCATCAGCGGGTCGGCCGAGACGGTTTCGGCCAGCAGGTGGGCATCGACCGCGTCTTCGTTGGCGCGGTAGGCCTCCAGCCGCTCGGCGGTGTCGGCCAGCACCGGCAAGGGGGCGGCCAGGAAATGGGCAGTCCACGCCTGCAGGTCAGGCAGCGCGCGGGCGATCGGGGGCGGCGGGGCACTGCACATCGGCCCTCCTGAGGACGGGATACGTAAGCGGCATATCGGCTGGCGCGGCGCCGGCTTGAGCCGGCCACCTTCGGCTACAGCGACAGCATCAGCCCGTCGCGTGCGTCGACCTTGCCGTCCAGCAGCGCCAGGCAGGCGTCGTGCACCGCCTGCGGACCTTGCGCGCGGCGCACGCGCAGCCACGGAGCGGCCGGGTCGTTGACCGGCTTCATGAACGCCGTCCAGGCGGTGGCGATGCGCGATTGCAGCTCCGCCGGACCCCAGCCCTCGGGCGGCGCCGCGCTGCGCTTGGCAATCTGCGCCGGCGCAAAAAACAGCGTCGGCCGCGGCCCGGGCAGGTCGCGGCCGCCACCGAGCTCGTCCCAGTGCGTCCCACCGACCGAACAGCTGTAGCGCAGCGCATCGCCGAAATGCTCGTGGATCGAACGGCGCAGCGTCGCATTGCCGGCAAAGTCGACATACACCGAGGGCACGCTGCGGTCCATGGTGCCGAGCGTGTCGTAGGCGCGCACCTCGTCGTAGCAGCCCAGCGAGCGGCAGAACGCCAGGTTGCCTGCCGAGGTCAGGCCGACGATGCGCGGCGCGCCCGGCCGGCCACGGCGCAGCGCGAGGCAGAAGGCCGTGCCGAAGGCAGTCTTGCTGGAAGCGCTGGACAGCAGCACCTGCTGTGCGCCGAAGAAGCCGGCCTCATCGAGAAAATCGTCGATCAGGAACGAGGTCATGAACAGCGGCCTCAGCAGCGCCTGCTGCGGCTCCTGCGACGGGACATAGGCCGGGTCGGCGGCGCAGCGCTGGATCTGGTTGTAGACCGCGGGCAAGGCGGCGCGATGCGCCGCGCCGTCGATGAAGCCGTGCTTGCCGACACGCGCCGGCTGCACCACCAGATAGCTGCCCATCGGCCAGTAGCCGTAGCAGCGCTCGCCCGCGGCCACGCCTTCGGCACTCGACTCCACCACGTCGGCGAAACCCCACACCGGGATGTTGCCCCAGGCTGCATCGCCGGTGGGGAAGAAGTCCCAGTACTTCATCGCCTCGCCGAAGGCGGCGTAGGTGATGTTGTTCGAGGTCAGCGCAAAGCTGTCAATGCGCAGCCGGGCTTCTCCCTCGGCCAGCGGCCTGGCCTGCGGTGTGTCGGGATCCGGCACCAGGCGCGAGACGCGCAAGTTGCTGCGCTGCACCTGGAAGCGCTGGGCGGCGGAGTCGTTCATGGCTTGTCTCGGCTCTTGTGAGGGGCGCCGCCGAGTATGCAGCAGCTCCCTTTGCAGGTGGTTGGCCCATCGACCTAAGATCGTGAGCATGAGCGCCCGCACTGCCCCACTGAGCCTGCCCGATGGGACGCCGCTGCCGGCGCTGGGCCTGGGCACCTGGCGCATGGGCGAGAGCCGGGCCACCCATGCCGCCGAACTGGCGGCGCTGCGCTTGGCGCTGGACATCGGCTACCGCGTTTTCGACACCGCCGAGATGTATGCCGAAGGCGGCGCCGAATCGCTGCTCGGGGAGGCGCTGGCCGCTGCCTTGGGCGGCACGCTGTCGCGCGAACAGCTGTTCGTGGTCAGCAAGGTCTATCCGCACAACGCCAGCGCCCAGGGCGTGGTCGCGGCCTGCGAGCGCAGCCTGCGGCGGCTGCGGCTGGAGCACATCGACCTGTACCTGCTGCACTGGCGCGGCGCGGTGCCCTTGCGCGACACGGTGCAGGGCTTCGAGCGCCTGCGATCGCGCGGGCTGATCCGCCACTGGGGCGTGAGCAACTTCGACCTGGCGGACCTGCACGAGCTGCTGCAGTTGCCGGGCGGCGCGGCCTGCGCCAGCAACCAGGTGTGGTACTCGCTGACGCAACGCGGCGTCGAGTTCGACCTGCTGCCCTGGCAGCGCCAGCGGCAGATGCCGTTGATGGCCTATTCGCCCATCGACCAGGGCGCGCTGGCACGCCATGCGAAGCTGGCCGATCTGGCGGCGCGCCGCGGCATCACGCCGGCGCAGCTGGCACTGGCCTGGCTGCTGGCCCAGCCGGGCGTGATGGCGGTGCCGAAGTCGTCCGACGCCATCCACCTGCGCCACAACTGGCAGGCCGCCGCACTGCGCCTGGAGGCCGACGAAACGTCACAGCTGGACCGGCTGTTCCCGCCGCCGCGGCGCAAGCAGCCGCTTGCCGTGGGCTGAGGCGCGTCACTCCAGCGGCACCGGCGCGGCAGCCGGCTTGGCCGGGTAACGCAGGCTCAGCCACATGGTCGTGGCCAGGATCGCGACCACCACGCCGAGCGACGCGCCCACGGGCACCTTGACCAGGTCGATCAGCATCATCTTCGTACCGATGAACACCAGGATCACCGCCAGGCCATAGCTCAGCAGGTGGAACTTCGACGCCACCGCCGCGAGCAGGAAGTACATCGCGCGCAGGCCGAGGATGGCGAACACGTTGCTGGTGAGCACGATGAACGGGTCGGTGGTGATGGCGAAGATCGCCGGGATCGAATCGACCGCGAAGATCACTTCGGTCAGCCCGACCAGCGCGATCACCAGCAGCAGCGGCGTGGCGATGCGCCTGCCGTTCTCGATGGTGAAGAAGCGCTCGCCGTCGAAGGACTTGCTCACCGGCATCACCCGGCGCAGCAGCTTCAGCGCCGGGTTGCTCTCCAGGTCCGGTTCCTGGCCGGCGGCCCACCACATCTTCAGGCCGGTGGCCAGCAGGAAGGCGCCGAACAGGTACAGCACCCAGTGGAATTCGGCGATCAGCCAGCTGCCCAGCAGGATCATCACGGTGCGCAGCACGATGGCGCCGATGATGCCGATCATCAGCACCCGCTTCTGGAAGGCCGGCGGCACCGCGAAGTAGCTGAAGATCAGCAGGAAGACGAAGATGTTGTCCACCGCCAGGCTCTTCTCGATGAGGTAGCCGGTGAGGAACTCCATGCTCTTCTCGTTGGCCACGGCCGTGCCGTGGTCCTGCGCCACGGCCCACCAGAACAGGCCGTTGAAGGCGAAGCTCAGCGCCACCCAGACGATCGACCAGTTCAGCGCCTCCTTGACGCCGACCTCGTGGGCGCCTTGCTTCTTGAGCACGACGAAGTCGACGAACAGGGCGGCCAGCACGGCCGCGACAAAGAAGATCCAAAGCCAGATCGGCGCGATGGTGTCCATGGACACTCCCGTGAGAAGGGGTTGAGGTTCGCGCCGAAAGGTCTTGCTGAGAACGGGCGTTCTCTGCGGGCCCGGGCTGTTGGCAGGCGCCAAAAGCCGTATTGACGGGGTCCGCGGCGGTGGAGAACCGCCCGCTACTCCCCTCTCGACGGGCGCGATTCTGCCGGGCCGTGCAAGGCCCCGTGTTCGATGGGGAATTGTTCTCGCGGCCACGGCGCCGATCCGCGCAGGCCCGCCCGCCGGCAGGCATCTGCCGTTCGGAGTTCAGTGGCGATCGACGACGCGGTACATCAAGCCGGCAGCCATCTCGCGCAGGGCCAGGTAAGCGATGCGCAGGGAGTCGCCGCTGGGCACCAGGTCGGTCCATTCGAACGCGCCGTCGGTGTTGCCGAAGTAGCCGGTCGGCGCGGGCACCACCTGCATGCCGGCGCGCTCGAAGGCGCGCTGCGCGCGCGGCATGTGAAAGGCGCTGGTCACGAGCACGACGCGCTGGATGCCGGCGACACGCAGCAGTGCCGCGGCCTCGCGCGCATTGCCCGCGGTCGTGCGCGCCTGCTCGTCGGTCCAGCGCACGGCCACCCCGAACTCCTGCACCAACACCTCACGCATCAGCGCGGACTCGCCGGGCAGGCCGTCGCGCGGCGCGGCGCCGGTGATCAGCACGGGCAACTGGGTTTGCCTGGCGAGCCGGGCGCCGTAGCGCACGCGCTGCAGCGTGAAGAGATTGACCGTATCGCCGCCCCATTCGGGAGCGCTGCGCGACACGCCCCCGGCCAGGATCACGATGGCCCGGGCATCACCGACCGCGCGCGGGTCGGGCAGCGCGGGCCCTTCGAGTCGGTTCATCAGCGTCGCGGCGGTCCACGGCAGGCTCAGCACGAGCAGCGCCACCAGGCTGAGCGCCGTCAGCGCGCCGCCGATCGCGGGCCGCCTGCGGCGCAGCGCAAGGCCCAGCAGTCCGAGAAGAATCAGCGACGTCGGTGGCACGACCACGGCGCCGACGAGATAGCTGAGGCTCGGCGATGCGCTCACGCGCGCCCCCCGCGATGCCGTGAGACTGCGCCGCGTCGCGGCATCACGCTTGCGGCCAAGGACAGGCCTTCACCGACCGGCTCGGGCTCACTCCTCGTCGTGAACCTTGTGCGCCGCGACCAACTGCTGCTGCACCGCCGGCGGCACCGCCTCGTAGTGCGACAGCGTGATCGTGTAGCGGCCCTGGCCGCTGGTCATGGCGTTGAGCCGCGACTGGTAGCCCGACAGCTCGGACATCGGCACCTGCCCGCGCACCACCATCGTCGACGCGGCGCCGTTGTGCGTGCCGTTGACCTGGCCGCGCTTGGACGACAGGTCGCCGGTGATGTCGCCCATCGCCTGCTCGGGCGCGCTGATCTCGATGTGCACGATCGGCTCCAGCACGATCGGCCGGGCCGCGCGGATGGCCTCGACGAAGGCCTTGCGCCCGGCGGTGACGAAGGCGATCTCCTTGCTGTCCACGCTGTGGTGCTTGCCGTCGTAGACGATGACCTTGACGTCGACCACCGGATAACCGGCGATCGCACCGCTTTGCAGCACCTCGCGCACGCCCTTTTCCACCGCCGGCATGAACTGGCCCGGGATGGTGCCGCCCTTGACCGCATCGACGAACTCGAAGCCGGCGCCGCGCGGCAGCGGCTCGATGCGCAGGAAGACCTCGCCGAACTGGCCGGCGCCGCCGCTCTGCTTCTTGTGGCGGTGGTGCCCTTCCGCATTCGCGGTGACGCTCTCGCGGTAGGCGATGCGCGGTGGGCGCGTGTCGACCTCGAACTTGTAGACCTCGCGCAGCCGCTCCAGCAGCATGCGCAGGTGCAGCTCGCCCAGCCCGTAGAGCACGGTCTCGTTGGTGGCCGCCAGGTGCTCGACCTTCAGGCAGGGGTCCTCGGCCACCAGCTTGTTCAGGATCTCCCACATGCGCTGCTCGTCGCCGTGGCGCTTGGGGCTGATGGCCAGGCCGTGCACCGGCACCGGGAAGTCCAGCGGCTTCAGGTGGATGTGCTCGTCTTCGGCGGCGTCGTGCAGCACCGCATCGAAATGCAGCTCGTCCACCTTGGCCACGGCCACGATGTCGCCGGGGTAGGCGTGCGGCACCTCGAGGTTCTCCTTGCCCTGCAGCATGAACAGGTGCGCCACCTTGAAAGGCTTGCGGGCGTGGCCGACATAGAGCTGGCTGCCCTGCGACACCGTGCCCTGGTGCACGCGGAAGATGCCGAGCTTGCCCACGAAGGGGTCGGCGGTGATCTTGAAGACATGCGCCAGCACATGCTTGGCCGGGTCGGGTTCGGCATGCATCAGCGGCGCGTCGGCCCCCTCGCCGTTGAGGAAGTCCGGCGCATTGCCCTCGCCCGGGTGGGGCAGCAGCTTGACCATCACGTCCAGCAGTTCGGCCACGCCGGCGCCGCTCTTCGCCGAAACGAAGCACACCGGGATCAGGTGGCCCTCGCGCAGCGCCTGCTCGAGCGGCGCGTGCAGTTCGGCGGGGTCGATGTCGCCGTCGTTCAGGTAGCGGTCGACGAAGTCGGCATCGACCTCGACCACCTGCTCGACCAGCGCGCGGTGCGCCACATCGACGGCGCCGAAGTCGCTGTGCCCGTCGCGGTTGTAGAAGCAGTCCACTACCTTGGTGCCACCGGCATCGGGCAGGTTCAGCGGCAGGCACTCCTTGCCGAAAGTGGCCTGGATCTGCGCCAGCAGGCCGGGCAGATCCACGCCCGGCGCGTCGATCTTGTTGACGATGATCAGCCGGTCGAGCTGGCGCTGCGCGGCGTAATCCATCATGCGCACCGCCATCGGCTCGATGCCGTTGACGGCACTGATGACCACCGCCGCGGTCTCCACCGCCTCCAGCGCGGGCAGCGACTGGCCGACGAAGTCCGGCGCGCCAGGCGTGTCGATGAAGTGCACCCGCGTGCCGGCATGGCGCAGGTGCATCACGGCGGCGTTCAGCGAATGCTGCATGCGCCGCTCCAGCGGGTCGAAGTCGCTGACCGTGCTGCCGCGTTCCAGCGAGCCCGGCGCGGCGATCATGCCGGCGCGGTGCAGCAAGGCCTCGGCCAGGCTGGTCTTGCCGGCGGCGGCCGGGCCGACCAGCGCGAGCGTGCGGATCTGGGCAACGGCATCGGCAGCGTGCACGGCGCCGTTGGGGGTGGGGCTGGGCATGGGGTCGTCTCCTGCGGCGCTGCAGCGCGCTGTCGGCCCGAATGTACTAGGGCGCCGCCGGGTGGCACGCCGGCCGGGCTCTGCTAGGCTGTTTGTCTTTGCGATGGAGCAAGCGCCATGCAGATCCACGAGCTTGATGCCTGCGCGCTGAGCGACGCTCTGCACCGGCGCGAACTGTCCTGCCGCGAGCTGATGCGCGCCACGCTGGCGCGCATCGACGCGCTCAACCCGAAGGTCAACGCGTTGGTCGGCCTGCTTCCGCACGAGGGCCTGCTGGCCCAGGCCGACGAACGTGATGCGATGCTGGCGCAAGGCCGCAGCATGGGCTGGATGCACGGCTTCCCGATGGCCATCAAGGATCTGAGCGCCGTGCAGGGCGTGGTCACGACCAAGGGCTCGCCGCTGCTGCGCGACGAGCGCCCCGGCCATGATTCGCTGATGGTCGCGCGCATGAAGGCGGCCGGCGGCATCGTCATCGGCCGCAGCAACGTGCCCGAGTTCGGCCTGGGCTCGCACACCTACAACCCGGTCTACGGCACGACGCTGAACCCGTGGAACACCGCGCGCAGCGCCGGCGGCTCCAGCGGCGGTGCGGCGGTGTCGCTGGCCTTGCGGCTGCAGCCGGTGGCCGACGGCAGCGACATGATGGGCTCGCTGCGCAACCCCGCTGGCTGGAACAACGTCTTCGGCCTGCGCCCGAGCCTGGGCCGCGTGCCCTACGACCCGTATGTCGGCGACGGCTACGCCTCGCTGCTCGGCACCGAAGGGCCGATGGGCCGCACCGTGCGCGACGTGGCGCAGTTGCTGGCCATCCAGGCCGGGCGCGACGACCGCCAGCCGTTGTCGATCGCGCAGGACGGCAGCGCCTTCGCGATGCCTCTGCAGCCGCGCGCGCAGGGCTTGCGCATCGGCTGGCTAGGCGATCTGGGCGGCTACCTGCCTTTCGAGCCCGGCATCCTGCTGCTGTGCGAAGCGGCGCTGCAGCGCTTCGAAACCGCCGGTGCAGTGGTCGAGCCTCTGGCGCTGGGCTACCCCTGCGACGAGGTCTGGCAGACTTGGCTGACCTGGCGGCGCTTCCTCGTCGCCGGCTCGGTGGGCCCGCTGGGCGCCGACCCGCGCAGGCTGGCGCAGATGAAGCCCGAAG